>Ga0073934_10001852_pt1 | contig 47661 bp, 46 predicted proteins | sample LarsenN4metaG_FD_76834 | JGI IMG/M metagenome (GOLD analysis project Ga0073934, IMG submission 76834) | Hot spring sediment bacterial and archeal communities from British Columbia, Canada, to study Microbial Dark Matter (Phase II) - Larsen... ...
ATCCATGGTTGTTTGATAACCAATTCACCAACCGTACCGGCCGGAACCGAATGACCGTTTTCATCGAAAATGTCGGCATCAATACCGGGGCACGGGGCCGGAAAAGAACAGGGTTTGATTGGAAGCAAGGGGTTTCCCATCAGAATTCCGCCTGATATTTCGGTTCCTCCGCTGTAATTAATTATAGGAATGCGGGAATTACCGACGACTTCGAATAACCAACGCCATGGAGAAGGATTCCATGGCTCGCCGGTAGATGCAAAAAACCTCAGAGCCGAAAGATCATGCCGTTTTGGCAAGTCATCGCCGTATGCAGCCATGGCTCTAACCAAAGTAGGGGAAATACCAAGAATTTCAATGGAGTGACGCGCAGAAAATTCCCAGATGCGGTCCGGATTTGGATAATCCGGTGCGCCGTCGTATAGACACACGGTTGCACCGTTTATCAAGGTTCCGTAGATCAACCAAGGCCCCATCATCCATCCGATATCAGTGTACCAGCAGATTCTCGTGCCTTTGCCTACGTCCGTACCGAAAGCCATATCCTGCGCTGCCTTTATGGGAAAACTTGCGTGAGTATGAGCAATCCCTTTAGGCTTGCCGGTTGTGCCTGAGGTGTAAAGTATGATGAGTGGATCTTCGGCGCCGGTTTTTTCTGCATCGGCGAGGATGCCCTCTGCTATAAGTGTATTATAATCAATAATTTCCGGCTGTTCATCATTAGATCCGGGATTCAATTCGTTACCGTTTGAAATGACTATCAGCTTATTGACTGTTGTGCAACGTTGTGCGGCAGCTAAGGCCGTTGTTAAAGAATCAACAATTTTGCCCCGACGAAAAAAAATGCTTGCAGCGAACAATCCTTTTGCGCCTACGGCATTTAGACGGCTGGCGATTGCTTCTACTCCATAACCGGAAAAAAACGGGACGGCAATGGCTCCAATGCGATTTATGGCAAGCAGTGAAATGACCGTTTCGGGAATCATCGGTAAGTAGATCCCGATCGCATCTCCGCGGACAAATCCGGCTTTTTTTAACCCGCCGGCAAGTTTAGCAACAATGTCAAACAAATCTCCGTAGGTCAAAGTCCTGGTCTCGCCTGTTTCCGATTCCCAAATTATTGCCGGAAGTACGGCATCTTCTGGTTTTTGCCAACGGTCGAGGCACGATTCAGTAACGTTGAAACCGGCGCCTTTGAGCCAGACAGGAAACTCCGGGCCATCTGGCATATCGAGAAGTTTACTGAAAGGCGGGTCGAAACGGAGATCAAGAAAACGTATTACCTCTTCGGTAAATTTTTCGATATTATCTACCGAAAAACGATAAAGTTCGGGCCAGGTGCTGACGCCGACCTGACGCATAAATGACATAAGTCGAGAGCGTTCAATAACTTCGGCTGTGGGTTGCCAAACAATTGGTTGATTTTCTAATGAATCCGGCGCGTCCATATCCAATGTTTTCTCATTAGATTAACATATTCTTACGAGGCCGGGAGACCGGTAATTCAATAGACTTGTGCTCGCGGGATGGAAAAATTTTTAACTCCGGTTTTTGAATTTTGACTCAATCGTGGCTAAATAATCCGTTATGTCAGAAAATCTCGTCAATATAGCACTTCCGAAAGATCTATTTGCAGGAAAGACTGCCATTGTAACAGGTGCTTCCCGCGGTGTGGGACGTTCCACATCTTTACGTCTTGCCGAAGGCGGCGCGAATGTGGTGGTCAATTATTTAACAAATTCAGCCGCAGCAGAGGAAACTGTAAATCTCTGCCGTCAAAAAGGCACCGCAGCAATTGCGATTCAGGGAGATACGTCTGAATTTGTAAATGCCAAGGCTATTGCAGACCGCGCCGTAGAGGAATTTGGCGGGATTGATCTCCTGGTCCTCAACGCCGGGATTTGGGAAGGCGCTCCGATTGAAGAAATGTCCGAAGAAACCTGGACGCGTGTGTTGAATACCAATTTAAAGTCTGCCTGGTCTATGGCAAAGGCTTGTGTCCCGGCACTTAAAAGACGCGAAAGCGGTGCAATCGTATTAGTTTCATCTACAGCAGGGCAACGTGGCGAGGCTAATTTCTCCAATTACGCGGCCTCTAAAGGCGGGCAAATTTCATTTACCAAAGCATTGGCAAGCGAGCTTTGTCCGAAAATCCGTGTCAATTGCGTTGCCCCGGGCTGGATAGAAACGGCTATGGTGAGACCGGTATTTGAAGATGAAGAATACAAGCGCCGTGTAATAGAATCAATTCCTCTTAAAAGAATGGCATCTACAGACGACGTTGCCCTCGCCATATGTTTCCTGCTTTCGCCATGGGCACGCCACATAACCGGTGAAATCCTGAATATCAATGGCGGAGCGGTACTTTGCGGTTAATTTCATGAAAGCAAACAAGGAATAGATCTGCATGCAGCCATCAGCAAAACTTGACATTCCCATAAGAAACGTTTGAACTTCTAATTTATCATAGTTTGATTATTGTGACGTCCTGTTCAACTCCAATAGTAATGAAATTTGGCGGCACTTCGGTCGGTGATGTCGCAGCATTCGACCGCGTTGCCGGCATTGTCGCATCGCAAAGCGAACGTAATCCGGTTGTTGTAGTCGTTTCGGCGATGACAAAGGTTACGGATACGCTGCTGGCTGCTTTCGATCTTGCAAAAAACGGTAAATACGACGATGCAATAGAAACTCTCGAGCCGCATTTTCAACGTCATCTGGAGGTAAAGGAGCATTTTTGCGGCGCCGGTAAAATCGGCGGATTCTTGACAGAACTGCAATTTGCACGCGCGGAGTTATCAGATCTTTTGATGCGAACCTTACGCCGCTCTCTCCCGCTCCCGATGCTTCGTGATGCAATTGTCTCATACGGTGAACAACTTTCGTCACGCTTGTTGTGTGACGTGCTTGAATCAAAAGGCATCGAAAATGAGCATTTGGATGCGCGCAGAATAATTGTTACGGATGACGAATTCGGTGCGGCGCAGCCAATCTGGGGTGAGACAAAACCGCTTGCATGTTCAGCGGTCCGTAATGCCCTTGCCTATAAAAATGTCGTTGTAATGGGTGGTTTTATTGCCGCAAATCGTGCCGGTGAAACAACTACTTTAGGACGCGGCGGTTCGGATTATTCCGCCGCTTTGATTGCATCGGCGATTGAGGCAGATGAACTGCAGATTTGGACTGACGTAACAGGCGTAATGACATGCGATCCGCGTATTTGTCCGGAAGCAAGAACAATTCCCGTTCTGTCATATGAAGAGGCAGCGGAGCTAGCCTATTTCGGGGCCAAAGTCCTTCATCCGAAAACAATCAAACCCGCAGTTGACAGCTCCATACCTGTCCGTGTTTGCAATACGTTTTACCCGGAAGAAACCGGCACAATGATTGTCGGTATATCAGGTGAGGCACCCAATAAGATAAAGTCAATCGCGCATAAAAAGAATATTACGATACTTCGGATCACATCGGCTCGAATGCTCGGTGCATATGGCTTTATGAGCGCCGTGTTTCAGGTTTTTGATCGTCACCGGACTGTAATTGATGTAATTTCTACTTCTGAAGTTTCTGTGGCATTAACACTGGACAATACTGAATCACTGGATCGTGTGGTCGAAGATTTAAGACGTCTGGGTGATGTTGAGGTGGAGTCCGGATATGCAGTCATTTGCGTGGTGGGTGAGGGCTTGCGGGCCTCTACGGGCTTGGCAGCTAAGATTTTTTCTACGGTAGCCGACGTCAACATTGCTCTCGTATCGCATGGAGCGTCCGCAGTCAACCTTACTTTCGTTGTGAAAGAGAATGATGCCGCAAAAGTAATTTCGCGACTGCACAACGCATTTTTCTGATTTTATGTGACTGAAATCTTTGTTTTGCAATGGATCTAATCGAACTCACAAAATCTTTGATGGCTATTCCATCTGTTTCCGGCGAAGAGCAAGAGCTGGCAAATTATCTGGAAACCGTCCTCAGATCCTACGGTTGGAAGACAGAAATACAACCTGTCTCAGGCAGCCGCGGCAATCTGCTTGCGACGCTTAATGATACGCCGCGTGTGTGGTTTTCCACGCATATGGATACTGTTCCTCCATTTATCCCTCCGTCAGAAGATTCAGAGAAGATTTACGGTCGCGGAGCCTGTGATGCAAAGGGCATTATAGCTTCGCAAATTATTGCCGCCGAAGGGCTTCGGCAATCAGGAATCGAAGACATCGGTCTTCTGTTCACGATTGAAGAGGAGAGGACATCGGAAGGGGCGAAGGCGGCAAATCTGCACCCGCTTGCTTCTAAATGTGAATACCTGATTAACGGTGAACCAACCGATAACGAACTGGCAATTGGTTCAAAGGGCACTTTTCGCCTGAAAATCAAAAGCACGGGAAAGTCGGCCCATTCAGCATATCCTGAAGAAGGTGAATCTGCGATTGAGAAATTACTGGATATTCTTGACGACATCAGACATACTAAGTTTCCCTCAGATTCATTTTTTGGCGAAACTACGGTAAATATAGGGACTATCGAAGGTGGCGTGGCTCTTAATGTTATTGCTCCCGAAGCAGAAGCCGGCCTTGCCATCAGACTTACTACGCCGCGAAGAATAATCGAAGAGGCTCTGGCGTCGGTTGTCCGCGATCGCGCGCGGATAGAAGTTTTATCTTGCAGTGAGCCTGTCAGACTGACTGCAGTCGAAGGTTTTCGGCAAAAAGTTGTCCGCTTTACGACGGACATTCCGTATCTGACAAATTGGGGAAAACCTTTATTGCTTGGACCCGGTTCAATTCTGAATGCACATACAAAGCATGAATTCGTCTATAAACGCGATTTGGAAGAAGCAACGAATCTTTATTTCGATTTGGCGAACCGATTGCTTAATACAAAAGACGCAGCCGCGGAGACAATAGAATGAGAATTGCACTAATTGGATATGGGGCTATGGGACAGCTTGTTGAAAAGCTTGCAAGGAAGCAAGGTCATGAGCCAACGGTAATCTGCGGAAGTGATTGCGCCGGTGCCAACGCAAAAGAGCTTGCCGCACGGCTGCGTAATGCCGAAGTTGCAATTGATTTCAGCGTGGCTGAAGCAGTTCGCAGAAATGTCGAAGCATGTATTCAAGCCGGAATTCCCTTAGTCGAAGGGACAACCGGATGGCTTGCAGAAAGGGCCTACATCGAGCGGCTGGTCCGCGACAGCATGGGCGCGGTTGTCTTTGGCGCAAATTTTTCACTGGGAGTAAATTTGTATTTTAGGATAGTTGAATACGCCGCGGGGCTCTTTTCTTCATTTCCTGAATATGAGCCATTTATAGAAGAGCAGCATCATTCGCGTAAAAAGGATGCGCCCAGCGGTACGGCACTTAAACTTCAGGACATAATCGAACGCACCTCGAATTACAAGGATGGAAATAATAAAAGTTCAGTTTCAATTGCCTCGACACGTGCCGGTTTTATTCCCGGGACACATCGGGTAGGGTTCGATGGGGATGCGGAACAGATTGTTTTGGAACATATGGCCAGATCACGCGACGGGTTCGCAAAGGGAGCAATTCTTGCCGCGGAATGGATTCGTGATAAGAGCGGATTTTATGAATTCAGCGAATTGCTGGATGAAATTATAGATGCCCGGAAGTTGAAGGACTAAGAATATGACGATGAAAACTGACTGGATGAGGGGATGCGCTACGGCACTGGTAACGCCATTTCGAAAAGATGGCTCGATAGACCAGGACCGTTTTGTGGCATTAGTCGAACGGCAGATAAAAGGTGGTATTAAATTACTGGTTCCATGCGGAACGACGGGCGAAAGCGTCACGATGACTCAGGACGAGCGGCTTCTGATTATTAAACTAACTGTCGTGGCTGCGCATAAGCGGGGAGCAAAGGTGATTGCCGGCACAGGAAGTAACAACACTGCTGCGACGATAGATTTTACCAGACGTGTTCGCGAACTCGGGGCTGACGCGGCGCTGATAGTCGCACCATATTACAATAAACCTACTCAGGAAGGAATGTTTTCGCACTTTTCGGAAATTGCACGTTCGGTTAAAGGCTTTCCGTTGATGCTTTACAATGTTCCTTCTCGCACATCTTCTAATATTTCGGCTTCGACTACACTTCGGCTGGCAGAGAATTTTGAAAATATAGTGGCAACCAAAGAGGCCTCCGGTAATTTTTCTCAGATTATGGAGATAATCAGCGGCCGTCCAAAGAACTTCAAGGTGTTTTCGGGAGATGATGCTACAACTCTGCCAATGATTTCAGTGGGTGCTGACGGACTGGTATCGGTTTGTTCCAATGAATTACCGGCTGAAACTTCAAGGATGGTGGATCGCGCTCTGGACGGAGCCTGGACGGCAGCGAGGAAAATACACTATCGTTTGCTTCCATTGATGGAGGCGAACTTTCTTGAATCATCACCTGCACCGTGCAAGTTTGTTATGAGCGAAATGGGCCTTTTGGAAGAATCTTTACGGCTGCCGCTTGTGCCTGTTTCGGAACAAACACGACGAGCTCTTCGCGAGATAATCAGAAACCTGAAAATTACCACAAAATGAGACTACGGAGTTTTATTGAAAACCTGGCCACGAAATCCGAATTCGGTAACGAAGACCGCATTCTGTTCGAGGAATTTAAGAAAGCGCTTCGTCAGGGTGATATCAGAGCGGCGGAAATGGATTCTGAGGGCAATTGGTCCGCAAATGCCTGGGTAAAACAGGGTATTTTACTGGGTTTTCGTTTTGGCCGAATGATTGAAATGTCGAAGCCGACCGAGACACTACGGTTTTTCGATAAAGATACTTATCCTCTTCGTCCAGCTTCGCTGGAAGACGGAATAAGGATTGTACCGGGTGGATCGGCTATTCGTGATGCAGCTTTTGTCGCCACAGGTGTGGTAGTAATGCCCCCTGCTTACATCAATGTCGGAGCCTATGTTGACGAGGGTACAATGGTGGATTCTCATGCACTTGTTGGCTCATGTGCACAAATCGGCAAGCGGGTTCATCTCTCCGCCGCGGCACAAATCGGCGGCGTGCTGGAGCCGGTGAATGCAACACCGGTAATAATAGAAGACGATTGTATGATCGGCGGCAATACGGGTGTTTACGAAGGGACAATCGTTCGTCGAAGGGCAGTTCTTGCAAGCGGCGTCATCCTGACGCGGTCAACTCCCGTTTTTGATTTGCCGAATGATCGGATTCTGCGTGCGGAAGGCGATAAACCGCTTGAAATACCCGCCGGAGCCGTGGTGGTTCAGGGAACAAGAGCTGTCACAAATGATTTCGGCAAAAAGCACGGGCTATCGATTTATTGTCCGATTATTGTTAAATATCGCGACGAAAAGACCGATTCTGTGACAAAACTTGAAGATTACCTGCGGTGAATCGTATTCAGGTTGTTTATTTATTGGAGCGTCTGGAGGAAACTCTGGTAATATCAATTCGGGGAGTTATAGTATGGAAAGCAATGAATCCAAGCCTTCAGAAGAGACGACTCTTAAGGAAAAGATAGCCGGATTAGGACAGAAAATCATTGGCGAAGCAGAATTGATTGGCGGTATTTTGTCGGCTGATCCGAATATAGCCGGTGAAGGAGAGTTTAACCTGGAAGTAGGTGATCTAAGACAGGACATTGCGGAGGAACTGGAGAAGAGCGAGGCGCCTGACCGCGATGACTGTGAAAAAGCCAGTGAAGAGCAATGATAGCAACCGGTGAAAAATCAGAAATGCTTGAATTTATTCTGCCCGAAAGGCTCCGCGGGCTGCAACCGACTTTGATACGCCAGTTTTTTGAAAGAGCATTACCGGGCAGCATCAATTTCGGACTCGGAGAACCGGATCTGCCGACGCCTGATTTTTTAAGGCGGGAAGCGGCCCGGGTGGCCATAGAAGAACAAAACGGCTATACCTCTCATCCGGGCTTGCCGTCACTTCGTGAGAAAATTGCAAATGCATATCCACATCTCGGCCTTGAAATCGGGGATGTTGTTGTCACCTGCGGTTCACAAGAAGCCATGACAGCGGCATTGCTTTCGATCGTTGATGCCGGTGATGAGGTTGCGATTCCAAATCCTTGTTTCCCGGCTTATGAAGCCTGTATTCGGTTGGCACAGGGTCACCCGATCGGCTATCGTTTGCCGAAAGATCTTGGTTTCGGGTTTGACCCTGAGGAATTCCGAAGGGTTATTTCACCGCGTACCAAGGCCGCAGTAATAATTTCACCTTCTAATCCGACAGGGAGAGTCCTCTCGACGAAAAATCTGGAAGATATCGCCGATATTCTGAAGGATACAGGTATTTATCTGATTGCTGACGAAATATACGCCGATCTCTACTTTGGCGAGCGGCCGCGTTCGGCGTCTGAATTCTATGACCGGACTATCATAGTCAGTGGCCTTTCCAAATCTTTGAGTATGACAGGCTGGAGACTTGGATGGGCAGCCAGTAAATGCAAAGAAGTGATGAAACCAATTCATGTCCTGCACGGATTTCTAACGGTTTGTGCTTCAACAATTACACAGAAGGCATCTTTGTTGGCTTGGAGCGATGAGGCAGAAAAAGCCAAGGCTGCGGCTCGGTCAGTTTACAAATCACGCGGGGAGTTTTTTGTCCGTTTGCTCAGGGATGAACTTGGGCTTCAGGCCACCAACCCCGAGGGAGCATTTTATACAATGCTGGATGTCCGACCTCTGGGCGATGACCTCGAAGTAGCAGAGAAATGCCTGCAGAATAAAGTAATTACGGTTCCCGGACGTGCATTTGGTAATGAGGCTGAGGGATTCCTGCGATTATCATTTTGCAATACGGAAGATCAGATGGCTGAGGGTGTCAAACGGATGAAAGCCGCCCTTCTTTAATGCAGTCAATAATGTTGTTTCCGTAAAAAGAATAATGGCACTGCCTGACCTTGGCTATTTGTGCCGTCAAAATCTTATTTTATGCCAAAAAAATATCGTGTTGGGATTCTCGGTGCAACGGGAACGGTTGGACAAAGATTTATCCAGCTGCTGGAAAACCATCCTCAATTCGAAATAACGGCCTTGGCTGCTTCTGATCGCTCGGCCGGTAAGCCGTTTGCTGAAGCTTGTGCGTGGAAGCTCTCGGGAGAAATTCCGGAAAAAATACGATCTGTCAATGTAGATCCTATTGAACCTCCGCTGGATTGCGATATTGTTTTTTCCAGCCTGCCTTCGACTGTGGCCCGCGAAACAGAAGAAGCTTTCGCCCGTGCGGGCTATCCGGTAATAAGCAATTCATCGAGTTATCGTATGGACGAAGATGTCCCGTTGCTTATTCCGGAAATTAATGCCAGCCATGTCGGCCTGATTGAAACTCAACGTCAAAAACGCGGCTTCTCAAAAGGCTTTATTGTTACTAACCCTAACTGTGCCGTTGTCAGCTTTGCACCGCCACTTGCGGCACTGCATCGCAAGTTTGGTATTGAGGCGGCCATCATAACTACCTTGCAGGCTATTTCCGGGGCCGGTTATCCTGGCGTTTCGGCAATGGATATAACAGATAATGTAATTCCTTACATTGCCGGAGAAGAGCCGAAAGTAGAAACGGAAGCACAAAAAATTCTAGGTGATTTGGACGCCGGTTCAATCAGAAAAGCCGATTTCGCATTGTCAGCACAATGTTTCCGTGTAAATGTTCTCGATGGTCATACGGCTTCCGTAAGGGTAAAACTCAAAACCACTGCTACCCTCGAGGATGTTATTGATGCAATGAGAAATTTTGAATCTCTCAAACTCTATTCGTCGCCGGAACGTTTTATTGAAGTTTTAGATGAGCCTGCCCGCCCGCAACCAAGATTAGACCGGGATCGAGGGCGTGGTATGACAATTACGGTCGGACGTATTTTCCCGGACAACGTTTTTGACTATCGGTTTGTTGCCTTGAGTCATAATACTGTCCGCGGCGCCGCCGGTTCGGCGATCTTGAATGCCGAGTTGCTCATTGAGAGAGGAATTGTTTAATGTTTTCGGTTTTCTGCTGAAACACCAACGAAAGAATGATCGAACGATACACATTGCCGGAAATGGCCGCTTTATGGTCGGCCGAAAACAAATTCAGTAAATGGCTCGATGTCGAAATCGCCGTATGTGAAGTACACGCGGAAGACGGTATTATCCCGCTAGACGCTTTGGAAGAAATAAAGGCAAAGGCGCGATTTTCAGTTGAACGTATTGCTGAAATCGAAAAAACAACCGACCATGATGTTATTGCCTTTACAACCAATTTAGCTGAAAATATCGGCCCTGCCTCGCGGTTTGTCCATTACGGATTGACATCAAGCGATGTTGTTGATACCGCTAACGCACTTTTGCTTCGGGATGCCTGCGATATTTTGCTCGGGAAAATCGATGCTTTGCTTGGGGTTCTTAAAAGACGCGCTTTTGAATTCAAGGACACGCCGCAAATAGGCCGAACGCATGGAGTGCATGCCGAACCGACGTCTTTCGGTCTTGTTTGGGCTCTTTGGTACTCAGAGATGCGGCGGAACCGGAAACGGCTTGAATCTGCCCGGGAGAATGTCGCCGTCGGGAAAATCAGTGGGGCAGTCGGTGCATTTGCTCATCTAAATCCCGATGTTGAGGAACGCGTTTGCCAAAGGCTTGGATTAAAAGCTGCAGAAGTTTCTACACAGGTGATTCAACGCGATCGCTATGCGGAATTTCTGTCGGTTTTGGCTTTGATTGCGGGTACGCTGGAAAAGATGGCTTTGCAAGTGCGTCACTGGCAGCGGACGGAAGTTCGCGAAGCTCAGGAAGCATTCAAAACCGGACAAAAAGGCTCTTCGGCGATGCCGCACAAGCGTAATCCGATATTGTCAGAAAGAATCTGTGGAATAGCCAGGACAATTCGTGCAAATGCTTTGGTTGGATTTGAGAACATGGCTTTGTGGCATGAACGCGATATCTCGCATTCGTCGGCTGAAAGGATTGTACTTCCGGATTCTACTGCCGCAACAGATTATCTGCTTGCCAAAACTGCATCTTTGCTGGATACGCTGGTTGTTTATCCCGCTAATATGTTGAAAAATATAGAACTTACCGGCGGGCTTGTGTTCAGCGGGCAACTTATGCTGGCTTTGACGCAAAAGGGTGTTTCCCGTGAAGAAGCATATTCCATGACACAACGTAATGCGATGGCGGTCTGGGATCAAGGTGGCGACTATAAATCGCGTGTACTTGCCGATGCTGAGATCACGGCCGTATTAACAAAGGAAGAAATTGAACGTATTTTCGATTTGCGACATTATTTACGTAATGTAAGCCGTGTTTATGAGCGAGTATTTTCTGATTGAAATGGTGTTCAAAAAACAAGACCCGCACCAAACAATGCGGGTCTTCATGTAAATGAACTAAATAAAGGTGTCAGGCGATTTGATGACAATACCAAAGAGAAATTAAGACCATTTTTCCGCCATATCACCAATAACCGGAAACTTGAACATCTGTCCCTGAAAGCCTTTGATACAGCCGTAAACCATAGCGGCAATAAAACCGACCACGACAACCAATGTCAAAAGGCTGAAAAGCGACCCCAAAGTGCCGCTGATTACAGCACCGATTATTCCTCCCAGGATATTGATAGCAATGACCAGCACAATGTAAATTGCACTCAATAGCAATGATTGAAAAGCGTGAAATCGGACGAAGCGATTCTCCTTGTCAGCAATAATGACAATAATGCTGAAAATTAGACTTACCAGACATACCGGAAGATAGCACAACAATGCACCGACATTTGCATCCAGACCAAGAGCGGTTTTCCCACCCGACATATTTTGCATATTATCTCTACCGTCTCCTTAAGAATTGAGGTATTGGCTTAGAACGTCCTTTATCAGTGAAACTGACTGCGAAACGTTATCATAAGACGTTGCGAAAGACAAGATTTTGCGTCAGAATCTTTTCTTTATTGCGGAGCTGTTTAATGAAAGCAAATATCTACGTAACATTGAAAACCGGCGTCCTGGATCCACAGGGCAAGGCAATACACCATTCAGCGGAAATGCTTGGCCACCTGAATATCGAAGATATCAGACAAGGCAAGTTTTTCGAAATTTATTTCAAAAATGACGTAACGGCCGAAGAAGCGGGAAAAACTGCTCGGAAATTGGCAGACGAAATGCTTGCAAACCCTGTCATTGAAGATTATCGCATTGAAATTGTCGAATAGCCCCGTAAGGCGGCAGAAGAGGCTCAAAAAATGAAGTTTGGAGTAATTGTATTTCCTGGTTCGAATTGTGATCATGATGCCTATCACGTAATTTCAAAACATGTCGGCCAGCCGGTTGATTTTATCTGGCATCGCGAAACAGACCTTTCGGGTTTCGATGCGGTAATAATACCCGGCGGTTTTTCATACGGTGACTATTTACGCCCCGGCGCTCTTGCCAGATTTTCACCCGTAATGAAGGCAATTCGAACTTTTGCGGAAAATGGCGGATATGTTTTCGGTATTTGCAACGGGTTCCAGATTCTTTGTGAAAGCGGGCTCTTGCCCGGCGTTTTGCTGCGTAACATCGGACAGAATTTTATCTGCCGCCATGTGAATCTACGGGTAGAGAATAACAATACGCCATACACATCGGAAATTGAACCCAACTCTACCTTATCAATCCCTATAGCCCACGCCGACGGCAATTATTATTGTGATGATGATACCTACAGGCAGCTGGAAGAAAACGGCCAGATTGTGTTTCGCTACTGTAATGAAGCCGGAGAAGCGACAGAAGAATCAAATCCGAACGGTGCAAGGGCTAATATTGCTGGGATTTGCAACGTTGAAAGAAACGTTTTGGGTATGATGCCGCATCCGGAGCGTGCTTGCGAGGAGCTTCTGGGCTCGACAGATGGGCTTGGAATTTTCAAATCTTTGGCAAAAGCGATTATGAACGGTTAAAAGGATACGCTCACAGGTTATTGCCAGACGATTTCAAGCACGTATTCACGACCGCCGCCAGCGTCATCATATATTTCGATAACGGCAGTGTAATTGTTTTTATCGGTTGGCTGCTCAATTACTGTAATTTTTTTAGAGCGGCCTTTTTGTCGGATTACTTTTACCATTACGGGCTGTTCCGGCAGCGGTTTCGTGAAACTGAAAACCGGCTCGGGATATGGACGTCCTGAAACAGTTCGTGTTTCGATTTGGTCTTTTCGAACAATCAGGTGGACACGGTCATCAACCGTTCCGCGCCAAAATGCCTTTCCGCCGGAAGATGAAGTTTGTGCGGTTATCGAAAAATTCCCGGCCAAAATAAGGGCGAGAAGACATAAGACGTTTTTCATATTTCCTCCCGCAAAGAATGATAACATTGATTTCAAGGCTATTGATCAAGACGTTTGACAATTAATCCTTGCGGAGAAAAATTCCAATTAAGGACTTCGACACCCTCGATTTCGGAAATGGCTTTTTCAACATCATTTCTTTTACCTTCCTCGCAATAAAATGCTATGCAACCGCCGCCGCCTGCTCCGCAAACTTTAGGTGCGATCGCGCCGTTTTGAATTGCTATATCTATCAATTCATCCATATTTGGCGTGGTAATATTCGGCGACAGTTTTTTCCTTTCCGGGTGTGCAGCTGCCAGGATTTCGCCGACTTTATCCCAATTGCCAAGCAGTAAAGCTTCACGCAAGGAAAGCGAGGTATCGCGAATCGACTCAAAAATCCCGAATATTTCAGGATCCCCGTCAATGTGTCTTTTTGTGATTTCCCAATTATTGATTCCTGAATTACGCGGCTCGCCGGTATAGCAGACAGCAATGCGGCTCTCCAGAATATCCGGAGTTATTTCAAGCGGTTCCCGAATGATTCCGGCAGGTCCAAAGTGAATACAGGCGATCCCGCCATATTGAGCGGAATAGTAGTCCTGAAAGCCCGTCGGGACACGAATTACCTGACATTCGATATTTGCGGCAATACGGATGTAATCGTCTTCGCTGTATTTTCGGCCTGTGAGTTCATTAAGAGCTCCAATGCAAGCGATGTTCAGGGTTGATGAACCCGCAAGCCCTGCACCGGCCGGAGCGAGCGATTCGGTTGTCATCTCAAAACCGACGTCCGGCCTAAAGAAATAAACTAATTTAGCCAGTAATTCGAGGCGCGGCTCATTTTTTAAACTGTCCAGATCGCCGAGAAAGGTTTCGAGAGTAACATTGCGATCCCGGGAATGGATAATTATAAGATCATCCGAACGCGTGGAGATGCGGCATGAGGCAGTAAGATTTATTGCGAAATTTATGGTTGCAGCACCTTCGTGGAACAAAAAAAGCGGCGGTATATCTATTGTTCCGCCCGCCAGATCTACCCGCGTCGGGGCACTTGATTCAATAATCACTTTTGGCTAATTCTCCGGAATATGTGTTGAAGCAGACATTCTAAGATTGCTCAGATTAAAAAAAGCGTCTGCTAAACGATTGATTATAATGACAAAGCGGAGGGCTGAAAATCAAGTTGTTAGAGTGAATGTTTTTTTGCGGCTTTTTTGGGCTTTTCCGGCGAGGCAGTTTCGATTCGCCCATCATTTTTTTCGGAAGATTTCTGATCACGAATCAAATGTAGTTTTTCAGTAATGTCATGAAGTTTTTCCTGTGCAACCTCTTCCACGGCGAGCAGTTTCTCTTCTATTTTATGAATTGTTTCCGGATCAGCTTCTTCGACTTTCTCAGATAGCCAGAAACGCTCAACTGAATAAAGAATAATAACAGCAAAGAGTATGACGAAGAACAGGGCAATGCCAATTTGCTGGAAATCGCCAATTATCGAAGTGATGGCACCGCTGAAGAAGTAACCCGTACCTGCAAGCAGCGTTACCCAAAGTCCGCAGCTCAAGGCATCAAGTGCCACAAAACGAAAAAAAGGCATCTTGCCGATGCCGTAGAAAACACACATTGCAGCTCTGATGCCGTAAATATATTTGGATATAACAATTGCGAATCCGCCGAATTTATCAATCAGCCGTTCAATACGCGGCTGTGCCATTTGGTAAAAACGATAATGTTTTGCATTTTCGTGAAAAATCCGGCCAATCGCATATCCGATGCTGTCCCCGACCATACCGCCGAGAGTACCGGCAATAAAAACTTTCAAAAAACTGTATTTACCGAAGAATCCACTGTGGGCCATCGCGCCGGAGATCAGCAGAGTAATGTCACCCTCTACCGTGCATAAAGCGAAGACAGCATAAATACCATACTGTTCAATGAACTGGGAAAGCTGATCCATACGGCTTCCTGCTAAAAAACTTTTGGCCTTAGAAAGATTATCTTTTCATACATCTGTGAGTCAATGCCCCATATGACGGACTATGAATGGCAGGTTTGGTTCGATTTTCGCTGAAAGGCAGTGATAGTATTGAAATTAGCCCTATTTTTAGTTTTTAGTATAGATTGACACCCGCAATTCGGGCGACTACAATCGGCTTGCGATCGGGAGAAATACTCATGTCAACGAACACTTCCGGCAATTCAAGGACTATTGGGATAGAAATCACTCCTTCCCGGTTAATTGCTGTAGCTCTGCAGAATGGAGATAAAGTTTCGCTTTTTCAGGCTGAACGCGTTGAATCCGCTGATCCGGCGCGTCAAATAGCAGAATTCGCCCAATCAGCGGTCGAAAAATTCGGTGAATGTAAGGCTATCGGAGTCGCAGTGCCGGGTCTTATTGATCCGATTTCCAGCCGCGTTGCCCACTCAGTAAGCATGCCCGAGCATATGGACATTGATTTTCGGTCATTGTTTAGCCAAATCGGACTTCATGTCAGACTGGAAAACGATGCCAATGCAGCCGCATTTGGAGAATATCTGCTGGGCGCCGGCCGCGGAGCCGGCAGTATGTTCTATGCGACCATAGATGTCGGTGTCGGAGGCTCCTTTATTTTCGATGGCAAAATTTGGCGTGGCTCCGCCGGTTTTGCCGGCGAATTTGGCTATGTAGCTATCAATGAGGACGGCTTAAGGCTTGAAGATGTTGCCTCTGTCGAAAATATCGTCCGTCGTACAAGGGAACGCTTTAACCGCGACAGCACTTCTTCACTGGGAAAAATGCAGGAAGAAGAAATAGGCATAGATGAAATCATTTCAGCGGCAAACGAGGGAGATGATTTGGCAGTTTTAATGCTTGCGCGCACGGGTAATTACATCGGAACCGCCATTGCATCGGTTATTAACCTGTTAAATGTTGAAAAAATTGTCCTTGGCGGCAAAGTAATGCATGCAGGAGGGCATATTTTGGATTCCATCACGCAGCGGGCGTCAGAACTGTCCTTTGAACCGGCATTTTCTGCAACAAAGATCGTTCGGGGTGAATTAGGCATCGAGGCCGCAGCTACCGGTGCTGCTCTGTTGGCATCAGCGGGCGATTTGAATCATTAATCTAATCAAGAAGTTTTACTAATTTTTGCAGGTTTTGCGTACGTTGCAGCTCTGTAGCATACTAATGCGTAGATGCGGAATTTGCGGATTCTTAAAGATTTAGTAGAATCTGTAACTGATTTACGGCAGCTCTTCATTATTTTGAACGAAAACCTGTTTCCGGTCCTGAACTGAAGCTTTTGCTTCTGCGTTTTCAGGATTTCGGACCACAGTTTAGTTATTAAATTCGAGGTTCCGGGATGGCACAATTTTTCCATCGAAGTGCGAATAACATTGCTAGGATCAGCCTGATTGTCGCGGTTGTACTTGCGGGTACTGCGTTCTACGTCTATACGCAGGTTGCCCGCTCGTCTTACATTACAGGACGTTACGTAGAAAAACAGCAGCCGGTTCAGTTTTCGCATAAGCATCACGTCGGTGATGACGGCATAGATTGTCGTTACTGTCATACAACCGTGGAAACGACGGCATCTGCCGGAATGCCTCCGACACAAACTTGTATGAACTGTCACAGCCAGATCTGGGCCGACAGTCCGTATCTGGAACCTGTCCGGGCGAGTTACCGCGACAACAAACCTATCGAATGGGAAAGAGTGCATAATCTGCCCGGCTTTGTTTATTTCAACCACAGCATCCACATTGCAAAGGGAGTGGGCTGTTCTACCTGTCACGGACAGATTGACAATATGCCGTCGGTTTATCAGGAAAACACGCTTCAAATGGAATGGTGCCTGGCGTGTCACCGCGAACCGGAGAAATTCATCAGACCTAAATCCGAAATTTACAATATGAAATGGCAGGATTCGGATCTTTCACCGGAAAAAAGGCTTGAATTGAAAGCTCAGTATAAGATCCGAAGCAGAGAGATGATGACGAGCTGCTCGGTTTGCCACCGGTAACTTTCTTAAATAATAGAGGAAGCATTTAACCACGATGCCAACTGCAGATAGTAAAAAGAATTTTGCGGCTTTGAAAGAAAAAATTCTCGCAAAAAATGGCAAAGACTATTGGCGAAGTATTGAAGAATATGTCGATGCTCCGGAATTCGAGGATTTCGTCAAGGCTGAATTTCCCGAACAGGCTGATACATGGGATAACTCCCTGAGCCGCCGCAACTTTATCAAGGTAATGGGTGCGTCGCTAGCCCTTGCGGGACTGTCCGGTTGCGTAATAATGCCGCCCGCGAAGATAGTCCCCTACGTCAGGCAGCCAGCCGATCTTTTGCCCGGACAGCCCCTTTTTGTCGCTACTTCCATGACTCTGGGCGGAGTGGCAACGGGACTTTTGGTTAAATCTTATGATGGTCGGCCGATAAAGATCGAAGGCAATCCGCTGCATCCCGGAAGTCTCGGCGCAACGGATATTTACGCCCAGGCATCGTTGCTTGATATGTATGATCCCGATAGGTCGCAGGAAGTGCTTTACCGCGGGACTTCCCGAAGCTGGCAGGATTTCATCAATGCTGTTCGTACGACTGTCGAACAAAACCGGATAGACGGCGGGGCGGGCGTACGTTTCCTTACCGAAACGATTTCATCGCCCACGCTGCAGGACCAATTTAAACGGTTGTTTGCTGAACTTCCAAACGCCAAATGGATTCAGTATGAGCCGGTTAACCGTGACAATGCCGTCGAGGGAGCGAAGATGGCCTTCGGCTCGCCGTTGAACACGGTTTATAAATTCGACGCTGCGGATAGAATTCTATCTCTGGATGCGGATCCTTTCTCCGGATTTAACGTCAGATATATCTCTGATATAGCGAAAAAACGGATTTTTAACGAAGAAACCAAACAAATGAGCCGCCTCTATGCGGTAGAAACCACGACGACTTTGTTTGGAGCAAAGGCTGATCACCGGCTTGCGGTAAAGCCAAGCCGGATGACGGAAATTGCCAAGGCAATAGCCAAAGCCCTGGGCGTGCCCGGCGTTGAAAGTTCATACGCGGATAACGCACGATGGATAGATGCGATGGCAAAGGATCTGCTTGCCAACAAAGGTAGAAGCATTGTCATCGTGGGAGATAATCAACCGGCCTATGTCCATGCCCTTGCCCATTTAATGAATTCCGTGCTCGAAGCTAACGGGAAGACTGTTTTTTATTCCGAGACAATTTCCCCTTACGAAAAGCTCCAGCGCGAACAACTTCGGGAATTAATCGAGGACATCGACGCTTCACGCGTAAAAGTGCTCGTTATCCTTGGCGGAAATCCGGTTTACAATACTCCTGTTGATCTTAAGCTCAGCAAAGAGCGAATGGAGAAAATACCTTTGCGAATTCATCTCGGGCTACACCGTGATGAAACCGCAGTACTTTGCCACTGGCATATTCCTGATAAACATTATCTGGAATCTTGGAGTGACGCCAGGGCCTTCGACGGGACGGCGTCTATCGTCCAGCCGTTGATCAATCCCATTTATGATGGCCACAATATCCACGAGGTCGTACAGCTCTTCTTCAAGGAAAACTACGATAAGCGGGATTACGATATTGTCCGTGAATATTGGCAGAGGCAAGGATTCGGCTCGTCAGAGCAAACAGGCTCTTCGAACTTTGAAGATAATTGGCGCCGTGCCCTGCATGACGGGCTTGTAGCCAATTCGGCATTCCCGGCAAGAAGCGTAACGCCGGGCACTTCATTCCTCTCGAACGCTCCCGCATCGACATCGGCTACCGGCAGTCTGGAAATTTCCATTGTTCCCGATCCTTCGATCTATGATGGCCGGTTTGTAAATAACGGCTGGTTGCAGGAATTGCCCAACCCTTTGAATAAAATAACCTGGGAAAACGTAGCTCTGGTTAGCCCCGCTACAGCCGAGCGGCTTGGCCTTAATCGAGGAAATGATCCCAGAGAAATATCCGGTGGCGTACGGGGCACGTCATTCATTAACACCAAAGGCAACAATATGGCCTCGGATCTCGTTACGCTCAAATTTATGGGTGCCGAGATTTCCAAGCCGGTTCCGGTTTGGATCTCACCGGGACAACCCGACGATGTTATCACTATCACGATGGGATATGGCCGAACACGCGCCGGCCGCGTAGGTACCGGACTCGGATATAGCGCTTTTGACGTTCAGCGTTCCGATGCGATGTATTTCGGTTTTGGTGATATTACAAAAACCGGTGAACAAGGCACCGTGGCTTCAACTCAGATTCACTTCAATATGGAGGGCCGCGATCTCTTGCGGGTATTCGATGCGGATGTTTTTGCTGCGGACCCGACAATCGGACATCAGCCGAATGAATACCCGAAAACAATCTATCAAAGCGGTGCGGAGTTTTATCAGCAGCAGTATGCAGCCCACAATAAATGGGCTATGACAATCGACCTCAATTCCTGTGTTGGTTGCAATGCTTGCGTTGTGGCTTGCCAATCAGAAAACAACATCCCCGTGGTTGGTAAAGAACAGGTTGAACGAAGCCGCGAAATGCACTGGCTGCGAATTGATACTTATTACACCGGAGACAGCATAAATTCACCCGGCGGAGCGCACTTCCAGCCTGTTTTATGTCAACAATGCGAACAGGCTCCCTGCGAGGTTGTCTGTCCCGTTACCGCGACGGTACATAGTCCTGAAGGGCTTAATGACATGGTTTATAACCGTTGCGTCGGAACACGCTATTGCTCCAATAACTGTCCTTATAAGGTGCGACGTTTCAACTTCCTTTTATATCAGGATTGGAATACACCGCAGTATAAGCTGATGCGTAACCCGGAGGTTACGGTTCGCAGCCGCGGTGTGATGGAGAAATGCACCTATTGCACTCAGAGAATAGCGGCCGCACGAATCGAGGCTGAAAAAGATGGACGAAAGATCAGAGACGGTGAGATTTTGACTGCATGTCAATCCGTTTGTCCGACAAATGCAATTATTTTCGGCGATATGAATGATCCGGAAAGTAAAATTGCAGCGTCGAAAAAAGATCATCGAAACTACAAATTATTGAATGAATTAAACACTCAGCCGCGGACTACCTATCTTGCCGGGCTGAAAAATCAGAATAAGGAAATGCCGGACTACAAGCCATTGCCCGTGCCGAAATCTCACGGTGCACAGGGCTCCGAAGAACATAAGGCAGCGGGAGGCGAGGCACACTAAATGCAAAACCTTGAACAAATACAAAAACGTATTTACCCGCCCATGGTTGAGGGAGAACACACTCTGGGTACCGTTTCGGACAAGATCGGAGATGTGACGCTAAAAAAGCGCACTCCCTTTCACTGGTACATCGGGTTTGCGATCTCCTTCATGGTAGCTCAACTGCTTCTGTTCACGGTGGTTGTTCTGCTGGCAAAGGGTATCGGTATTTGGGGTAACAATCAGCCTGTGGGATGGGCTTTCGATATCATCAACTTTGTCTGGTGGATCGGTATCGGGCACGCCGGCACGCTTATTTCCGCGATCCTTTTGCTGTTGAATCAGAAGTGGCGTACCTCGATTAACCGGTTTGCCGAGGCAATGACTCTATTTGCCGTGGCCTGTGCCGCAATGTTTCCGCTTTTGCACACAGGTCGTCCCTGGTTGGCTGCATATTGGCTTTTCCCATATCCAAATACTATGGGAATCTGGCCTCAATTCCGTTCGCCGCTTATTTGGGACGTATTTGCTGTTTCAACCTATGCCACGATCTCGCTTCTTTTCTGGTATGTCGGTCTTATTCCTGACCTTGCAACATTAAGAGATCGGGCAAAGAATAAGTTTTTCAAATTTGTTTACGGCATTCTTTCCTGGGGATGGCGGGGAAGTGCCAGACATTGGCATCGCTACGAAATAGCCTATCTCCTTTTAGCCGGCCTATCCACGCCGCTGGTTTTGTCAGTCCACTCAATAGTTTCATTCGACTTCTCTGTCTCACAGATTCCGGGCTGGCACGCAACAATCTTTCCGCCTTATTTCGTTGCGGGAGCTATCTTTGCGGGATTTGCCATGGTTCTTATCCTCTGTATCCCGCTCCGCGTCTGGTACAACATGAAGGACTTTATCACCGATACCCATTTGATTTACATGGGAAAGGTGATGTTGGCAACCGGTCTCATTGTTGTGTACGGCTATGCGATGGAGGCGTTTTTTGGATGGTACAGTGCGTCGCAATATGAGTACTTCATGATTAAAAACCGCATCTGGGAAGGCCCCTATTGGTGGTCATACTGGCTGCTCATAATTTGTAACGGGCTTTCTATCCAGCTTTTGTGGTTTAAACGTTTTCGTGAAAGCCCCTTCTGGCTGTTTGTAATTTCCGTGATCGTATCAATCGGGATGTGGCTGGAGCGTTTTGTCATTATCGTAACGAGCCTTAACCGTGACTTTCTCCCGTCATCCTGGGCGATGTACAGTCCCACAATCTTCGATTGGTCAATGTTTATCGGCACGATTGGGTTCTTCTTTACGTTGATCTATTTGTTTGTCAGGTTCCTTCCCATCATCTCGATCTTCGAGGTGCGGACGTTATTGCCGGAAGCGAACGTACACGGTCATCAGCAGGATTTCGAGGAAAACGTCGTCGAGGTGGAATACACCTATGAAAAGACGGATCCACCTAACCGATAATTCGGTTTGGTTAACAAAATTGCGATTAATTGGAATTGATCTTTGTAAATTTGGAAAAGTAGCCGTCGGCTACCGAGGCGGAAAATGCGAATAGCGGATATTTCCAGCCGCAAAGCTGAAATTACAGTGGCGTTTGCCGCTTTGTTCGCGGCGGCTGCAGCAATAATTGTAATCGGTCCACAACGCACGGATTTTTCGGACAGTGGCGATTATATTAACGCTGCACAGTGTCTCCTCCGTGACGGTTTTTATCCTGAACAGGGAACACTCCCGTTTTTTCGGGCGCCGCTTTATCCCGTGATGCTGGCTGCGGTTTGGTGGATATTACCCGGAAGCGTCATTGCCGTAAAGGTGGTACAGGCAATACTGCATTCGATCACGGCGATAATTGTCTATCGTAGCGGATTGGGTATTTTCGGTAGTAGGAATGCTGCTTTTGCCGGAGCGATTATCGCTGCCGTCAATCCGTTGTTGCTTTATTCTTCGGCCGCTATCCAGACGGAAGCGTTGCATACGGTTTTGATAGCAGCTGCTGTTTATTTTTCAGCGGTCGGTATTTTATTGAAGGAAAACAATAAACCGATCTACGCGATTATCGCCGGAATAGCCTTTGGTCTTGCGGCACTTTGCAGGCCTTCGGCTATTGGAATCGGAGCATTGACCGGTTTTTTGATCTTTGTATTTTTGTTCCGGACAAAGCGCAATGTTTTACCGTCAATCCTGCTCCTTGCCGGTATGGCCTTGACGATAACTCCTTGGACCGCTCGCAATTACGCACGGTTCGGGGAAATAATTTTAGTCAATGATGCTGGCGGCTACTCTCTATGGGTCGGCAATCATCCGGCGAATCTCAGGTTTTATGACGGTTCGCTGCGAACGGCGAAGGATATAGGTGAGTATTCCGATTGGATAGGCAAAACCCTTTCGGCCGAGATGATCGCCAACTGGGAGGCAACCGAGGGCTACAGCAGAAAATCTCCCGGCGAACGAGAGGCTCTTTGGCGCAAGGAAGCGATTGCCAACTTTTGGAAATATCCCAAGGAAACCATAGAGCTCTTTGGATGGAAATTTCTTGGGTTTTGGAAGCCGGTGCCAAGTTCCGAGGTTTTTGGACTGTTTTCGACAGTTACGCTGATATTTGAGATTCCGGTTTTGATATTTGGCATTTTGGGGCTTTTGCTGGCTTATTTTCAGCTGGCAAAGCGGGAAATTGCAGTATTTTTTGCTATTTACCTTATTGCAATTACTGCGGTTCACGTTGCTCTGGTTGCAACTGTAAGAATGAGAGTGCCATATGTCGAGCCCTGGATGGCAATGTTTGCCGGTTACGCGCTAGTTACTTTGTTTGAAAAGCAGCTCGTAACCCAAACAAACCAATAATCTTGTTTTGAGTGATTAAAGAGGCAATTTACTGATACAAAGCCATTAGAAAAAAGCGAAATGGAAAAAAATATTTACGGATTAATGGCGGAATTTGATACGGCGACTGAACTCGTCGATGCAGCGCGTGCAGTCCGCGACGCCGGGTTTACAAAGACGGATGCGTTCTCTCCGTTTCCGATACACGAAATTGATGAAGCACTTGGTATCAAACGAAGCATCCTGCCCGTGCTTGTCTTTTTCGGAGGGCTTACGGGATTGTTGCTTGGAATCGCATTGCAAGTCTTTGTGCATTATATCGATTATCCGTTAAATATCGGCGGGCGGCCATACCTAAGCTGGCCGGCATTTGTCCCGCCTGCATATGAATTAACTATTTTGCTTGCCGGGTTTACTGCCGTTTTCGGAATGCTGTTTCTTAACGGCTTGCCGCGGCCCTATCATCCTGTTTTCAATGTGCCGCGATTTGCCCTGGCGACGAGAGAAAAGTTTTTTCTGTTAATTGAATCCGCGGATCCTAAGTATAACTACGAAGAAACGAAGCGTTTTCTCGAAGAACTCGGTCCGCAGGAGGTGTTTGATGTCGAAGAATAGATCCAGCCTGTCGCTGAAGAAAATTTTGCAGTTGCCATCGGGCATTCACTTTGGCTTTATATTGGCGACAGCGGTTTTGTTTAATGCCGGCTGTGGCGTTCGTCTTGATATGCACGTCCAACCGAGCTACAAAGCATATCAGGAAAGCGATTTTTTCAAGGATAAACGCGCGTCACGCGATATCCCCGAAGGCACCGTACCGCGTGGTATGCTTCATGCGAACAAAGCCTTTTATACCGGGAAAATAGATAATCCCAATCCAAACGCGCCTGTTCAGACAACAACGGATGCCGCAGGCAATACATTGGTTACTAGTTTTCCTAACGACATCACTGAATTCCCGGTTCCCGTTACAAAGGAACTAATCGATCGGGGTGAAAGCCGCTATAACATTTACTGTATAGTTTGCCACGGCCCGGTTGGTAACGGTGACGGTATGATAGTGCGGCGCGGATTTGTTAAACCGCCAACATATCATGATGACCGCCTTCGTAACGCTCCGGTAGGACACTTTTTCGACGTAATTACTAATGGTTGGGGCCGGATGAATGGTTATGCAGCGCAGATCTCGACCGCTGACCGCTGGGCCATTGTTGCCTATATCCGTGCATTGCAGGTAGCTCAAGACCCGACACAAACAATGAAAATGACCAAATCGTCAACGGCAACACCTCTGGCCGCGGAAATTCATGGAGGTGCTAAGTAATGGCATTGAATTATCAAGCTCCGGCGGAATTGAATAAATTTAGAGCTATCGCGCTCGGCATCGGTGGAATTGCGCTTGTCATTTGGGCGGCCGGAGCCTATTTCAATCTCGAACAGGCGCTGAGATCATGGCTTCTCGGGTTCATATTCTGGGGCGGGATTGCAATCGGCAGTATCGGCATTGTGATGCTGCAATATCTAACAGGCGGCGCCTGGGGTGTAGTCATCAGACGTGTTGTAGAAGCTGCATCAAGGACTTTACCATTAGTATTTATTTTCTGGCTTCCACTAGCTCTGGGTGTTACTCATATCTATGAGTGGACGCATCTTCCGCCTGATGATTTTACTGTTATTCAGCGCGGCGCATATATGACGCCAATGTGGTGGATTATTCGCGGAGTAATCTATTTCATTCTGTTTGGCGTGATGGTTTATCTATTGAATAGCTGGTCAGCGGAACAGGACAGATCACCTGATTACGAGACGGCAGCCGGCTGGCTCGGGAAGGCGACCGCCTTCTCCGGCCCGACTATGGTGATCTATGTGCTTACAATAACCTTTGCAGCGGTCGATTGGGTGATGTCGCTCGATCCGCACTGGTTCTCAACTATTTGGGGCCTGCTGTTCGTAGCCGGGTGGGCATTAAGCACTTTCTGCTTTTCCATCATTATCCTGGCTTTTCTCGGCGGCAAGTCGCCAATGGAAAGGGTTTTGGGTAAACGTCATTTTCATGATATCGGAAAGCTTATTCTTGCCCTGGTAATGGTTTGGGCCTATTTCAATTTTTCTCAGCTTCTGATCATCTATTCCGGCAATATTCCGGAGGAGACAACCTGGTACCTTGTCCGTATGACTCCGGGCTGGTTCTATGTCGGGATGATTTTGGTATTGTTCCATTTCGCTTTTCCGTTTCTTGTTTTACTTAAACAGGATTGGAAGCGAAATGCCCGGATGCTTGCCTCGATAGCACTGTTCGTGCTTGTGATGCGGCTGGTTGATATGTTCTTTTTGATCAGCCCCAATCCGAGGATTTCGACTCACGGCGCAAGCCTGCCGCTTTCCGAATCCTTCAGTTGGATGGATATAGTCGGCCCACTTGCAATAGGTGGCATCTGGCTTTGGTATTTCTTCGGACAACTGGCAAAACGTCCGTTAGTCCCCGTAATGGATCCGTTCCTTGAAAATGCGATTAAGCATGGGCACGGGCACTGAGTTTCCGTTTGTTTGAATTGAAGGTGATTTTATGAGTTCGCACAAGCAACAGCATCTATCGAAAGCCAGTATCGAAAAGGGATACGAAGAGAACGTTGTCGGTGTCCGCGGAATAGTTGCTTTTGGCATTGGTCTTTTCCTCTTGATTGTCGTTACTTTTTGGCTGATGTGGGCGCTTTATGGAGTTTTAGAAGAGAATGCAAAAGAAACGAAATCATCGGACAACCCTTTAGCTCTAAACGACAAAGAACGTCTGCCGCCGGAGCCGAGGCTTCAGGGTGCGCCGGGCTTTGGCGTAGATACACCAACTGGCCGTGTTAATCTGGAATTGACACCGCCACAATCGGAGTACTGGGTGCTGGAAAAAGAATGGAAAAATCTTCTGGAGAAAGGCGCAACAGATCCGAAGACCGGAGCCGTTACAGTGCTGCCGATTGAAGAGGCAAAAAAGATTCTGCTGGAGGAAAAACCGGCCGCAGTTTCTTCACCGGATGCTGAAAAGTTGTTTATCGAATCGCAATTGAGATACTCATCGGCAAGCTCGGGACGAGAAATGACGATGAGAAGGAGGTAGAAATTGATGTCGCGGCAAATCAGGCCAGGCAGTATGTGGCCTATGGCGGCTTTGGCAATTGTGATTATCTCTTTTTTCCTAATGCCGGTGACGGCACAAAAGAGCGAGCATTACAATTCGCCGCTATATGCTCCGAAGTATTACGATCCGTCACAAGGTTCGGCAAACGGGCTCCCGGAGGCGCTTAAAAAAGTCGGTATCGAGCAAAGACTCGGTGAGCAGCTGCCGCTAGAAGCGATATTCAAAGACGAGTCCGGGCGTGAAGTTAAGCTCGGCGAATATTTCAAATCCGGACGTCCGGTAATACTTGCTCTTGTCTATTATGAATGTCCGATGCTTTGCAACCAGGTGCTCAACGGCATGGTCGGAGCTTTAAAGGGCGTGAACCTTGACGCGGGCAAAGATTTCGACATTATAGCCATAAGTTTCGATGCACGAGAGAATGAAAAAAATGGCCTTGCCGCAAACAAGCGTGCAGCCTATATAGAACGTTATGCACGGCCAGGCACGGAAAACGGCTGGCACTTTTTAACAGGTACACAAGATTCTATAGATGCGGTAACAAAAGCCGCAGGCTTTAACTATGAATGGGACGAAAAGTCGAACCAATTTGCTCACGCAAGCGCGATTATGATAGTCAACCCCGACGGGCGGCTGTCCCATTATTTCTATGGTATTGACTATTCGCCCAAAGACATTAAGTTCGGGCTGATCGAGGCGGCTCAAAACAAAATTGGCAATGCCGCCGATCAATTGTTGCTTTACTGTTATCACTATGACCCGTCAACCGGTAAATACGGGTTTGCAATCCTGCGAGCGATGCGGCTCGCGGCTATTGCAACCATTTTCGGACTAGGGGCTATGGGTTTTGTCTTCTGGCGGCTGAACAAGCGTAAATCAGGGCAGGAAGAAAGGCCTGTAGAATAAATAAGGTAATTTTTGTTTCCGGTCTAGACCGGCGAGATAATTAATTATGCAAACCAGTTCCTGGGTACCTTTATTTCCAGATTCGGCCTCGTCATTTTCATGGCAGGTAGATGCGCTTTATTTTTATCTGATTCTGATCAGTGTTGCATTTACTGTCCCGATTGTAGCTGCGATCTTCTATTTTATGATCAAGTATCGGGCCAAGGAAAAATTTGCGACACCGGAGGAAATGCATGGTTCGATTGTGCTCGAGACTACCTGGTCGATAATTCCGTTCATTATTTCGATGACGATCTTCCTCGGCGGGGCAATAGTTTATTACGAGCAGTACAGGCTTCCTGATGACGGAATGGATGTCTATGTAGTCGGTAAGCAGTGGATGTGGAAAGTACAGCACAGCACCGGACAAAGGGAAATCAATGAGCTCCATGTACCTGTCGGCCGTCGGATCAAACTTACGATGACGACCGAAGACGTAATCCATAGCTTTTACATTCCCGCTTTTCGCACCAAAGCGGATGTTGTGCCCGGCCGTTATACATATATGTGGTTCGAAGCTACAAAGCCGGGTAAATATCATCTCTACTGTGCCGAATATTGCGGCCTCAACCATTCCGGCATGGGCGGTTGGATCTATGTAATGGAGCAACGCGATTATGATAACTGGCTTGCCGGCAACGTTTCCGGACAAACACCGGTAGAGATGGGCAAGGACTTATTTGAGAACAAGCTCGGTTGTGCCTCCTGTCACGCCGGCGGGCCACAACAACGTGGAGCAAAACTGGAAGGCATTTACGGTAAAGAGGTTAAATTTGTCGGTGGTGGCTCGGCAATAGTAGATGATGAGTACATACGCAATTCTATACTTAATCCGAGTGCCCAGATAGTCGAAGGCTACCAGCCGATAATGCCTACATTTCAAGGACAAGTTACCGAGGAGCAGTTAATGGCTCTCGTGGCTTACATTAAATCGCTTAGTGGTGTAACCGGGCAGACCGCAATGCCAGCGGCTACGGCAACTCCCGGTCAAAGCGGAAAAGCAGCAAATGCTTCAAATAGCAACAGATAGGGTGGTAAGGAATTATGCAGAATATTGACGCAATAGGATCTCCGGCCGTGGAACCCAAACAGAATTATCTCAATAACGGGTACACCTTAAAGTCTTGGCTCCTGACCAAAGACCATAAGCGCATAGCGATAATGTACCTGATTACGGTCTCGCTGATGTTCCTTGCAGGAGGAATCTACGCGGCCACTATTCGCCTTGAATTGTTGACGCCGGCTTCGGACCTGCTCCAATCAGCTACCTATAATAAAGTTTTTACTCAGCACGGTATTTTAATGGTCTTTTTCTTCCTTATACCTGCAATCCCTGCCGTGCTGGGAAACTTCTTTCTGCCTTTAATGATTGGGGCAAAAGATCTGGCTTTGCCGCGAATTAATCTCCTCAGTCTTTATATTTACTGGTTGGGGGCAATAATCGCGATTTACGGTTTGCTTCAAGGCGGCGTTGATACGGGTTGGACTTTTTATGCTCCTTACAGCACTACGTTTTCTAACACTTATGTTGTCGCCGTCGGTCTAGGTATTTTTATCAACGGTTTTTCGTCAATTCTGACTGGATTGAACTTTATCGTCACCATACATACAATGCGTGCCCCGGGAATGACCTGGTTCCGTATGCCGCTTTTCGTATGGGCACAATACGCCACAAGCCTTGTGATGATATTGGGGACACCGGTTATTGCGATTACCGTTTTGCTCGTTGCCATCGAAAGAATAGCTCGAGTGGGTATTTTCGATCCGGCCATCGGCGGAGATCCGATATTGTTCCAGCATTTATTCTGGTTCTATTCTCACCCGGCTGTTTACATTATGATTCTGCCGGGAATGGGTGTTGTCAGTGAGCTGATCTCAAATTTCTCCAGAAAGAAGATTTTTGGTTACGAATTTATCGCTTTCTCGAGCATCGCGATAGCTGTTTTCGGTTTTCTTGTCTGGGGACATCATATGTTCGTCAGCGGACAGTCAATCTATGCCGGAATGGTTTTCTCATTCCTGACAATGGTTGTGGCGGTACCCTCGGCAATCAAGATGTTCAATTGGACCGCTACGCTCTATAAGGGATCGATTTCGTATGATACTCCGATGCTTTACGGCCTTGGATTTCTCGGGCTGTTTCTGATTGGTGGTCTGACAGGGCTTTTTCTTGGTTCTATTGGACTTACAGTCCATCTTACCGATACCTATTTCGTTGTTGCACACTTCCATTACGTCATGGTAGGGGGACAGGTCATTGCCTATCTCGGCGGATTGCATTACTGGTGGCCGAAAATGACAGGGAAGATGTACTCGGAATTCTGGGGCAAGGTTTCTGCAATGCTTGTCTTTGTTGGGTTTAACCTGACATTTTTCCCGCAATTCATACTCGGCTATATGGGTATGCCACGCAGATATGCATCATACCCGGAAGAATTGCAGGTCCTGAATATCTTTTCTACTGCCGGCGCTTCTGTTCTTGGTGTTGGCTTAGTTATGCCGGTTGTTTACCTTACGCACTCTTTAATTTACGGTAAGCCTGCCGGTGATAATCCATGGATGCTTCCCGGTCTGGAATGGAGGACAAGCTCACCGCCACCTACTGAAAATTTTGAAAAACCGCCGGTCGTAACCTGGGAAGCTTACGAATTTGGTGAAGAAAGCGGTCTGGACCTTGAAACGGCTCGTAAAACCGTCGTTCAACCGACCGCAACAGCCTAGCGATTTGGAAACGTTATGTCGTCACACGTAGATACACACGAAGAATTCCATTACCACACCCCGGGCTTGCAACATCAGTTCGAGGATATGCGGCAGCAGGAGGAAAGCGTCTCAATAGGGATGTGGGCCTTTCTGGTGCAGGAAATTATGTTTTTCGGCGGCTTATTCGCTGCGTATCTGGTCTATAGGTCCCGATACCCAATGGCATTTGCTGCCGGAAGTAATCACCTCGATGCTTTTTGGGGAGGCCTTAATACTTTAGTGCTGATCGTCAGCAGTCTGACAATGGCACTGACAGTCTATTATGCTCAAAAGGGCAACCGCAACATGCAGGTGCTGATGATTGTCCTGACGATGCTTTTCGGCGCAACATTTTTAGGTGTTAAGGTAATTGAATATCGCGATAAGTATGAACATGGACTGGTGCCCGTAACCGGTTGGAATAAAAGAACTTCGGCACAAGAACACGAAGCCGCTGCATTTGCTCTTCCATTCGAAATCCGCGCAAAAGCATCCGAACAGACGACTGATGGTGCTTCTTCATCTCACAGGTCAAATCCGCGCGGAGAGTTTCAGATCGACGTTGAAAAAGATATGAAACTGCCGAAAATGGCCGAGGAAGGAAGATTTCTGACTCCGACAGAACGGATTGCCTATTATTCCAATGGCGTACTGGATCCGGAAAAGTTTCGGGAGAAAGTGCGGATGTTCTTTGTCATTTACTTCATTATGACAGGTCTGCATGCCCTGCACATGATTGTCGGATTAGGAATTATGGCCTGGCTGCTTTTTATGGCCTATCGTAATTCTTTCAGCTCCGAGTATTACTCTCCGGTCGAAATGTCGGGCCTTTACTGGCACTTTGTAGATATAGTCTGGATTTTCCTGTTTCCGTTACTCTATTTACTCGGCCGTCATTTCTTACATTAAGTGAGAATTTTGTAATTGGTAAAAACAATGTCAGATAATCACAACGAAAAAGTACATATAGGAATACCTGGTTATTTGGGAGTCTTCGCGGTCTTGGTAGTCGGGACGATTCTTACCTACTACGTTGCAACCATTGATTTGGACTGGATTTTCCCGGGGGCGAATACGCTTGTTGCCCTGGCGATTGCATTTACAAAAATGGCATGCGTAATGCTGTTTTTTATGCACGTTTACTGGAGCCCGAAACTTATATGGCTTGCTGCGATTGCAAGTTTCTTCTGGCTGGCAATCCTTTTCGCCTTTACTATGCAGGATTACCTGACCAGAGTGCCCGGTGTATATTCGGTCTGAATTTAGCTTAATAATAAATATCTGCGGCTGCACCCGGGCTATTATTTCCGGGCGGCGGCCGCATACTTTTTGGGTTAGGAATCGACTTGCCGACGTGGTATTATTTACGATTTGATGCCGTGGCTGGCGAAACAGCACTTTGACTTTGATTTTCTGTGCAACAGTTTAGAAAGGCGGCTTCATCTGACTGCGGGGATGCATTACAAAAGACTTAAATTGACCGCGATCATGTTTATTATGGCCGTCACTTTCTCTTTTGGCGCGGGATGTAATGTTGTCAAAAAAGAAAGCAAAACGCCAACACTGTTAAAAAATGAAATTGCCGGCCGCGAACAATTAATGGCCGAAGTAAACCGTTTTGCTGCCGTATCTTCATTACGGGCAAAAATGGACTTGAAATTCGAAGACAATTCCTTTGCACAGTTTGGCTCTAAGGAAATTTACCGTTCAGCCGATGGTGAAATCGTAGTTCAACGTCCGGCGAAAATCTATCTGAAGGTTCAGGTGCCGATTATTAAAACTGATGTCGCTCAAATGACCTCGGACGGCGAGAAGTTTCGCGTAGCAATCTTGCAGGATGGCGGCAGCGGCAAATACCGTAAATTTGTAATCGGAAGCAATAATGCAGATTATTCAAAACTGCAGAAAAGCCTCGAACTGGGAAACGGCGAATCAACCGGTGAGGTAAAAAAGAACGTATCTGCTTTCGCTAATTTACGCCCACAGCATTTTACCGATGCCATGCTTGTGCAGCCGACGGATGAGGCGAATATATATACGCAGACGACGATTTTCCAGGTCGAAGAGGATGAAACGCAACCTGCCAAATCACCTTTGAGAAAAGTTCTGCGCGGCTATTATTTACTGGACGAATATAAACGAAATGCCGATGGCGAATTGATTATCAAGCGAAGATTCTGGTTTGATCGCGTCGGTGGAATACGTCTCGCACGTCAGCAGATTTTCGATACGAAAGGTGAAATCGAATCCGACATAGTCTATGGCAGAGAAGGTGACCTGGCTGCAAATGGTGAATATAAGCGTTTGCCGCTTGAAATCATAGTTACGCGGCCGAAAGAAAAATACTCCATGCGGTTGACTTATCAATCCCCACAATCCGTAACAATCGGCAAAACCTATCCTCCCGCGGCCTTTATATTAGAAAACAGCTGGGATCTGGAAGTTGTGGATCTTGATCAGAAACTAAGCGAGGTTACGGCTCAAAATCCATTACAGAAAACTGCCGGGCCGGCCGCATCCAAAGTTCATTGATGTCTGATTCAGATGAAAACAATTTTACAAACAGAAAATCTGACTAAATCATATAAAATCGGCAAGATTGATGTTCCTGCGCTTCGCGGAGTTTCACTCAGCGTTACTGAGGGTGAATTTGTAGCCATAATGGGGCCATCCGGTTGCGGCAAGTCAACATTGTTGCATTTACTTGGAGGTCTGCTTTCGCCTACTTCCGGGTCAATAATAATTGATGGAGAGGATATCTCCAGAATCAGTGATGCACAAAGAACGGATATACGCCGGCGAAAGATAGGCTTTGTTTTTCAGCGATTCAATTTATTTCCGACTTTGAGTGCCGAGGGCAATCTGAAACTTGCGGAGAAGATCCATCTGGGTAAAAGTCTTGATAATTCCGAAAGCCGCCGCGAGATTTTGCGTTTGCTCAAGCTTGAAGACAAGATGCATCATAAGCCGCTGGAACTTTCCGGCGGCGAGCAGCAACGCGTGGCCTTAGCAAGGGCAGTCATAAATCGGCCGGCCATTGTTCTTGCTGATGAACCTACGGGTAATCTTGACAGCGAAAATTCTGAAATTGTTCTTCGGATGTTTCGTGAATTGAATACAAAATACGGCCAAACTATTATAATGATTACACATAATCCGGAAGCGGCCGCTGTCTGTTCGCGAATTATTCGGATGCGGGACGGCCGCGTCGAAGGTGAGGTAATTAATACTCCTGTGGCCGAAACTGTTGCAATTGCATGATTTAGGCTTGATGCAGTTTCTAAAATGGAACGCCTGAAGCGAATTATTTTGTGGGATTACAGCCGGGAGACTTCGGTTTACGTCATATTCTGTCTTTTGATTGTGGCGTTCATTTTTCTTACACCCAAATCCTGGTTCGATCGCAGGGAGCGGCTTACTTCTTCGGCAACTCGGATAATACTTAAATCATCGGATTTCAGAGGCAGCCGTGAAGAAGTGGAAGCGGCCGTGCGTCAGATAACGGGAAATCAAAATATGGCTATCGGCGAAATACGCGAAACGACGGCGCCAAATGGTGAAAAAGTTCTTGTAATAGACGTTAGATAGGATCCGTATTAGTTTTTGCGGAATTATTAATGTAACAGGAATAATATGAAACAATACTTAAACAGATTGTTTGTGGCCGGTGTTATGTTAGCCGCTCTGGTAATCGCAGGAAATCAGACGGCGAATGCTCAAAATCTTCTTGGAGAGATTTTGAACAGAATGGATGCACATAATCGTTCGCTTAAATCGTTGCGTGCCCGGATAAAAATGGTTAAAACAAATGTTCAGCTCAACGAGAACGATTTATATGAAGGCTCGATCCAATATCTTCCGGCCCAGTCAGTGGACAAAATCCGAATTCGGGTAGATTGGGAAAAGCCGGCCGCTGAACAACTTGCGGTGGGTAAAGGACAATACATTTTATATCGACCGCGGCTCAATCAGGCAATTATCGGCAAGGTAGAAGGGGCAAAAGGAAATGCCGGCGCCGGAGGTGCCCTCGCATTTTTGAGTATGAACCGCACACAACTCAAAGCAAACTACGATGCAACCTATATTGGTGAAGAAACTGTCGGTGGTAATACCCGAACCTGGCATATCAGATTAACGCCAAAGAATGTCGGAACATACAAGGCGGCTGATCTTTGGGTTGATGCGAACGGAATGCCTGTACAGGCAAAAGTAGTGGAAAAAAATAATGATACGACCACTGTATTTCTTTACGATATAATAAAAAATGCCGATGTTGATTCATCAGTATTTTCCATAAAACCTCCAAAGGGCACACAGATAGTTCAAGGCTAGGCAATTTCCTTAGAAAGTTCCATTTTAAAAGGCCCGGGAAAATTCGTCCCGGGTTTTTTTTGTCGGTTTGAACTAAAGCCCTTGTAAAAAGTATAATTTGCATTTGCTGTCGTGACGGTAATCAGATTGCCATTAGGCAGGAACCGGTCCGGCTATCATCGGGAAAGATGCCAAAAGCAAGCAGTTTCAGCAGATTTACACGCGGTGTGCGTCATACCTTGCGCGCCTTCGCTTCGACACGACATCCGGTACTTGTTCATATCGTACCGATGCGGCGATGCAATCTCTCTTGCGCTTATTGTAACGAATATGACAAGACGAGCGATCCGGTTCCAATTGACACTATGCTTGAACGCATTGACAAATTGGCGGAATTCGGCACATCCGTAGTAACAATTTCGGGTGGTGAGCCGATGATGCATCCGCAGATCTATGACATTATCGCCCGTATTCGTCATCATGGAATGATAGCCGGATTAATTTCAAATGGTTATTACTTCCAGGTTGAAAAAATCAAAAAACTTAACGATGCCGGACTCGACTATCTTCAGATTTCCATTGACAATGTAACGCCTGATGATGTTTCAAAGAAAAGTCTTAAGGTTTTGGATGCAAAACTGGTAAATCTGCGTGATCATGCGAAATTCAAGGTAAACATCAATTCCGTTGTTGGCGGCGGCGTGGCAAAACCCGAAGAAGCCCTGATTATTGCAAATCGTGCGCGTGAACTTGGCTTTTCATCTACGGTCGGAGTCATTCATGATGAAATGGGTCTTAATAAGGGCCTAACTGATCGTGAAAAAGAGGTTTACCGTGAAATAAAGGCCAAAGGAGCACGTTCATACGCACGCTGGAACTGGTTTCAGGACGCACTGGTTGATGGCGGGGAATATCATTGGCGATGCCGGGCCGGAGCACGTTATCTCTACGTTGACGAGAACGGTATTGTCAGTTGGTGCTCACAGCAGCGTGGAACGCCCGGAATTCCGTTAATGGAATATACCCGCGAAGATATGGAGCGGGAATATATTACTGAAAAATGGTGTGCTCCGACATGTACAATCCAATGTGTACATCAGGTCGGGCATCTTGATGCCTGGCGGGATCCTCAGATTTCACCCGCGGAGTACCAAAAGCGAAAAGGAGCCGGCCTTAATCGGGAAACTGTTAGCCGCATCCTTGAGTCCGAATAAAAATGACCAGTAAATCTTGGGTTCCGCGTCGCCACAGGGAAATTCATAAATCGCATCGTGTCGGATGGCTGCGTGCAGCTGTCTTAGGCGCGAATGACGGAATAGTTTCGACGGCCAGCCTGATTATAGGTGTCGCTTCCGCCGGATCGTCCCGCGATGCAATAATAATTTCCGGCATTGCCGGGCTGTTTGCCGGCGCCTTGTCAATGGCGGCGGGGGAATATGTATCCGTTTACTCCCAAGCCGATACTGAGCAGGCAGATCTGGAGCGTGAAAAAGCAGAACTGGCGGCTGATCCCGAAGGGGAATTGATGGAATTGGCCGGTATTTATATTGATCGCGGGTTGACGCCGGAGCTGGCCCGCGAAGTGGCCAAACAATTGATGAAACACGATGCCCTGGAAGCGCATTTACGTGACGAGCTGGGCATTATTGAGGAACTTAAGGCCAGACCAATTCAGGCAGCAATTTTTTCAGCGCTTAGCTTTGCAGCCGGCGCCTCGCTTCCTCTAATAATTGCTGCATTTTTTTACAGCCAGTATATTATTCCGGCCGTTGCAGCCGGATCGCTCCTATCGCTTACGGTTTTGGGAGCCGTTGCCGCGAATGCCGGCGGTGCCAATGTTTTGACCGGTTCGCTGCGAGTTTTGTTTTGGGGAGCGATAGCCATGGCGATAACCGCAGGAGTCGGACGCCTTTTCGGCGGGACGATAGGGTAAATTGTCCGTTGATTTATCGTTTAGGAATATCTTCGCCAATTGTCCAGATTATTACGGAACTTGACAGGCCGAGCCCAGAAAGCCTGCCTGCCATCATAACCAAAGTTTCGCCCTTTTCCACTACTTGGGCTTCGAGTAGAACTTTTTCTCCGATTTTAAGCATTTCGCGGGTTGACCAGGCTGTTTCGTGAACAAAAGGCTGTACTCCCCAGATAAGCGCCAGTTGATTGTAAGCATCTATAGAAGTAGTAAGCCCGAAAGTTTGCAGCCCGGATCTGAAACTCGAAAGACGGCGGGCCATTAATCCGGATTCAGTGAAAACTGCCACTTTCTCGGTCATAACTTCTTTTGCAGCATAAGTTGCGGCCTTGCAAAGTGCCTGGCTGGTACGTCCGGAAGGCGGTTGCGATAATTTTACCGGCCGCCGAATTTCAGCGGCCTTGATAGTTTCGGCCGCATCGATAATTCGGGCCATTGTCCGAACTGCTTCGACGGGATATTTTCCTGACGCTGTTTCGGCAGATAACATTACCGCATCGGTTCCGTCCCATACTGCATTAGCCACGTCAGATGCTTCTGCTCGCGTAGGGTAGGGGCTTTCGATCATGGATTGGAGCATCTGTGTGGCCGTAATTACAAATTTATCGCTTGTGATCGCCTTGCTGATAATTCGCTTTTGATAAACCGGAACAAGTTCGACACTGGTCTCTACGCCGAGATCGCCGCGTGCCACCATTACTCCATCCGATTCTGCGATAATTTCATCCAGATTTTCGATTGCTTCGGCCTTTTCAATTTTAGCTACCAGCAGTGCGCGGCCTATCTCACGACGATTCAGGCTTTTTATCAATTGCTTGACGGCGCGGCAATCCTCGGCTGTGCGGACGAAAGAAAGGGCTATATAATCAACATTTTTGGCAATTGCCCATTCAAGGTCACGATGGTCTTTTTCGGTCATTGAAGGAATTGGCAATGTTGTATTGGGCAAATTTATTCCTTTGCGCTCCTTCAATTCTCCTCCGACAATTACCCGGCATACGACATCCTGCCCTGAAACATTCTCAACGCGCAGTTCCAACGCACCGTCATCGAGCAGAATGGTGGAGCCCGGGCGGACAGATTCCGGCAGTTCGGCGAAATTTGTGGAGACCGCCTCTGCGTTTCCGATGATATCCCTTGTTGTAATCGTAATCAGATCGCCTGCTTTAAGATTTATCGGATGGCCACCTTCCAGTGAACGAATTCGGATTTTAGGACCTGATAAATCTACCAGGATCGAAAGCGGAACGCCCAATTTCTGAGCGGCGGAGCGCGCCGCATCAATAACTGCGGAATGTTCTTCCCTTGTTCCATGTGACATATTGATTCTGACGGCATTGACTCCGGCGGAAATCATTGCCGTGATAATGCTTTCAGTGTTTGATGTCGGGCCAAGAGTGGCCAATATTTTTGCTCTTCGCATTTGTTTAATTCTTTGTAAATTAAATCTGATTGGGTTAGTTTATTCGGTCGTTTAATTTAGTGAGTTTATCGTAATACTTTGCAATGGCTGCCACAAAAGTCGAATGCGACCAGGTTAAAGGCGAAACGGAAACAGGTATGCCGGAGGCCGCATCTATTTGTTCTGCCATCACACCGGATGGCAGTGAATAATCTGCAGCCCAGCGAATCAACTGTTCGGCAGTTTTCAGATCTTCCGGGGTTTTAGCGATTTCTGTCTTATAGTCCGCAAGCCAAAGAGTGCAAATAAACCAGGGATTTGGCTGGCTATCCAAGGCTCCGCGCATGTAACCGTCATTTTCAAATCGGGCAATGCCTCCCCGAACGCTCAATTTTGCCTCAATAGCCGACATCGTACCCTCAACCATCGGATCATTTGCTTCGAGACAGCCAAAGTAATAAGTTCCAAATAGCGATGCATCGATCGTATCGTCAAAAGAAAAATCGCCCTCGCCATTTAAGTAAACAGAGCGGGCAAAGCGGCCTGTTTCCGGCCGAAAAAGTATTTTTCGCATTGCTTGTACAATTTCGTCAGCAGCTGCGCGATATTTTGACGCCCGCTGCTGCTCCGCAAACAGCGATGCGAAATTTGCTGCCGCGCGCAGCCCGGCAACTACCGTAGATGCCGTAAAAGTATGGACTGCGAATCTGTCTTCCCACAAATTCCAGCTTGGTAGCGGCAAACCCGTCTCCGGATCTCGAAATCCCAGAAGAAATTCCGCGCACGGCACAGTCATTTTAGTGTACACACGCTGCGCAAATTCGATATCACGGTAACGATGATAATGTTCCCAAAGAGCCCATAGAACCAATGCCGTTTCGTCTTCCTGTATCGGGAGAAGTTTTTTCTTATTTGCTGTATCCCAAAGAGCATGCCAGCCTGAAGCAACGGTACCGTCAGCATTATATTTCTGAAGAAAATAACCGTCCCTGTGTACTATGCGGGAGCAAAAGTCGAAAAACTTGCGTGTGAGGTGGGAATATCCGGCAATGTCCAGAGCATTCGCGACAAAGGCACCATCACGAGTCCAAAGATAGCTGTAATGATCGGTTGCCCGTTCGGTTACATCGTGATCATTTGCCGCCAAAATGGCACCGTCATTATCAATCTGTGTGCGAATTATCAGCAATGAACGCTTATATAGATTTATTAGATCGGTAGAGAGCAGTCGGAAATCGTTGTCATTCTTGTTTACCCAGGCACGCCAGTAGTTTGCAGTATAATCAAAATAATCCTGCGGCCCGCGGCGAATAACGAGGTTGCCGAGTTCTGCAACTTCGTCGTAGGAAGTGCCTGCCGCGATCCAATAATAGAATTCTTCAATTGAATGAGGTGAGAGTGTAAAAAAGACTCCGATTGAAGAATCAACAGAGCCTTCGGTTATAGCCGCTCCTTGCAGATTTCCATCCTCGGCATCGCGCCATGTTCCTTCGCGTCCCTGAAATGCTTTACGGCCGGTCGCAAAGGAATCGAAGCCCGGCTCTGTTTTAATCAAAAAATATCTGTGTTTCTTGTAATGAATAATTGATTGTGTTTCGGGGTCATACAGAGCCGTATCACCATAATTATTTTCGTATATTCGAAAATCGTGATGTAAAAAAACTCTTACTTCCCTTGTACGATCGGTAAGGTTTTTTACACTTAGTCGGCGGAGATAGATATTCTCATGGCTTGCAACCGTGTCGTTACATCGAATCTCAAGTCCAAATAATTGATTCTCGAGCCGCACATCGGTTACCAAAGTCTCCGAAAGATAGCCGAGCGAGCGTTTCCAGCCTTGATCGGAAATCCAGGAAAACTGGCCGTCTGCCCAAACACCGAATCTACACGGAAATCCTTCAGTGTGATTCTCCTGCCCGACATGAGGAAAATAAACATCACGAATCTGGTAGCGGTCGTCGAAATTGACCAAAAATGATCCGTTTCCGACCGGAATATCTCGCATATTTCAAGCCTTGGAAAATATCTCGATTTGACTGGCGGCTTTATTCATCACTTGTCTTTCATTTTCGAATGAAAGCATTTTGACAGCCTCGTTTATCGAAACCCAGCGAACTTCCACAACCTCAGAATCATGGCGGCTTGTATCACCGCCGGTTGGCTGCATAAGGAAGAAATCAACGCGTTTGTGATAGCGTTTTCTAGTTCCGTCATAATTGCCGTAAAACCAGTACTCGATACTTTCAACCGGAGCAACGATTTTGCAGTCCAACCCTGTTTCCTCACGTACTTCACGTAATGCGGCCTGTTCAACAGTTTCACCGGGATCGATTAAACCCTTCGGGATTTGCCAACGGCCTTCCTCTGCTGTTTTTATAAGGACAACTTCCGGCACATCCAATCCGGAGCGGAATACAATCCCGCCGGCGGAGCGTTGGAAAACCGTAATTATCTGCTCTTCAGTATTTGAGTGTCCCTTATTCATTGATTGGCCATTAAGCCGGCGATTGCCGTATCCAGTTCCTGGCGTATTTTGTCGTCAAAACCAACAATTTTTTTTACCGTTCTTCCGCTAGAATCGAAAATAGCAGTTTGCGGAATTTGAGTATCGTCACCGAAAACGTATGCCGTCAAAGCGTCTTCCGGAGTTGCTAACTGATAAGTAATGTTTAGCCGGCGGACGAATTCAGGCACTTTCGGCCGATCCTCTTCACCGCCAACGTGAAGCCCGACTATCTCGATCCGGCCCGGATAACGTTTCTGAAGTTCCATTAAATGCGGAATTTCCTCTATGCAAGGCTTGCAATACGTTGCCCAAAAATCCAGGATCAGTATTTTTCCGCGAAAATCCTTGATTTTCTGGACGGTACCGTCGAAGGTCGTCCAGCTCATTTCCGGAATCGGTTTCAGCGGCTGCGGCTGAACGCCCTTGACCGGACGATCATTTACAGAAACCGGACGATTACCCACAGATACCGGAGGAGCCGAGCCGCATCCGGTGAAAATTAACGAAAACACTGCGGGTATCAACAGCAACTTTCTCACAAAATTATTTTAACCCTTATCCGTTGATAGGTTAAATGCGGGGTAAAACAACAGTGCTCCGGATTCTGAATTTTAGTGTTTTGCGGTTACGATTGGTTTTAAGCAAATGCGAGAGTACGACGAATCGATTCTCAAAAAAATAAAACAGCTGCAATTTGCCGCACAATGCAAACTTTCGCCAAAATCTGCAGCAGTAAACCTGAAATGCGGATGTATTGTAGTTGCCGACATTGAGACCAAAGAGGCAAACAACACTCTGTGCTGTAGTTATAAAACTAACGGATGCCCATATATGATATTTGCGGCGGAGGCTGCCGCAGCCTGCCTGAGCGGTCGGCAGACGGCTGATTTAATGGGAGATCCTGCAGCATTTATCAGGCAGGCAATATATTGGGATACCGGACTAATTCCAAATTGCCGAACCGATTGCATCGAGGCGGTTATTGAATCATTTATTCATGCCCTTGCAGCATTAAGGAATAAAAGAATCGGCGAAACATCCACAACATCGCTGCTGATTTGCTCCTGTTTCGGTATTTCGCAAGAAACAATCGTGGATTATCTGCACAAAAATCCGAAAGCGGATCTTTCCGATATAGTTAAAGATTGTCGAGCGGGCAGCGGATGCGGCTCATGCAGAATGACAATACTGGAAATTATCGAAGAAGTGCATTCCGAAACCAGATAAGCCAAAATATGCTGACCTCAGGTCAAAGATGAATATTTTGCCTTTTTTATGTTATAGTATTTAACAAAACGGTGTTTTTGATACCGTTTCAAGCCCGGCCACATATCAAATTTCGCCGCGGTTGATTTTGCGTTCTGATGGACGACCCTGCCAGTTTATTCGAATCTTTCGCAGTGCCGTTTTTTTCGGCATCAGTCGAGTTGCCTTCAATTGGTGCCGGCATAAGCGGCATATTCGCCGTAATATTGCTGGTACTTGCCAATGGTTTTTTTGTTGCAAGCGAATTTGCATTGGTCGCGGTCAGAAAATCGAGAATTGAGGCCCTGGCTGCCGAAGGAAATCTAGCTGCACGCCGGCTGCTTGCAATGCTCGAGAACCTGAATGCATATATTTCAGCCACGCAGCTCGGCATTACGCTTTCATCTCTTGGTCTGGGCTGGATCGGCGAGCCCGCAGTGGCTTCACTTCTCGAACCACTGCTACTCTATTTGTCTGACGCCGTCGGAATTAGTGTCATTAGCTCGGGAGCGGTTCTTCATACTGTATCTTTTGCCATAGCATTTTCATTGATTACATTTCTGCACATTGTATTCGGTGAGCTTGCTCCGAAGACCGTCGCTCTTGAATTGTCGGAAAAAATCGCATTTCTGGTCGCTTTTCCGTTACAGGTTTTTTACAGAATTTTCAACTATCCGATTCGAATACTTGATTGGGCCGGTACAAAAACTGTCCGAATGTTCGGGTTGGAACCAACAAGCGAGCATGGCTCGAGCTATACGGAAGATGAAATAAGAAGGCTTATCAGCGTTTCGCGGGCAAGCGGACATTTGAATGAAGAAGAGCAGAGGCTCCTTGACCAGGTATTCGAGTTTTCCGAAACAACTGTCAAAGAGGCCATGATCCCTCGGACCGAAATAGTTGCAATTCCATACGAGGCTTCGCTGGCTGAAATTGCAAATGCTTTTCGTGAACATGGTTTTTCCAGAATGCCGGTCTATCGCGGTTCGCTTGATGATATTGCCGGAATTATACATGTCAAAGATGTTCTCGATGCGATTCTGAATCCAAAGGGTTTTGAAATAGATCGCATTTTACAAAAACCAAACTATGTAGTTGATACTGCCCGTCTGGAAGACGTCTTGAGGCAAATGCAACAGGAGAAGTTTCATTTCGGTTTTGTCGTTGACGAACATGGCGGAATCGAAGGCATTATTACTCTTGAGGATCTGCTGGAGGAAATCGTCGGTGACATTTCTGATGAACACGACGAAGAGGTAAACGAGCAGATAATCGAACAGCCCGATGGCAGCTATCTGTTAGATGGTTCGCTGGCAGTTCGTGATCTGAATAAACGGCTCGGTTTGCATATTCCGGTTTCGGAAAATTACACGACGATAGCCGGATTTTTAATGTCTGAAGCCGGCCGGATTCTAAACGCAGGCGACACGGTTGCCTATAACGGACATACGTTTCGAGTTGAAAAGGCTGAAAAACGACGCATTCTGCGTGTCAGGATGGAAAAAAGCCTTCCAATCGCAGAAAGCCAGGCCGCAATAGCACAATAACCTGCACGAGACAGCCCAATTTTGCAATTTCAACTTTTCGCGTTAAATTTACTTTTTTGCTTCTGTTTGCTTCTGACAGAAAATATCTAATTCGGAGAAAATAAATGGGTTATATCGAACAGGTTTGGGCACGCGAAATTCTGGATTCACGCGGCAATCCGACGATTGAGGCTGAGGTTATTTTAGAAGACGGCACAACGGGTCGAGCGGCTGTCCCGAGCGGCGCCTCCACAGGTGAAAACGAGGCGGTCGAGTTGCGCGACGGCGATGAACTTCGATATGGCGGCAAGGGCGTACTAAACGCCGTCGCAAACGTCAACGAGAAAATTTCTCCGGAGTTGCAGGGCCTAGACGCATTGGACCAGACCTTGATTGACGAGACGATGCTGGCTCTGGATGCCACCGCAAATAAATCAAACCTCGGAGCAAATGCGATCCTGGCTGTTTCGCTGGCAACTGCTCGCGCGGCAGCGGCCTCGCTCGAAATTCCTCTTTATCGCTACATTGGTGGAGCAAATGCCAAAACCTTGCCGGTTCCGATGATGAACATACTAAACGGCGGAGCACATGCAGACAATAATGTTGATTTTCAAGAGTTTATGATTATGCCGGTAGGAGCTGAATCTTTTGCTGACGCCCTGCGTACCGGTGCCGAGATATTTCATCAATTGAAAGCGGTTCTGAAATCCCGCGGTTATTCGACCAGTGTTGGCGATGAAGGCGGATTTGCACCTAACCTGAAGTCTAACGAAGAAGCCATAGAAACTATTCTGGAAGCAATCGGCAGAGCAGGGTACAACGCAGGAGAAAATGTAATGCTCGCTCTGGATCCGGCTGCAAGCGAGTTTTACTCAAACGGAAAGTACATTTTCAAAAAATCAGACAAGCGCGAGCTGACATCAGAGGAAATGGCCGCTTTCTGGGCCGATTGGTGTGAGCGTTATCCGATAATTTCGCTCGAAGACGGAATGGCCGAAAACGATTGGGACGGCTGGGTTGCCCTCACAAAATTGCTCGGTGACAGGGTCCAGCTGGTCGGTGACGACCTGTTTGTTACAAATGTACGTTTCCTGCGCCGTGGAATTGAACTTGGAGCCACAAATTCAATTCTGATTAAAGTGAACCAGATTGGAACCTTGACCGAGACGCTGGATGCCATTGAACTTGCAAAGACTAATAATATGACGGCTGTCATATCCCACAGATCCGGGGAAACCGAAGATTCTTTCATCGCGGATCTTGCGGTGGCCGTCAATGCCGGACAGATAAAAACCGGAAGCCTTTGCCGCTCTGACCGCATTGCAAAATACAACCAATTACTGCGGATTGAAGAAGACCTCGGAGAATCGGCGCGATATCCCGGAATGGGAGCTTTTTACCAAATCACCCGAAACAAAGACTAGACAATGGTTGATTTTAACGTTACGACCGATAAATCGAGGCTGGACATCGCGGAAATACACCGTTTTCTGGTAGAAGAATCGTACTGGGCAGCGGAAAGAACTCTGGAACAAACCCGTATTGCGATTGAAAATTCCTTGTGCTTCGCAATTTTCGCAGGTAAAGAATTTGCAGCTTTCGGGCGTGTAGTTACGGACAAAGCGACTTTTGCCTATGTGGGCGATGTTTTTGTAAAGGTGCCGTTTCGCGGCCGCGGTCTCGGCAAAATGCTGATTAAGGAAATGTTACTTCATCCGGAGCTTCAGGGGCTCCGGCGTTGGATTCTAGCAACCAGGGATGCACATAGTCTCTACAGACAATTCGGTTTTTCGGATCTAAAATTTCCTGAGCGTTGGATGGAGCGTCCGGCTCCCAATGCTTATTAAAAAATGTTTTGCGATTGTTTCGATAGGTTATAATGTTATTGCCGGTTTAACGGCTTTTTATTTTTGCAATTTTGGCAATATTCCGGATTTTCCCCTCTAAAGCAGGTTAGTCCTGTCTTTCCAATCAAAATGAGTAAGCAACTCAAAAGCCCTTTTGCACTTGTGATAGTTGATGGCTGGGGTATATCGCAAAATTGTGAACGAAACGCATTTTTCCTTGCTCATACTCCCAATTTTGATGCACTGGAAAAATCGTTTGGCAGGAGTGAACTTCATGCGGCGGGTGAAAGTGTCGGGTTGCTGGCTGATGAGCCGGGACAACCTGACGCGGGCCATCTCGTAATCGGTGCGGGAAGGATTATTGAATCACCTGCGGCGCGGATAGCCTCGGCGATCAGCAGCGGGGAATTTTTCAATAACGAAGTTTTGACCAAGACTATATCCGCCGTTAAATCAAACGGCAGAGCACTACATTTAATGGGTTTATTGAGCGATGCGGGCATACATTCCTCTGTCGGAACGCTTTTTGCTCTTTTGAAATTGGCGAAAATTGCAGGTGTGGAAAATGTTTATGTACACCCGATACTGGACGGCCATGACGTGGCACCGCGAACGGCCGATGTTTATCTTGAAGCACTTGAAGTCAAGATGAATGAAATCGGTGTCGGTCGTATTGCAACTGTCTGCGGACGACATTTTGCAATGGATACATCGGGAAACTGGGGAAAGACCGCGCGTGTTTTTACAATGTTGGCACATTCTGAAGGTGAACGTGCCTCCGATGCGGTTTCGGCTGTAAGGAGCTCCTTTCTAAGAGGAATAACGGATGAATTCATAGCACCGATTGTCATCGAGTCTCAACCGGATCTGCCGGTGGCAACTATCTCCGATGGTGATGCCATTATTTTCTTTAATCACAAGGCTGACGGAATGCGGCAATTAGCGTTTACCCTGGCTGCTTCCAAAAGGGAAAACGGTGAATTCAGATACAACATTGTTACGATGGTGGAATATGATCCTTCGCTGAATGTTCCGGCTGCATTTGAACCGAATAAAGCCATAGGTGGGTTTGGGTTCAATCTGGCAGAAAAACGAATCAGAAACGTAAGATTTGCCGAAACAGAACGTTTTCAACATATTACGGCATTTCTCGGCTCAAAGGCACTGTCTGAAGATGGTGCGGTCCAAAATAACGTCCTGATATCCCGCCGTTATGAGTCAATACATCAATCTGATCCCGAGATGGGAAGTTTCAAACTTGCCGATAAATTTATTGCCGCAATTGAATCTGAGCCGGACACATTTCTGATTGCTAACCTTTCGGCTGCGGATCTGATGGCTTCAACCGGCGATTTGGAGAAAACGATTGAGGCGGTTCAGTTTATAGACACTTGTATCGGTGGTATGTGGGAAGCTATCAGACGTCAGAGAGGAACTATGATCATTACCTCAAGTCATGGTAATTTCGAAGACGTACGGCCTTTATCGGGCGGCCCGACCAGAGCGGCCGGCACCCGAAACCGCGTCCCTTTTATTATTGCCGGTGAAAAACTACGCAATGGAAGGGTACGTCCGGAAGGGTCGCTGGCTGATATTGCTCCGACGGTTTTTCAAATTATTGATCTTGAGCCCCCTCAAACGATGTCCGGTCGCAGCCTAATAGTTCAATGATTCTAAATACGAAACAGGAATCCGAAAAGCAGAAGCAGCCAGAAAAGTATCATCCCGAATAAAGGAAGGATAGTAGCAAGTAAACAGCCGAGATTGACCAGACTTTCCTGATTCCAGGTTGGCGGCGGCGGGCAATGTGGGCAATATTCATTATTTGCCAGGAATGGCCGTCTGCATTTTGGACAGAGTTTAAGGTCCACATTCCAGACTACACTCCGTGAGCTGATTTTGTAAATGTTTTTCGCTGGTGTGCTGCCCGTTTCAGTTTTTTTGATACGGTCGGCTATAATCGTCAATTCGCTGCAATAAGCAGGGCATTTTAATCCTATGATTGATGAGTTTGTGTTTGATAACACGGAAGAAAGACGTAAATCGCGTCAAAAGGGCACGGGATGGATTGAAGTCATCGTCGGTTCGATGTTTTCGGGTAAATCCGAAGAGTTGATAAGGCGATTGAATCGTGCCCGTATCGCACGGCAGAAAGTTCAGGTTTTCAAACCCCGGATTGACATCCGCTATTCTGAAGAACAGATTGCCTCGCATTCTGGGCAAAAGCATCATTCGCTGCCGGTTCAGAACTCTGCGGAATTGCTCGCGGCGGTTCAGCCGGACACGGAAGTGATTGGTATAGACGAAGGTCAGTTTTTCGATATGGGTCTGGTCGAGGCTGCAAACCGTCTTGCTTATCAGGGCAAAAGGGTAATTATTGCCGGTTTGGATCAGGATTATACGGGCAAACCATTCGAACCTATGCCGCAGTTGCTCTCCATAGCTGAATTTATCACTAAAACGCATGCAATTTGCGTCAAATGCGGGAGCACGGCAAACTATTCACAAAGAACCGTAGAATCGGAGGCCCGCGTTGAAGTGGGCGCAGGCGATAAATATGAAGCCCGGTGCAGAAAATGCTTCGTCCCGCATGCGGATGCTCCGACAGTTCACGATTAGGTTATCGGCCAAAATCAACCTTTAGGAATCTTCATCGAATACATCGCAGCAGCAAAATCATCGCGATGACGGTCGAAATTTGTGCCTGAAGTCGAAAACATTATGTTCAGCTGCTGGTTTTGCCCCA
>Ga0073934_10001854_pt1 | contig 47643 bp, 48 predicted proteins | sample LarsenN4metaG_FD_76834 | JGI IMG/M metagenome (GOLD analysis project Ga0073934, IMG submission 76834) | Hot spring sediment bacterial and archeal communities from British Columbia, Canada, to study Microbial Dark Matter (Phase II) - Larsen... ...
CTCGTCGACGCAGACGGCGATCTCCTCCTCGGTGAACTGGCTCATCTCCGAGGGCATGCCGGTGATGCTCTCGCCGGAGAGGTTGATCTTGATCTGGTCGACGCCGTACTTGGCGAACATGCGCACGCAGCGGCGCATCTCCTCGGCGCCGCTGACGATGGCGCCGAACGCGAACTCGTGCTGCGGCAGGTGCGGCGCGGTGGTGTCGCCGAGGCCGCCGGGCACCGTGATCTCCTGGCTGGCCGCGATGTAGCGCGGGCCCGGAATGGTGCCGTCGTTGATGGCGTTGCGGATCACCACGTCCAGCCGCGGCTTGGCGGTGGCGGCGCCGACGCAGCTGGTCCAGCCCATGTCGAGGTACTTCTTCGCCACCTGCGCGCACCACAGGATGTGCTCCTCGGGCGGCATGCGCTGGATGCTGTCCAGCGTGGGCTGGTCGTTCCAGCTGAAGTGCGTGTGCGCCTCCACCATGCCCGGCATGAGGAAGGCGCCGGCGCCGTCGATCACGGTGGCGCCGGCCACCGCGGGCGAGCGCTGGCCGTAGGCGGTCTTGACGACGCGGCTGATGCGGTTGCCGCTGACCAGCACGTCGCCGGTGAAGGGCGCCTCGCCGCCGCCGTCGAAGATGCGCACGTTGGTGAAGAGCACGTCGGCCATGGCGTCTACCTCTGCCTTTCGAGGAACTCGCGCAGCGCACGCTGCGACTCGGCCGGCCGCTCGAGCGTCGGCCAGTGGCCGCAGCGGCCGAAGACCTCCACGCGCGCCTGCGCGAGCTTGCCCGCGAGCTGGCGCGCGCCGGACAAGGGCGTGACCATGTCCTCGTCGCCGTTGACGATGAGCGTCGGGCAGCCGATCAGCTCCAGGCGCGCCGACTGCGCCTCGGCCAGCGCGATGCAGTTGCGCGCGAAGCCCTCGGCGTCCTGCGCGGCGATCGAATCGCGCACGTAGGCCACGGTCACCGGCTGCGTCTGGCGCGTGCTGGCGCTGAGCGCGAACTCCGAGATGCCTTCGGCGATGTCGAACAGTCCCTGCTCGCGGGCTGCGGCGGCGCGCTGGCGCATGTTCTCGCGCTGGGCCGGCGCCGGCTCGGCCATCGCGCCGAAGAGCGCCAGGCTGCGCACGCGCGCCGGCTCGCGCGCCGCGACGTGCAGCGCGATGATCGTGCCGAAGCTGTGGCCGACGAGGTGCACGCGCTGCAGGCCGAGCGCCTCGCACACGCGCAGCACGGCGTCGGCATGCGTCTCGGCGCTCAGGCGGCCGCGGTGAGGCGTGGCCTCGCCCAGCGCGTAGGCGCGCGTCGAGCGGCCGGCGCCCGGCAGTTCGGGCCGCACGCAGCGCCAGCGCGCGAGCGCAGGCAGGAGCGGCGTCCACGCGTTCAGGCTGCCGCCCAGGCCGTGCACGAAGACGATGGGATCGCCGCCCCCGTCGGCAGGGCCGCGAACGTCCACGGCCATGCGGTCGACCCAGACGATGCTCATCCGGCGCGGAACTCGTTCTCGATGGCGCCGATGCCGTCGATCTCGACGCGCACCACGTCGCCGGGTCGGAGCCACTTCGGCGGCTTGAAGCCCATGCCCACCCCGCTGGGCGTGCCGGTGGCGATGATGTCGCCCGGGTAGAGCGTGATGCCGCGCGAGATGGCCTCGATCTGCGCCGGGATGTCGAAGATCATGTCCTTGGTGTGGCCGTCCTGCCGCAGCTCGGGGCCGCTGCCGCCGGCCGGCGTGACCCAGCCGCGCACGCGCGTGGCCTGTCCGTCGAGCTCGTCGGCGGTCACGATCCACGGCCCCATCGGGCAGAAGGTGTCGATGCTCTTGCCCAGGTGCCACTGCTGGTGGCGCACCTGCACGTCGCGCGCGCTGACGTCGTTGACGACGGTGTAGCCGAGCACGTGCTCCATGGCGCGCGAGCGCGGGATGTCGCGCCCGGGGCGGCCGATGATGACCGCGAGTTCGCTCTCGTAGTCGATCTGATCGCTCACCGCCTTGCCCGGCAGGCGCACCGGGTCGAAGGGGCCGATCACGGTCTCGGGCACCTTGGAGAAGACGATCGGCCACTCCTCCCGGGCCGCCACCGCGTCGCGGAACACCGTGGTGGCCAGTTCCTCGGCGTGCGCGCGGTAGTTGCGGCCAATGCAGAACAGGTTGCGGCGCGGGCGCGGCAGCGGCGCGCGCAGCGTGATCGCCGAGACCGGCAGGCGCGGCCCGGCGGCCGGCGGCAGCGGCTGGCCGTGCGCCAGGAGCTTGACGAGCGCGTGAACGCCGCGCTCGGGGTCGGCCACCGCCAGCGGCGTGGCCTCTTGCCCGTCGGCGGAGATCAGCCCGGCATGAGGGCGACCGCCCCAGCTCCAGCTGGCGATGCGCATCGGCGTTGTCTCCTGATGATCCCGCTCGCGCGCGGCAGGCGCCGCCGCGGCGGGACACGGCCCCGTTCGTGTGAGACTTGCGTCTCAAATCGGGATCGATGCATCATACGGGGGACCGCGACGCGGCCACAAGAACAAACCACGATGCCGCAGCCGGTGAAAACCCTCGCCCCGAAGCCGACGTCCGCGCCCGCGCGCCGCGTCGCACGCCGGGGGCCGACGCCGCCGCCGCCGGCGCCCGAGCGGGGCGTCAAGGCCGCCACCTTCAGGCTGCTGCTCGACACCGCGATGGGTCTGATCCGCGAGGCCGGGCATATCCCTTCGGTGGCCGAGGTCGCGGTGCGCTCGCGCGTCTCGCGCGCCACCGCGTACCGCTACTTCCCGAGCCGCAGCGCGCTGGTCACGGCGGTCATCGAGAGCTCGCTCGGCCCGGTGCGCACGCTGTCGTCCGACCTGCCCGACGGCCGCGCCCGCGTGCACCAGCTCTTCGTCGAGACCTTCCCGCGCTTCAAGGAGTTCGAGCCGCAGCTGCGCGCGGCGGCGCAGCTCGCGCTCGAACAATGGGCGCTCGAACGCGCCGGGCTGCTGGAGGAGGAGCCGTACCGGCGCGGCCACCGCATCCGCATCCTCGAGCACGCGATCGCGCCGCTGGCCCCCGGGCTCGAGCCGGCGGTGCTCAGGCGGCTGCACCATGCGCTGTCGGTGGTCTACGGCATCGAGCCCTACGTGATCCTCAAGGACATCTGGGGCCTGCCCGACCGCGAGGTGGAGCGCGTCGCGCTGTGGATGGCCGACGCGCTGATCGACGCCGCGCTGCGCGAGTCCAAGGCCTCGCGATCGACGAAGCCCGCCCCGTCGCGGCGGTGACGGCGCGCCGCGCGCCCGGCGCGGACAATCGGCAGCGATGGGAACCCTGCTGCTCGTGCGCCACGGCCAGGCGCGTTTCGGCACCGACGACTACGACCGCCTGAGCGAACTCGGCGAAAGACAATGCGCCGCGCTCGGCGAGTGGCTGCATGCACGCGGCCGGCGCTTCGAAGGCGTGCTGCGCGGCACGCTGCGCCGCCACGCGCAGAGCCTGGACGCGATCGCGGGCACGCTGCCCGGCTTGCCGCAGGCCATCGAGTGGCCGGGCCTCAACGAGTACGACAGCGAGGCCCTGGTGCGCTCGGTGTTCAGCGGCGAGCTGCCGCCGCCCACCGACCGCGAGGCCTACCGCACGCACTTCCGCCTGCTGCGCGAGGGCATGGCGGCGTGGATGGAAGGGCGCACGCAGCCGCGCGGCATGCCGAGCTGGCCCGAGTTCGTGGCCGGGGTGACCGGCGCGCTCGACCTCGTTCGCCAGCGCTTCGAGGGCGACGTGCTGCTGGTGAGCAGCGGCGGGCCCATCGCCACCGCGGTGGCGCAGGTGCTCGGCGCGCCGGGCGCCTCGGTCATCGAGCTGAACCTGCGCATCCGCAACAGCGCGCTCACCGAGTTCGCGTTCACGCCCAAGCGCCACATGCTGGCCGGCTTCAACCACACGCCGCACCTGGACCACCCGGAACGCGCCGGGTGGATCACCTACACCTGAGGCCGCTCAGAGCGGCGGGATGCGCAGCATCTGGCCCGGGTAGATCTTGTCCGGGTGGCTGAGCATGGGTTTGTTGGCCTCGAAGATCACCGGGTACTTGTTGGCGTCGCCGTAGAACTTCTTGGCGATCTTGGAGAGGTTGTCGCCGCTCACCACGGTGTGCCACTGCGCCTCGGGCTGGGGCGACTTCACGGTGAGCATGTCGTTGACCGCGGCCACGCCCGAGACGTTGCCGCAGCACAGCAGCACCTTCTCCTTGGTGGCCTGGTCGCTCACCGTGCCGGCTACCGTGACGGTGGCGCTCGGGGCGTCGAAACCGACGTCGAGGCCGTCGACCTTGAGGCCCTGCGCGTCGATGTAGGCCACGATCGCGTCGCCCGCGGCCTTGGACAGCGCCGCCACGTTCTCCGGCGTCGGCGCTGCGGCGGCCGCTTCCTGCGCCGCCTTGGCCTCGCCCTTGCCGAACAGCTTCTCGCCGGCTTCCTTGAGGAAGGACATCAGACCCATGGCCGCGCTCCTGTGTGTGGGTTGGGGCGGCGATGCTAGCGCCGGCGGATGACGGAACGACCCGTTCGCCGGAACGGGTATCGGAACGTCGGTGTCAGGCCGTGAGCAGGCCCTTGGTCTCGATGAAGCGCACCACCTCGGCCAGGCCCTCCCGCGTGCGCAGGTTCGTCATCACGTAGGGGCGCTTGCCGGCATGGTCGGGGCGCATGCGGCGCGTGTCGGCCTCCATCACGGCGAGGTCGGCACCGACGTGGGGCGCGAGGTCGGTCTTGTTGATGACGAACAGGTCGCTCTTGGTGATGCCGGGGCCGCCCTTGCGCGGGATCTTCTCGCCGCCGGCCACGTCGATGACGTAGATCGTCAGGTCGCTGAGCTCGGGGCTGAAGGTGGCGGCGAGGTTGTCGCCGCCGCTCTCGATGAAGACGATGTCGGCGTCGGGGAAGCGCGCCAGCATGCGGTCCACCGCCTCGAGGTTGATCGAGGCGTCTTCGCGGATTGCGGTGTGCGGGCAGCCCCCGGTCTCCACGCCCATGATGCGCTCGGGCGCGAGCGCGCCGGCCACCGTGAGCAGGCGCTGGTCTTCCTTGGTGTAGATGTCGTTGGTGACGACGACGAGGTCCCAGCGTTCGCGCATCGCCTTGCACAGCATCTCGACCAGCGTGGTCTTGCCCGAGCCGACCGGGCCGCCGACGCCCACGCGCAGCGGCGGCAGCTTCTTGGTGCGGCCGGGGACGGAATGCAGCTTGGAATGGGCGGGCAGGCTCATGAGTGGAACATCAGGAACGAAAAAGACGCGAGTACTGCGTTTCGTGTTGCGATGACAGGATGGCGAGCATCGGCGCGAAGGCCTGGCGCTCGTCGTCGCCAGTGGCGAGCGCGCGGTCGACGGCGGGCGGGATCGACTCGGCTGCCAGCGCAAGCATGCGCTGTGCCGCGGCCTGGCCGAGCGGCACCGCCTTCATGGCGGCCTGCACCATGTTCTCGGCCCAGCCGAAGGCGAAGGCAAGCGCCGTGGCGCGTGCGTCGGCACCGGCCAGCGCACCGGCCAGCGCGAAGGCGAGGGGCCAGGGCGGTGCGGCGAGCATTGCGATGCGCGGATCGTCGCGCCAGGCGCTGTTGCGCAGCCAGTCGAGCAGCGAGCGGCCCATCTGCTCGCCCTGCGCGCGCAGCTCGGCGCTCTCGCGCGTGGCGGCGTGCCAGGCTTGCAGCGCCTCGATGCGCGGGCCGTCGTGCGCCTGCCAGGCGGCGTGGGCCTGCACGAGCAGCGGCAGCTCACTGCGCGCCAGCGCGAGTTCGAGCTGGTCGATCAGCCAGCGGCCGGCCTGGGCTTCGTTCGTGACGAGTCCGGCGTCGACGGCCGACTCCAGGCCCTCGGAGTAGCTGAAGCCACCTACCGGCAGCGCCGGCGAGGCGAGCTGGATCAGGCCGAGCAGCGTGGCGTCGCGCATTCAGGACTTGGCGGGGCCGTGGCCGTGGGTGTGGCCGTGGTGATGGTCGTGGGCGTGGTCGTGATGGGCGTGATCGTGGTGCTCGTGATCGTGGTGTTCATGACCGTGATGCTCGTGAGCGTGGTCGTGGCCGTGCTCGTGATGCCCGTGATGATCGTGCCCGCCCTCGTACGCACCGCCCTCCGGCTCGAACGGCGCGTTCTCCCGGCTCACGATCATGTGCATGCGCTCGAGCATCTGCTCGAGCACATGGTCCGGCTCGAGCTTGAGGTGGTCGCCGGCCAGTTCCACCGCCACGTGCCGGTTGCCCAGGTGGTAGGCGGCGCGGATCAGGTCGCTCGGCTTGCCGTGCTGCGTGCAGTGCCGCACCACCAGCACCGGCTGCGGCGCGGCCTTCACGGCGACCAGCGTGCCGTCTTCGGCCACCAGCACGTCGCCGCCGCGCACCACCGTGCCGCGCGGCAGGAACACGCCGATGCGGCGTCCGGTGGAATCGGTGGCGTCGAAGCGGCTCTTGCAGCGCACGTCCCAGTCCAGCTCCACGCTGGCGGCGCGCTTGAGCAGCACGGCAGCCAGGCCGCGGCCCTGCGGGATGAGCTTGTTCACGGTGAGCATGGCGCTCCTGTGGTGCAGGGGATGAAGATGGGCTAGTATAACGTTCGTTATAACGTAGCGGCTCGGAGCCCGGCCATGAACGCACTCAAGCTCACCCAGATCGGCAACTCGCTCGGCGTGATCCTGCCCAAGGAGGTGCTGGCGCGGCTCAAGCTCGAGAAGGGCGACACCTTGTTCATCACCGAGTCGGCCAACGGGGTGAACCTCACGCCTTACGACCCCACGCTCGACAAGCAGATCGAGATCGGCCGCGAGTTCATGCGCGAGTTCCGCGACACCTTCCACCAGCTCGCCAAGTGAGCTGGCAGTGGGTTGACCGGCGCGCGCTCGAGCTGCTGCACGACGAGAGCCTGGCCGAGCATGGCGGCGCGCCCGGCCTGCGCGACGAGGGCCTGTTCGAGTCGGCGCTGGCGCGGCCGGTGAACCTGGCCGCCTACGGCGCGCCCGACGTGGCCGACCTGGCCGCGGCCTACGGCGTCGGCCTGGCCAAGAACCATCCGTTCGTCGACGGCAACAAGCGCGTCGCCTTCCTGGCCGTCGGCCTGTTCCTCGCGCTCAACGGCAGGCGGCTGGTGGCGTCGCAAGCCGATGCCACGCTCACGATGCTCGGCGTGGCGGCCGGCGAGATCGACGAAGCCGCCTTCGCGCGCTGGTTGCGCGAGCACAGCGCGCCCCGCTAGAACAGAAAGTACCGCTGCGCCATCGGCAGCACGCTCGCCGGCTCGCAGGTGAGCAGCTGCCCGTCGGCGCGCACGGCGTAGGTCTGCGCGTCGATCTCCATCACCGGCGTGTAGGCGTTGTGCACCATGTCGGCCTTCTTCACGCTGCGGCAGCCGCGCACGCCGGCGAGGCGCTTCTTCAGCCCGAGCTGGTCGCCGACCTCGCTGTCCAGCGCGCTCTTGCTCACGAAGGTGAGCGAGGTGGCCTGCACCAGGCGGCCGAAGCTGCCGAACATCGGCCGGACGTGCACCGGCTGCGGCGTGGGGATGCTGGCGTTGGCGTCGCCCATCAGCGCGCTGGCGATGAAGCCGCCCTTGAGGACGAGGGTCGGCTTGACGCCGAAGAACGCCGGCCGCCAGAGCACCAGGTCGGCCCACTTGCCCACTTCGATGGAGCCCACCTCGTGCGCGATGCCGTGCGCCAGTGCCGGGTTGATCGTGTACTTGGCGACGTAGCGCTTGACGCGCGCGTTGTCGTGGCGCGCCGTGTCGCCGGCCAGCGTGCCGCGCTGCGCCTTCATCTTGTGCGCCGTCTGCCAGGTGCGCAGGATGACCTCGCCGACGCGCCCCATGGCCTGCGAGTCGGAGCTGAACATGCTGATCGCGCCCAGGTCGTGCAGCACGTCCTCGGCGGCGATGGTCTCGCGCCGGATGCGGCTCTCGGCGAAGGCCAGGTCCTCGGCGATGCCCGCGTCGAGGTGGTGGCACACCATCAGCATGTCCAGGTGCTCGTCGAGCGTGTTGACGGTGTAGGGCCGCGTCGGGTTGGTGCTGCTCGGTAGCACGTTGGCTTCGCCCACCACCTTCATGATGTCGGGCGCGTGGCCGCCGCCGGCGCCTTCGGTGTGGAAGGTGTGGATGGTGCGGCCGCGGAAGGCGGCGATCGAGTCCTCGACGAAGCCGCTCTCGTTGAGCGTGTCGGTGTGGATGGCGACCTGCGTGTCGGTCACCTCGGCCATCGTCAGGCAGTTGTCGATGGCTGCCGGCGTGGTGCCCCAGTCCTCGTGCAGCTTCAGGCCGATGGCGCCGGCGGCGATCTGCTGCGTCAGCGCCTCGGGCCGCGTGGCGTTGCCCTTGCCCATGAAGCCGAGGTTCATCGGAAAGGCCTCGGCGGCCATCAGCATGCGGTGGATGTTCTCCGGCCCCGGCGTGCAGGTGGTGGCGAAGGTGCCGGTGGCCGGGCCGGTGCCGCCGCCGAGCATGGTGGTCACGCCGCTCGAGAGCGCCTCGTCGATCTGCTGCGGGCAGATGAAGTGGATGTGCGTGTCGATGCCGCCGGCGGTGACGATCATGCCTTCGCCGGCGATGATCTCGGTGCCCGGGCCGATGACGATGTCCACGCCGCTCTGCACGTCGGGGTTGCCGGCCTTGCCGATGGCGGCGATGCGGCTGCCCTTGATGCCGATGTCGGCCTTGACGATGCCCCAGTGGTCGACGATCAGCGCGTTGGTGATGACGACGTCGTGCGCCTCGTGGTGGCCGGGCCCGTTGACGACCTGGCTCTGGCCCATGCCGTCGCGGATGGTCTTGCCGCCGCCGAACTTGACCTCCTCGCCGTAGCCGCCGGCGCGCAGCGTGTGGTCGGCCTCGACCTCGATGAAGAGGCCGGTGTCGGCCAGGCGCACCCGGTCGCCCACCGTGGGGCCGTACATCTCGGCGTAGGCGCGGCGGCTGATGTGCGGCATCACAGCGCTCCGTTGACCAGGCCGCGGAAGCCCCACGCCTCGCGCGCACCGGCGTAAGGCACGAGCTGCACCGTGCGCTGCTGTCCGGGCTCGAAGCGCACCGCGGTGCCGCTGGGTATGGCCAACCGCATGCCGCGCGCGGCCTGGCGGTCGAAGTGCAGCGCGGCGTTGGTCTCCGCGAAGTGGTAGTGCGAGCCCACCTGGATCGGCCGGTCGCCGGTGTTGGCCACCACCATCTCCATCACCGGGCGGCCCGGGTTGAGTTCGAGGTCGGGGCCGTCGCAGAGGATTTCGCCGGGGGTCATGGGTGGATGTTCCTGGTTCGGGGATCGCCGATGCGGCTCATGCAATAGGTTGGTGCACGGTCACCAGCTTGGTGCCATCGGGGAAGGTGGCCTCGACCTGGATCTCGGTCACGATCTCCGGCACGCCCTCCATCACGTCGGCGCGCGTGAGCACGGTCTTGCCCTCGCTCATCAGCTGCGCCACGGTCTTGCCGTCGCGCGCGCCTTCCAGGATGGCGGCGCTGATCAGCGCCGTGGCCTCGGGCACGTTGAGCTTGAGCCCGCGCGCCTTGCGCCTCTCGGCCAGCAGCGCGGCGGTGAAGATGAGCAGCTTGTCTTTCTCGCGCGGGGTCAGGTCCATCGGGCCATTCTGATCGAGTGTTCGCGCCGCCCGCAAGCGATTGGCATGCCCACTGGCACGGCGCTTGCGAAGGGCTCCTCCGGCTCTTGCCCATCAACATCCCCGGAGGATCCCGCCCATGAATCGTCGCCTGGCCCTCGGCCGTATCGCCGCTGCCGCCACCATCGCCCCCATGGCCCACGCGCAGGACACCATCAAGGTGGGCGTGCTGCACTCGCTGTCCGGCACCATGGCGATCTCCGAGACGGTGCTCAAGGACACCGTGCTGATGGCCATCGACGAGATCAACGCCAAGGGCGGACTGCTCGGCAAGAAGCTCGAGGCGGTGGTGGTGGACCCCGCGTCCAACTGGCCGCTCTTTGCCGAGAAGGCCAAGCAGCTGATCACGCAGGACAAGGTGGCCGCGGTCTTCGGCTGCTGGACCAGCGTGTCGCGCAAGAGCGTGCTGCCGGTGTTCGAGCAGAACAACGCGCTGCTGTTCTATCCGGTGCAGTACGAGGGCGAGGAGCTCTCGCCCAACGTCTTCTACACCGGTGCCGCGCCCAACCAGCAGGCCATTCCCGCGGTGGAGTACCTGATGAGCAAGGACGGCGGCAGCGCCAAGCGCTGGGTGCTGCTGGGCACCGACTACGTCTACCCGCGCACCACCAACAAGATCCTGCGCGCCTTCCTCAAGAGCAAGGGCGTCGCCGAGGCCGACATCATGGAGGAGTACACCCCCTTCGGCCACAGCGACTACCAGACCATCATCGCCAAGATCAAGAAGTTCGCCAGCGAAGGCAAGAAGACCGCGGTGGTCTCCACCATCAACGGCGACAGCAACGTGCCCTTCTACAAGGAGCTCGGCAACCAGGGCCTCAAGGCCACCGACGTGCCGGTGGTGGCCTTCTCGGTGGGCGAGGAGGAGCTGCGCGGCGTGGACACCAAGCCGCTCGTCGGCCACCTCGCGGCCTGGAACTACTTCATGAGCCTGAAGAGCCCGGCCAACGACGAGTTCACCAAGAAGTGGGCCGCCTACGCCAAGGCCAAGAACATCCCCGGCCACAAGGACAAGCCGATCACCAACGACCCGATGGAGGCCACCTACATCGGCATCAACATGTGGGCGCAGGCCGTCGCCAAGGCCAAGAGCACCGACGTGAACAAGGTGCGCCAGGCGATGTACGGCCAGACCTTCAAGGCGCCGTCGGGCATCGTCAGCAAGATGGACGAGAAGAACCATCACCTGCACAAGAGCGTGTTCATTGGCGAGGTCAAGGCCGACGGCCAGTTCAACGTGGTCTGGAAGACGCCCGGCCCGGTGGCGGCCGACCCGTGGAGCGACTTCATCGCCGAGAACAAGGGCAAGAAGAACGAGCCGATGAAGATGGCGGCCAAGTAGTCGCCGCCGCATGACCTGCCTGACCGGCCTGCGGGCGCTGCTCGCGGGCCTGCTGCTGGGCCTGGCCGCAGCGTGGTGCGGCTCGGCCGCCGCGCTGACGCCCGAACTCGCGGTGCGCATCGCTTCGGGCGACAGCGATGCACGCATCGCCGCGCTCGGTGAGGCGGTGCGCGCGGCCGACCCGGCCCTCGGCGCCTTCCTCCAGGCGCTGCTGGCCGACGAGGTGAAGGTGGCCGGCGGCCGCGCCTTCGTGCTGCGCGACGGCAAGGCCGTGGAGGCGGCCAGCGGCGCCGCGGCCACGCTGCCCGAGGGCGCGGAGGACGTGGTCAACAACAACCGCATGCGGCGCGAGATCGAGGCCGTGCTCGCTGCGCTGGCGCTGCTGTCGAGCGACCGCGAGGCGCGCGCCAAGGCCATCGTCGAGCTCAAGGAGCAGGCCGGCGAGCGCGCCGACGCGGGCAAGCTCGCGCTCATCGACAAGGCGCTCGCCGCCGAGACCGACGCCGCGCTCAAGGACCAGCTCGCACAGCTGCGTGCCGCGGCGCTGATCAACGCCGACGACAAGGCGCAGCGCCTGGCTGCCGCGCGCGAGCTGGCGGCGAGCGGCCAGCCGGCCACGCGCGCGCTGCTCGGCGCGCGCCTCGCGGTGGAGACCGACGCCGAGGTCAAGGTTGCGCTCCAATCCGCGCAGGACGCCGTGCAGTCGCGCCTGGCCTGGGGCGAACGCCTGGGCGTGCTGTTCTCGGGCATCAGCCTCGGCTCGATCCTGATGCTGGTGGCGCTGGGCCTGGCGGTCACCTACGGCCTCATGGGCGTCATCAACATGGCGCACGGCGAGCTGATGATGATCGGCGCCTACGCCACCTACGTGGTGCAGAACCTCTTCCGCGCCTGGGCGCCGGGCTGGTTCGACGCCTACGTGCTGGTGGCGATTCCGGTGTCCTTCCTCGTCGCGGCCCTCGTCGGTGCGGCGCTCGAGCGCAGCGTGATCCGCTGGCTCTACGGCCGGCCGCTCGAGACGCTGCTTGCCACCTGGGGCATCAGCCTGATCCTGATGCAGGCGGTGCGTTCGATCTTCGGCGCGCAGAACGTGGCGGTGGAGAACCCCAGCTGGCTGTCGGGCGGCGTGCAGGTGCTGCCCAACCTCACGCTGCCGTACAACCGCATCGCCATCCTCGTCTTCGCGGCGCTGGTGCTGGCCGGCGTGGCGCTGCTGATCGCGCGCACGCGGCTCGGTCTCTTCGTGCGCGGCGTGACGCAGAACCGCCGCATGGCCGCCTGCGTGGGCGTGAACACGGCGCGCGTGGACACCTACGCGTTTGCACTCGGCGCCGGCATCGCCGGGCTGGCAGGCTGCGCGCTCAGCCAGGTCGGCAACGTGGGGCCGGATCTCGGCCAGGGCTACATCGTCGACTCGTTCATGGTCGTCGTGCTCGGCGGCGTGGGCCAGCTCGCGGGCACGGTGTACGCGGGGCTCGGTCTCGGCATCGTCAACAAGCTGCTCGAGGGCTGGCAGGGCGCGGTGCTGGCCAAGATCATGGTGCTGGTGCTGATCGTGGTGTTCATCCAGAAGCGGCCGCAGGGGCTGTTCGCGCTCAAGGGCCGGAGCGCCGAAGCGTGAGGCCTGCCGCGTGAACACGAAGCTGCTCTCGCCGCGCGGCTGGGCCGGCGTGGCCGCGGCGCTCGCGGTGCTGCTGGTGCTGGTGCCGGTGCTGCACCTGGCGGTGCCGCCCGACAGCGCGCTGCACCTGCGCGAGTTCCACGTCAGCCTGCTCGGCAAGATCCTCTGCTACGCGATCTGCGCGCTGGCCATCGACCTGATCTGGGGCTACGCCGGCATCCTCTCGCTTGGCCATGGCCTGTTCTTCGCGCTCGGCGGCTACGCCATGGGCATGTACCTGATGCGCCAGATCGGCAGCGACGGGCAGTACCGCCTGCCGATGCCCGACTTCATGGTCTTCCTGAACTGGAAGGAGTTCCCCTGGCACTGGGCGGTGAGCGACAGCCTCGTCGCGCAGGCGTTGCTGGTCGTTCTGGTGCCCGGGCTGCTCGCCTTCGTGTTCGGCTACTTCGCGTTCCGCTCGCGCATCAAGGGCGTGTACTTCTCGATCATCACGCAGGCGCTGACCTTCGCCGCGATGCTGCTCTTCTTCCGCAACGAGACCGGCTTCGGCGGCAACAACGGCTTCACCGACTTCAAGCGCATCGCCGGCGTGCCGCTCAACACGCCCGGCATGCGCGTGACGCTGTGCGTGCTGTCCGGCGTGGTGCTGGTGGCCTTCTTCGTGATGAGCCGCGCCATCGTGCAAAGCCGCTTCGGCCGCGTGCTGCAGGCCATCCGCGACGCCGAGAGCCGGGTCATGTTCAGCGGCTACGACCCGGTGCGCTACAAGCTCGCCATCTGGACGCTCAGCGCCGTGATGTGCGGCGTGGCCGGTGCGCTGTACGTGCCGCAGGTGGGCATCATCAACCCGAGCGAGATGAGCCCGGCGGCCTCCATCGAGATGGCGATCTGGGCCGCGGTGGGCGGCCGCGGCACCCTGATCGGCCCGATCCTCGGCGCCTTCTTCGTCAACGGCGCGAAGAGCTGGTTCACGGTGGCCTTCCCGGAGTTCTGGCTGTACTTCCTCGGCGCGCTGTTCATCGCGGTGACCCTGTTCCTGCCGGATGGCCTGACCGGCCTGCTGCGCAGACCGGGGGGCTTGCTGGGCCTGTTGAAGAGGAAGCCGCGCCCATGACGCCCGACCTGATGGAAGCCGGCGCCAAGGCGCGCGCCGCCCACGCGGCGCGGCGCGGGGCGGGCTACGGCGCGCCGGTCGCCACGGGCGCGCCGGTGTTCACGCAGGGCGTGGCGCTCTACGTCGAGGACCTGACGGTCTCGTTCGACGGCTTCAAGGCGCTCGATGCGCTCTCGCTCACGGTGGACGTGGGCGAGCTGCGCTGCATCATCGGCCCCAACGGCGCCGGCAAGACGACGATGATGGATTGCATCACCGGCAAGACGCGGCCCGATGCCGGGCGGCTTTCGTTCGGCAGCAACGTCGACCTGCGGCGCCTCACCGAGCCGCAGATCGCGCAGATCGGCATCGGCCGCAAGTTCCAGAAGCCCACCGTCTACGAACCGCTCACGGTGTTCGAGAACCTCGAGCTCTCGCTCCAGGGCGCGCGTGGCGTGCGCGCGAGCCTGTTCTCGCGCCTGACCGGCGCGCAGCTCGACCGCCTGGGCGAGCTGCTCGAACTCATCCATCTGAAGGCCGAGGCCGAGCGCGCCGCCGGGCTGCTGAGCCACGGCCAGAAGCAGTGGCTCGAGATCGGCATGCTGCTCGCGCAGGACCCCAAGCTCCTGTTGCTCGACGAGCCGGTGGCCGGCATGACCGACGAGGAGACCGAGCGCACCGGCGAGCTCTTCCTGTCGCTCGAGGGCAAGCACTCGCTGGTCGTGGTCGAGCACGACATGAAGTTCGTCGAGCAGCTCACCGAGGGCCGGCGCAAGGTGACGGTGCTGCACGAGGGCCGCGTGCTCGCCGAGGGCCGGCTGGCCGAGCTGCAGAACGACGAGCGCGTGGTGGAGGTCTACCTTGGTCGCTGAAGCCAGCCTGCGCGTCGAAGGCCTCAACCAGTACTACGGCGGCAGCCACATCCTGCGTGACGTGTCGCTCGAGGCGCGGCGCGGCGAGGTCACGGTGATCCTGGGCCGCAACGGCGTGGGCAAGACCACGCTGCTCAAGGCGCTGATGGGCGTGGTGCCGGTGAAGACCGGGCAGATCCGCCTGGACGGCGGCGACATCACCCGCGCCACCGCCTACGAGCGTGTGCGCGCCGGCATCGGCTACGTGCCGCAGGGGCGCGAGATCTTCGGCCGCCTGACCGTGGAGGAGAACCTGCGCATGGGCCTGGCCTCGCGGCCCGCCGCCACGCCGCTGCCGGCCGAGCTGTTCGAGCTATTCCCGGTGCTGAAGCAGATGCTCGGCCGGCGCGGTGGCGATCTCTCCGGCGGCCAGCAGCAGCAGCTGGCCATCGCGCGCGCGCTCGCCGGTGCGCCCAAGCTGCTGCTGCTCGACGAACCCACCGAGGGCATCCAGCCGAGCATCATCAAGGACATCGGCCGCGTGATCCGCAAGCTCGCCGCGCGCGGCGACATGGCCATCGTGCTCGTCGAGCAGTACTACGACTTCGCCGCCGAACTGGCCGACGCCTACCTCGTGATGGAGCGCGGCGAGGTCGTGCTGCGCGGCCGCGGCGCCGACATGGCCAGCGACGGCGTGCGCCGCAGGATGAGCATCTGACGCGTCCCTCGCGGTGGCGGGCTACGATGCCGCCATGCGTCGCCGCACCCTGCTCGTCGGCCTGCTCGCGCCCGGCGTCGGGGCGCGCGCCGACGGTCTCTTCGCCAACGGTGACGAGGCCACCGCGGTGCCCGGCGGCGTCGCCCTCGCCGACCTGGGCAACAGCCATCTCTCGTCGATCGACACCGAGGCCGGCCGACGCCTCGACGTCGGCGCGCCGCTCGGCCGCGTCGGCGCCACCGGCCGCGCCACCGGGCCGCACCTGCACGTCGGCGTCTGCCTCAACGCCCACGCGGTGGACCCGGCGCTCTTCTTGGGCTGACGCTGGGCCGACCCCGCGCCGGCCGCGGCCGCTACATCCGTTCACATCCGGCGGCATCGCCCCGCCGACAATCGCCGCCATGAACCGCACCTGCCTCGCTCTCGCCCCGCTGCTCGTCGTGGCGTCCGTCGGCCACGCCGCCGACTTCAACGCCATCGGCCTGCTCAACCAGACCGAGTTCCGGGCCTTCAGCGAAGACGTGGCCTCGGCCATCTCCTACAAGCCGATGATCCCGTCGGAAGGCCTCGGCCTGACCGGCTTCGACCTCGGCGTGAGCATCGGCGCCACCGAGGTGGCGCACCGCGACACGCTGCGCAAGGCCGCGGGCGGTGCCGACGTGCCCAAGGCGATCCCGATCGCCGGGCTGCGCGCCGTGAAGGGGCTGCCGTTCGACATCGACGTGGGCGTGGTCGCGCTCTCGCTGCCCGACACCAACGTGCGCGCCACCGGCGGCGAGCTGCGCTGGGCCTTCCTGGGCGGCAACATGGTGCTGCCGGCGATCGCCATCCGCGCCTCGACGATGAACCTGTCCGGCGTCAACCAGCTCAAGATGCGCGCCAACAGCGTGGACCTGTCGATCAGCAAGGGCTTCGCCTTCGTCACGCCCTACGCCGGCATCGGCCAGGTGGACGTGCGGTCCAAGGCCCCGGGCACCACGCTGCGCGACGAGAAGTTCAAGCTCGACAAGGTGTTCGCCGGCGTCAACTTCGCCTTCGTGCCGCTGGCCCTGGTGGTCGAGGCCGACAAGACGGGCGACGCCACCAGCTACGGGCTGAAGCTGGCCGTGCGCTGGTAGGCCGCGCCGGCGCGCGCGCTGCCTCAGGTCGCCCGCGGCTGCGCGTCGACCCTGAACACGCCCACCGAGCGCACCAGATCGGTGGCCTGCGACGACAGGCTCGCCGCCGCGGCGGCCGATTGCTCGACCATCGCCGCGTTGTGCTGGGTCGCCGTGTCGAGCTCGCTCACGGCGCGGCTCACCAGGCCGATGCCCGAGGTCTGCTCGGCGGTGGCGGTGCTGATCTCGCCGATCAGGTGGGTCACGCGGCGCACCTGCTCGACGATCTCGCCCATCGACGTGCCGGCCTGCGCCACCTGCTGCGTGCCCGAGCGCACCTTCTCGCCGCTGCCGGCGATCAGCGTGCCGATCTCGCGCGCCGCCTGCGCGCAGCGCTGCGCCAGGCTGCGCACCTCGCCGGCCACCACCGCGAAGCCGCGGCCCTGCTCGCCGGCACGCGCCGCCTCCACGGCGGCATTGAGGGCGAGGATGTTGGTCTGGAAGGCGATGCCGTCGATCACGGTGGTGATGTCGGCGATCTTCTTCGAGCTGCCGGCGATGGCGTCCATCGTCCGCTCCACCTGCTGCATCAGCCCGGCGCCATGCTCGGCGGCCTGGCTCGCGCCCTGGGCCAGCTGGGCCGCCTGAAGCGCCGTCTCGGCGGTGTGGCGCACGGTGCCGGAGAACTGCTCCATCGCCGAGGCCGTCTGCTGCAGGTTGCCCGCCTGCTGCTCGGTGCGCGTCGACAGGTCCAGGTTGCCGGCCGCGATCTGCTGCGAGCCGCAGGCGATGGCGCCGCTGGACGCGCGCACCTGGCCCACCAGGCCGGCCAGGCCGTCGCGCATGCGCGCCATCGCGGCCATCACGCTGGTCTGGTCGCCGGGCCGCACCGGCACGTGCACCGTGAGATCGCCGCGTGCCACCGCATTGGCCACCGCGGCCACGACGGCCGGCTCGCCGCCGGTGCTGGCGAACACGCGCCGCACCACCCAGGCGCCGAGCACGCCGAGCAGGGCGGCGGCGGCGAGGAACAGCACCAGCGTCGCCCAGCGCGTCGCCGTCTCGATGCGCTGCACGTCGGCCAGCGAGTTCTCGACGTAGCGGTTGGCGGTCTTGACGGTCTCGTCGACGCCGCGCCGGTGTTCGACGAAGAGGGCGTGCGCCTGCTTGAGCGCAGCGGCGGTCGCGGCCGGATCGCCCTGCGCCTTCAGCACCGCGTCGGCCGCGGCGATGAAGCGCTCGCCGGCGGCGTGCTGGGCGCCGAGCAGCTGCGCCTCCAGGCCTTGCAGCCGGTGGCCGCGCCAATGCGCCAGGCGCTCCTCGTACTCGCGGGCCAGGCGGGTGAACTCGCGCCGCGCCTCGTCGGGCGCCAGCGTGCCTTCGATGGCCTCGGACAGCACGAGCCGCATCTCCACCAGGTACAGCGGCGGCGGCAACACGTCGGCGGTGACGTCCTTGGCGACCAGGGCGCGCTCGAAGGCGGCCTCGGTCTGGCGGTCGCCGACCAGGCTGGCGGCGGTGAGCAGGCCGGCCGCGCCGAGCGCGGCAGCGACCAGCATCGTCAAGAGGCGACGCAGTGACTTCATGCTTGCACTTCCCCGGGCACGCAGGCGCCCGACGGCTGCTATTTCGACGCCGATAAATGGTTCCTTTAGTGATTTCTGATCAAGATCATGAGCAGCCGCGGGCAAGTGCACTAGATTCGCTCGCAAACGCGTCATCGCTGGGCAAAATGAGCACGAGTTCTCGCCTCCACGCGACCATGCTGCCTGCCAACCTTGCCCTCGTCGACGACGACGCTGAGTACTCCGAGTACCTCGCCCAGCACCTGCGCGAACACGGGGTCGACGTGCGCGTCTACCCCGACGGCAACGCGCTGCTCGCCGACCGCGCGCCGTACGACTACGACTTCTACCTGCTCGACCTGATGCTGCCCGGCGTGGACGGCAACGAGCTGATCAAGATCCTGCGCCTGCGCACCGAGGCGGGCGTGCTGATCGTCTCGGGCCGCCTGGGCGCCGAGGTCTTCAACAGCGTGATCAGCGCCGGCGCCGACATGATCCTGGCCAAGCCGGTGCAGTTCGAGCAGGTGGTGCTGGCCATCCGGGCCGTGCACCGGCGCGCCGCGCGCGGCGGCAACCCCGGCGTGTGGAAGCTCGACGTGCGCAGCGGCGAGCTGATCGCGCCCGACGGCGCGCACGTCGCGCTCAGCGAGGCCGACGTGGCGGTGCTCAGCTGCTTCGTCGACGCCGCCGGCAACACCGTCAGCCGCGACGAGCTGCGCCAGCGCCTGGCCGGCAACGCCGGCATGGGCGACGACGGCCTCAACGCCACCATCTACCGGCTGCGCCGGCGCATCGAGCGCAGCACGCCGCTGCTGGTGCCGCTGCAGTCGCGCTCGCGCGTGGGCTACGTCTTCAAGGCCACGCTGACCCTGGCCTGAGCCTGGCCGGACCACCGGGCTGAGCGGGGCCGGCTCGCGGCCCGGCCTACTCGTCGGCCCCGCCCTGGGCGAGCACGATGCGCATCGCCGTGCCCTCGGGCCCGCTGGCCAGCAGCTCGACGCGCCCGCCCTGCAGCTCGAGCGCGCGCCGCGTGATGTACAGGCCGAGCCCGTGCCCGGGCCGGCCGAGCGCACGCTCGCCGCGCGCGCCGCGCTCGAACATCTGCGGCACGAAGGCCGGCTCGATGCCGGGGCCCTCGTCGATGACGTCGATCAGCAGCGCCAGCGGCGCATCGCTGTCGGCGATGCGCAGCCGCACCGGGCTGCCCGGCGGCGAGTACTTCAGCGCGTTGGACAGCAGGTTGCGCAGCGCCAGCCGCATCAGGCCCATGTCCATCTCGGCGGTGCGCGTGCGCGTCTCGCGCTGCACGCGAACCCGCGCGCGCTCGGCCAGCGGCATGTCGGCGATCGCCACCGCGACCATGGTGTCGATGTCGGCGTCGGCGCGCCGCACCGGCTGGCCGCCGGCCAGCAGCGCGGCCACCGCGAGCGTGTTGTCGATGCCCGCCTGCACGTTGCCGAGCACGCCGAGCGCACGGTCCAGGCGCTCCGAGGCCTCGTGCTCGCCGCGACCGGCCAGCAGCGCGGCGGCGCTCTGCAGCGCGGCCTGCGCGTTGTTGATCGGCTGGCGCACCTCGTGCGCCAGCACGTCGAGCATGCGCCCGCGCTCCTCGAGCAGCGCGTCGAGCTCGCGCGCGTGGCGCTCCACCTGCTGGCGCAGCTCGTGCTCGCGCTCCAGCTCGGTCACCGCGTCGTGCAGCGCCGAGATGTCCTGGATGGCGCCCATCAGGCGCACCGGCACGCCGCCGCGCCGCTGCACCTCGCCGATCACGCGCACCCAGATGCGGCGGCCGGTGGCGGTGACCAGCGGATGCTCGAAGGAGAGGGGCTCGCCGAGCTGGAAGGCACGCTGCACCAGCTCGGTCACCTGCTCGCGCACCGGGCTCGGGTAGTGGTCGAGTGCCTCCTGCAGGGTCGGCTGGTGCCCGGGCGGGCGATCGTGGATGGCGCAGGTGATCTCGCTCCAGCGGATGTGCCCGGAAGGCAGATCGACCTCCCAGCCACCCACCCGCGCCAGCCGGCCGGTGCGGTCGAAGAAGGCTTCGCGCTCGCGCAGCTCGGCCTGCATGGCGCGCTCGGTGGTCACGTCGGCCACCGCGCCGACGTAGCCGGTGACGGTGCCGGCGGCGCTGCGCAGCGCGCGCGCGCGCGCGTGCACGTGGCGCACGCCGCCGTCGGCGTGCAGGGTGCGGAACTCCATGTCGAACTCGCTGCCGTCGGCGGCGCACTGCCGCCAGCGCTCGAACACGGCGGCGCGGTCGTCGGGGTGGACCGAACGGCCCCAGCCCTCGCCCAGGCTCGCCTCGAGCGTCAGGCCGTACATCTCCTGCCAGCGCGGGTTGGTGTAGGTGCAGTGGCCGGCGGCGTCGGTGTGGAAGACGCCGAGCGGCGACGATTCGGCCAGCGCATGGAACAGCGCCTCGCTGCCGCGCAGCGCCGTCTCGGCAGCCTCGGCGCGCGCGCGCGCCTGGCGCTCCGCGGTCATGTCCAGGCCGAGTGCGATGACGCCGCGCACCGCGTCGCCGGTGCCGCGCCAGGGCAGCAGCCGCATCTGCAGGCTGCGCGGCCCGTCGACGGTGCGCACCTCCAGGTCGAACGCGCTGTTGCGCCCGGCCAGGGCGTGCACGTGGTGGGGCGCGGCGACGGCCGTGCGTTCCGGCCCGATCAGGTCCTGCAGCGCCATGCCGCGCAGCGCGTCCGGCGCGCTGCCGTAGCGGCGCGCCAGCTCGGCGTTGGCGTAGACCAGGCGCAGCTCGCGGTTCCACACCGACACCGAGGCCGGCAGCGCGTCGAGGATGGCATTGAGCCACTGCCGGTCGTCGGCGAGTTCGCGCTCGAGTTGGCTGCGCGCCGCCAGCGCCGCGCCGAGCACGCGCTCGCGCTGGCGCAGGGCGTCGGCGGCGGCCTGCGCCAGCAGCGCGAGCTGGGCGCGCTGCTCGGCCGAGAGCACGAGCGGCCGGTAGTCCACCACGCACAGCGTGCCCAGGGGCAGCCCGGGCTCCAGCGCCACCGGCACCGCGGCGTAGGAGCGGAAGCGCGGCGCGCCGCTCACCGCGGGGTGATCGGCGAAGCGCGCGTCGGCCTGCGCGTCGGGCACCTCGAACAGGCCGTCGTGCAGGATGGCGTGGCTGCAGAAGGCGAGCTCGCGCGGCCCTTCGTTCACGCCGGGCAGCCCGACGTTGGCCTTGAACCACTGCCGCTTCTCGTCGACCAGGCTGAGCAGCGCGATCGGCGTGCCGCAGATGCGCCCGGCCAGCGCGGCGAGCGTGTCGAACAGCGGCTCGGGCGCGGTGTCCAGCACGGCCAGCTCGCGCAGGCGCTGCAGTCGGCGCGCCTCGTCGGGGTGGGGCGGGGCGATGATCATCGAGCGGCATTCTCGCCGCGGGGCCCGCCGTGCCGCCCGATAATCGGGCCCGTGAAGCAGGCCAGACCGCCGCTGGTGCGAGCAGGGAAACCTGGCACTGGAGGAAGGTCCGGACTGCACAGGGCGGCGTAGCAGCTAACGGCTGTCCGGCGCGAGCCGAGGATCAGAGCAACAGAGACGAGCCGATTCAGTTCGGGTGAAACGGGCAATCTCTACGCGCAGCAACACCAAGTAGGCCGGCGATGATGCGGCCCGCGGAGCCGGCGGGTAGGTGGCACCGAGCCGGGTGGGCGACCCCCGGCCCAGAGGAATGGCGGTCACGGCGCGCCTCGCAAGGGGCGGGCCGCACAGAATCCGGCCTATCGGCCTGCTTCACACTTTTTTCTTCGCGCTCTCTTCACGCGCGCTCAGGCCGGCACGACGAGCACGTGACGTGTGATCCACGCCAGGCCGTTGCCGGCCGGCGCGGGCGCCAAGCGCATCTCGGCGGCGGCGCGGTCGGCCTCGTCGAGGGCGCGCCAGAGGAAGTCGCGCGCATTGCCCGGCTCGCCGGCCACGAAGAGCTGCGAGGTCCACTCGCCGAAGCTGGCGTGGCGCAGCTTGACGTGGATGTGCGGCGTGCGGCCCGGGTAGGGCACCGGCCGGATGGTGCGCAGCGCAAGCGCGCCGTCCTTGCCGCTGCGCGCGGCGCCGAAGCCCTGGAAGCCCTCGTCGAAGCCGCCCGGCTCGGCGCGCACGCGCGGATGGCGGTAGGCCGCCAGCGCGTCGCACTGCCAGATCTCGACCTCGGCGCCGTCGACCAGGCGGCCTTCGGCGTCGGCCACCTGCGCCTCCAGGCCGAGGTGCTCGCCGCGCGCGACGAGCGTGCGGCCTTCGCGGCGCACCTGCGTGAGGTCGGCGTCCCAGTCGGCGCCCTGGCGCGTGCGCCAGTCGCGCGGCGGGTAGAACGGGCCGTCGGTCATCGAGGGCAGGGCGCGGCGCGAGCGGGCCAGGGCCGGGGCGGCGAGCGTGGCCGCGGTGGCGGCCAGGAGGTGGCGGCGTTGCATGGGCGGCATTGGAGCACTGCCGGGGGCCCCCCACTAGACTGCATGGTCTTGCCCCGTCGATGAACCCCGCCGTCTCCCCGCCCTGGCGCGGCCCGCGCTGGGCCCTGGCCCTGCTGCTCGCCTGCCTGGGCATGCTCGGGCCCTTCGCCACCGACGCCTACCTGCCCGCCTTCGCCGGCATCGCCGCGGCGGTGCAGGCCACGCCGGTGCAGATGCAGCAGACGCTGTCGGCGTACCTGTTCGGCTTCGCGCTGATGAACCTGTTCCACGGCGCGCTGTCCGACAGCTTCGGCCGCCGGCCGGTGGTGCTGGTGGCGATCGTGGTGTTCACGCTGGCGTCGGTGGGCTGCGCGCTGGCCGATTCGATCGCTTCGCTGGTGGCCTGGCGCACCTTGCAGGGCCTGTCGGTGGGCGCCGGCATGGTGATCTCGCGCGCCATCGTGCGCGACCTCTTCGAGCCGGTGGAGGCGCAGCGCGTGATGTCGCAGATGACGCTGTTCTTCGGCGTCGCGCCGGCGGTCGGGCCGCTGCTCGGCGGCTGGCTCTTCGTGGGCTTCGGCTGGGAGGCGGTGTTCTGGTTCCTCGCGCTGGCCGGCGTGCTGCTCGGCGCGGGCGCCGCGCGCTGGCTGCCGGAGAGCCTGCCGCGCGCGCAGCGCCAACCCCTGCATGTGCTCGGCCTGCTGCGCGGCTACGCGGGGCTGGCGCGCAGCGCGCGCTTCATGCTGCTGGTGGCGGCCAGCGCGATCCCGTTCAACGGCATGTTCCTCTACGTGCTCTCGGCGCCCGCCTTCCTGGGCGGCGTGCTGGGCCTGGCACCGACGCAGTTCTTCTGGTTCTTCGTGCTCACCATCGGCGGCATCATGGGCGGGGCCTGGCTGTCCGGGCGCTTCGCCGGGCGCGTGCGGCCGCGGCTGCAGTTGCGCTACGGCTTCATCGTGATGGCGCTCACCGCCATGGTCAACGTGGTGCTGAACGTGCTGTTCGTGGCGCAGGCCTGGTGGGCCCTGCTGCCGGTGGCGCTGTACGCCCTCGGCTGGGCGCTCACCGGGCCGGTGGTCACGCTGCTCGTGCTGGAGCAGGCGCCCGAGCGGCGCGGCATGGCCAGCTCGGTGCAGAGCTGCGCCGGAAGCCTGGTCAACGCGCTCGTCGCCGGGCTGCTGGCGCCGCTGGTGATGCACTCCGCGCTCGCGCTGGCGCTGGCCGCGCTCGTGATGTTCGCGCTCGGGCTCCTGGCCTGGACCGTGGTGAAGCGGCGCGTCACCTGAGAGGCGTGCGGCGGCGGCGCGGCCGGACTCCGGACTCAAGCGCGCGCCGCAGAGGCCGATAAACCGCGTGCGATGTCCATCCCTCGGCTCCCCCTCCTCCCCCTCCTCCTCCTGGCCACCGCCTGGTGCGCGGCGCCGACTGCCTGGGCGTCCGAGGCCTCGTCCGACGACGCCGCGGTGCAGCGTCTGCGCGAGCGCTTGGCCGAGCGGCTGGCCGAGCGAACGGCGCCGGGGCGCAGCGTGCAGGCCGGGGCCGAGTCGATCACGCTGCGCGCCGAATCCGGCGCCTCCGCCGCCAAGGGCGCGGCCCCGGCGCGCGCGAGCGTGAAGACGGTGGCCGCGGCCGCCGAGCCGCGCGCCCGCGTGGCCGCCGTGCCGGCGCCGCCGGTCACGCCGTGGAGCTACGAAGGCGGCAACGGCCCCGCGCAATGGGGGGCGCTGCGGCCCGAGTACGCGCTCTGCGCGCAGGGCCAGCGCCAGAGCCCCATCGATCTGTCCGGCGGGCTGCCGGTCGACCTGGAGCCGGTGCGCTTCCACTACAAGCCGAGCGCCTTTTCGGTGCTCGACACCGGGCGCACCGTGCAGGCGCAGCTGGCGCCGGGCAACCACATCGAGGTCGGTGGCCGCCGCTACGAGCTCAAGCGCATGCAGTTCCACCGCCCGTCGGAACACCGCATCGACGGCCGCCAGTTCGAGATGAGCGTGCACCTGTGGCACGAGGACGCGCAGGGCCGCCACGCGGTGGTGGCGCTGATGCTCGACAAGGGCGCCGCGCAGCCGGCGGTGCAGATGGTGTGGAACAACCTGCCGCTGGAGAAGCACGAGGAGAACGCGGCCCGCGTGATGCTCGACGCCTCCACGCTGCTGCCGGCCGACCGCCGCTACTACACCTACATGGGCTCGCTGACCGCGCCGCCGTGCAGCGAGGGCGTGCAGTGGGTGGTGCTGCGCACGCCGCAGACCGTGTCGGCCGAGCAGCTGGAGCTGTTCGCGCGGCTGTACCCGATGAACGCGCGGCCGCTGCAGGCGGCGGCGGGCCGGCGCATCCTGCAGTCGCAGTAGCGGGTCGCCGACCGGCGCAGCCCCGGTCCGGCTCGGCCGGCCTTCAGCGCCGCCCGGCCAGCAGCAGCGGCCACAGCCACAGGCTCGCCAGCCACAGCCCGATTCGCGAGGCCGACAGCGGCCGCTTCTCGTGCTGGGCCACCCTGACGAAGAGCACGCCGGCGCCCACCACCACGTACAGCAGCAGCACGCCGTACACCGCCACGCGGTGGCCGTAGCTGCCGCCGAACAGGTCGGCGACGAAGCTGCCGGCCAGCGCGGCGATCAGCACCGCCAGCAGCAGCGCGATGGCCACGCCGGCGATGGCGTGGCGGAGGTTCCACAGCGGGTCGTTCTGCACGGCCTCAATCGTGCACGATGGCGGCGACTTCTTCGCCGATGGCCATCGACGCCGTGAGGCCGGGCGACTCGATGCCGAACAGTTGCACCACGCCGGCCACGCCGTGCGCCGCCGGGCCGGCAATCACGAAGTCGGCCGCCGGTTCGCCGGGCCCGCTCAGCTTGGGGCGGATGCCGCTGTAGGCGGGGGCGAGCGCGCCGTCGGGCAGCTCGGGCCAGTAGCGGCGCACCTCGGCGTAGAAGCCGGCGCTGCGCGCGGGGTCCACCGCGTAGTCGAGCGCGGCCGCGCTGCGGTCGTCGTCGAGCCACTGCACGTCGGGGCCGAACTTGGCCTGGCCGCCGAGGTCGAGCGTCAGGTGCACGCCCAGCCCGCCGTCCACCGGCGTGGGGTAGATCAGGCGCGAGAACGGCGCGCGGCCGGCGAGCGAGAAGTAGTGGCCCTTGGCGACATGGCGGCGCGGGATCGCCGTGGCCGGAAAGCCGTGCATCGCGCCGGCCACTGCCTGCGCGTCGAGGCCGGCGGCGTTGACGAGCCAGCGCGCGTCGAGCTCGAAGCCGTCGGCCTCGCCGGCCTTGTCGGCCTGGTCGTCAGGGCCGCCCGCCGCATCCGCGACGCGCACCCGCCAGCCCGCGGCGTGCCGCTCGGCGCCGGCAAACCGGCTGGCCAGCGCCAGCGTGGCGCCGTGGCGCTCGGCATCGCCGAGCAGCGCGGTCATGAAGGCGTGGCTGTCGACGATGCCCGACGAGGGCGACAGCAGCGCCGCGCTGCACTCGAGCGCCGGCTCGAGCTCGCGTGCCTGCTCGCGCGTGAGCCGCGTCAGGTCGTGCACGCCGCAGGCCTGCGCGTGGGCGACGATCGCGTCGAGCTTGGCGTGGTCCTGCGCGCGCGTGGCCACGATCAGCTTGCCGCAGCGGCGCACGTCCACGCCGCGCTCGGCGCAGAAGGCGTACAGCAGGCCCTTGCCGCGCACGCACAGCCGCGCCTTCAGGCTGCCGGCCGGGTAGTACAGGCCGGCGTGCACCACCTCGCTGTTGCGCGAGGAGACGCCGGAGCCGATGCGGCCTTCGGCCTCCGTGATCACCACCTCGCGCCCGGCCCGCGCCAGCGCACGCGCCACCGCGAGGCCGACCACGCCGGCGCCGATCACCAGCACGTCGATGCGGTCCATCGTCAGCTCGGGACGAGGCTGCGGATATCCACAGTGCCGACTGCGCGCACCTTCTCAAGAGGCACTTTCACTGAACCTCCCAAGTGCTTGGTTCTCAACGTCTTTTCCGTCCTTGATCCAGGTTGCGAATGTGCGGCTAAGTGATTGATTTTTCTGGTTTTTCCAAGCAGGAAGGCATTGACCGCGCACGGGCGGCGAAGTTACAGTGCAGGTGGGAATAAGTGCAGATCGGTGTTGGTTCGTGTCTCAATCGCCCTATCACGGTGGGCCCGTGCTCACGCTGGACCAGAAAGGCCGGGTCACCGTGCCTTCGCGCTGGCGCGAGCACCTCGTGGAGACCGTGCAGGGCAAGCTGGTGATCACGAAGAACAGCGACGGCTGCCTGTCGCTGTACCCGCCGCCGATCTGGCAGAAGGTGCTTGCCGTCGTCGACGACATGCCGGGCGAGGACGAGGCCTGGCGCCGCATGATCACCGGCCACGCCGAAGAGGTGGAGATCGACAGCGCGTCGCGCGTGCTGGTGCCGCCGGAGCTGCGGCGCTGGGCGGGGCTGGAGCGCGAGGTCAAGTTCATGGGCGTCGGCACGCACTTCGAATTGTGGGACCTGGCCCGCTACGAGGTCCAGGAGGCCCAGGCCATCGCCAAGGGCAAGCCCGAGGCGCTGCGCAAGCTGAAGCTGACGGTGTGAGCAGCCCGACATGGTCACACCACCCCGTGCTGCTCACCGAGGCCGTCGAGGCCCTGGTGACGCGGCCCGACGGGGTCTACGTGGACGGCACCTTCGGCCGCGGCGGGCACGCGCGCGCCATCCTCGAGCGGCTGGCCCCCGATGGCCGGCTGGTCGCCTTCGACCGCGACCCGCAGGCGCTGGCCGAGGCGGCGCGCATCGCCGATGCGCGCCTGACGGTGCACCACGCCAACTTCGCCGACCTGACGGCCGAACTGAGCGCACTGGGCATCACCCGGGTGCACGGCGTGCTGCTCGATCTGGGCGTCAGCTCGCCGCAGATCGACGACCGGGCGCGCGGTTTCTCCTTCCGCCACGACGCGCCGCTGGACATGCGCATGGACACCACGCGCGGCGAGACGGCGGCCGAGTTCCTGCAACGCGCCGACGAGCGCGAGATCGCGAGGGTGCTGCGTGAATACGGCGAAGAACGGGCTGCTGTTCAGATTGCAAAGGCGCTTGTGGCTCGCCGCGACGGCGGGGCTGCCGTGCGCCGCACCGGGGAACTGGCCGCGCTCGTGGCTCGCGCCGTCAAGTCCCGCGAGCCGGGCCAGGACCCTGCAACGCGCACGTTTCAGGCTCTACGGATTCACGTCAACGCCGAGCTTGAAGCGCTCGGGCAGGGGCTAGAGGCGGCGCTCGCGCTGCTGGCCCCCGGCGGACGCCTGGCCGTGATCGCCTTCCACTCGCTCGAAGACCGCATCGTCAAGACCTTCATCGCGCGCGAGAGCCGCGACGAGCCCGACCGCCGCGCGCCCTTCGCACCGGCCAGGCCGCTGCGGCTGAAGGCGATCGCTCGCATCAAGCCCGGTGCCGCCGAGGTGGCGGCCAACCCGCGCGCACGCTCGGCGGTGCTGCGCGTGGCCGAGCGCACGGAGGTGCCGGCGTGACGAAGCTGAACCTCGTGCTGATCGCCGCGCTGCTGGCCAGCGCGCTGCTGCTCGTGCGCACCTCGTACGAGGCGCGCCGCCTGTTCGCCGAGCTCGACAAGGCGCGCGTCGAGCAGCGCAAGCTCGACGCCGAGTACAAGCGCCTGGACGCCGAGCGTCAGACCCAGGCCACCCACCTGCGCGTGGAGCGCGTGGCGCGCGACAAGCTCGCGATGCGCCCAGCCACGCCGGCGGTGACGGCCTACGTGGGCGACCCGGCGGCGCCCACGGCGCCCACGGCCTCCCCCACTGCGCCCGCGGCAGCCCTCGCCGTCGCCGCCACCGGAGCCGCGCGATGAACCGCCCGCTGAGCCGCACGATGAGCCGCCCCCTGCCGTCCGGCGTGCGCAGCGTCAACTACGCCACCAGCCCGCTGCTGGCGAGCAAGACGCCGCCGTGGCGCTCGCGCTTCGTCGTGCTGCTCGTCGGCCTGGCCTTCCTGGCGCTGCTGGCGCGCGCCGTGTACGTGCAGATCGTCGCCGCCGGCTTCTACCAGGAGCAGGGCGAGAAGCGCTTCGTGCACAAGCAGCCGCTGCCCGCCAGCCGCGGCCAGATCCTCGACCGCAACGGCCTCGTGCTCGCCACCAGCGTGGCGATGCCGACGGTCACCGTCGACACCAAGCTGTTCGCCGCCGACGCCGCGCAGCGCCGCAAGCTCGCCGCGCTGCTCGGCTTCACGAAGGCCGAGCTCGACGAGCGCCTGGAAGCCCCGGGCACCGTCACGCTGCGCCGCCACGTCGAAGAGCCGGTCTGGCAGGCCGTCAAGGCGCTCGAGCTCAAGGGCGTGCACGAGGTGCGCGAGTTCCGCCGCCGCTACCCCGAGGGCGAGGCCGCGGCGCACGTCGTCGGCTTCACCAACATCGACGACAAGGGCCAGGAAGGCATCGAGCTCGGCTTCCAGGCCCAGCTCACCGGCAAGGGCGGCCAGCGCACGGTGGTGCGCGACCGGCTCGGCCGCGTGGTCGAGGACGTCGGCGAACGCGCCGACCCGGTGAACGGCCAGGACGTGCAGCTGGCCATCGACAGCAAGGTGCAGTTCTTCGCCTGGCAGCGCGTGCGCGACGCGGTGCGCGAACACGGTGCCAAGCGCGGCAGCGTGGTCGTGCTCGACGCCAGGAGCGGCGAGCTGCTGGCGCTGGCCAACTACCCGAGCTTCGACCCCGCGAAGCGCCAGAACCTCTCGGGCGAGCAGCTGCGCAACGCCGCGCTGACCGACATCTTCGAGCCCGGCTCGACGATGAAGCCCTTCGTCGCCGCGCAGGCCATCGAGACCGGCCGCGTGACGGCCGCCACGCGCATCGCCACCGCGCCCGGCTCGATCACCGTGACCGGCGCGACGATCCGCGACGCGCACCCGCACGGCGACCTCAGCGTCGCCGAGGTGATCCAGAAGAGCAGCAACGTCGGCACCGTGAAGATGGCGCTGCAGATGGAGCGCCGCGAGCTGTGGGAGATGTACACCGCGATCGGCCTCGGCCAGAAGCCGCGCATCGACTTCCCCGGCGCCGTCACCGGCCGCCTGCGGCCGTGGAAGAGCTGGCGGCCGATCGAGCACGCGACGATGAGCTACGGCTACGGCCTGTCGGCCAGCCTGATGCAGCTGGCGCGCGCCTACACGGTGTTCGCGCGCGACGGCGAGGTGATCCCGCTCACCATCCTCAAGCGCCCCGACGAGGAGCGCGACACGCCGGTGGCCGGCCAGCGCGTGTTCGCGCCCCACACGGCGCGCGAGGTGCGCCGCATGCTGCAGCTGGCCGCCGGCCCCGGCGGCACGGCGCCCAAGGCGCAGGCCATCGGCTACTCGGTGGGCGGCAAGACCGGCACGGCGCGCAAGCTGCAGGGCAAGGTCTACACCGACAAGTACCGCGCCTGGTTCGTCGGCCTGGCCCCGGTGAGCGACCCGCGCATCGTGGTGGCGGTGATGGTCGACGAGCCGAGCAAGGGCGTCTACTACGGCGGCGACGTGGCCGCGCCGGTGTTCAGCCAGGTGGTGCAGCAGACGCTGCGCATGCTGAACGTGCCGCCCGACATCGAAGTCAAAGCGCAGATCGTCGGCAAGCCGCCGGCGGCCGAGCAGGAGAGCTTCTGAACGCCGCGCCCCCCACCCTGGCCGACGCCCGCGCCGCCGTGGGCTGGCTGCACGCGCGCGTGCCGCGCGAGGGCGGTACGCTGCGCACCGACAGCCGCGCCGTGCAGTCCGGCGACGCCTTCATCGCCTGGCCCGGCCAGGCCACAGACGGCCGCCGCTTCGTGCGCGACGCGCTCGCCGTCGGCGCCGCGGCCTGCCTGGTGGAGCGCGATGGCGCCGAGGCCTTCGACCTCGGCAGCGACGAGCGCATCGCCGCGCTGCCCGGCCTCAAGGCCGCCACCGGCGTCATCGCGCACGAGTGGTTCGGCCGGCCGAGCGAGCGGCTCGACCTCGTCGCCGCCACCGGCACCAACGGCAAGACCTCCACCGCGTGGTGGACGGCGCAGGCGCTCACGCGCGTCGGCCGGCGCGCCGGCGTGATCGGCACGCTCGGGGTGGGCGAGCCGGGCGACGTGCTGGCCACCGGACTGACCACGCCCGATCCGGTCACGCTGCACGCGACGCTGGCGCGCTTCGCGGCGCAGGGCTTCGCGGCCTGCGCGCTCGAGGCGTCGTCGATCGGCCTCGTCGAGCACCGGCTCGATGCGGCGCGCCTGCGCGTCGCGCTCTTCACCAACTTCACGCGCGACCACCTCGACTACCACGGCACGATGGACGCCTACTGGGCCGCCAAGCGCAGCCTGTTCGACTGGCCGGGCCTCGAGGCGGCGGTGGTCAACGTCGACGACGAGCGCGGCGCCGCGCTCGCGCTCGAGCTGTCGGGCCGGCTCGACGTGTGGACCGTCTCGCTGCGCCACGGCGCGCGCCTGCAGGCCGGTCCGCTCGGCTACGACGCGGGCGGGCTCGTCTTCGACGTGCACGAAGGCGCGGCCCGCGCCACCCTGCGCACCGGCCTCGTCGGCGACTACAACGCGAGCAACCTGCTCGGCGTGCTCGGCGCGCTGCGCGCACTCGGCGTGCCGCTGGCCGAAGCCGCGCACGCGGTCGAGCAGGCCACGCCGGTGCCCGGCCGCATGCAGCTCGTGGCCGGCGCCGGCATCGACGTGGTGGTCGACTACGCGCACACGCCCGACGCGCTGACCCAGGTGCTGGCTGCGCTGCGCCCGCTGGCACGCGCGCGCTCGGGCCGCCTCGTGTGCCTGTTCGGCTGCGGCGGCAACCGCGACGCGAGCAAACGCCCGCTGATGGGCGCCGCCGCGGCGCGCGCCGCCGACCTGGTGTTCGTGACCAGCGACAACCCGCGCCACGAGAACCCGGCCACGATCATCGAGCAGATCCTCGCCGGCGTGCCCGAGCGCGCCGGCCTCAGCGTCATCGAGGACCGCGCCGCCGCCATCGAGGCGGCCATCGGCGCGGCGCGCGCCGGCGACGTGGTGCTGCTCGCCGGCAAGGGCCACGAGGACTACCAGGAGGTGGCCGGCGTCAAGCGGCCGTTCTCCGATCTCGACCAGGCGCGCCGCGCGCTCGACCGCCGCGCCGCGCTGCAGGGGGCCGCCGCATGATGACGCTCGCCCAGGCCCACGCGCTGCTGCCCACCAGCGGGCTGGTCGGCGACGGGCGCGTCGTCTTCCAGCGCGTGCACACCGACACGCGAACGCTCAAGGCCGGCGACCTGTTCGTCGCGCTGCGCGGCGAGCGCTTCGACGGCAACGACTTCCTGCTCCAGGCCTGCGCCGCCGGTGCGGTGGGCGCGATCGCCGAGCGCGGGCTGTCGAGCGAACTGCCCGGCCTGCTGGTCAGCGATTCGCTGGCCGCGCTGCAGCAGCTGTCCGGCGCGTGGCGCGCGCGGCTGCACCTGACGCTGGTCGCGGTCACCGGCAGCAACGGCAAGACCACCGTCACGCAGATGACGGCGGCGATGCTGCGCGCCTGGCTCGGCGAGCACATGCTGGCCACCCAGGGCAACCTGAACAACCACATCGGCGTGCCGCTGACGCTCTTGCGCCTGCGCCAGGACGACAAGACCTTCCACCGCGCTGCGGTGCTCGAGCTCGGCATGAACCACCCGGGCGAGATCGCGCTGCTCGCGCACCTGGCCATGCCGACCATCGCGCTGATCAACAACGCCCAGCGCGAGCACCAGGAGTTCCTCGACGGCGTCGAGGCCGTGGCGCGCGAGAACGGCAGCGTGATCGCCGCGCTGCCCGCTTCGGGCACGCTGGTGGTGCCGGCCTACGACGCCTTCACGCCGCTGTGGCGCGCGCTGGCCGGCACGCGCCGCGTGATGAGCTTCGCGCTCGACGCCAGCGCCGACGTCAGCGGCAGCGGCGAGTGGGACGCCGAGGCCGCGCATTGGAACCTCACGCTGAACACGCCGGCCGGCCTGGCCGAGGCCACGCTGCGCCAGGCCGGGCGCCACAACCTGCTCAACGCGCTCGCGGCCACCGCCTGCGCGCTGGCCGCCGGCGCGCCGCTCGACGCGGTGGTGCGCGGCCTCGAGGCCTTCGAGCCGGTGAGCGGGCGTTCGCGCACGCTCGCCATCACGCGCCAGGGCGCGCCGGCGACGCTGATCGACGACGCCTACAACGCCAACCCCGACTCGGTGATCGCCGCCATCGACCTGCTGGCTGCGCTGCCCGGCCCGCGCTGGCTGATCCTGGGCGACATGGGCGAGGTGGGCGAGCGCGGCGCCGAGTTCCACGCCGAGGTGGGCGCGCATGCGCGCGCGCGCGGCATCGACGCGGTGTGGACGGCGGGCACGCTGTCCGCCCACGCGCAAGGCACGCGCCACTTCGCCGGCACCGCCGCGCTGATCGCGGCGCTGCCCGAGGGGCCGCGTGCCGCCAGCGTGCTCGTCAAGGGCTCGCGCTTCATGAAGATGGAGCAGGTGGTGGCCGCGCTGCAGAACAAGGAGAACGGGAAGGGAGCGGGCCATGCTGCTTAGCCTGTCGGAACTGCTGCTCGCGATGTACCCGCAGGAGCTGTCGTTCCTGCGCGTGTTCCAGTACCTCACCTTCCGCGCGGTGCTGGCGGCGATGACCTCGCTGCTCATCGGCCTGGCCTTCGGGCCCTGGGTCATCCGCCGGCTCACCGAGATGAAGATCGGCCAGCCGATCCGCGAGTACGGCGTGGCCAGCCACCTGGGCAAGCGCGGCACGCCCACGATGGGCGGCGTGCTGGTGCTGATCGGCATCGGTGTCTCCACCGTGCTCTGGTTCGACTGGAGCAACCGCTTCGTGTGGGTGGTGATGCTGGTGACCTTCGGCTTCGGCGCCATCGGCTGGATCGACGACTGGCGCAAGGTCGTCAACAAGGACCCGGAGGGCATGCGCTCGCGCGAGAAGTTCTTCTGGCAGACGCTGATCGCGCTGGTGGCCGCGGTCTACCTCGCCTTCAGCGTGGCCGAGACGACCAACGTGCGCGTGCTCGAGCTGTTCCTGCGCTGGGTGGGGAGCGGCTTCTCCACCGAGCTGCCGCCGCGCGCCGACCTGCTGGTGCCCTTCCTCAAGACCTACAGCTACCCGCTGGGCGTGTGGGGCTTCATCGCGCTGACCTGGTTCGTCATCGTCGGCGCCAGCAACGCGGTGAACTTCACCGACGGGCTCGACGGCCTGGCCATCATGCCGGTGGTGATGGTGGGCTCGGCGCTCGGCGTGTTCGCCTACGTGGTGGGGCGCGTCGACTACTCGCGCTACCTGCTGTTCCCGCACATCCCGGGCGCCGCCGAGCTGCTGATCTTCTGCGCCGCGCTGGCCGGCGCGGGCCTGGCCTTCCTGTGGTTCAACGCCAACCCGGCGCAGGTGTTCATGGGCGACGTGGGCGCGCTGGCGCTCGGCGGCGCTCTCGGCACCATCGCCGTCATCACGCGCCAGGAGATCGTGCTCGGCATCATGGGCGGCATCTTCGTCGCCGAGATGGTCTCGGTGATGCTGCAGGTGTCGTACTTCAAGTACACCAAGCGCAAGTACGGCGAAGGGCGGCGCATCTTCCTGATGGCGCCGCTGCACCACCACTTCGAGAAGAAGGGCTGGACCGAGAACCAGGTCGTGGTGCGCTTCTGGATCATCACCATGCTGCTGTGCCTGATCGGGCTGGCCAGCCTCAAGCTGCGATGAAGGACGAGCGCGTTCTGATCCTCGGCCTGGGTGCGAGCGGCCTGGCGATGGCGCGCTGGTGCGCGCGCCAGGGCGCGCAGGTGCGGGTGTGGGATTCGCGCCACCCGGCGCCAGGGGCGCCAGGGGCGACAGGGGCGCCTGACTCCGGTGACACCGCGCCGCACGCCGACACGCTGGCCCGCGAGTGGCCCGCGGTGCAGGTGTTCGGCGGCGCGCTGACCGGCGCTTCGCTCGGCGACGCCACGCTCGTGCTCAAGAGCCCGGGCCTGGCGCCCGGCGACGAGCGCATCGCGCCGCTGATGCTCGAGGCGCGCACGCGCGACGTGCCGGTGCAGGGCGAGCTCGACTGCTTCGTCAAGGCGCTGGCCGCGCTGAAGGCCGAGCACGGCTACGCGCCGCGGCTCGTCGCCATCACCGGCACCAACGGCAAGACCACCACCACCGCGATGACCGCGCTGATCGTCGAGCGCACCGGCCGCCGTGTCGGGCTGGCCGGCAACATCGGGCCGACGCTGCTCGACACGCTGGCCGCCGCCGAGGCCGCCGGCGAGGCGCTGCCCGACGTGTGGGTGATGGAGCTGTCGAGTTTCCAGCTCGAAGGCGGCGGGCGCGGCGTCGAGGGCTTCGAGCCCGACGCCGCGGCGGTGCTCAACGTGACGCAGGACCACCTCGACTGGCACGGCTCGATGGCGGCCTACGCGCAGGCCAAGTCGCGCATCTACGGCCGGCACGCGGTGATGGTGGTCAATCGCGACGACGCGCTCGTCGAGGCGATGGTGCCGCAGCCGCCGGCTGCCGCGGAAGGCCGCGCCAAGGGCAAGGCGCCGAAGTGGACGCCGCGCCACGTGGTGCGCTTCGGCCTCGACGCACCGCGCCAGCCGGGCGACTTCGGCCTCGTCCAGGAGGGCGGCATGGCCTGGCTGGTGCGCGCGCTGCCCGACGAGGAAGGGACCAGGAAGCGCGGCGAGCGCGCCGCCCACGACGAGCCGGCCGAGCTGCACCTGCAGCGTCTGATGCCCGCCGACGCACTGCGCGTGCGCGGCCGCCACAACGCGGCCAACGCGCTGGCCGCCCTCGCGCTCGCCACCGCCATCGGCTGCCCGCTCGCGCCGATGCTGCACGGCCTGCGCGAGTACGCCGGCGAGCCGCACCGCGTGCAGTTCATCGCCAGCGTCGGCGGCGTGGAGGCCTACGACGACAGCAAGGGCACCAACGTCGGCGCCACCGTCGCGGCGCTCGAAGGCCTGGGCGCCGACAAGTCGCCGGCCAAGCTCGTGGTCATCCTCGGCGGCGACGGCAAGGGCCAGGACTTCGCGCCGCTGGCCGTGCCCTGTGCCCGCCACGCGCGCGCGGTGGCCACGCTCGGGCGTGACGCCGAGGCCATCGAGCAAGCGCTCGCCGGCGTGGCCGGAGCGGCCGGAGCGAATGGCGTGCCGCTGCAGCGCCACGCCACGCTCGAGGCCGCCACCGCCTGGTGCTTCGAGCAGGCGCAGCCGGGCGACGCGGTGCTGCTCTCGCCGGCCTGCGCCAGCCTGGACATGTTCCGCAACTACGCGCACCGCGCCGAGGTCTTCGTGCAGGCGGTGCAGGCGCTGGCGGCGGCAAGGGGCGAGGTGTGAACGCGGTGCTCACGCAGTTCATCGCGCGCCTCGGCAGCCTTGGCGGCCTCGGCGGCAGCTGGCGCCGCCGAACGGAGTCCGGCGCGCTGCCGATCCGCGACGCGCTGCACGCCGGCGCGGCGCGCCCGGTGCAGCTGTCCAACTTCGACCAGGCGCTCGTCGCGGTGGCCTTCGCGCTCGTCGCGCTCGGCGTGGTGATGGTCTACTCGGCCTCGGTGGCGCTGCCCGACAACCCGAAGTTCGCCGCCTACTCGCCGACCTTCTTCCTGACGCGCCAGCTCGTCGCGCTGGCCATCGGCTTGGTCGCCGCGCTGGTCGTGCTGCAGGTTCCGGTGGCCACCTGGGAGAAGCTGTCGCCGTGGATCTTCGTCGGCGCGATCGTGCTGCTGGTGATCGTGCTGATCCCGTTCATCGGCAAGGTGGTCAACCACTCGCGGCGCTGGATCCCGCTCGGCTTCATGAACTTCCAGCCGAGCGAGCTGGCCAAGCTGGCCATCGCGATGTACGCCGCCGGCTACATGGTGCGGCGCATGGACGCGCGCGAGAACTTCTTCCGCGCCGTGATGCCGATGGTGGTGGCGGTGGCCATCGTCGGCCTGCTGCTGCTGCGCCAGCCCGACATGGGCGCCTTCATCGTCATCGCCACCATCGCGATGGGCATCCTGTTCCTCGGCGGCGTCAACGCGCGCATGTTCTTCCTGATCGCCGCGGTGCTGATCGCCACCTTCGCGCTGATCATCGCCTTCGACGAGCTGCGCCGCGAGCGCATCCTCGCCTACCTCGACCCCTGGAACCCGAAGTACGCACAGGGCAAGGGCTACCAGCTCACGCACTCGCTGATCGCCTTCGGCCGCGGCGAGTGGTTCGGCCAGGGCCTGGGCGACAGCGTCGAGAAGCTGCACTACCTGCCCGAGGCGCACACCGACTTCCTGCTCGCCGTGATCGGCGAGGAGCTCGGCTTCGCCGGCGTGGCCGCGGTGATCGTGGCTTTCTTCTGGCTCACGCGGCGCATCTTCGTCATCGGCCGCCAGGCGGTGGCGCTGGACCGCGTGTTCGCCGGGTTGCTGTGCCAGGGCATCGGCGTGTGGTTCGGCTTCCAGGCCTTCATCAACATGGGCGTCAACCTCGGGCTGCTGCCGACCAAGGGGCTGACGCTGCCGCTGATGAGCTACGGCGGCTCGGCGATCCTCATGAACCTCGTCGCACTGGCGATGGTGCTGCGGGTCGACATGGAGAACCGGGCGCTGATGCGGGGAGGGCGGGCGTGATGCCGCACCTCGTCGTCATGGCCGCGGGCACCGGCGGCCACATCATCCCGGGGCTCGCGGTCGCGCGCGAGATGCAGAGCCGCGGCTGGACCGTGAGCTGGCTCGGCACGCGCACGGGCATGGAGAACAGACTCGTTCCGCCGAGCGGCCTTGCACTCGACACCATCGCCTTCGCCGGCCTGCGCGGCAAGAGCCTCGTCGAGACCGCGCTCGGCGGCCTGCGCCTGCTCAAGGCCTTCTGGGACTGCCTGGGCATCCTGCGAAAGCGCGGCGCCGACGCCGTGCTCGGCATGGGCGGCTACGTCTGCTTCCCCGGCGGGCTGATGGCCTCGCTGCTGAACAAGCCGCTGATGCTGGTCAACGCCGACGCGGCGCTGCTGCTGTCCAACAAGAGCCTGCTACCGGTGGCCGACCGCGTGGCCTTCGGCTTCGAAGGCGACGCGGCCGCGAAGACGAAGAACGCCATCGTCACCGGCAACCCGGTGCGCGCCGAGATCGAGGCGCTGCCCGCTCCCGAGCAGCGCTACGCCGGCCGCAGCGGGCCGCTGCGGGTGCTGGTGGTGGGCGGCAGCCTGGGCGCGCAGGTGCTGAACCAGACGCTGCCGCAGGCGCTGGCGCTGCTGCCGCGCGAGGCGCGCCCGCTCGTCACGCACCAGACCGGCAGCGCGCACCGGGACAGCGTTCGCGCCGCTTATGCCCAGGCCGGCGTCGAGGCCGAACTCGTGCCCTTCATCGACGACATGCCGGCGCGCCTGGCGGCCTGCGACGTGATGGTGTGCCGCGCCGGCGCCATCACCGTGAGCGAGCTGTGCGCGGCCGGCGTGCCCGCGGTGCTGGTGCCGCTGATCGTGAGCACCACCTCGCACCAGCGCGACAACGCGGCTTGGATGCAGGCCCAGGGCGCCGCGCTGCACCTGCCGCAGAGCGAGCTGACGCCGCACAAGCTCGCCGACACCCTGAGCGGCCTCGAGCGCGAACAGCTGCTCGCGATGGCCGTGAAGGCGCGCGCGCTGGCGCGGCCGCGGGCCGCCGCGCGCGTGGCCGACGAGATCGAGAAGCTGACGGCGGGCCGCGCATGAAACACGCCGTCAGGCACATCCACTTCGTCGGCATCGGCGGCGCCGGCATGAGCGCGATCGCCGAGATCCTGCACGCGCAGGGTTACCGTGTGAGCGGCTCCGATGCCGCCGCCGGCGAGGCCACCACGCGGCTGGCGTCGCTCGGCGTCAAGGTCTTCATCGGCCACGCCGCGCAGCAGATCGAAGGCGCGCAGGCGGTCGTCACCTCCAGCGCCGTGAAGCCTGACAACCCCGAGGTGCAGGCCGCACGCGCCGCGCACGTGCCGGTGGTGCCGCGCGCGGTGCTGCTGGCGGAGCTGATGCGCTTCAAGCAGGGCATCGCCATCGCCGGCACGCACGGCAAGACGACCACCACGTCGCTGGTGGCGAGCGTGCTCGTCGAGGCCGGCGAGGACCCGACCTTCGTGATCGGCGGCAAGCTCGAGGCGGCGGGCGCCAACGCGCGCCTGGGCCACGGCGAGTGCATCGTCGTCGAGGCCGACGAGAGCGACGCCAGCTTCCTCGTGCTGAGCCCGGTGGTGGCGGTGGTCACCAACATCGACGCCGACCACATGGAGACCTACGGCAACGACCTCGGCCGCCTGCGCATGGCCTTCGTCGACTTCCTGCACCGCCTGCCGTTCTACGGCCGCGCCGTGCTGTGCCTGGACGACCCCGGCGTGCGCGCCATCGTGCCCGCCATCGAGCGCCCGCTGCTGACCTACGGCCTGGCCGAAGGCGCCGAGCTGCGCGCGCTGGACGTGCAGGCGCTCGCCGGCGGCCGCATGCGCTTCGTGGCGCGCCGCGCCGGGCACGCCGACCTGCCCGTCACGCTGAATCTCGCCGGCGAGCACAACGTGCGCAACGCGCTGGCGGCGATCGGCGTGGCGCAGGAGCTCGGCCTCGCCGGCGACGCCGTGGCGCGCGCGCTCGAGCACTTCGCCGGCGTCGGCCGCCGCTTCACGCGCTGGGGCGAGATTCCCTGCGCCGGCGCGCACGCGCCCGGCCGCTTCACGCTGATCGACGACTACGGCCACCACCCCACCGAGATGGCGGCGGTGCTCGCCGCCGCACGCGGCGCCTTCCCGGGACGCCGCCTCGTGCTCGCCTTCCAGCCGCACCGCTACACGCGCACGCGCGACTGCTTCACCGAGTTCGTCGACGTGCTCGGCCAGTTCGACGCCGTGCTGCTGGCCGAGGTCTACGCCGCCGGCGAGGCGCCGATCCCCAACGCCGACGGCCGCACGCTGGCGCGCGCCATGACCTGGCCGCCGGTGTTCGTCGACGACATCGCGGCGATGCCCGCCGCCATCCTCTCGGTGGCGCGTGACGGCGACGTCGTCATCACGATGGGCGCCGGCTCGATCGGCGGCGTGCCGGCGCTGTTGAAGGAGGGCGTGCGATGAGTGCAGCCGGCGTGCCCGCGGGCGACCCGATCGACAGGATCGACAGGATCGACAGGATCGACGTGAAGGCCCTCGGCAAGGTGGCCGTGCTGATGGGCGGCAGCAGCGCCGAGCGCGAGGTGAGCTTCATGTCCGGGCGCGGCGTGCTCGCGGCACTGCAGTCGCAGGGCGTCGACGCGTTCGCCTTCGACCCGAGCGAACGCGACCTGTCCGAGCTGAAGAAGGAGGGCGTGGCGCGCGTCTTCATCGCCCTGCACGGTCGCCTCGGCGAGGACGGCACCGTGCAGGGCGCGCTCGAGCTGCTCGGCATCCCCTACACCGGCAGCGGCGTGATGGCCAGCGCCGTCGCGCTGGACAAGGTGATGACCAAGCGCGTCTGGCTGGCCGAGGGCCTGCCCACGCCGCGCTGGGTGCTGCTGGACGCCGCGCACCAGCGGCGCGAGGACCTGCGCACCGTGCCCGACGAACTCGGCCTGCCGCTCATCGTGAAGCCGCCGCGCGAGGGCAGCTCCATCGGCGTGAGCAAGGTGCTCGGCTACTCGCAGATGCAGGATGCGGTGAAGCTCGCCGCGCAGTACGACGCCGACGTGCTGTGCGAGGAGTTCATCGACGGCATGGAGCTGACCTGCCCGGTGCTCGGCGAGGGCGCGGGCGCGGTGGCGCTGCCGGTGGTGCGCATCGAGGCGCCCGACGGCAACTACGACTTCGAGCACAAGTACTTCAGCGAGGACACCGGCTACCGCTGCCCGAGCGGCCTGCCGCCCGACGAGGAGGCCGAGGTGCAGCGCCTCACGCTCGCCGCCTACCGCGCGCTCGGCTGCCGCGGCTGGGGCCGCGCCGACCTGATGATGCGCGCCAGCGACCGCAAGGTCTTCCTGCTCGAGATGAACACCAGCCCCGGCATGACCGGGCACTCGCTGGTGCCGATGTCGGCGCGCGCGGCCGGCATCTCGTACGAGCAGCTGTGCCTGCGCCTGCTCGCGGCGGCCGGGCTGGACCGGAGGGCCTGAGCACGATGGCCTCGATCTCGCGTCGCGCCGCCTGGCCGCCCGCCGCCGCCCCGGCGGGGCCGCCGGGCGACGTGCGCCTGATGAACGCCGCTTCGGCAGCGGTGTTCGCGCTCGCCGCGCTCGGCCTGCTGGCGGCCGGCATCGGCGCGCTGCTGCGCGTGCCGTACTTCGAGATCCGCGCCATCCGCATCGACGGCGACCTCACGCGCAACAGCGTGCCGACGATCCGCGCCAACGCGCTGCCGGCGCTGGCCGGCAACTTCTTCAGCATCGACCTGGCGCGTGCGCAGGCCGCCTTCGAGCAGGTGCCCTGGGTGCGCCACGCCGTGGTGCGCCGGGTGTGGCCCAACCAGCTCGCGGTGCGGCTGGAGGAGCACCGCGCGGTGGCGCTGTGGGAAGGCGAGGGCGGTGGCGTCGAGCGCCTGGTCAACAGCCACGGCGAGGTGTTCGAGGCCAACCTGGGCGACGTGGAGGACGACGAACTGCCGCTCTTCGCCGGCCCCGAGGGCAGCTCGGCGCAGATGCTGGCGCTGTGGCAGCGGCTGCAGCCGCTGTTTGCCGCGCAGGCGATGGCGGTGCAGCGGCTGCAGCTGTCGCGCCGCGGCTCGTGGCGGCTGGAGGTGGACAACGGTGCCACGGTCGAGCTCGGCCGCGGCGGCGTCGACGAGGTGGTGGCGCGCAGCGAGCGCTTCCTGCGCACGCTGCCGCAGCTGGCCAGCCGCTGGCCGCAGCCGCTGGCCTACGCCGACCTGCGGCACCAGGACGGCTACGCCGTGCGCCTGCGCGGCGTGACGACGACGAAGAGGGACTGAACGATGCCGAAGGAATACAAGGACATGGTCTTCGGCCTGGACATCGGCACCGCCAAGGTGATGGTGGTGGCGGCCGAGGTGCTCGCCGACGGCGAGCTGCGCGTCGCCGGCCTCGGCGTGGCGCCCACGCATGGTCTGAAGCGCGGCGTGGTCGTCAACATCGACGCCACCGTGCAGAGCATCCAGCAGGCGCTCAAGGAGGCCGAGATGATGGCCGCCTGCAAGATCGAGCGCGTCTACACCGGCATCACCGGCAGCCACATCCGCGGACAGAACTCTACCGGCATGGTCATCGTGCGCGACAACCGCGAGGTCACGCCGGTGGACGTGGCGCGCGTGGTCGAGACGGCCAAGGCCATCAACATCCCGAACGACCAGCGGCTGCTGCTGGTGGAGCCGCAGGAGTTCGTGATCGACGGCCACGAGGTCAAGGAGCCGATCGGCATGAGCGGCAGCCGCCTCGAGGTGAAGGTGCACATCGTCACCGGCGCTCAAAGTGCCGCCGAGAACATCCTCAAGTGCGTGCGGCGCTGCGGCCTCGAGGTGGAGAGGCTGGTGCTCAACCCGAGCGCCAGCGCGGCGGCGGTGGTGACCGACGACGAGAAGAGCCTGGGCGTGGCGGTGGTCGACATCGGCGCCGGCACCACCGACGTGCAGATCTACACCGACGGCAGCGTGCGCCACACCGCGGTGATCCCGATCGCCGGGGACCTGATCACCAGCGACATCGCGATGGCGCTGCGCACGCCGACCAAGGACGCCGAGGAGATCAAGGTCGAGCACGGCGTGGCCAAGCAGCTGCTGGCCGACCCGGGCCAGCAGGTCGAGGTGCCGGGCCTGGGCGACCGCCAGCCGCGCATGCTCAGCCGCCAGGCGCTGGCCGGCGTGATCGAGCCGCGCGTGGAGGAGATCTTCTCGCTCGTGCACCAGGTCATCCGCGAGAGCGGCTACGAGGAGCTGCTGTCCTCCGGCGTGGTGGTGTGCGGCGGCAGCGCGGTGATGCCCGGCATCGTGGAGCTGGGCGAGGACATCTTCCTGAAGCCCGTGCGGCGCGGCACGCCGCTCTACGGCGGCCCGCTCTCGGACATGGTGGCCAACCCGCGCTCGGCCACCGTGATGGGGCTGCTGGAGGAAGCGCGCATGGCGCGCGCGCGCGGACACAAGGCGGCGGCGCAGGCCGGCTCGGTGAAGACCGTGCTCGGCCGCGCCAAGGACTGGTTCCTGGGGAATTTCTAGGACGAACGAAGAGGCCCGCCTGCGACAGCAGCAGCAGCGCGCAGCGACGGGCCCGGTACGTGAACGGCAACGGCAACTGACTTGACCAAGGAGGCTCTATGCCCATCGAAATGATCGACGAGTTCGAACAAGGCACCCAGATCAAGGTGATCGGCGTCGGCGGCGGCGGCGGCAACGCCGTCGAGCACATGATCGCGCACGGCGTGCAGGGCGTGGAGTTCATCTGCGCCAACACCGACGCGCAGGCGCTCAACCGCTCGAGCGCCGGCACGCTGGTGCAGCTGGGCAACACCGGCCTCGGCGCCGGCAGCAAGCCCGAGGTCGGCCGGCGCGCCGCCGACGAGGCCGCCGAGCGCATCAAGGACGCGATCGACGGCGCGCACATGCTGTTCATCACCGCCGGCATGGGCGGCGGCACCGGCACCGGCGCGGCGCCGGTGATCGCCCGCGTGGCGCGCGAGATGGGCATCCTCACGGTGGGCGTGGTGACCAAGCCCTTCGAGTTCGAGGGCAAGAAGCGCTGCAAGCAGGCTGACGAGGGTGTGGCCGAACTCGAAGCCAACGTCGACAGCCTCATCGTGGTCCTCAACGAGAAGCTGCTCGAGGTGATGGGCGACGACGTCACGCAGGAGCAGGCCTTCGCGCACGCCAACGACGTGCTGCGCAACGCCGTGGGCGGCATCAGCGACATCATCCACATCCCCGGTCTGGTCAACGTCGACTTCGAGGATGTGAAGACGGTGATGAGCGAGCCGGGCAAGGCGATGATGGGCACGGCGGTCGCCACCGGCCCGGACCGTGCGCACAAGGCGGCCGATCTGGCGGTGGCCTGCCCGCTGCTGGAGGGCATCGAGCTTTCCAACGCGCGCGGCGTGCTGGTGCTGATCGCGGCGAGCAAGGCGACCTTCAAGCTCGCCGAGAGCCGCAACGCGATGAACACCATCCGCCGCTACGCCGCCGACGACGCGCACGTGATCTACGGCACCGCCTACGACGAGAGCCTGGGCGACCAGCTGCGCGTGACCGTGATCGCCACCGGTCTGAACGCGGCGCGACGCGCGCAGCAGCCGCCGCTGACGGTGGTGGCGCCGGCGCTGGGCGGGCAGGTTGGGCACGGCGGGCACGGTGGGCATGCCGCGCAGCCGATCTACGCGCAGGCCGGCCACGCCGCGCACCCGTCGCAGACGCATCAAGGCCACCCCGCATCGCAACCGCAGGCCGCGCCGCAGACCCACCTGCGCACCGGCACCGACGGGCTGCCCATCCTCACGCAGCCGGCCGCCGTGCACGGCGGGCCTGGCCACCCGCAGCCGCTGCAGCCCAGCTACGAAGGCATGAACACCCCGAGCGTGTGGCGCCGCCCGCGCGCCGACCAGGCGGCGGCCAAGGTGGAGGCGCTGGTCAACAACGGGATGGACGAGATCGAGATTCCGGCGTTCTTGAGGAAGCAGGCGGATTGAGGGGGCGCCGCCCGGCCTGCGCGTGAAGAAGGCGGCCTGCGGGCCGCCTTCGTGTTTTTCCGGGGCAGACTGATCCCGGTCTCTCGCCGCGTCGCGCCCGATGCCGGCTTTCGCCCGTCAGCGACTTCCGCTGCCGTGATCTCGTCGCCCCACGATCGGCGGCGGCACGCCGCGCCGCGGGTCCGCCGCGCCCGAATGCCTCGCCGGCATGAAGCACCTCCGCGACGGCCTGCGCTTGGCCGAAGTGCCCGAGTCGACGCTGCGCTGAGCTGGCGTCCCGCGGCCGACGATCGCCGCCGCATGCCGGCGTCGCTCTTCGGGTGAGAACGGTCGCAGCGGCGGCACCGACACCGGCCTGCGATCGTCGTCCACGGCCACCATCGTGAAGCGGGAACCTGCGAGACACACGACGGTGCACGTGCTGCTGCCGGGATGCAACGCTCAACGCGCTGCGAGTACCGCCCTCGCGGCCACGATGACCCACAGATAGTAGGTGGCGAACACGAGTCGGTTGGCCCAGCCGTTCCAGGCGGACACGCCTTCCGGCAATGCCGGCAGGGGCTGACTCCCGGCAGACATCGTGATGCCCGCCGCCTTCAGCGACGAGAACAGCATCATCATGGAGACGGCCATCACGACCACCGAGAGGATCGGCAGCAGAGCGGCCCAGAAGGGCACGTCCAAACCCGAGCGTCTCATCGCCAGGGTCAACAGGATGGCGGCGATGGGCAACGCGGGCACGCCGATCGCAAACGCCGCCCCGTGCAGTCGATGGTTGACGTCGAAGACGCCACCCATTGCCTCGCCCACGCCCGCCAGCACCAGGAAGACCAGGCCCGCCGTACCGACCCATCCGTTGCCGATGGGCTGAAGCGCGAATGCCAGCGCGAAGCTGCCGAGCGCCCAGGTCAGAAAGACCAAGCCGAGCACCCAGCGGTGGTCGCCGTTCGCGTACTCGCTGACCATGCGCCACGACGGCTGAAACTGGGGACTCAGAACGTGCAGGGCGACGAGCGCGACCACTGAGACCAGAGTCGCCCCGATCGCCAGCCATGCCGCGCCGGTGGCGTAGATGCCGCTGGATGTGAACATCTTTCCCTTCTCCTTCAAGGCGGCCTTCGCCGCGACGGTGGCTGGCACCCCTGTTCACGGCCGCGACCGCTTGAACCGGGGTCGTGAGGTGTGTTAATGTACAACCAAATGGTTGTACTTGCAGCGACATCGCCCGACGAACTCGACCGCTTGTTCGGAGCCCTGGCCGACCGTACGCGCCGCGACATCGTGGCCAGGCTGCTCGCTGGTGAGGAAGCTTCGGTGTCGACACTCGCAGCGCGGTATCGCATGTCGTTCGCCGCGGTGCAGAAGCACGTCGCGGTGCTCGAGCGCGCGAAGCTCGTCACCAAGCGTGCCGTGGGGCGCGAGCGCATCGTTCGCGGCAACCCGGAGCGGCTGGCGCGAGCGCGGGCGGCACTGGCTCAGCTCGAATCCCTGTGGCTCGATCGATTCAGCCAGCTCGACGAAGTGCTGCTGTCCCAACCCTCGACGAAAGGAAAGTAGATGCCGATCACCTCTGTCACCTCGGACCCGCAAGCGCTCACGCTGACGGTGGTGGGTGACTACCCCGTGTCAGTGGAACGCTTGTGGGAGGCCTACAGCGACCCGCGGCAACTGGAGCGCTTCTGGGGCCCGGAGACCTGGCCAGCGAAATTCACCCGTCATGACTTCACCGTGGGCGGACACGCGCACTACACGATGACCGGACCCGACGGCGCCACGTCGAGCGGCTGGTGGCGGTTCCTGGCGATCGAACGGCCACGCTTCATCGAGTTCGAGGACGGGTTCTCCCACCCCGACGGGACGCCCGATACGAGCATGCCGTCGATGCGGATGACGTTCACGTTCGAGGCGACCGCATCGGGAGCGCGCTTCACGGGCGTGACGCACTTCGAGAGTCTCGAGAGCATGGAGCGCTTGGTGAAGATGGGCATGATCGAAGGCCTGCGCTCGGCGATGGGGCAGCTCGACGGGGTCTTGGCAGGCCGCTAGTCCGTGGTCCGCTTCCGGCAAAGGGGCTTGGCGGTCCATTCGGATTCGAGCGCGCGCCGCATCGACATATCGATAACCGGCCGGCTATGTCCAGCGGTACGCGAACCGGTGGCCCGCTCGGCCGTGGGACGTCCGCCGGCTGATTGAATCGGCCGGCATCCCGCTCACGCCGCCGCGCCCGCGCGCTGCCCCAGCCGCTGCCGGACCACCTGCCCGACCAGCACCGCCGCCGGGTACATCGGTACATCACCTCTTCCTCGGTGCGCGCATGCTCGATCAGGGCATCGGCGAACGCGACGATCTCGGTGCGGTCGGCGCGCGCGGCGGCTTCACGCAGCTTGGCCAAGGCCGCGACGATGGTCTGGTGCTCAGCCAGCATCTGCGGCAGCTCGGCCTCGAGTCGTTCGGTCAGCGTGAGCACCTCGGCCATCTCGGCGTTCCATTCGCCGCGGGCCAGTGGCGCGAGCAGGCCCAGCGGCGGCAGCGCGATCTGGTCTTCCTTGACGAAGTGCGGATGCATCAGGCGCGCCAGCGTCTTGGCCGCCTCGCCGACTTCGCCGCCGGCCTGGGTGGCTTGGCGCAGCCGCTCGTGCAGCGCCTCGTGTTCGTGTTGAAGGGGCAGGGGAATCGTGAACTTCATGATGGCTCTCCTTCGCAAGCAGTGGATGCTGCGGATCGGCTCCGGTCAGCGTCCGTTTCGGCGCGCGGCGTCCCTTCCCGAACGCGAACGGCCGCCGCCGCACGGGCAGCCTACGCCTGGAGGCGCGCGACGACGAGCGCCTGCTGCCGGGGCGTTGACTCGGCGCAAGGTCTGCCGGCAAGGTGCGGGGGAACGATCCGCGATACCCCTGCGAGCCAGCCCCGGGCGCGCCGCCCCTACACTCGCGCGCCATGCGTCGCTGGCTCGCCGTCTTCCTTCTCCTGCTGCTGCCGCTCCAGTTCTCCTGGGCGGCGGTGGCGAGCTACTGCGCGCACGAGGGCGACGCCGGCGGCGGTCACTTCGGCCACCACGATCACGGCGGCCACGGTCACGGCATCGCGGGTCTGGCCGACGAGGCCGTAGACGACGAGGCCGTGACCGACGAGGGCGAGGCCGGCGCAGCGTCCTCCGCCGAGGCGGACATCGACTGCGGGCATTGCCACGGCCACTGCGCCGGCATCGTGCAGATCGTGCCGGGCAGCGAAGCGCAGGCGAGCGCCAGCGCGCCGCCCGTGTCGGCCGACGGCCCGCGTGTCGAGCACATGCCGGCCGCGCCCGAACGCCCTCAGTGGGCGTGCCTCGCCTGATCGGCGAGGCGGGGCCTTCCTCTCCCTGAACCCCGTCCGCGCCTGAGCGCGCTGCCCTGGGCCCGCCCCGGGCGCGTGCCGGCCGTGGTGCGACCTGCGCGTCGCCTCTCGCCGATCGCCCGTGTCGAGACCTTCAACACTGGAGCATCGGATGCTTCCGAGCAAGACGACGAGGATGACCTGGCGGACGGCCCTGCTGGCCGCGGCACTGGCCGCCGCATCGGGATGGGCCCGGGCCCAGTCGACCCCGGCCGAGCAAGGCCTGAAGGCGCTGTTCGACGCCGCCTGGGCGCGCCAGCCCGAGGCGCAGGCACTGCAGGCGCGGCGCGAGGCCGTGCAGGCGCAGCGCCGCGCGGCCGAAGCCTGGACGCCGGAGCCGCCGGCGCTGGAGGTCAGCCACAAGACCGACCGGCTGACGCGCAGCGACGGCGCGCGCGAGGTCGACATCGGCGTGGCCGTGCCGCTGTGGCTGCCTGGCGAACGCCGCGGCACGCAGGCGCTGGCCGAGGCC
>Ga0073934_10001858_pt1 | contig 47587 bp, 40 predicted proteins | sample LarsenN4metaG_FD_76834 | JGI IMG/M metagenome (GOLD analysis project Ga0073934, IMG submission 76834) | Hot spring sediment bacterial and archeal communities from British Columbia, Canada, to study Microbial Dark Matter (Phase II) - Larsen... ...
CACAAATCCCACCGCCGCCGACCCCGCGCCCAGCCCGCGCAGGGTTTCCAGCACCAGCCACAGCGGGTTGCGCCATTCTGCGCGCGCCACTTCCGGCGCGCCGCGCGACGTGCTTCCTCCCAACGTCCGCTCTAACATTTGTCCCGCCACCGGCGCGTACATCGCCGCCGTCAGCACCCCTGCCAGCACGAATCCCGCAATCGGCGCCCACGCGTTTTCCGGCCAGCGCCCCAACTCCCGTCGCCGCGCCATTAGCATCCACACATAGACCACCGCCTGCCCGACGGCCACGAATCCCATGGTCAGGTGCGTGTACATCCCCAGCGCCAGCGCCACCCCGTACCAAATCCAACTTGCAGGCACTACCCCGCTTGCGGTGCCCGCCCTGTTGCCCTCGCGCGCTCCGCGAACAAGAAGATATGTCGTCACCAGCGTGAAAAACGCCAGCCCTGTGTACCCTCGCGCGTTCTGTGAAAACCACACGTGGTGATAGCTCACCGTCAGCAGGGCGCAGGCCAGCAGCGCCTCCCGCCGCGTGGTCATCAACTGCGCGCAGAAGTACAGCGCCGGCACCGTGGCCACCCCAAACACCACTGCCGGCAGCCGCAGCGCCAAAGGCTGTTCGCCCAGCGCCACCGTCGAAATCCGCGCCAGCACGGAATACAGCATGTGCTGGTTCTGCGTGGTGTAGGTGGTCACGATATAGCCCAGCGGCTGCCGCACAAACTCCACCAGGGTGGTGATTTCGTCGTACCAGAGCTGCTGGTTGAGCGCGATCCCCCGCAGCACGGCCGCCAGCACCATCAACACCCCCAGCGCGGCCCACGGCGGACGCGCCTCCGCCTCGCCCCACGGCCACAGCACCGCGCGCTCCGCCGCCGCAGATCCTCTCTGCGTCACTCGCCCTTTGCTACCGATTGCTGCCTCCTGCACCATCTCTCCGATCTTTCTTTTCCACCTTTATCTTTTATCTGTCGTTCCGTTTTTACTCTTCGCTCTCTGCCGCACTCCCACACCGTCCTCACCACGTGGCACGCACCCTGCCATACTGTCACGAAAATAGACAAGCCTGAAGTCTAGCCTAACGGTTTGTATTACAAGAGGTTAGGAGTAGTTCGGGCTTTGTATCCTGCCGGCCAAGGGTGAAGCGGCGCTTCGCTTACTGTGCAACTCTTTGCGCATTCGGTGGGCACCTCGCCTATCTCCCAAAGATCTCCTGGATTCTCTCCGCCAGCTTGAAATCGCGCTCCGTAATTCCCCCCGCACTGTGCGTCAGCAGGCTGATCTCCACGGTGTTCCACACATTCGACCAATCCGGATGATGGTTCGTGGCCTCCGCGGCCAGCGCCACGCCGGTCATGAACCCAAAGGCCTGCACGAAATCCCGGCACACAAACTTCCGGTACAGTTTCCCGTCCTTGAGGCTCCACCCCACGAGTTTCCGCAACCCTTCCGCAATCTGCTCTTCGCTCAACTTCTGCGCGCTCATATTTCCCTCCTCCCGCTGTTCCCATCGCGCGAATAGGGGGTCGGAGCTTCAGCCCCGACATGGCCCGCCACCCGACCAGTTTTCTCACGGGCTTCAGCCCCTGAAGGCACCACCGTCTTCGGCCGCGCTCTCGCTCATGGACTCCACGCTGGTTTGCTCGGGCGCTTCGATTATCTTCTTTCGCTCGCGTGCCGCGCAAGGCGGCCAGCCGATTCGCCGCGAAATTCTTTTGCGCCCGGCGGGCGGTCTGCTATATTGAAAAGTGTTCGCACCGGCTGTTCCGGTGCTGAGGGGAACGCCGCCTCGTCTGTTCCCACGCGCCCTTGTGGTAAGCCTGCCGTGCTGGCCCTGAGCCGTCGCGGGCGAGCCATTCCAATTCGGAGTCCACAGTGAGAAAGAAAGTCCGTGTAGTGCAGTATGGTGTGGGTCCCATTGGTGCGGGCATTGTGCGCCTGATGCGCGAGAAACAGTCCCTCGAGATCATCGGCGCCATTGACAAAGACCCCGCCAAGGCGGGCAAGGACCTCGGCCACGTCGTGGACGCCGACGACGCCCCCTGGGGCATCATCGTTTCCGACGACTCCGGCAAAGTTCTCGGCCAGAAGGCCGATGTGGTCATCCACACCACCTCGTCCTATCTCCCCAGCGTCATGGACCAGTTGCTGGAATGCATCGAGGCGGGTTCCTGCATCGTCTCCACCTGCGAAGAGCTGGCTTATCCCTTCAAGAAGCATCCCGAACTTTCCGCCCAGCTCGACGCGGAAGCGAAAGACTGGGGCGTCGCGCTGGTGGGCACCGGCGTCAACCCGGGCTTCGTGATGGACAAGCTGGTTCTCACGCTGGCCGCCGTTTCCCAGCGCGTGGACTCCGCCCGCGCCATCCGCATCGTGGATGCCAGCAAGCGCCGCCTCCCGCTGCAGAAAAAAATCGGCGCAGGCATGACCTTCGAGGAATTTGCCGCCCAGGTTGCCGCCGGCGTCATCAAGCATCACGGATTGCCGGAGTCGGTGGCCATGGTGGCCGACGGCCTCGGCTTCGACGTGGACGACATCCAGGAAATCATCCAGCCCGTCGTCGCCAAAGCCCCCATCAAGACGCAGTATCTCGAAGTGGCCCCCGGACAGGCCGCCGGCGTACATCAGATTGCGCGTGGGTTCGTGAAGGGTCAGGAGAAGGTCTATCTCGAATTGCAAATGTACGTCGGCGCGCCGGAATCTTCCGACACCGTCGAGCTGGCCGGCCAACCCAACATCAAGCTCACCGTGCCTGGCGGCACGCACGGCGACATCGCCACCGCCGCGGTGGTGGTCAACTGCATCCCGGCGATCCTTGCCGCTCCCGCCGGCCTGCGCACTTCCCGCGATCTGCCTCTGTGCTTCTTCCCGCCCGCCGCCAAACCGTAGCAGGGTACCGCAAGCCAGAAGCCCCAAGCTGAGAGTGACTGCTTAGAGCCCGTTGCAGAACCTCGTGGGACCCATAGATTCATGGTCGCGACCCGCTCCCCTTTCAGCGTAATCCGAAACCCTTCCTGCACGCTTCCTACAAGCCAGCCCTTGCCTGTTCGGCATCTCAGCCGGCTCTTGTTGACCCTGGCGGAATCAGGCCACTCCGGATAGCGCTGGAAACAAAACCTTGTCGGGAAGAGTGCGAAGCACTCGTAAACCAGACGCTCGGATGTACATTCCTCCCCGGCTTCGATCACGCGTTTCGCTGCGAAGAGCACAAGGTCATCAAGGGGAATTTTCTGATACATGTCTTCAGGCACATTGGCGCGACCTGAACTCCGCTCTGCCGGGTTCGAAATGCCTCGGGACATCCGTCGAAGTCCTAACCGGTTCACAAAAGCATGGCCTTCTCGCGGACCACGCTGAAGTTCCTGTCGGAGGTGATCAAAGCAGCCTTCTTTAGGTGCGCTAGCGCGGCGGCGAAGCAATCGGTGTATGGCAGTTTGTGCTGCGCTCGAAACTCTGCGGCGACCTTTGTCATTTCGCGGTCCGCCTCCACAATCTCGATGGGCAACTGCGCAATGTAACCCAGAGCCTCTTTTGCCGCCGCCTCCCCACGGGACCGCCAGATCGAGTAGTACACTTGGCCCCAATTGACGACGGACATCAGCAATTCCTTCTTGCCCTCGATTGCGTCCGCCAACAGCTCCTTGACCTTGTCGGCCCCCGGCCGCTTTTCGAAATACGTCATCAACGCACTGGCGTCCAGCACCACCCGCTTCATAGTTTCCGCTCCTTCTTGCGGTCTTCCAGCAGAAACTCCAGCGGCGAAGGTTCTCCGGCAAGCCAGCCGCACAGTCGGTCGAGAAATTGGCGCGTGAGCGGCTGGATGATCAGCCGATCTTTTTCCTCCACAAACGCCACCTGCGTCCCCTTACAAATTCCGTATTTACGCCTCAGCTTCGAAGGAATCACCAGTTGTCCCTTCGTCGTCACCGTTGACGTTTCATTCTTCATTGGCCCTCCAGGGTATCCTTGCAAATGGAAGTATGCCATAGTCCAATATGTAAGTCAAGCAGAACTATGGCTTACCAGTCGCGTGAAGTAGTACGGATCGGCTTCAGTTTTCAGTTTCCGGAATACGGCTTAGGATTTCTGCCAGAACTTGGCCACCGCCGCGTAATCCACGTCTTCCCGCGTTGCGCCCTTCACCGCGTTATAAATTTCCCGCGCCGCCGCGGTGGCCGGCAGCGACACGCCCAACTGGTTGGCCAGCTCCAGGGCCAGCCCCAGATCCTTGTGCATCAACCGCAGCGGAAAGCTGGGCGCGTACTTTCCCTCCAGGATCATGGGCGCCTTGACGTCGAGCACCGCTGCGCGCGCCATGCTCGACTGCAACACTTCAATCAACTTCTGACCCTCGAGTCCCGCGCCCTGAACCAAGGCCAGCGCCTCGGCCAGCGCGTCCACTTGCAGCGCCAGAATCATGTTCATGGCCAGCTTGATGGTTTGTCCCGCACCGTGCCCGCCGAGATGAAAAATCTTCTTGCCCATGGCCCCGAGCACCGGCTGCACACGCTCCAGCACGTCTTTTCTCCCGCCGACCATGAACACCAGTTCGCCCTTTTCCGCGCCCCACGTGCCGCCGGTCACCGGCGCGTCCAGGAAATCCGCGCTGCGTTCGGCGCACGCCGCGGCGACTTTGCGCGCCAGCGCCGGCGACACCGTGCTGGAATCCACCAGGATGGCGTTCTTCTTCAACCCCTCCAGCACGCCCCTCGTTCCCCACAGCACTTCTTCGAGCGCCGGCGGATCGCTGACCATGGTGATCACCACGTCGCACTTCGCAGCCAATTCCTTCGGCGACCCCGCCTGCGTCGCGCCCTGCTTGGTCAGCGCTTCGGCCTTGGTTCGCGTGCGGTTCCACACCGTCAACTGGAACCCCGCCTGCAACAGGTTCCGCGCCATGGGCATGCCCATCAGTCCCAGGCCGACCACTCCCACACTCATATCCATGCGCTACCTCCCGTCAATCCGCCGCAGCGCTGCGCCCACTTCGCTCAACCGCCGCGAATATACACGGAGCTGTCAATTGAAGAAAGCCAATGGCGAAGGACACCCGCTGGAGGGAATTCCGGAAACTTTCTTACGCCGCGCCCACTGCCGGCCCTTCTTCGCTGCCCACCGGGCACCGCCCTACGCGGTTTCCGGCCGCTTGCGGAACGACACGATGCCCGGTTGGTGCGCACCGCTCGCGCTGTGCGACGCCTGCGTGTCCGAGCGCGCCGGGACTTCGTTCACGCGCAGGATGCTGTGGTAGGGGAGCTCCCACCGGAAGGTGCGCGCTCGCTCGTTCTGCTGGAAGCGTTCCTCAAGAAAAATGGAGCGCCCGGAGTCCGCCGCCAGCGTCCCCGTGGCCGGCAGGTAAATATCCCCGGCGCGAAAAGTCACTTCCACGCGCTTCCCCAGCAGCGCCGAATACCTGGCCATTGTGCGAGCCTGCTCCCGGTGCAACCACCCCGCAATAGTACCAACGTAACTCCACCCTAGTCCGTGCAGCGTAGCGCCGGCGCCTGTGGTGAGCCCACCGCGGTGGGCCGAACCATCCCGCCACCTCGCTTCAACCTTGCAATTCTCCAACCTTCCAACGCCTTCCTGCCCACACGCCACTGCTTGCTAATGATGCCCGCCGTGCCCGTGCGCCGCCTCCTGCACAGGCTCCGCTTCCGGCTCTTCTTCTTTCACGCGCAGATCCGCGATCAGCATCAACGCCAGCGGCGTCACAATGCTGAAGGCCAGAAACGCGTACAGGACGGCGAGCACAAATCCCATCGTCCCCAGTGACGCATCGCTCATCCGCCAGGCCAGCACCGCCGCCAGCAATCCCGCCAGGCACGCCAGGTACCGGCTGCCCAGCGATACCTCCAGCCGCCGCCCGCAGCCCGGGCAATTCATTCCGTCGCTGTATGCCACTACGTGTCCCGCCGGCAGCGCCTTCAGGCACATCGGACATTTCCTCGCCGCCATCTGTACCTCCCTCTGTAGTGCCGGCCTCCGCTTCAGGGGCCGGCACCTTTCCGCGCGCCGCGCCTCAACATATCTCCGTCCACCTCGTTTTCCGAGCCGTCGCAACCACGGGCTTCAAATCTCGAGTTCCTTCTTCTTCTATCTGCCCTGTGCCTCTCTATGCCCTCTGTGTTTGATCTTTGACCTCTTCGTCGTTCATCTGTGCTGGTCCGTGTTCATCTGTGGTTTCATACGATCGCAAACTCCACCCTGTTCTGAAACGGATCAATGCGCTCCGCGCGAAGCCGCACGCGGTCGCCCAGCCGGAACGCCTTCACATTCGCCCCTGGGGCGTGCCGCCCGCGGCCGCCATGCCGTGCCCGCTCGACCAAGATTGCGCGGTCGCTCTCCCTGTAGAAGCATCCGCCGCCGGTGTACTCCTCAATCGCTCCGATGGGCACCAGCCCTTCAACAAACACTTCCAGCAGCTCGACAAAGAATCCGAACCTGTGCACCGAAATGATGAGCCCCGTGTACTCCTCTCCGAGGTGTTGCTCCATGAACTGCGCTGTCTTCCAATCCGTCAGCTCCCGCTCGGCTGCGTCCGCGCGGCGTTCCGCCTCCGACGATTCCGTCGCAATCTCCTCCAACTCCACCCCCCGGTAGAGTCCCGCCAGCGTAGCGCCGGTCCCGCTCGCGGGGCCGGCATGGGTTTCTGCTTTTCGTCCCGCCACGGTGGGAGGGAATTTTGTCTTCGGATTCTCCAAGGCCCATTTCAAAATCCGGTGCACGACCAAATCCGGATACCTGCGGATGGGCGAAGTGAAATGCGTGTACTCGTCGCAGGCCAGCGCAAAGTGTCCCAGCGGCTCCGCCGTGTAGCGCGCCTGCTTCAGTGACCTCAGCATCAGGTACGACAGGATGCGCTCCTCCGGCTTCCCTTCGATCTTACGCACCAGCGCTTGGTAATGCTGCGGGCGGATACTGATTTCCGTCGCCGGCAGGGTCACCGTCATCGCACGCATGCGTCCCCCACCCATGCGGCCGTGCCGCCCCGGCGCCTGCATTTTTCCGTGCTTCACCGGCAGTTTTTTCTCCGCCAGGTCCGCGACGCCCAGCGTGTACCCGAACGCCTTGGCCAGCTCCTCGAACTCCAGCACTTTTTTGGGGTCCGGCTTCTCGTGCACGCGGTGCAGCGAGGCGATGCCGCGCTTCTCCAGGTAGTTGGCCACCGCCTCGTTTGCCGCCAGCATGAACTCCTCGATGATGCGGTGCGCGATGTTCCGTTCGCTGCGGATGATCTTCACCATCCGACCCAGCTCGTCGAACTCGATCACCGGCTCCGGCAGATCAAAATCAATCGAGCCGCGTCTCACGCGCTTGGCGTTCAGGATGAGCGCCAACTCTTTCATTATCCGGAAGCGCCCGGCCAGCGCTCTATACCGCGCGCTCATCTCCGGCTCGCCTTCCAGCACCTTGTTCACGTTGGTGTACGTCATGCGCTCGACCGAGCGGATGACCCCCGGCGTGAACCGCGCGTGCAGCATCTTCCCGTGCGCGTCTATTTCCATCACCGCGCTCATCACCAGGCGGTCCACCTGCGGGTTCAGCGAGCAGATGCCGTTGGACAGCGCCTCCGGCAGCATGGGCAGCGCCCGGTTCGGGAAGTAGACCGATGTACCGCGCACCCGCGCCTCGCGGTCCAGGGCCCCGCCGCGCTTCACATAGTGCGACACATCGGCGATGTGCACCTGCAGCTCGTAGTGCCCGTTGGCCAGCTTCTCGACGTGCACCGCGTCGTCAAAATCTTTCGCGGTCTCTCCGTCAATCGTCACAATCGGCAGATGCCGGAAATCCTCGCGGCCCGCAACACGCGCTGCGGCTTCACTCACTTTGTGTGGCACCCCCGCCGCCTCTTCCAGCACTTCTTCCGGGAACTCATGCTGCAAGTGGTGCTTCCGAATGACGATTTCTGTATCCACGCCGATGTCCCCTGCGCGACCCAGGGTTTCCACCACGCGGCCCATCGCCGGAATCGCTCCCCGCGGAAACCGCGTCAGCTCCACATTCACCACTGCCCCATCCAGCTCCGTGCGGGACACGCTTTCAGCTTGTTCTCTCCCTTCGCGCGTCGCAGCAGCACTTAATTTTTCCCGCATCTGCGCAGTCAATTCATCTCCCGGCGGGATCACAATCTCGTTCAAAATCCGCGTATCGAACGGCAGCACCACATTTCCATGCCCGCCGCTGGCCAAGCGCACGCCGTAGCGGAACTCGCCCACCACCGTGGGATGCTCGCGCTTCAGGATGCGCGTCACGCGCCCTTCGAATCGTCCGCCACGACCGCCTCGCCACCCGCGCCGTTCGATCCGCGCGGACACGCGGTCGCCGTGCATGGCATCGCCCAGCGCGTCCCGCCCGATGAACAGGTCGCCTTCCATTCCCGCGACGGGCTCCTCCGGCAACACAAACCCGTACCCGTCCCGGTGCACCACGATGCGCCCCGTCACCTCATTCGCATCTCGCCGCTCCCGTACCGCCGGCGTCCCGCCGGCTCTCTTCACTTCCGGGCGCAGCGCCTGGGAATGCGGCTGCGGAGGCTTCGGGACAGCGCCGCCTTCTCGCGCCGCAGCTTGTTGCGCTGCACTGGGGCCCTTCGCCCTTTCGACATTCGGAACTCTTGCCACTTGCACCTTTCGACCTGCCAGCGCGTATCTCCCGCTCTGCACCTCTTCAATCAGATGATGCCGCTTCAACTTGGCAATGACCTTCTTCAGTTCCCGGCGCCCCACATGCCGCAGATCGAGCGCCTGCGCCATCTCCCGCAGACTGGCCGCCTCCGCCACTCCGGCCAGATGGGCGATCACGTCCTGTTCGCTGATCTCTTCCCGCCGCGCCATTGGGAAAGGATTCTACCCCGTAGCGCCCGCCTTTGTGCGCACATCTACAGCGCCAGCGTCCCGCTGGCTCTTTTGTAGCACAGGCACGCCGGCCTGTGCTCATTTCCTCTCAGCGACCTCCGTGTCAAGTTTTTTCGTCCTCTTTATCAGTGCTTGTCTGCGTTCACATATCCCGAGCGGAGTCGAGGGAGCCGCGGTATCAAATCCCTTCGCCACAACTTTTTCCTCCGCCACTGGGTCTTATCATCTGAATAGCAGCCAAGTGCGCGAGGGCTGCTTGCGGTCCCCACAGGGACTTGCACGGGAGGCGGAACGACCTGGCCCGCCTCCCTTTTTCTCTGTTGCGCCGCGTCCTGCCGCGCTTTCGTAGGACGGGCCCTCAGCCTATCCGGCACCCGACTCACATTCGCACTTTGTAGGGGCGAGCGGTAGCTCGACCGCTGCAACGCCGGCTTCTTGCCGGCGCTCCTGTGGGGAGACAGATTTCGAAAGGCAGGATAGGAAGCTGCGACGGAAAAGAAAGGTGAACGTTGGCGACGGCTGTTCGGGCCGCCGGGGCGTTCGTTGTCGGACGGCGCGCCTACGGCATGACGTTGCGGATGATGTCGCTGATGACGGAGGTTTTCTCGTTCATCAGAATTACATTCCCGCTGATGATGACGCGACGATAACCGCCCGGCAGCCGCGGCAACTGCTGTTCTAATTCCGAAGGCAGAGGCTGCATTCTTTTCTGCAAGCCTGGGGGCAAGGTGCCGCGCTTGCGGAGCTGCTTTTCCAGTCCGGGAGGCAGACGGTCGCGCTTGGCCAGGCCGGGCGGCAGATTGCTGCGGTATGTGCGGAACCAATTGCCAATCAGCGTGCGCTCCCTGGGAGTGAAGGTGATTTCGGACCTGCGGGCTGCGTCACGCTCTCTCTCGTCGGCCGCGTATCTGTCCTCGTCCTCCTCTTCCTCTCCGCGACGCTCGCGCCGCCGCGCCGCCGCAGAGCGCGATTCGCGATTCTCGCGCGCGTCCCTGTCCGCTTGGGTTCGGCTCGCTTCTTCTCCCATGCGCGGCATACGCGACAGTTCTCTGGAACTGACCGAAACCGAATTCACCTGAAACGTCAGCTCCGTTTCCGGGGGAAGTGAGATTTCCCGTTTGCCGGTCAGATAGGCGGCCAAAGTGCCCGCGCCCGCGCCGGTTGCGGCGCCGATGGCCGCTCCTTTTCCGCCGCCCATGGCTCCGCCAATGGCCGCTCCGGCTCCTGCCGAGCCGCCGATGATTACCATGTTGCGTGTGGTGTGGGACCCCACTTTGATCGTCAGGTCCTCTGTTTCGAGAGGGTACCGGCCTGACGGCGACTGCACGCTTTCCAGTCGGAGTGTGATCAGCGCCGGGCGCTTCAATCGCCCGGAGCTGACCGCTTCGCGCACCCGGCCGGTCACGCGCGCATTCTTTTGCGCCACCATACGGCCCTCCACAACAAGCGGCTCGGCCAGCGTGGCGGTAAAGGCGTCGCCGGTCTGGCTTTTCTCCGTGTTCAGAGAATCAACGAGTCGGACGGAAACCGTGCCGCGCGTCTGCGAAGCTGCTGCGCCGGCCAGGCCAAAAAGGAGCAGTAGTCCCGCCGAGAGATAAACCCAATATACTTTTCTCATGGCTTTCACTCCGCTTTTGCTCCAATGAACTGTTCTCCAGAGCTGGTGCATTCAACCTAGCACGGGCGGGACTTCTTCAGAAGTAACGAACAGATTGCTGTTCTCAAATGATAACGCGCGCAAGCGTCCGCGGTACCGCCGGAATCTTGCCGGCCCCGGAGGACAGGCCTCCAGGCCTGTCCAGCGCCCAATTCATCCTCGCGCTTCGTCGGGGCGGGCCTCAGTGCACGCTCCCTCCGCGCCTCCCGGCATTTTTCTTGGCAGGGACGGGCGATCCCCGTGGCAGAGAGGGCTCACGCGCGGCCCGATGTTCGCTTTTCGTCTTTGGATTCCCTCGGCCGACCGCCTGGGCAGGCTTCAAAAGCGGCCGGTTGGGAAATTGGTGCCCAAGAGAGGACTCGAACCTCCACGCCGTTGCCGGCACTAGCTCCTGAAGCTAGCGCGTCTGCCAATTCCGCCACTTGGGCACAAGTGGGCAAAAGGAGGCAATTTCATTTTGCCCGGCCCGCTGAGCTTTGTCAACGCACCCGGCGTTCCGCGCGTGCCCGCTGCTGGTCATTCTCAGCGTGGCCGGCTTCAATGCACGCAGCAAAGTCTCTCTCCTCAATTCCTCATTTCCACACTCCTTCACATCGTGCTTCTCGCCACTCGCCACTCACCACGCGTCACTGTTTCATCTTCACCGCCCCCGCCTTCACCGCTGCATCCAGCAGATCCGCCACCTGTCTTGCCGTCACCTTGCCGTAGTACCACTCCCCGGCCATCTGCACCTCCGCCCTCACCACTCGGTAGATGTCCAAGTAGCTCCGCTTGCCATCCACAAAGCAGAACGTCTCCCAAGCCATCAGCGGGTGCAGCCCGAAGTAGTTCTCGATTTTCTGCCGCTTGTCGAAGTATTCCGCCACCGTCCCCGCCACCTCCGGTACTTTGCCGGCCATGGCCTTTTCCTCTTCGCCGAACTGCGCCGCGGGGGGCGAGGTGCCACCGCTCAGAAACGCGTAATTCCGTCCCAGGTCGCCAAGCAGGTTGGCGGCTGCCGTTGTGAATCGCGCCTTCAATTGCTCCAATTCCGCGCCAGCCTTGGCATCAACTCCGAAGACGCGCACGGAATCCAGCGTCGCGCCCGCACGCAACCTGGCCTGCTCGAGCAGGTTCGCTCCCTTGAGATAAACCGCGGAGCGGTCGGCAGGAGCGACCAGTGTCAACAAGTTGGTGGCGCGATGGTAGGATTCGTTCAGACTGCGCTGCCCGTCGGCCCGCACTTGCAGCGCCAGCGCCCGCACGTCCTCCGGCTTCAGGCTCGCCAGGTACACCGCCGTGGCGGCCACGATAAACGCGTTGCGCTGCAACTGCGTCGCGTCCATCTGCCACAGGTCATCATCGGAAGAATGAATGTTCTCGTCCGGCCAGTTCGTCAGCGTAATGCCCGGCACGCCGATCACGCTTTCGTTGAACACCAGGTGGTCGCTCGAATCGAAGTACGGCACAATCTCCGCGCCGTAGCGCTCCCGCGTCCCCAGCTTCGACAGGATCGCCTTGCTGTACGGCTGCGGCGTCCCCGCCATTCCCGCCGAGAGGTATGCCGAGTTCCCCTTCATCACCATCCCGGCGATACTTTCCATCACCGTGTTCAGGTAGCTCGGCCGCGACCACGGCGTCCGCGTGATATGCTGGATACGCGAACCCACCGACTGCTTCGCACCCACCATGTCCTGGTTCAGGTTCACCAGCATCTTCTTCGCTTCCTCGGCGTGTACCGAAAAATATTCGTACTCCGCGCTGATCTCGTTCACCCACCAGAAGCGGATGTCCCGCTTCGGGCGCGCAATTTTTCCTTCCTGGATCAGCCTTACCAGCGCCCGCGCGATTTCCAACACGTTCGCGCAGCCGCTGTTGTCGTCGTTCGCCGAGTATTTCTCCTCCTGCGCGTGCGCCGTCAGCACAATCTGCTGGTCGTGAATCTTCGTGCCGCGGATCCATCCCTCCACGATCCACTGTTTCGGATTCTCCTCGAACTGGGCCTCGACCTTCGCCCGCACCACGATCTTCTCGCCGGGCACCATCCCCTCTCCGAACGCCCCGGGCACCGGCACCGGCTTGGGTCGCGGCGCCAGTCGCTGTTTCAGCTCCATCCCCGCGCGGTACGATATCGAAAACGCAAACATGTTTTCCTTGTCCTTCGGCGGCCGCGAGCGCAGGCTCGTCCATGCGATCTGGTCCGGATGGCTGATGCCGCGCGCCGCGTTGTAATAGACCACGCCCAGCGCCCCGCGATTCCACACCGCCTGGTTCATCACCCCGCCGGGAAAACCGCTGGCCAGCACGATTTTGCCCTTGACGTCCTTGCCTTCGTAGTCCGCGTCGTTGGTGCCCGTGCCCACGTCAATCAGCTCGCCTTCCCACGTGCCGCTGCAGCTGTAGTCCGCGATGGCCACGGCCGCCTCCTCGTAAGCTGATCAGCCGCCGGTTCTCCGGGCTCCCCATCCACGGTTCCGCGCTGAGCGGGGTCCATCCCACGCCCTTGTAATTCAGGTCGTCAATCAACCGCACGTCTTCCAGGCCCGCTTCCTTGGCCTTGGCCAGGATCCACCGCATCTTGTCCCAGAATCCCCGCGAGGCCCCGTTCGGGCTGTGGTAAAGCGTCAGGTGGCGCAGGTGTTCGTAGCTGATGTCTGCGGAAATTTCTCCGTTCAACGACTTAAACAACTCCGCTGAGACAAACGGGCTCTCCTGCGCTGTTGTCGCTCTGGAAAAATAAGCCAAAAGAAAGAGAAGCGAAATGGCGCGTTTCATCGTATCCTGCTACAGGAGCGGTGATTCGGGCTGGGATGATAACAAAGCTGGAATCTTGACCGCAGCAATTCCTCGGGTCCACAGGCCCGATCCGCGAGCGAGGTACATTCTGAATCCCGACGTCGAGTTCAAAGGTATGTCCGCCGAGCAACCCATTCGTGAACGCCGCCGCGGCGAACGCGTTTTGATTCGCATCCCCATCACGCTTTACGGGCTGACCAAGGACAACCGCCACCACAGCGAGCAGGCCGAAACCGCTGTGGTCAGCCGCACCGGCGCGCTGGTTCGCGCGCACACGGCTTTCAAACCCGGCGGCACTGTCCAGGTCACCAACGGCTTCTCCAAGGAAGAGGAGACCTTCAAGGTCGTCTGGGTCAGCGACCAGCAGAAGCAGGGCTACTTCGATGTCGGCGTGGAGATGATGAGTCCCCGCGAGGAATTCTGGGGCATTCGTTTCCCGCCCCGCCCCGGCAAACCCTGATCCCTCACCCTGATGCCTACTCCCCGCTTGCTACGGGTGTATAATCCCCTCCATGCAGCGGGGCCCGCGGCTTGGCTTGCGCTCCTCGCTCGGTTCTGCACCGTCCCGATGTCTCGGGAAGGGCAAGATTCTGGCGTGGTTCTCAATGGTGGGGGAGGGACCTATGCCACTCACACCTCTGACCATCCTGTTGGTTCTTTGGGGGGCGGTCACGCTCGCCCTGATCATCTTGATGATCTACCGCAGCGTCATCGAATTGCGCGAAGAAGATCAGCTCTTCCTTGACAAGGCCGAAGAGCACATAGCCCGCGAGCAGAAAGAAATCGTGGACAAGGTGGTGCGCCTCAGCCGGCCCATCACCGTCCTCGGCGTCACTTCCGGCGTTCTGCTGCTGGTGATTGCGGGCGTTTGGCTCTACCAGGGGCTGAAAAACTTCTGATCTGTGGCGCAGCCATTCCTGGCTGGGCGCGTGCGGCCGCGGCTTCACTTCCCTCCGCCCGGCTTCTGCGCCGGCGCCGGCTGTTCCGTCACCAGGGACGTGTGGTTGTGCACGATCAGCCACTTCGCGCCCCTCTTCTCCAGCACCAGCGTCGTATGTCCTCGGGCACTGGTGGCCGCATTGTCCACCGTGGCCACGAATTCCCACTGGTAGGTGCTCCACGCTGTATTTCCGCGCACCACGGTGAACGTATTCCGCCGGTTCAACTGCACCGCCTGGATGCGCGCCCGCTGCTCCTTGTATGCCTGCGCGTAGCTCGCCCAGCCCACCAGCGGCGGCTCATAGACCCCGCTCACCACCACTACCTCGTCGGCGTAGTAGTTGCGCAGCAGCGTGGCGTCCCCGATTTGCCACGCCGCCAGCATCTCCGAAATCAGGTAGTCAATGATGTCCGCCTCGTTGCCCCGCTGCTGTTGCTCCTCAACGCGCGCCGCTTCCGGCTTGGTTTTTTTCTCCTTCTGCTGCGCCTCGGCCGCTCCTGCCGCCATCGCCAGCAGCACAGCCACCATCGCCATCCCCCACATTCCCCGACGGTTCATCTTCTCCCCCTCGATGGTCTCTTTTCTTTCACATTCTTCGTTCGCTTGATTCCCGCGCAGCATAGTACACGCAAATTCCATTGCCGTGTCGCACCGCGCTCGCCCAAAGCGCCTTGCATTTCTCTGCGTCCTCTGCGCAGTCTCTGTCTCCTCCGCGTTGATGTTTCGGCCTTTCCATTTTTCGTCGTTGTGTCTCTCTATCCGCATGCATCGGCGTTCATCCGCGGCTGTATTTTTCTGTTGGCTCTTACGCCTCGGTCTTCACGCCGCGCAGAAACTCCGCGCTTTTTTCCGGCAGCGCGGTATTGATGAACATCCCCGAGCCGATCTCGAACCCCGCCGTCCGCGTCACTCGTGGCACGAAGCTCACGTACCAGTGGTAGTATTTCAATCCGTTGGCCTCGCGCGGGGGCGTGCGTACGCTCACGTTGTAGTCCGGGTTCTCCAGGCCGAAGTGGAACCTCCGCAGCACGCTGCGCAGCATCCGCGAGAGGCTCTCCAGCTCCCCGTCGGTCGCTTCCAGGAACGTCGCCGTGTGCCGCTTCGGCATGATCCACAGGTGGAACGGCGTCAGCGCCGCGAAGGGGATGAACGCCACTAGGTCGCTGTTTTCTTCCACCACGCGCGCCCCGTCGCTTAGCTCGTCCTCCACCGTCGAGCAGATGATGCAGTGCCCCGCCTCGTCGTAAAACCGCAGCGCGATCTCCATACGCTCGCGCACCCGCGGTGGGATGATCGGCGTGCCCACGATCTGCGAATGCGGGTGTTCCAGCGAAGTCCCCGCGCGCTCCCCGTGGTTCTTGAACAGTGTGGCATGCGCCACACGCGGGTCGTCCGTCACCCGCTCGTAGCAGCTTCGGTACGCTTCGATCACCCGCTCGAACTCTCGCGGCTCCAGCAGCGCCATGGTGCGGTCGTGCAACGGCGTCTCGACGATCACTTCGTGGATCCCCGCCCCGGTGATGGTGCGCCGCATTCCGGTGCCGCGCCGCACCAGCGACGCGTTGGCGTCCAGGGCCGCAAACTTGTTGGGCATGGCCCGCACGTGCCAGGGACCTTCTTCGGGCAAGCGCATCGTCTCCGGCGGCGTCAGGTGCTCGTTCCCAGGACAGAACGGGCAAGTGGCCACGTACGCCTCCGTCTTCCCTCGCCGCGGGTTGGCCTGCGCAAACTCCTCCGGGCGCCTGGCACGTTCCGTGGCGATGATCACCCACTCCCGGGTCACAATGTTGTAGCGGATTTCCGGCATGCTCGCCTCCCGATGTTCCGCCGGGCCACTGCGGTGCGCACCACGCCCGGCACCTTCCGCTATCGCGAGCGGAGCCAGCCACTGTGGAGTGCGCCGGCTCGCGGCCAACTGGCAAGTGTCCTGCCACTAACTCCAGAACGCGACACCAGTGTAGTCCATCTTCGGGCTGGCCACCGTGGCCCCGTTTATCGTGGGCGCAGGCCAGAAATTTTCTTTGCGGAAACGCTCTCTTCGACTCTTCAACATCTCACTTTGCCTTTGTCGCCTTGCCTTGGCTGAGCAAATTCACGAACAGCCGATATGCACCGGGAACTCCCTCCGGCAACTGCCGGAAGAATGACAGCCCGGTGTAGATGTACACGCCCTTCCCGTGCCGCACATAGACCAGCCCGCCGAGCAACTCTTGTTCTCCCGGATCCCGCAACGCGAGGATCGGCGCGTACTTCACATCGAACTTGTCCCAGTAGTAGAGCCCGCGTTCCTGCACCCACCCGTTGAAGTCCTCCGCGCGGATCGCATTCGGAAAATTCAGCACGGCATGCGCCGGGTCCGGGATGCGCACCGGCGAATTCTCGTCCGTCGTGCGCAGCGCACCGCCGATCGTCGCCGGATACGGCGCCGGCTTCATCTGGTTCCACACGCCCTCGCGCTGGTACTGCACCACCAGCGTCCCGCCCGCCGCCGCGTAGTCCAGCAGCCGCTTGTTTGCCCGCGCCAGGTCCTGCCGCAGCTCGTACGCCCGGATGCCGATAGCGATCGCGTCGTACTTCGACAAACCCCCGAACGCCAACTCCACCTCGTTCAGCAGTTCGACGCGCACTCCGAGCTGTTGCAGGGCCCACGGGATCGGATCGTTCTCCGCCGCGATGTACCCCACGCGTAGCCCGCTGGGCACCGCCATGTCCATCACGTGTACCCGCGCCACTGCCGGTTCGCTCCACATCCGTGCCGGCAGCGTCGCAAGCGGTTCGAGTGACGTCCGAAATTCCTCGCCGTCCGCGCGCTTCGCAAACGCTTTCAGTTCGTATTTCCCAGGGAGAATCCTCGCCGGCGGCGCCACCACAAATCGCACCAACTGGTCCCCTGCCTCTGCGAACTCAACTGTTTGCTCAGCCGAAACCCGCCAGCCCTTCGGGGCCTCGATCCCAACCCTCAGCCGGGCCGGCTCCGTTCCGTAGTACTGCACCCGCGCCAGCAGTTCCATCTGCCTCAGTGGCTGTCCCGTCCGGACAAACACTCGCCGCGGCTGCAGCGCCACGCTTACCGCGGGCACCAAGCTCAGCGGCGCGGCCTCCACCCTGGTCGAAGTTGCGCGCCTCACCGAAGCCGTCGCCGTCACAAAGACCGGGTAGCCTTCGACGGTCGCCCGCAGCAGCGCCCCGACCAGCCGCGGCGGCCACGGCAGCATCCAAGCATCCACACCTTCCGGTGACTTCGCGTCCAGCGGCACGGCGACGCTAAACCGCGTCACGCTGCCCTCCGCCGGCTCCTCGGTCGCCGTCCAGCCCTTCGGCAACTGCAACTGCGGCTTGGCCGCCTCGATCGCAAACCCGGCACGGTGTCGCCATTCTACGCGCACGCCGAAGCGCCCGCCGGCCGTCACCAGGTTGCGGTCCGCCGTCGCCTCCAGCGTTGCGCCGGCGGCCAGCAGCAGCGCGTGGTCAATGCGCTCGCTGATGCGGTCCAACTCCCAAGTGAGCAATTGCGCCTCGCTGGCGCGAAACGCCAGCCTGCGCTGGATTGGGGAAACGAGCTGAGCGGCCTTGGCCAGCGCGCGCACGGACTCCGGCCAGTCAAGCTGCTGGGCGGCGCGTTCGGCGGCCACGAGCTGCTTCTCGCACTCTTCCAGCGTGGGACGCAACCCCTCCGCTTGCTCCGGGAAACGCGCGGCTAGCGACACCAGTGGCGCCGCCAGTTGCTTCCCGTCCACCGCTCCGCCGTCGCTGCGCACCAGTCCCACCGTGCGGCGCAGGAACGGCGCGGCGAGGAACCCCGCGATGCCCTGCGTTCGGTGGTTCAGGAAACCGTCCCGGCCCATGTCGGTGTAGCTCCGTCCCCACAGCGGCGAGATTTCGTCGGCAGCCAGACGATACGCCCCGGCCGCATCGCCGCGCACAAGCTGCAACAACATCCCCGTACGCCAGTTATCCAGCCCACGGTCCACCCGCAGAGGAATCCACTCCGGATTCGCCGCCGAGGCTACGGCTTCCGGCGTGAGCAGTCCGGCGGCCTGGTGTTGCCCGTGCCCCGAGCGCGCGCCGCCCCAGTGATTGATCACGATGTGCGGGCGGAACGTGCGGATCACCTGCACCACGTCATCGAAGGCCTCTCGGCCCCACACCCGCAGCGTTTCCTCGGGGCTCTTGGAATAGCCGAAGTCCGGCGCGCGCGTAAAATAGAGTCGCACGCCGTACGTGCGGGTCGCTGCCAGCAGCTCTTCCGTGCGCAGCATCCCCAGCGCCGCTCCTTGTTCCGGCCCCAGCGCGTTCTGCCCGCCCTCGCCGCGCGTGATCGAGAGCAGCGCTACGTCGGCGTGTAAACCCCGGGCAAGGTAGGTGAGCGCTCCAAACGATTCGTCGTCCGGATGCGCCGTCACGTACAGAATGCGCGTCACCACCCGCGCCTTCTCGATGGCCTCTACCACCTCCGGCAAACTTTGTCCGTCGCTGCCCGGCGCTAGTCTTTGAGCCGCCGGCTGTGGAATCGCAAGAAGCACGCAGACAAACAGGGCGAGCAAACGCGCGATCGTTGTAGCCCGCCTGTTCGGAAACGGGGCCTTTCGCTCTGGCAATCTGTGGCTATCTGTGTTCATCTGTGGTTCCCAAAGGTTTGGCATGGAATGGCCACTCGTAGGCCCTGCGCGCACGCACAAGGAAAACGATGGTTCCCAGCAGCGTGAGAAGGACCGCCGCCAGTCGCAGATCAATCTTCGCGTCCCGCACGACAATGCTCCCTGTCGAAAAGAACACCGCCAGCCACGCCGCCACGGCAACAATCACCGGCAGCGGGTACATCCACATCTTGAACGGAAATCTCTCCGCTGGCCAGCGCCGCCGCAGCACCATCAACCCCACCGCTCCGCCGATAAATTGGACAAGAATCCGCATGGCCAGAATCGCGCTGATCACTTCCCGCAGACGGAACAACAGGCTGAACACCAGCGCAGTCGCTCCCAGCGCCACCAGCGACACGTGCGGAAAATGTTTCTTCGCGTGCACCCGCCCGAACACCGAAAAAAACGTGCCGTCCACCGCTGCCGCGTAGGGCACGCGCGAATAGCCCAGCGTCAGCGCAAACAGCGACCCAAATGCGATCCACAGGATCATCACCGTGGCGATCTGCGCCGCGCCGGCGCCGTAGATGCGCTCCACAAAAGTGCTCACGATGAACTTCGACGTGCGCGCCTCCTGCCAGGTCACCACGCCCAGGATGCTGGTCTGCATCAGCAGGTACAGCACCGCGATCCCGATGATGGAAATGAAGATGCTTCGCGGGATGTTGCGCTGCGGCTCGCGGATTTCGGCGCCCAGGTGGCACACGTTGTAGTAGCCCAGGTAGGTGTAGATCGTGCGCACCGTGGCCGCGCCCAGCCCCGCGAAGAACAGCCACGACAGATTCCACGCGCCTTGCGGATATGTGAACACTTGCGCCGCGTTGAAATGCGTGGCGCCGCCCCAAATCAGCCACACCATCGTGGCCACCACACCGATCCAGATCAGCACCGAGATTTTTCCGACGGTCGTAATCCGCCGGTAGAGCAAGAACACCAGAAACACGATCAGCCCGCCGCGCACCGCGCGTTCCGCCAGCGGCCCCAGCGGCACCAAGTACATCAGGTATTCGCCGAACCCGATCGCCGCCGACGCCATCACCAGCGGCGCCTGGAACATCGTCTGCCAGATGAACAGGAACGACATCAGCCGGCCCCAGCGCCCCGGCCCGTACGCCTCGCGCAGGAAGACGTAGCTGCCGCCCGCCTCCGGCATGGCCGCGCCGAGTTCCGCCCACACGCAGCCGTCCAGCAGCGACAGCGCCGCTCCCGCCACCCACGCCGCGAGCGCCTGCGGACCGCCCATGTCCTGAATCACCAGCGGCACCACGATGAACGGCCCGATGCCCACCATGTCAATCATGTTGAGCGCGGTGGCCTCCCACAGCCCCAGCCCCCGCTCCAGCTTCGCGTTGTTCGCTTCTTTCACTAATTAAGTCTCCTGGGAGAATGCCAGAGCATAGCAAACAACCGCCGTCATTCCGAGGCCAGCTGGCTTTCATCGGACCGAGAAATCTCTCTTCCTCTTTCTCTGCGCTCTCTGCGTCTTCTTCGCGTCCTCCGCGTTACTGTTTTTCCGCTCCTGCTCCTCCCTGATCCCCGACCCCTGACCCCGCCCTCAAAATGCGCTACCATCAAACAGCCATGGTCAAACTCGGCGTCGCCCTGACTGCTGCCACTGTCGCCATGCTCGTCGCCGAATTTCTGCGCCACCGCTCGCGCGCGTTCCCTCTGTACGGCTGGATGGGCCTCGCGGCGCTGCTCGGCTTCGAGTGGCTGATGTTCCGCAAGATCGAGCCGGTGGCCACCTACTTCACGCCGCTGGCCTGGACCTGTTACATCCTCATCGCCGACGCCGCCGTGTTCTCCATCAACGGCCGCTCGCGTCTGCAGCAGGCCCCGCGCGAGTTGGTGCGCATCGCCCTGCTCTCGCTTCCCTTGTGGCTTATCTTTGAAGCCTACAACCTCCGCCTGCGCAACTGGACCTACGTCGGCCTCCCGCTGAATCTCCCCGCGCGCTGGCTGGGCTACGGCTGGTCGTTCATGACCATCATCCCGGCCATCTTTGTCACCACCGACCTGATCCGCGCCTTCGGCTGGTTCCGCGAAGCGCGGCCGGTGAAGTTTTCGTTGCGCGCGCACCGTGCCATGATGACCGCCGGGGCGCTGCTGCTGATGGTTCCCGCCATTCTTCCGCGCGAAATTGGCGCGTACCTCTTTGCGCTCATCTGGCTGGGTTTCGTTTTCCTGCTCGACCCGGCCAACTACCGCCTGCGTTTGCCCTCGCTGCTCGGCGACCTCGAGCTGGGCCGCCGCGACCGCCTTTACGGGCTGCTCATCTCCGGCTGGGTCTGCGGCATCCTGTGGGAATTCTGGAACTACTGGGCTGCGGCCAAGTGGCTCTACATCTTCCCCATCTTCCAGCAGTGGAAGATTTTCGAGATGCCCGCGCCGGGCTTTCTCGGCTTCCCACCCTTCGCGCTGGAATGTTTCGCGATGTATGTTTTCGCCGCGCGCTGGCTTGGGTGGCTCAAACCCAGCGTGTAGGACAGGCTTTCCAGCCTATCCAGCACGCAAACCACGCGCGGCACCTGTAGCGGTAACCTTCAGGCCGGCGCTCGCAGCGCTGCCGCCTGCCGCTGCGCCAGAATCTGCTTTTTTTTCATTTCTTCATTTCTTCACTACGTCATTTCGTCACTTGCTCTTGACCACGATCCACGCATTCCCGCGCCCGCGCTCCTGCCCATCCGACGGGGAATTCACGATCCGCAGGGGCAGGATATATCGTGCCCCTACGGCACCTGCGTTGTCCGCATTCCCCGCCCCTTCCGCTCGCGCGGCCACCGCCATTACCGACGACCCACCCCCATCCGTATTCATCGCCGTCGTACATCCCAGCTCGAGCATCAGGTCGGCCAGTTCGTCCAGCGTCATCCCCACGCTCAACTGTGGCTGCCGCCCATCCACTACTACAAGAATGATCTTCTGTTCGTTGGTGCAGACCGCCGTCCGCGGGTGGCGTCGCAGCGCCAGCGACACGCTCGGCTGGCCCACGATGCTCTTGCGCCCCTGCTCGACCAGGATCGGAAACCCGCCGATGACATGGCGAAGCTTAGTGCGCCCATTCATGCTCACGCGCACGCGCAACTTCACCTTTTCCCCCGCCCGCAGCGCCGTCCGAGCGCCGGCACCTGTGGTGATCCCGCCATTGCGGGACGAACCCTCTTGCCGGCCCTTCTCACCGGCAGGGTCACTACCCGACCGAGCTTCCTTCGGCATTTGCTCTACCAACACCAGCTTCCCCGCCGGGATGGGCGCCTCGGTCGCGCCTTCGATGATCTCTTCCACCACGCCGCGGAGCGTCGCATCCGCGCGCAGCGGCAGCCCCCGCGAAAGCTTTCCGATCACCACCGCCCGGAACGCCCGGTCTCTCTTCACCGTGGCGCGGAACTCCCGTGTATATAAATAAGGACCTGTTTCGTAGGCCGTCCCCAGCGGCTTATTCAGCGCGGCAATCCTCCAGCTTCGCCGGCGCGACTGCAGCACCATCTCCACCTGGGGCACGCCGATGAGGGGCTCGCCCGACGACGTCACACCCATGGCCGGCCAGGTGGGCCTGCCCGTGGTGGTGATCGCGCCCGCAGAAACGGCAAGTCCGTCGGAGACGCCCAGCAGCGGCGCGGCCAGGTCGTAGTCACCATTCACAACGGCGATAACTTTCTTGCCGCTGGCCGCCGCGCGCCTGGCCATTTCCGTCGGAAGCTCGCGCCGCATTTCACCCGTCGCGCCTGCTCCGCGCACCGCCTCCAGCACGACGGACTTCTGGCGCCGGCTCACTTCCAGCACGTGGATGGACCACGGCTCCCCTGCGGGTGTGGCCCGGCGCAGGTGCGTGTAGCCCACGCCCCGCGCGAGTCCCTGCTGCTTTCCCGTGCCGGAGCCCTGGCCGGGTGCGCCAGTGGCGAAAGAAAGAGCGCACAGCAGGCAGGGAAGAGCGAAAAGCCGCGTGGTTTTCATGCCACACATTTTACCGGTGGGGTGCTCCGAGGACGAAGACGTTTTGTAGTCTGGTTTAAGGCTCATGAAATATTATATTCATACAATTACGAAACGTTGAATTCGTTAACAATTACTGACGAAACCTTGAGTGGTCAAACTAGATAAGTCCTAGTACCACGAACACAAGGCGAAAACTATGCGCGGTACTCCCCCAAAACGGCAATAGGCCATAGAACAAAGACCTATCAAGCCCTAGTACCATTCGTTTGCCCTCTCAGGTACAAACAAACCTCGCGCTCACGGACGGCACTGTATCCGCAGCGCCAGTTCTAACGCGCAGGCATGACCAACTCTCAACCATCCAATGGAGGCGTCATGAAAGCGAACCACAAGAACTGGGTAATTCTGGGAGCTGTGGCATTGGTTCTGGCCCTGGCTCCAGTGTCTCAGGCGCAGTTGAACTCCAACCAGGCAAACGTCAATCTGAACGCCGTCCTCAGCGAATCCCTTACCGTGGCGGCTGGCCCGGCTACGGTGAACTTCGCCCTGCCGGCTTCAGGCACGGCCGCCGGCAGCGCCCCGGTTTCGATCACCACAAGCTGGGTGCTGGCCCCGGCCCGCACCGACGTCAACCTCTATGCGTACTTCTCCTCCGCAGTGGCCCTGACCGACGGCGGCGGAAACAACATCCCCACGGCCAACGTCAGCGGCAACTTCAACGGTGGCGGTTTTAACCCGTTCACGAGCGTCACTCCGTTCGCCGCCAACGGCTTGCAGCTCTTCAACCAGGCCATCGCCGCGGCCAACCGCAACGCATCCCGCAGCGATTCGCTTGCGCTGCAGATTGACACCACCGGTCTGGCTCTCCCGGCCGGGACTTACACGGGCGTGCTCAACATCCAGGCCCAGGCCATCTAGCTCGCTGCGCTGGATCTGAGCTTTCCGTGCGTGCGTCGAGTTCGGTGCGTGGCGGTCCCGCGCTGCGGGACCGCCCACCCAGACTGACAACACCCCGACGACGCTTCGGGGCCCCGGGCTTCCGGTTGGATGATCTTTTCCGCACAGGCGGGGGTTAGAGGGTGCGAGTTCCGGCAACAATCCGCAGGCTGCTTTTCCTGGTGACGGCTCTGGCGCTTTTAGCGCCGCGCGCGAGCGCCCAGGTCAACAGCAACGCTGCCGGCGTTTTCTTGCAGGCCGGGCGCGCCGAGGTGATCAGGGTCGCGGCGCTCCCCGGGACGGTGAATTTTGCTCTTTCTCCCAACGGCATTGCTGGCGGCTCTTCGGCGATCACCATCACCACCTCGTGGAGCCTTATCCCCAGCGTCCAGGACGTAAACCTCTACGCCTACTTCGCCAGCTCGGCGGCCGCTTTGACAGACGGTCTTGGTAACAACATCCCTCCGGCGAACGTGCTGGCCAGCGTCAACGGCACCGCCTTTGCGCCGTTCACCGGCAACGGGGCGTTCGCTGTGGGCAGCAGCATGCTCGTTTTTACGGAGCGCATCATCGGCAACAACAAGAACAAGACTCGCAGCGATATCCTAGACATGCAGATTGACACCACCGGGCTGGGGCTCCCGGCGGGCACGTACACCGGCGTATTGCTGATCCAGGCGCAAGCGTTGTAGGCAATTCCGGGCGGGGGTCTTTCGCACTTTTCGAGGGACCAAAACCTAATTCTCCGGCAGGGCGTTCACTAGAGGCGGACATGCGGGGACGGGGGATTCCTCGGGTACTTCTGTTTGTCATGGCACTGGCACTGGCCAATTCGTCCGCGGTGCTGGCCCAGTTGAATGCCAGCGGGCCCAGCGTCAACCTCAACGCGGTGATCAATCCGCGTCTGGCGGTGGCCGTTTCGCCGGGCACCGTCAATTTCCAATTGTTTCCCGGGGGTGGCGTGTCCCGCGGAGACAACCCGCTGACCATCACCACGGCCTGGAATCTGCGCGCTGGCACCAATAACGTCTCTCTGTTCGGCTACTTCAGCAGTGCGGCCGCTGCTCTGACCAACGGCGGCAGCGCAAATATCCCTTCTTCGCGCGTGCGCGGCAGCGTGAACGGAGGACCGTTCATTGCGTTTACTCAGAACAGCCCGTTTGGCGCCGGCCGCAGCCTGCGCATCTTTCGCCAGCCCATCCGCAGGGCGAACCGCATCGGACAGCGCAACGATACCTTGAACCTGCAAATCAATACGGTGGGCTTGCTGCTGCCTTTTGGGACGTACACGGGGGTACTACACATCCAGGCGCGGGCCATTTAAGCCCGGGCCTTGTTGGGGGGGAACGTGAAACGCATTTGCACTCTGGTGACGGGCCTGCTCCTGCTGGCCGCAGTGGCCGGCGCGCAGACCATCTCGCCGGTCATTGTGGAATATCGCGAGAAAGCCCGCGGCAGCTTCCAAATCTACAACGATTCGTTCGTGCCGCTCGCGGTGGTGCTGGAGCCGCGCAGCTTCACCGCCAACGGCGAAGGTCATCCGGCCTACCGCGCGCTCGATGCAGAGATCAAGGTCGAACTCTCATCGAAGAGTTTCCGCGTCGGCCCACAGCAAACCTACACCGTTTTCTACAACGCCATGTCCGAGCGCCTGCCCGCCTGGTTCACCATCTATGCCAGCATCACCGGCCCGCAGACGCCCACCGGCATCAAGCTTGTGCTCGAACTGCCCCACACCGTTTATTTGCTTACCAAACAGCCCCTGGCGCGCGAGTCCGTGGTCTTCCACCGCGCGGAATGCGTCGCGGCCACCAAACAGATCGAAGCCGAAATCGAAAACCGCGGCAAAGAGTTCAGCCGCGTCCAGGAAGTCGAAGTCGTTTCTTCCTCCGGTAAGAAGGATTTCGCCGGCTTCCCGCTCTTCCCCGGGCAGCGCCGCATGCTCACACTCGATTGGGATGAATCCGGCGAGCCGCAGCGCATCATCCTGAGGTTCGAAAAATTCAAAGTGGAGTCGCCGCTGCGCCCCGTGGCCAGGCAGGAAGCCAAACAAGCTGCGAAGTGAAATGGTTTGACCACAATGCGGGAAGACTCCTCCGGGCCTTTTGCTTCGCCCTTGCGGCCCTTCCGCTGATTCTCTGCTCCCTCGCCCTCGCTCCTGCGGCTTCCGCCCAGGCCTTCAAACTCCAGGGCGGCACTTCCACCCTCTTTGATGGCCACGGCGGCTCGCTCGAAGTCCGCGGCGCCAACTACACCGGCCGCCTCGGCTTTGGCCTGATTGGCGACCGCCCTCACGTCGGCTTCTTCTTCGCCACCAAGTGGCGCAACATTCTGTGGACTGCGGGGGACCAGCTCATTCCTTTCACGCTCCCCACTGACGTCTTCAGCCACTCCTATTACTTTCTCGCCCGCGGCGCGGGCGCCGCCTGGAAGGACGGCCACAACGCCGTGTTTCTCTTCGCCGGGGCCACGTCCAAAGGGTTTGCCACGCCCTTTCTGAACCTGGCCGAAGCAGACACCGGCACCGCGCTGCTCTTCTACGACCGCAAGCTCCCGCGCGACCTGCGCTTCGTCTCCCGCAACATCCTCTCCCGCCGCCAAACCTCCATCCAGTCGCTGGAATGGAGCCCCGGCGAGCGCTTCAAGTTCGGCCTTTCCGCCGGCCTCGGCAATAACCAGCGCCACTGGGCCACCAGCTTCGATTTCGTGCGCACGTGGATCGAGGTGCAGGCCAGCTACACACACGCCGGCGACTCCTTCCGCCGCATTTGCGTGGAAGCTCCGGTGGTCACCGAGACCGACCGCGAAAACATTCGCATCGAGTTCAAACCCTGGCGCGTGTTGCAGTTCGCCGTCAGCCGCAACAACTATCTCGCCCCGCCCGACTCTAGCCAGCCCGTGGAGCGCGCCGCGGTCAACGGTTTCAGTGCCTGGTCCACGCTGGCCGGCCTCCACCTGCACGGCTCCTTCTTCGATTCGCGGACGCAGGGCGGCCGCTCCCGCGCGCTCAACGTCGGCGCGCGGCGGGGCTGGTGGAACCGCGTGGAGGCCTCCGTGAATTACCTGCGCGGCGCGCCCGCCCGCGGCCCGGCCTTCCACTCCGTGGTCTCCACCGTGCGCGAAGTTATCACTCCGCGGCTCTCGTTCTCGCAGACGGTGACTTCCGGCAACGGCCAGACCTCCATCGCCTTCGGCGGAAATTTCCTTTCCAATCTTCTGACCATCGGCGTCGAGTACCAGACCATCTACGTGCCCTTCGCCACCTCGAACCAATCGCCCTTCAAGCAGGTCATTGCCGCGAATCTCCGCCTGCGGCTGACCAGCGGCATGGAAGTGAACGGCTCGACCGACGTCACCCCCTTCGGCCAGGTGCGCTACACCGCCTACGCCACCGGCTTCGCCTATCGCGGCGTCTCCTATCCGTCGGGCGGCGCATCCGCCGGCGGCAGGATTCACAACTTCGTCGTGCGCGGCCGCGTGCGAGACGCCGAGGGCCAACCCGTCCGCGGCGCCGCTCTCAAGATTGACAACGAAGTGGTCTTCACCGATTCTCAGGGCGAATTCTTCACGCGCCTCAAGAAAGCCAAGGACTGTGAGATTGACGTCCTGCTGGATCAGTTCATCTTGCCGGGAAGTTTCCAGGTGCTCTCCGCGCCGAAGTCGGTCAGGGCCGCGCGCGAAGAGACGGCGGAGATGTACGAAGTGGTGCTGATGCGCACGCCCGTGGCCGGGCCAGCGAACCTGGGTCCGACCGCCGCACCAGTGTTCGGCTCCGGCACAAATGCGCAAAATGACACAGTACTGAGAGTTCCACGACTCGCGCTAAGCGGCCGCTTTTCAAGGAGGTGGTTTTCCCCTGTTATGGCACCCCGGATGCCTCTAAAATCCGCCGCAGCGGATTCGAGGCATGGCAGGGCGTCCAACAAGGCGAAGATTCCTGTGGGCAGTTACATCTACTATCCTGCTGACGGCAGCGGCCCCGTTGACCTCGGCGCAGTCAAAGTTCGCCACGTCGAGTGGAACGTCCAGCGTCACCCTGGTGGCGCGGATTCCGGAAAGCGCCAGCGTGGCCTGGCAGGTGCAGCCCGCCCCGCAACTGGCCCCGCAAAGCGGGTGGCAAGCCAACCTCGTCGTGCTGCAAAGCACGATGCACCTGGCGCTGGGCCGCAGCATAAGCGCTGAAGGCCGTCTTGAAGGCCTCACTCAAGATGCTGCGCTCATCCCTTTGATCCCCGCCGGCGATGCGGCGCGCACAGCGCTCGCTAACTCAGAGCACGCTCCAATTCCCGGTGCGCTCCCCGTGTTCAGCTTCCTGGAGCGCCGCCTGCCCACGCGCCTCACTCTACTCGACAACGTTTCTCCACAGCGCGGCCGCCAGCTTCAGACCCACGGCCTGCTGGTCCTCTGCCCCGATTCTCCTGCGCCCCAACCGCAAGTGCTCTTCATCACTGTGACGGCTCTGTAGCGCCCTTGCGGGACACGCTTTCAGAGTTTGTGTGATAACCCGCCTTTCGGCGGGCCTCACTTCCTCACATCGTCACTTCTTCACTTCCTCTTTTTTCTCTTCCTTCTTCGGCTCCCCGCGAACGACGCGGAAGCCGGTGTACTCCGCCGACGCGGGCCGATACTGCGCCTTGGGGTCCACCGCGCAGTCCGCGCTCCCGCCGAGCGTCTTGCCCGAGCCGTCTTTCGCCACCACCCACTCGGCCACGTTCCCGCCGAGGTCGAACACCAGCTCCTCGCCTTCCTTCCCCGCGCCCGCGAAGCTGCCGACTTCTTTCAGCAGCGGCGCATCGCCGCCCAGCTCTTTGATCTTGGCCTCCAGGCGTTCCACATCGTCGGGGTTAATGGCGTAGCCGGCCCAGAAATCGAGCGTGTTCTCGCCGCTGCGGCCCTCGTACATCACCTTCACTTCGTCTTCATTCGGCACGCGCCAGATTTGTCCGGTCAGCTTCGAGAGCCACTCGGCGTACGCCTTCGCCCTGTCCAGCGTAATTCCGTTCGCCGGATAATTCTCCGTCCCCGGCGCATACTTGAAGTTCGGATCGAACGCGGCAAATTGCGCCCGCGTCACTTCGAACCGCCCGATCTCCAGTTCGCCTCGCTTCACCACCTCGGGAATCAGTGTCTCCGCGGTCTTTTCGCGACCTCCTGGCTTCTTGATTTCCTTGCCTCCCGCCTTGGACGCCACGCCATACGCCGTCCCAACTTTGCTGACACTCTTCCTCCGGAAAGCGACGCCCAGCGGCGACTCCTCGCTGAAGGCCTCGTTGGCCGGCTTCTCCATTTTGAACAGGTAGCGGTCGAACCAGGTCATCTCCTCGGTCACCTTGCGGAGCTGGTGGGTCAGCTTGCCCAACCCGTGGGGCTCGCCGGGGAAGACCAGGTAGCGCACCGGCACCTTGTTCAGGTGATACAGCGCGCGGTAGTAGGTCCAGCTCTGGCTCGGCGGCACGTTGGTATCTTCCGTGCCGTGGAAAATCAGCACCGCTGCGCGGATTTTGTCCATCTGGAACAGCGGCGACTTGCGGATGTAGAGTTCCGGGTCTTCGAGTGGCGACTTCCCAAAATAGTAGCTGTCGAACGACTCGCCGAAGTCCACGTTGCCCCAGTCGGAGATCCATTCGACGTCGCCGGCGCCCACCGCGGCCACCTTGTACCGCGCAGGATTGGTCACCATCAGTTGCGTGGAGAGGATGGACCCATTCGACCAGCCCATGGTGCCGATGCGCTCCGGGTCCACCATGGCTTTCGCGATCAGGTAGTCCACGCCGGCCTCGATGTCCGGAATTTCCAGATCGTAGTACTTCCCGCAGCAGATGGATTCCACCCACTTCAGCCCGTAGTTCGAGCTGCCGTGGTAGTTGGGTTTCAGGATAAACGCGCCGCGCTGCGTCAGCAGGTTGTGCGGGTAGGCGTAGCGGTCCGCCCAGGCATCCATGTCCGCGCCGGCCGGCCCGCCGTGCGGGGCGGTGATCAGCGGGTACTTCTTCCCCGGCTCATAGTTCGTCGGGTAGTAGAGCATCGCTTCCACTTCGTCGCCGTTGGCGCCCTTGTAGCGGATCACTTCTGTTTTGGCTACCGCCTTGTTCTTGTACTGCGGGTTCATGGCGGTGAATTGCACCGCGCCGGTCACTTTCGCGCCCTCGAGCTGCGCGCGGTACCACTGCCCCGGCAGGCTGGCCGTCGAGTAGCTGTACAAAAACGTCTTGCCGTCCTCGCTCACCACAAACCCGAAGTAGTTCTTTTCGTGCTCGCCTTCCAGGAATGCCCGCGTCCACGTGCTGCCGCTCTTGGTGTACCGCGCCAGCTTGAAGCGCACGCCTGCCTCGAGCGAAGCGATGAACCCGTCCGGCGTAACCTCGAACCCGCCGCCCAGGCCGTTTTCCCAGCCCAGGTTCACCTGCGTCGTCTTCCCGCTGGCCGCATCGTGGAAGTAGAGCAGCGTAATCGTAGCGGTGAAGAACTTCGGGTGCGTCGTGTACGGCGCCAGCACGTACACGCCCGAACCGTCCCTGGCCCACTCCACCCCGTAGGGGCGGATTCTTCCGTCCGGGAAAAGCTCCGTGCGCTGGCCGGTGGTCAGGTCAGTGACAAACGTCTTGGGGGGCAGCTTCTGGTCCCACGCGTAGCTCAGGTACTGTCCGTGCACGCTGACGGCTTTCTTGCCGTCCTTGGTCACGTCCCACTGTGCGATCCAGTCGTCGTTCTCCGTCAGCCGCGTCACCTTCTGTTCCTTCACCGCGAATTTGAAGAGCCGCACCGGCGGCTCGTGCGCCGTGTCGTCCACCACGCGCGTGCCGTCTTTCTTTTTCTTGGTTTCCCGCTCGTAGAGGGTGGGGTCTTCCTGCGCGCTGAAGATGATGGTGTTGTCGTCAATCCATTTGTAGCCGCGGATGCCGCGCGCAAATTCCGTCAGGTGCCATGGCTCCCCGCCCGCCACGGCGATCAGCCAGAGCTGCATCGCCGCCGCATCCGGGTTCGGCTTCGGCCGCGGCTTCGAGCTCATGAACGAAATCAGCTCTCCGTTGGGCGACCACTGCGGGTTGAAGTTGCGGTCCGTCCCGCGGGTAAGCTGGATTTCCTTTTTGCTGGTCAGGCTGGATAGCATCAGGTTGGACACCCGCCCGTCCTTCTCCTTGTCCGCCGTCGTCTTCACCCAGACCGCCCACTTGCCGTCCGGCGAGACCTGGAACCCGCCCGCCGATTCGTACATCACCACGTCTTCCGGCTTCCATTCGTCCTTCTTCGCCGCCGCGCCGGCAGACTTCTGTTCCTGCCCCCACACCGCCGGCATCAAAACACTCACCAGCATCACCAGCGCGCACACGCCGACAACCATCGGACCGCATTTCCGTTTCATGATTTCACCCCTTGCGTTAGACGTTCCTGCGATTCCCGAGGTCTTTCCCTTGAGGCACGGCGAGGGATTTTTCAACCGCCGCGAAAATATCACATTCTATCGCCCCCCTGCAGCGCCGATGTTCAGGTCGACATCCTTCTATTGCGGGCCACAGCTTGTATGGACCCTCCACCCATCGCCGCGCCTGGCTTACTGCTTCGCCGCGACCTTTCAACTTTCAAACCTGCAAACTTCCCGACAGCGCCTTGCCACCGCACTTCCCACGCCGCAGCAGCGGCCGTATGGCCAGCAACCCCACCACCGGCCCCGGAGCCAGCAGCCAGACTACGTCAGCGCCGAGCCGGCTCCACAACGACGTGGCTACATCAATTGAGATTACCGTGATGAAGAACCCGATGGAGTTCTGCATGGCCAGCGCCGAGCCGACCATTTCCTGCGGGCACGCTCGTGCCGAGAGCGCCGAAAATTGCGGCGAATCCGCCACCACGGCGAGGCCCCACACCAGCAACAACACCACCAGCACGCCGCTCGCCGCGCCGCCCAGCAGCGGGTACGCCACGCATAACGCCCCGGACACTGCCAGCGCTGCGGCGGCCACTCGCGCGCTGCCCACGTGTTCTGTCAACCATCCGCCGCCGACGCATCCCGCCGAGCCGGTTGCAATCACGAAAAACGAAAGCAGTGAAACGCTGCGCAGCGCGCTGCCTGCTCCGAGCGCCATTGCCGCCAGCAGCGGCGTGATGGTCCACAGCGCGTATAACTCCCACATGTGCCCGAAGTAGCTCAGCGCTGCGGCGCGAAAATCCGGCAGCCGAAAAAGCGAGAGCGTATGGTTCGTGCGGTTCGCGCCCGCCCGCGGCAGATGCGGCCCGTCGCCCACCGCGGCAATCAGCAGCGCCGCCACCAGTGCCAGCCCCGACGAGGCCAGCACCACCGCCTGCCAGTCCCACGCCGCGCCCAACGCGCGGATCAGGTGCGGAGTGGCCGTGCCCAGCGTCAGCGTCCCCACCAGCCACCCCAGCGCCCGGCCGGTTTTCTCCGGCTCCCAGCTCACCACTAGCTTCATACCCAGCGGATAGATCCCGCCCAGGCAGAAACCCGTCGCAAAGCGAAACATCATCGCCTGCGGCACGTCCTGCGCGAGCAGAGCAAAGCCGGCATTGCACGCCGCTCCGGCCACCGCCGACACCACAAAAATCCGGCTCGCCGAAAAGCGGTCCGCAAATCCGGACACCACCAGCGCCAGCGTCCCGGCGATGAAGCCCGCCTGCACCGCCATCGAGAGGTGCCCAAGCTGCGCGGGCGTGAGTCCCCACACCCGCGCCAGGTCCGCCGCCGCTCCGTTCGCGCTGAACCACAATGACGTCCCGAACAACTGCGCCAGCACAATGCAGTAGACCGCTCTGCGCGGCGAGGCGTGCATGTGGGCTGCGCTCATTGGCCCGCCATTATCCTCGCCTCCTCCTGCCTTGGCCACTCCCAGGCGCCGGCTCTGGTTTTTTCCCTCTCTGCGTCGTCTGCGTCTCTGCGCTGAATCTCTTCTCTTCATCTTTACATCTGTGTTTATCTGTGTTCATCTCCGGTTTCGGGAGTCCGGTGGACTCCACCGGAGTCCAGACACCGGACTGTGGATTCGAAATTCTCTTTCTGGGGCAAGGCATGCCGAACGCCATCTTCACCGCCGAAACCTTCCGCTTCTTCCGCGAACTCGCCCGCCACAACCGCAAAGAATGGATGGACGCGAACCGCGACCGCTACAAGACTCATGTCGTCGAGCCGCTCCGCAATCTTCTCGACGCGCTGGCTCCCGCTGCCCGCAAACTGAATCCGCGCTTCGACACCTCCGGGCGCACCGGTCCCAGCATCTCCCGCATCAATCGCGACATCCGTTTTGCCAAGGACAAAACGCCCTACCGCACGCAGATGTACCTGATGTTCGCCGACGCGGCCACCTGGAAGCTGGGCGGCCAGCTCTACGTCGGCATCTCGCCTGACGTAGTCACCGCCGGCTTCCGCATCTACGGCCTCGGCCGCGGCTCGATTCTGGCCGACTGCGGCGTCCCGCGCGTGCTGAAGAACCCAGCGTGGATAGCGCAGCAAGCCCGCCGCCTCGGCCGCAAATACGAAAGCTACTGGTACTCGATGGAAAAAGGCGAATGGACCAAGAACGAAGGCTGGCCGCTCGAGCCGCAAGACTGGAAAAAACTGAAGGGCTGGATCGTGCGCAGGAAGATGCCGCCCGCCGCCGCCACGCGTCCCGGCTTCCCCCGCGAGGTCACCAAAATCCTGACCAATCTCTTCCCCCTGTACCGCTTCACCAGTCTTCCGTAAAGCTGGCACCTTGCCGGCGGTTTGCAACCTTGCAACCGGCACGCATATCGCCGGCTCGCCCCCCAGCTCGCCACTCGCCACTTTCCGTTGACTCCACCTCACCGCGGGCATAACATCCCGCCCCAGGTGACCCGCTGTGCCCGTTCGCCCTGCTTCTGCGGGGCTTTCTGAAAGCAATTGGCTCCTCATAGGAGGAACGCCCATGAAGTCGCGAGTTTTCTCTCTCCTGCTCCTCGTGTGCCTGCTCTTCCCGGCCTGTGCCGGTGAACCGTCCAAACCCGCGGCGCTTCCGTTCGCGGCCGCCAAGGAGAACCTCGTCGCCCTGGATTACGACGCGGCGCTGAGAAACTTGGAGAAGACCATCAAGGCCGCTCCGGACGAACCGGACGCCAAACAGGCTGCCCTTATTCGCGTCGCTCTGCTGGTTTCCCTGGCCGATAGCAGCAAGCAGATGGCCGAAGTGTACGGCACCGGCGGCAAGCAGCCCCGCGCCTTCACCCTGCAGAGCCAGTTCAACCGCATGCGCAACGATTATTTCGGGATGTCCCGCGTCCGCCTGATGAACGCCATGGAATTGGTGATGAAGCAGCGCGACAAGCTCGGCGAAGCCGCTATGCCTCTCAACCTCGCCTTTCCCGAATTCAGCGGCACCGAGCACGCCGCCATGGGGAGAGTCCGCGAGGGAGTCTGGGTGCCTGATGCCGACCGCTACCGCGCCGAACTCGAATGCACCCGTAATGCGCTGGCCCGCACCATGGCCCTGCTGGTCGGTGCCGGCGACAACGTCCACAAGGGCCACGAGCTGTTCGACAAGGGTGGCGTGCAGATTGATCCCCGCACTTACATCGTCGAGTTGAGCGCCGCCTTCTACAAGCTCAGCGGGATTTTTGGGCCCAAAGCCCTCGACGACGCGCGCTATTACCGCACCACCCTGGAGGTCATCCGCGACAACATGGACGTCGCCCTCAAGCTCCTGGCCGCCAAGTCTGACAAGGATCTGGAAACCCGCTCCAAAAAACTCAAGGCCGACTGCGAAAAAGAGCTCAAAAAACTGGGGTGAGTTTTCTCTGTCTCTGGGGGCGAACGGCGCTTCGGAGCTGCTTCGCCGCCCCGGGGGTTCCGTTTCGTCTGAAATTTCCGATTCCAAATTCGCTGCTGCCCTTCCTCGCTCCTTCGTTTGCTCACTACGTCTCACTGTGTTTCTACGCGCTCTCTGTGTCTCTCTGCTGACTCAGCGTTAATGTTTTGTCTTTCCGCTCTGCCCATCTTCAGAGTAGGATTTCCGCCAAATTGCATGAGGAGGGGGGACAAGCAGCTCGCGGGTCGCCGATGTTCAAGGACAAAAGCGGATGAAAAATCTTCGCAGCATCGCGATCTGGACAACGATCTCCCTGCTCGGCGCCGCCGGCATGGCCGCCATCGCCCTGGAACGCGAGGAGCCCGTCAACGGCTTCTGGTTCATCCTCGCCGCCGCCTGCACCTATCTTGTCGGCTACCGGTTCTATTCCGCGTTCATCGCCGCGCGCGTGCTGGGCCTGGACAACTCCCGCGCCACCCCCGCCGAGCGTCTCGACGACGGCCGCGACTTCGTGCCCACCAATAAGTGGGTAGTCATGGGTCACCACTTCGCCGCCATTGCCGGACCCGGCCCGCTCGTCGGCCCTACGCTCGCCGCGCAGTTCGGCTACCTGCCCGGGACGCTCTGGTTGCTGGTCGGCGCCGTGCTGGGCGGCTGCGTGCAGGATTTCGTCATCCTCTTCTGCTCCATCCGACGCAACGGCAAATCCCTCGGCCAGATGGCCCGCGAGGAGGTGAACGCTCGCGGCGGCATAATCGCGCTGTTTGCCGTGCTGGCCATCATGATTATTCTCCTGGCCGTAGTCGGCCTAGTCGTCGTCAACGCCCTGAAGGACTCGCCCTGGGGCACCTTCACCTTGGCGTTGACCATCCCCATCGCCATGCTCATGGGCCTGTACATGCGTTTCTGGCGCCCTGGCCGCGTGCTGGAGGCTTCGCTCATCGGCTTCGCGCTGGTGATGTTCGCCGTGGTGGCCGGGCAGTGGGTGGCCGCCTCTCCGGAATGGTCCCGCGTCTTCACCCTTTCCGGCACGGCCCTGGCCATAGCCATCATCGGCTACGGCTACGCGGCTTCCGCCCTGCCCGTCTGGCTGCTGCTGGCCCCGCGCGACTACCTCTCCGCCTTCATCAAGATCGGCGTGATGTTCGCGCTCGCCGCCGGCATCCTGTTGGTCCGCCCCACCATCCACATGCCCGCGCTCACCCGCTTCATTGACGGCACCGGCCCCGTCTTCGCCGGCACGATTTTCCCTTTTTGTTTCATCACCATTGCCTGCGGCGCAGTCAGTGGCTTCCATTCGCTCATTTCCTCCGGGACCACCCCCAAGCTGCTCACCCGCGAAGGTCACGCGCGCCTGGTGGGCTACGGCTCCATGCTGATGGAATCCTTTGTCGGCATCATGGCCATGGTCGCCGCCTGCGCGCTCACCCCTGGCGTCTATTTCGCCATCAACAGCCCCGCGGGGATTGTCGGCTCCACCGCCGACGCCGCCACGGCAACGATTTCCTCGTGGGGTTTCGCGGTGGACGCGCCCACCATGCACGCGCTGGCCGAGCAGATCGGCGAAAAAACGCTCCTCAACCGCACCGGCGGCGCGCCTTCGCTGGCCGTGGGCATGGCCCAGATTTTCTCGCATTGGATCGGCGGCCAGCGCCTCCTCGCCGTCTGGTATCACTTCGCCATCATGTTCGAGGCCCTGTTCATCCTCACCGTGCTGGACGCCGGAACCCGCGTGGGTCGCTTCATGGTGCAGGATCTTCTCGGGCATATGTGGAAGCCGCTCGGGCGCACTAGTTGGTATCCGGGTGTGCTCTTCACCAGCGCGTTGATCGTCGGCTCCTGGGGCTATTTCCTCTACCAGGGCGTGCTCGACCCGCTCGGCGGCATCAACTCGCTCTGGCCGCTGTTTGGCATCGCCAACCAGTTGCTGGCCACTGTGGCGCTGGTGGTGGCCACCACCATTCTCTTGAAGATGGGCCGCCTGCGTTGGCTGTGGGTCACGGTGGTGCCCATGGTCTGGCTGGTCACCGTCACCATGGCCGCCAGCTTCCAAAAGATTTTCCATCCCAATCCGCGCATCGGATTTCTGGCCGCGGCCAGTCAGCTCGCCGGGCAGTTGGCTTCCGGGGCGATTCCTCCGGAGCGCGTGGCCGCCACCGAGCGCCTGATCTTCAACAACAAGCTGGACGCCGCCGTGGCCGCTGTCTTCGCCGGCCTGGTGCTGATCCTATTGCTCGAGGCGCTGGGTGAGTGGTTCCGCATCCTCAGCGGACGCAAGCAGCCCGTCTTGCAGGAAGCCCCCTACGTCGCCACCCGCTGGGCCGAAGGAGACTGACGTTGAATTTCAAACCTCAAATTTCAAACTTCAAATGGTTCTGGTGGTGGCTCCGCCAGGTCCTCGGCGACGCCGCCTACGAAAACTATCTGCGCTCCGCCGCCCGCAGCGGAGGGGCAGGCCCCCATGCCGGCCCGAACGGGGCCGCCGCGGGGGCTCGTCCCTATGCAACGGCCCTCTCCCGCGAGCAGTTCTTCCTCGACTCTCTCCGCCGCCGCTATTCCTCTTTCTCTCGCTGCTGCTGATGGAAACGGCAAGGCCCACAAGGGACCCACCGTGTCACCCCTCCAGTCCGAATAACGGCTGGCCTCCCCGCCCAGTCAATTCCGTCGTTTGGTTTGAAACCCACGAAAAGCACGCCTCCCAAATTTGCATTGGACGTGCGCCGAAGCAGGCCCTATAATGCTTGCTTTGCGCCAGTTCCAGGTTCTTGCAGAAGGAGTATCTCGATGAGTAGTTCGCCGGTGAAGTCCCCCGTACTCACGCCGGAGGTCCGCCCCACCGTGGCCCTCCAGCTTTACCTGGAGACGATCATCTACACCACCCGCGAGCGCCTCGAACTCATCAACATCACCCGCGACCTCAACGACCTCATCAAGAAGAACGGTCTGAAGGCCGGCTTCCTCATCGTCCAGTCCCTGCACACCACCACCGCTCTGTTCATCAACGAGTTCCAGCAGGCCCTGCTCGACGATATGAAGGCCTTCCTCAACCGCCTGGTCAACCGCTTCGACTACTGGCGGCACAACGACCCCAAGATCTCCGAGTGCGAGCGCAAGAACGCCGATTCGCACCTGAAGGCCATGCTGCTGGGCCACACCCTTTCGCTGCCCGTGCGCAACGGCCAACTGGCTTTGGGCGGATGGCAGTCCGTGATCCTCGCCGAACTCGACGGCCCGCGCGAGCGCGCCATCCAGATCCAGGCCCTCGGCGTCCCCGAGCCGGACGAGCCCGCGAAGTAGGCTCGCTTTCCACCACGCCCTAAACGCTCATTCTTCCCGCTCCGCTCTGCTACAATGCTGTGCTCAGCGCCCGCGCGGAGTCTGCTCATGTCCAAACCTCATCGCATCGGCATCCTCACCGGCGGGGGCGACGTTCCCGGCCTGAACTCCGTCATCAAAAGCGTGGTGTACAAATCCACCGAACTCGGCTTCCAGGCCATCGGCCTGCGCCGCGGCTGGGAAGCCCTCACGCACATGCGCCCCGGTGCCGAGCCCGACCCCGACTACATCCGCCCACTCGACCGCACCAACACCCGCGGCATTGACCGCAGCGGCGGCACCATACTGCACACCTCGCGCACCAATCCCATCCGCATCAAGAAGGGAAAGACCCCCGCGCACATGGTAGCGGATAAGCTGGAAAAACTCCGCGTGGACGAGAACTACTTCGACTTTACTCCCGTCGTGCTGGACAACATCGCCGCTCTCGGCCTCGACTACCTCATCCCCATCGGCGGCGATGACACGCTCAGTTACGCGCAAATCCTGGCCGACCAGGGCGTCCCGCTCATCGCCGTGCCCAAGACAATGGACAACGACGTCCCCGGCACGGAGTACTGCATCGGCTTCTCCACGGCCATCACCCGCGCCAAGGAGTTAATCACCCGCCAGCGCTCCACCCTCGGCTCGCACGAGCGCATCGGCGTGTTCCGTATCTTCGGCCGCGACTCCGGCTTTACTGCGCTCTACGCGGCCTACGTCACTTCGGCGCGCTGCGTCCTCCCGGAAGTCGAATTCGACCTCGACCGTCTCGTCGCCCTGCTCCTCGAAGACAAGCGCAACAATCCCAGCAAGTATTCTTTCGTGATCGCTTCGGAAGGCGCCGTGTGGAAGGGACAGAAAGTCGCCGAGTTCGGCGAAGCCGACGCCTACGGCCACAAGAAGAAAGTGGACGTTGGCCACGCCCTGGCCGAAGAAATCAAGAAGCGCACCGGCGAGGACACCATGTCCAGCGACCTCACCTACGACCTGCGCAGCGGCGAAGCCGACGCGCTCGACCAGATGGTCGCCATCACCTTCGCCAACATCGCCATGGACCTCGTCCGTGACGGCGTCCGCGGGCGCATGGCCGCCATCCAGGACGGCAAGTACACCCACGCCCCGCTGCCCGACCCCAAGGCCGGCCCGCGCAAGGTGGATGTGGCCCGCCTCTACAATCTCGAGCGCTACCGCCCGCACTACTCCGGGAAGCTCGGCACACCCATGCTCCTGAGCGCCGAAAGCGTGTGATTTTCCTCGTGGGGGCATATAGAACAAACCCTCTTTTCTTACCTTCTTCCCCGCCTCCTGACCCCAGGCCCTTGTCCCTGCCGCTGCTTCCCCTTGACCCCCACTCCGGCCCGTCGTAGAATCTAGCTCGTCCAATCCAGATTTCGCAGGCCCCGAACGGAGGAAACTATGCGTCGTGCGCTCCTTCGCACCCTTTGCCTGTGCCTCTTGGCGGCGGGCATCTCTCTGGCCCAGTACGGCAAACCGGCCGAATCCAGGAAACCCGCGCCAACCACGAAACCCGATTTCGAGATCACCGCCTCCTACATCGAGGCATGCAGTTGCGACCAGTTCTGCCCGTGCTACTTCGGCAAGGCCACGGAGCACGGCAACCAGCATTTCTGCAAGTTCAACAACGTCCTCGTTGTGGACAAAGGCCACTACAAGAACGTCAAGCTCGAGGGCGTCAAGGTGTGGCTCGCTGGCGACCTCGGCCATGAATGGACCAAGGGCAAGGCCGACTGGCTGGCCGTCACCTTTGATCCTGCCGTCTCCAAGGAACAGCAGGCCGCCATGACCGACATCCTCTTCCAGCTCTACCCCGTGAAGTGGGATGTCAAAGGCGTGGACACCATTCCCATCTCCTGGGAAGTGAAGGGCGACACCGCCCGTGCAGCTCTCGGCAACGGCAAAGGTGAGGTCATCCTCGAGCGCTGGAAAGGCAACAACCCGGGCAAGGAGGCCGTCCTCAGCAACGTCAGATACTGGGCCGCCCAGTCCAATAACGGCTTCCAGATGTGGCCCAACAGGCGCAACTACTACGAAGGCCACGGCCAGAAGTTCGAGTTCAAGGGCACCAACGGCTTCCGCATCACCATTCACTTCTCCGGCCAGGCCAAGAAAGCCGCCGCCGATTAAAGCGGGACAAAGATCCATAGGGGCGTATGGCCATACGCCCTTGCGCCCCGCGCCACGCACGCCATATCGCAAGGAGGATCGTGATGAGTTCTCACCCCAGCATGAAGCCCGCATCCAACCCTGCTGCCATTGACCCCGACAAACTCAATCAGTTTGTCGGCAAGGCTTTAGTGGACTTCGGCGCCACCTTCCACGCCGCCTGCGTGCTCATCGGCGACAAACTCGGCCTCTACAAGGGCCTTGCTACCGGCGGGCCGCAGACGCCTGCGCAACTCGCCCAGCGCACCGGCACCGCCGAGCGCTACGTCCGCGAATGGCTCGCCTCGCAGGCTGCCGGCGGCTACGTCAGCTACGACGCCGCAACCGGCCGCTACTTCCTCGACGCCATGCAGGCTTTCACCATGGCCGACGAGTCCAGTCCTGCGTTTCTTCCCGGCGCGTTTCAGCTCGCCGTCGCCGCCATCAAGGCCGCCCCGCGCTTGGTGGAAGCTTTCCGCACCGGCCAGGGCTTCGGCTGGCACGAGCACGACCCCGAGCTGTTCGTCGGCACGGAGCGCTTCTTCCGCCCCGGCTACGCCGCCAATCTGGTCAAGTCGTGGATTCCGGCGCTGGAAGGCGTGGAAGAAAAACTCCGCCGCGGCGCCCGCGTCGCGGACATCGGCTGTGGTCTCGGCGCTTCCACCGTCATCATGGCTCAGGCCTTTCCGCAGTCGGAGTTCATCGGCTTCGACTATCATGCGCGCTCCATCGAGCTCGCCCGCGAACGCGCCCGTGAAGCCGGCGTGGATCGCCGCGTCAAGTTCGAGGTGGCCAAAGCAAGAGATTTTCCGGGCAAAGACTACGACTTCATCACCTTCTTCGACTGCCTGCACGACATGGGCGATCCGGTCGGCGCCTCCGCCCACGTGCGCAAGTCCATGACCAACGACGGCACCTGGATGATCGTCGAGCCCTTCGCCCACGACCGCGTCGAAGACAACTTGAACCCCATCGGCCGCGTCTTCTATTCCGCCTCGACGCTCATCTGCACGCCCGCGTCCCTCTCGCAGGAAGTCGGCGCCGCGCTCGGCGCGCAGGCCGGCGAGGCGCGCATGCGCGAAGTGGTCACCCAGGGCGGCTTCTCCCGCTTCCGCCGCGCCACCGAAACGCCGTTTAACCTGATCTACGAGGCGCGGCCGTAGCGCTGCGTTGCACCGGCGCAACTTCCGCCGTTTCGCGAAGCCGTGGAGGATTTGCTTTCCCCTGGCTCCCAGGTCCGGTTCTTTGCTCGGCTGCTAACCAGCCCACTGCTTGCCACACGAAGGGAGCGAACGCACATGCAAAGCAAGCGCCGCAAGAAACCAGTGAAAAAGAAAAAGGCGCCGGACAAGCCGCCGTGCAACACGCTACCCCAACGCACCATACAGCTTAGCGTTTACCTCGCCACATCTACACGCGAGCAGGCGGAGAACGAGGTGCACGACCGCACCCTGGACGAGTGCGAGGCGGACCGCCAAGAACACGACGACCAGTGTCACACGGGAAAGTGCGACAAGGGCGATTGCGCAATCACGTATGAACTGGGTGCCGCCGTGGTGCCACCCGCGCCACCTGGGCGCGCGCTTGGTCTGGGTCTGCTCCTACGACGGCCGCGTGACCCATCGCTGCATTTGTGAGGACTGACCCGGCATCTCCGCGCAGAAAGGATACTGACGCCGTGCGCAAACACCGGAAGAGATTCTTGCTGATGAAAGCGCCGCCGCCAAACCCCCTGCAATGAGATCATTGAACTGAACACCCAAAATGTGAACGTCCGGGCACAAGACAGCAGCCGCGCCGAAGCGGAAGCGAAGCTCTACCGTGAAATCCTGAAGAAGTGCGAGAAAGACCGCCGCGACCGCCACGTGCCGCTGTGCAGCGAGGGGGATTGCCCGGGAAAGCCAACGTGCATGCAACTGTTCGAGATCAATCAAAACGCCGTGCGGCGGTATCGCTCTCGGAAGCTGGGGCGACCGGCGGTGTGGGTGTACAGCTATCAGGGAAACGTCCGGCACTACTGCCGGTGCGTGGAAGTGCTGCCGGAAGAAAAATAACGCTGCACCGCGGCCGCCGGCAGGCGACTTGCTTCCCCTGCCTTGCAAGGGACGTGGCGCGCCGCATACCGTGGCATTGCTTCGCTCTGCGGAAGCCCGCCTGGTGTGGCTTCACAATTCCTCTTCTTCCGGCTTGGGCAGCACTTTCATTCGCAGAGCAATGTGGATGTCCCGGGACCTCACGTCTTCCAAAATCTTCTGCCGGATTTCCCCCGGCAAACCCTCCGGCGGAAACACCCCCGCCTCCTCCCGCGGAAAATGTTTCACAAACAGCGCCGCCAGGTGCGCCGTAGCCCACGCAATCGGCGTGGAGAACAGCCCGCGCTGGCGAATCTGGTAGAGCGAAGGAAACTCCGCGTCCCAGCGAATCAGCACCGGCTGCTCTTTTTTCATTCCCCGCACCAGCACCGCGGCCGCAAACCGCGCGTTCTGCAACACGCCCCGCCGGATCAGCCGCGCCACCACGCGCGGCGTCGGCGTCTTCGGAAAGCGCTTGGACACCAGCCCGCGCGACCTGCTCAATTTCCCCTGCTTGTACCACCGCCGCAGCCGATCCATTTCGTTCCCGCCGATTTTCACGTCCATCTCGCGCATGGCGATGAAGTGCGGCAGCGTGCCCACCTCGTCCTGCGCGGCCAGCACCACTCCCGCTTCGCCAATCGGCGGCGGAAAGCGGAAGACTTCGCGCTCGCTAAACCGTTTTTCCAGGCGGAACCGCCCCGCGCGATAAACCCTCGGCCGCGACACCGCCTCGTCGAACGACGCCTCCGCCGACCACTGTGAAATGGGGTCGTCGCTCTCCATGCTCTCGTACAGCCGGATGTGCACCGCCTGCACCGCGTCCAGCATCTCCGCGCTGCGCGCCACCAGCAGGTTCGTCAACCCCGGCGCCACGCCTGCGTTGATCACCGCCGCGCGGTTCTTCTGCTCGAAGCGCTTCGCGTAGCGCAGCTGTTCCGCCTTGAACGGGTTGCGCGTCATGTGCGCGCTCATGTCCAGATAATGGCAGCGCAACCGCAGCGCGGCGCGCAGCACGATCTCGTTGAACACCGCCGGTGACGCGTTCACCAGCAGGTGGCTGCCCCGCGCGGCCCGCACGATGCCCCACAGGTTCCGCGCGTTCACCTCCACCACGCGTAGCGGAGATTTCTTGCCCAGAAAGCGCCGCGCGCGCTCCAGGTCGCGGTCCCCGCAGGTGACCGCGTGCCCTTGCCTCAACAGGAGTTGCGCCAGCAGCGACCCGCTCGCCCCGGTCCCCAGCACAAAGATTCGCATCGCCTTGCGGTGAGCTCCGTCCAACCGCCGCGAAACTCTACCATAACAACAGGAATCAGGGGCCGGGCGCCAAGTAAGGAATTGGTCGGTGGGAGCGCCCGCAGCTTTGGAGTGCCGCGCTGAACCGGTCCTGAGCGCATTCGAAGGAGCACCGCGTTCTTTCCTTGCCCGCAAACTCCCTCCGGCGTAGAATGTTTCTCGATTTCTCCGACCCCCGGCGCCTACCGGAGAGACATCCTACGGCCCGGGGGCGATCCCGTCGCGCGCCCCGCTCATGCGAGCGGAGCGGGTGAGGGTTCGGGTGGAAACGCCCGGGCCTCCCGTTTGCGGCGAACCGAATTCTGGTGAGCCGTGTTTGGAAAGGAGAAGCCCGATGGCCCCGACGAGTCGGGGCCGCGGGAGCATCGCCCAAATCCAATCACGGTTTTGGGCGCTTTTGTTTTGTGGGACAGGCCTCCAGACCTGTCCGACATCGCCGTTTCGGCTGTGGGTTTGTAGGGGCGCAGCATGCGGCGCCCGGCATCTCGACACTGTGCCACTTCGACCTTGAGCCTGACCGACAAACTTGGCCGTCAGATCACCGACTTGCGCATCTCGGTCACCGACAAGTGTAACTTCCGCTGCGTCTATTGCCGTTCCGCTGACCCGGAAAACCACAAGGCCGACCACGAGCTGCTCTCCTGGCCGGAGCTCGACCGTCTCTCTCGCATCTTCCGCGCGCTGGGCATCCAGAAGGTGCGCATTACCGGCGGCGAACCGCTGGTGCGTTCCGGTGTCGAGGACTTCCTCGCGCGTCTCCGAACACTGGGCTTCCGCGATCTGTCCATGACCACCAACGGCCATCTGCTCGCTGAGCGCTGCGACCGTCTCATCGCCGCGGGCATGCACCGCATCAACATCAGCCTCGACTCGCTTGACCCCGCCAAGTTTGAAAAAATCACGCGCACCCACTCGTTCCACAAGGTCATGGCCGGCATCGAGCAAGCGCAGGATTCTCCGCTGCGTCCCGTGAAGGTCAACGCCGTGCTCGTCCGCAGCCTGAACGACGACGAAGTAGAAGCCTTCGCCGCATTCGCCCGCGAGCGCGACCTGGTCATGCGCTTCATCGAGTTCATGCCCCTGGACGCCGACCGCCATTGGACTCGCGACCTCGTCGTCCCCGCCGCCGAAGTCCAGCGGCGCATCGAAAAACAGTGGAAACTCGAGCCGCTCCCGCGCGACCGCAGCGAGACCGCGCGCAAGTTCCGCTTCGCCGACGGCCGCGGGCAGATCGGTCTGATCGCTTCGGTCACCCAGCCCTTCTGCGGCTTCTGTTCGCGCATCCGCATCACCGCCGACGGCAAGCTGCGCACCTGCCTGTTCAGCAAGGAAGACCACGACCTGCGCTTCATGCTGCGCAACGGCCACACGGACCAGGACGTGGCCGATTACATCCGCGCAGTGGTCATGGACAAGGAGGAAGGCCATCGCATCAACGAACCCGATTTCGTGCCCCCTTCCCGCACCATGGTTTACATCGGCGGCTGATTCGTAGGGGCACGATCCCGAAATTTCGGAATCGTGCCCCTACCTTGAACGATCGTGCGGGTGCTCCCGAAGGTTGGGGATTGCCGCAGCCCCTTGCGACTGGAATTGCCGGCCATTTGAGCCGATAATTGTTTGCAGGGTCTTTCCAGGGAAAAAGGTTCGAAATGAAGACGTTGGTGGACATCACGAAGGCCTCTCCCGATCAACCAGAAACCATCCGCGTCCCGGAGATCGAAAAGGGCGTGGGCTGCGATTTCGACAGCTACCTGCTCGTCCCCGACCATACCCTCGACGCCCGCCTGGCCGCCGCCAAGGAGCGCCTCGGCAGAAGCCTGGTCATCCTCGGCCATCATTACCAGCGCGACGAAGTCATCAAGTTCGCTGATTTCCGCGGCGACTCCCTGAAGCTCTCCCAGCAGGCCGCGGCCACCGACGCGCGTTTCATCGTCTTCTGCGGCGTGCATTTCATGGCCGAATCCGCGGACATCCTCTCCCGCCCCGGCCAGGTGACCATTCTCCCCGACCTCAACGCCGGCTGCTCCATGGCCGACATGGCCGACATCGCCCAGGTGGAAAACTGCTGGGCCGAACTGGCCTCCCTCGGCGACCTGAAGGTCGTCCCGGTCACCTACATGAACTCTACCGCCGCCATCAAGGGCTTCACCGGCGAACATGGCGGTTCGGTCTGCACCAGCTCCAACGCCGCCGCGGTCATCCGCTGGGCCTTCCAGCGCGGCGAGCGCGTCCTTTTCCTCCCCGACGAGCATCTCGGCCGCAACACTGCCTTCAAGATGGGCATTCGGCTCGACCAGATGGTCGTCTGGGACCCTTTCCGCGAACTCGGCGGAAACACGGCCGAGCAGATTCGCAACGCGAAGATGATTCTCTGGAAGGGCTACTGTTCCGTGCACCAGCGCTTCCTGCCGGAGCACGTGAACCGCGCGCGCCGCGCAATCCCCGGGGTCAACGTTATTGTCCATCCGGAGTGCCGCTTCGAAGTCGCGCAGATGGCCGACTACATCGGCTCCACCGAACAAATCGCGAAAACCGTCAGGGGCGCTGAACCGGGCTCAAAATGGGTGGTGGGCACGGAGATTCACCTTGTCAACCGCCTGGGCAAGGAGCTGCCTGATCGCACGGTGGTCTCGCTCGACCCCAACGTCTGCGTTTGCACCACCATGTTCCGCATCGCGCCGCAGCATTTACTCTGGGCCCTGGACAACCTTGTCGCCGGCCGCGTCGTCAATCAGATTGTGGTTGAGGATTCCACCAAGCGCTGGGCCCGCGTGGCCCTCGAGCGCATGTTGAGTTTGCGGTAGGACAGGCCTCTCGGCCTGTCCGGCACTACGTAGGGGCGACCGGTAGGTCGCCCGTTGGAGTGCGGCGCTTCAGCGCCGCCTTGCGGCAAGCCCGCCGCGGCAGGTTGCGCGCACCCTGCCGGAGGAACCAGGTTGTAGCCCGGCTCTTTCGCGCGTTTTGCGTCCCGACGTTGTTTGTCGGGAAGAGGGGCCATTCGCTTTCCAGATCATGGAATCTCCCATGCCCGACGAACGCGACGAACCCAAACTCTTCACCCTCACCGAGGCTGAGCGCACGCGCATCGCGGTCGAGCCCCTGCTCATCGAGGCCATGGAGGGCCGCCGCAAGCTCTCCGACCTCGCCGAGTCGCTCACGGGCATCGCCACGCGCATTCAGCTCCTGGGCGGCTCGGTCCCGCCGTATCGCGATGCCGTTCGTCTGCGCGCGGCGCAGGACACTCTCGCCGCCTCGGTGCGCGACGCCCTTGCGCGCATCGAATCCACCGGCTGTGTGGTCAAGGATCTCGACCTCGGCTTGCTCGACTTTCCCGCCGTCGTCAACGACGAGGAAGTCTATCTCTGCTGGAAGCTCGGCGAGCACCGCATCCGTTTTTATCACCGCCAGAACGAAGGCTTTGCCGACCGCAGGCCGCTCGACCCGCGTGACCCCGGCCCCGGTCCCATTCAGTAACTGTGGAGTGCGGGAGCGAAGCTCCCGCCTTGCTTCTGCGCATGTCGCGGCACCCGCGGATGAACCGCCGAGCATGTCGCCCGCCTCTTCGGAGGGGGACGTTCCTGTAACTTGCTTCACGTCCTTTCCCGACGCCGTCGGGACTGATGCGCGGCTTTTGGCTTCGGTTCTCGTCCCTGCGGCACTTGCCGCCGGCCTGCTCGCGCGTCGAAAGGTGGGAGCGATCGACGTTTTCATCTGCAAACCTTCTCACGGCTCTTGTGCACGCGAGCCCGGAAAGGATTCACTTGTCGGAACTGAAAACCAACCGCCTCGCTAATTCCTCCAGCGCCTACCTGCGTTCCGCCGCTCAGCAACCCGTGGACTGGCACGAATGGGGCGACGCGGCCTTCGCCCGCGCCAGCGCCGAGGACAAGCCCATCCTGCTCGACATCGGCGCAGTGTGGTGCCACTGGTGCCACGTGTTGGACCGCGAAAGTTACGACAACTCCGAAATTGCCGCTCTCATCAACCGCGAGTTCATCCCCATCAAAGTGGACCGTGACGAACGCCCCGACCTGGACGCCCGCTACCAGGCCGCCATCTCCGCCGTTTCCGGACAAGGTGGATGGCCTCTCACCGGCTTTCTCACTCCCGATGGCAAACCTTTCTGGGGCGGCACCTACTTTCCTCCTGAAGACGCCCAGGGGCGCCCCAGCTTCCGCCGCGTCCTGCAAACGGTGGCCGACACCTACCGCAACCGCC
>Ga0073934_10001859_pt1 | contig 47565 bp, 45 predicted proteins | sample LarsenN4metaG_FD_76834 | JGI IMG/M metagenome (GOLD analysis project Ga0073934, IMG submission 76834) | Hot spring sediment bacterial and archeal communities from British Columbia, Canada, to study Microbial Dark Matter (Phase II) - Larsen... ...
GCCCATGCTTCCGATCCCGCCCATCGTAACCCCGCCTCAAGGGAGGGGGACGGAATTTTGTTTCCGAACGGAATCAAAGGGATCGTTGGTTAACGGCGATTCGCGGCGACGCGGCGCGGCGCCGGGACCGGCGGGGCTTTCGCTTGCGCGCGTTCTGTCCGAGAGCCGCTCGCGCTTTTCGGGAATGCGGGGCCTAGAGCGGCGTCAGCTGAAGCGTGCGCGGTTCAGCGCGTAAACGCCGCGACAAACGATGACTAGAGCAGGCGCCCCTATTCCGAATCATGGCGCGAAGCTCTAGTCCTTGTCCTTCGAGCGCTTCTTTCGCAGATGCGGCAGCAGCGCCTTCTTTCGTAGACGGATTGATTTCGGCGTCACCTCGACGAGTTCGTCGTCATCGATATAGGCGATCGCCTGTTCAAGGCTCATCCGGCGCGGCGGCGTCAGGCGAACGGCCTCGTCCTTCGACGTCGTGCGGATGTTGGTGAGCTTTTTTTCCTTCAACGGATTGACGTCGAGATCGTCGTCCTTCGCGTTCTCGCCGATGATCATCCCCTGATAGACCGCCTCGCCGGAGCCGATGAAAAGGACGCCGCGCTCTTCGATGTACCACAACGCATAAGGAACGGACGTCCCGTCGTCCGTGGAGACGAGAACGCCGTTGCGCCGACCCTCGATCGGGCCCTTGTGCGGCGCATGCTTCAGGTAGGAGCGGTTCATGACGCCGGTGCCGCGGGTGTCGGTCAAAAACTCGCCGTGATAGCCGATAAGCGCGCGCGCCGGCGCGTGCATGATGAGGCGCGTCTTGCCGGCGCCCGACGGCTTCATTTCGACAAGCTCGCATTTGCGGCGCGTCAGCTTTTCGATGACAGCGCCGGAAAATTCCTCGTCGACGTCGATGAAGACTTCCTCGATGGGTTCGAGAAGCTGTCCGCTTTCATCCGTCCGCGTGACGACGCGCGGGCGCGACACGGAAAGCTCGAAGCCCTCGCGGCGCATGTTTTCGATGAGGACGCCGAGCTGCAGCTCGCCGCGGCCGGCGACCTCCATCGCGTCACCCTCCTCCGTATCCCGGACGCGGATCGCGACGTCGCCCTGCGCCTGGCGCAAGAGCCGGTCGCGGATAACGCGGCCTTGCACTTTGTCCCCCTCGCGCCCGGCAAGCGGGGAATCGTTCGCCGCGATCGTAATGGCGAGGGTCGGCGGATCGATCGGCTGGGCGGGAATGACGGTTTCGTTCTCAAGCGCGCAAAGCGTATCGGCGACGGAGGCGTCGCCGAAACCCGCCAGCGCGACGATGTCGCCGGGTTCGGCCTCGTCGACGGGTTGGCGCTTGAGACCCCGGAAGGCCAAGACCTTGGTGATCCGGACGCGTTCGATTTCGGAGCCGTCGCCCCGCAGCGCCTTCATCGTGACGCCAGGCCGCGCGACGCCGGAGACGATGCGGCCGGTGAGAATTCGGCCGAGATAGGGATCGGCTTCGAGGGTCGTCGCCAGCATCTTGAAGGGAAGCTCGCGCGCGTTCGGCGCAAGCGACGGCGGCGGCACGTGTCGGATGACGCATTCAAAGAGCGGCGCCATGTCGACGCGAGGGGCCTCGAGCGACGCCGCCGCCCAGCCGTCGCGCCCTGAGGCGTAGACGACCGGAAAGTCCAGCTGCTCGCTTGAGGCGCCGAGCGCAGCGAAGAGATCAAAGGCGAGATTGAGCGCGTCGTCAGGGTCGGCGTTCGGGCGATCGACCTTGTTGAGGACGACGATCGGGCGGAGGCCGAGCGCCAGCGCCTTCGTCAGGACGAATTTCGTCTGTGGCATCGGGCCTTCGGCGGCGTCAATCAGCAACAGGCAGCCATCGACCATCGAAAGGATGCGTTCGACTTCGCCGCCGAAATCGGCGTGGCCCGGCGTATCGACGATGTTGATGCGGATCGGCGCCGCGCCCTTTTCCCAGAGCACGCTGGTGCACTTGGCGAGAATGGTGATGCCGCGCTCGCGCTCGATGTCGTTTGAGTCCATCGCCCGCTCCGCCATCTCGGTATTGGCGCGGACGGTCCCCGACTGGCGAAGGAGAGCGTCGACCAGCGTCGTTTTCCCATGGTCGACATGGGCGATGATGGCGATGTTCCGGAGGGCGGTCATAACGGAATTCAGTCTTTCGGCCCGAAATCACGGAGCGCAGCATGCGGTGCGGCGCTGCCCAGCGGGCGGCAGGCCTGTCGCCGAATTTTTACGGCGGCGCAAGGGGCGGCGGCGATTAAGCCGTCATTTCGGCAGAGCGAGCGCGGCGTTGACGCGGCGCCAATCGACCAGTTTGAAGTTCTGTTTGGAGCCTTTCGGGTCGTTGAAGCCGTCCTGTGCGACGAGGAGCCCCGCCGGGAAATCGGGGCCGAGCGCGGCCGCAGTCACGTCGAGGCCGTCGGTTTCCTGCGCGCCGTCGACGCCGCCGGCGCCGGCGACGATGCGGAAGCGGCCGAGAAAGCGGTTGTCGCCGGCGCGGTCGTAGACCGCATAGCTGTCATCGCCCTGCGAGGAGACGACGAGATAGCCCCGCGTCTCGTCGAGCCGATAGATCGCCATGCCTTCGATATCGGCGTGGATGCCGCTGGGTCCCCGCACGGCGTCGACGGGCGTCGTCGCGTCGAACGCGCCGTTGGCGAACCCGGCCTTCCAGACGCCGCGCCCTTCTTCGCCGATGAAGAGGACGCCGGCATCGTCGTCATGGACGCATCCTTCGAGCTGGCTTGCGAGCTTGAGGCGCGCGGCCTCGACCCCGGCCCCGGCGCCGCTCAGTTCGTAGGCGATGAGATCGCCCGTCTTATAAGCGACGAAGACGTAGATCTTGCCGCCCGAAACGCCGAGGCAAAGGCCGTAAGGCTCTACGATCGCCGAGGCGAAGGCGCCCGACTTCGTCACTTTGCCCTTGTCGATGGTGAACAGCGTCACCGTGTTGTCGCTGCGGTTCGAAGCGGCGGCGATGTCGCCAGCGAACGCGCCGATCGTCACGTCCTGGCGCAGATCGACATTGTTGAGCGCGCCGACGGCGAGAAAATCCTTCACCGCACCGTCGAGGCCGTAGACGTAAAGCCCCGCCTGCTTGTCGGTCCCGAGAATGAGACTGCGCGCGCTGTCCGCGCGGTCGATCCAGATCGCGGGATCGTCGGCGGCGTCGTTCGGCGACCCGACCGCGGGCGTCTCGCGGAGGGCGGGCGCTTCGGGCAGCGGCTCGAACGGAACGCCGGCGCAGGCGGCGGCGAGGAGAGCGATCGAGAGAACGGCGGCGATTCTCAAGGCGGTTGCCTTCCTTCGAAAATGGGGCGGCTCGCCCGGCTATCGGCGATCCGCCCCGAGAAGTCCACCGGGACGCGGGAGGGGTGCGCGCCGGAAGACGGCTTCAGAACGCGAGGCGGACGGTGAAAGAATAGACGCTGCTCGATTCTTCCTGTTCGACCTCGAACCCGTCGATGTCGCCGGCGCGGATGGCGTCGGCGAATTCGGCGCCGCTGTCGCCGTCGTAATGCTCGAACACCTCAAGCTTTTCCGCATCGAGAAGGTTCGTCGCCGAGATCCGCGCGACGATCCGGTCGCCGAAGCGCTTCTCAAGGAAGGCGTCAACGTTGGCGTCGTAAGACGTCTCGACGATTTCGTCGAAGCCGAAGGCGATCGACGCGCCGCGCTTCTGATAGGAGGCGCCGGCCGTCACGCCCCAGCCCGGGAAATTCTGGATCAGCGACAGGTTGTAAACGAAGTCCGGCTGGTTGGTGAACTTGCGTTCGAGCCCCGTGTTGAAGTCGGTGGTCTCGCTGTCGAGATAGGCGGCGTTGGCGTAGAAGCCTGTCTCCGGCAGGCCGATAAAGCCGAGCGGCGTCGACAGGTCGAATTCAACGCCCCACGCCGTGCCGTCGCCGGTGTTCTGCGGCGAATACTGCGCGCCCATGCCGAACGGCGCGACCGGCGCCAGTTCGATCAGATCGCTGACATCGCGGTAAAAGACGTTGACGCCGGCGATGCCTCGGCCCGGCAGACGGCGCTCGTAACCGACATCGAAGCCCCACGCCGATTCGAGCAGCAAGTCGGGATTGCCGACGAGGATGTCTTCATCGCCGGGGGTCTCGTCTTCCTCAAACGGCGAGACGAGATCGAAATCGGGATACCGGACGGTGCGGGCGAGAGAGACGTAAAAGCGATCGTCGCCAGTCGCGTCCCAGCGCGCGGTGAACGACGGCAGCACCTTGCCCTCGCTTGTTTCGTCCACGCCGTCGTCGCTGGTCACGTCGCGCGAATAGCGCTCGTACCGGACGCCGGCCTCGAGCGACAGGCGGTCCGTGGCCTGGAGCGTGAACTTCGTGAAGGGCGAGTAGCGGAAATTCTTCACCGTCGCTTCGACGTCGGCGAAGTCGCCGAACTGGAACCCTTCGCGCTTGCCGCGGCGGATTTGCACGCCGGTCTTATTTTCGAGCCCGCCCGACAACGGAAACTTATAGGCGATCCCGGCCACGATTTCCGTGTCCTTGAGGTCGAGCGCCTCGCTGTCTTCCTCGAAGGTTTCGTCTTCGACGTCGAGCTCGGTCGTAAATTCGTCGGTCTCCTCGTCGAACACCGTGTAGCCGGCGTCGATTTCGATTTCGCCGGCGCCGAGCGGATGCGTGAAAATTCCCTGCACGCCCCAGCTCGTCTGGTTGATGTCTTCAAGCTGCGTCTCGACCGCGACGATGTCGCGCAGGGCGCGCGGGCCTTCTTCGACGGTGACGAATTTGCGCTCCTTGCGGTCAGTCAGCACCCAGAAGCCCGACAGTTCGAACGCGCCGGCGCCGGCGTCGAGCGTCAGCGCGCTGTTGAGCGAATAGTCCGTACCGTTACGGGTGTCGTCCTCGACCTCGGTCTCTTCGTCGAAGACGAAATCGGAATCGAAGAATTCGGTGAATTTCTGTTTGGGATTGCGGCGCTGCTGGACGTCGAGGCCGATCCAGAAATCATAGCCCTCGCCCGAGGTCGCAACCGCCGCCGCCGCCGAGCCGCGGCCCGAGCGGTCGCCGCCGTCGAAATAGGATCCGCCGAGGCGGATGAACGCGCCGTCGAGATCGGCGCCGTCCTTGAGGATGATGTTGAGCGTGCCGGCGACGCCCTCGCCGGACACGTCCGCCGAGGGCGAACGGATGATCTCGATCCGCTCGATCAGCTCCGCGGGAATGCGATCGACGAAGAACGAGCCGTTGCCGGACTGGCCCGGCGGGCGCCGCCCGTTTATGAGGATCTGCGTGAACTGCGAGCCGAGGCCGCGGAGCTGCACGGCGTCGAACTCAAGCACATCCGACGTGAAGACGACGCCCGGGACGCGCTTCAGCGCTTCGCCGACTGTCGTCGGCTCGAATCGCTGGAAGAATTGTAGATCGTAAGAGAGCGTCGGGTTTATATTCGGCGCACGGTCGCGGTAGACGTTGTCGCCATAGACGACGATCTCGTCGATCGACCGGTCGCCTGCGGCGTCCTGCGCCGACGCCGATTGGACCGCCGTCAACGCCAGCGCGGACACAGCGCCGAGCGCCGTCCGAAACAGTTTCATGAAAGACCCCACCGCTCCGCGGACGCGGATGCGCCGCTATCCGGTCCGTTTAATCGCGGCGGGATTTAACAGCGGAGTGACGCTTCGATGATGTTACGGTTACGGTCGCGCACCCGTTGCGCAATGCGCCTTAAAAATGGACAACGCCGCTCCGGCGAGGGAGCGGCGTTCCCAAAGTCGGGCCGATCAGACCCGCGTCAATCCTTCCGTATCTTCGCACAAGGCGACGGGCTCGCCGTCGACAAAGAGCACCGTATAGGAAACGTAATTGCCATAGTCGCCGCCTGGCAGGCGAGACCGGACGCGGATGTCAACGCCCCAGCCCTCGACGTCGGAATAGTCCTCGATATCCGCCTGAACCCGGTAAGGTTCGGACACGATCTGGACCCGCGCGCCGCGCGCGTCGTCAAGCCGGCTTTCGACATAGGACGCCGCTTGGGCCGGATAGTCATCCGGGCAGGCTGCAATATTTCCCGCCATCGACGTCGCACAAAGGGCCAGCGCGCTGGCGGCCAAGGCAAAGAGTGTCTTTTTCATCTCGGCGCTCCTCCATGACATTTCGGTGACACCATTGTCATCGAGATGTCGCGTAACTGTCATGAGAATGTCATAATCGCGCCGGTTGTCAATCGGGATTATTCAACGATTTCAGGCTTTTGCGCATCCAGTGCGCTTTTGAACGCCACTGCTGTCGGGGCCGCGCGCCCGCGCATCGTGCGAGGGATGGTTTGCGGACCTGCGTCCAGAACGCGCCGGTATCGTGTCGCTGCGGTCACGGCGCAAAGCTAAGATCGGCGGCCGCATTCACCGATGGGGGCTTTCACCCTAGTCTGAAAAAATAAGGCTCTGCGGCTGGTCGGAGGGGCATGACATGGCGCGTTTGTTGGAACGATCGGTGAAGTTCACCCAGCCCGGGCGCTACATCCTCAACATGCTGCTCTTTCTGATCGCGGTCGCGGCGGTCATTTATTATCTTTCGCCCTGGAGCCCCGACCCCTCGACGATCCTCATCGACGCCTTCGACGCCAATCCCGCCCTGAACGGACTTATCCTCGGGGTCCTCGCGATCGGCGTCATCTACAATTTGCGCCAGGCCGGGGTCATCTCGCCCGCCGTGCGCTGGGTCGAGGCGTTCCGTGAAACCGTCGATGCGCGCCGCGCCCGGCTTCCGCGCCCGCCGATGCTCATCGGCGCGATGGTGAAGCTGTTGCTCGATGCGGACGAGCGCGGCGGCCGCCTCACCCCGGAATCGACGCGGGCGATCCTCGATTCCATCGGTGTACGGATGGATGAGGGGCGCGAGATGGGCCGTTACATCGGCCATCTGCTCGTTTTTTTGGGTCTCCTCGGCACGTTCTGGGGCCTCATCGAGACAGTCAACGGCGTCGTCAACACCATCAGCGGCCTCGGCGTCGCCGAAGGCGACACCGAGGACGCGATCAGGCAGCTCATCACCAATCTCCAGGCGCCCCTTTCCGGCATGGGCACGGCGTTTTCATCCTCGCTGTTCGGCCTTTCAGGATCGCTCGTCGTCGGCTTTCTCGACCTCCAGGCGACGCAGGCGCAAGGCCGCTTCTATACGGATCTCGAAGACTGGCTCTCCGGCATGACCGACACCCGCGCGAGCGCCGGCGGCGCGAAAGCGTCCATGCAAGGAGAAGACTTCGGCGCTTCATCCCTTGAAGCGGCGATGGCCGCGAACACCGAGGCGCTGATCAAGGCGCAGGCGGGGCAGATCGCGGAACTCAAGGAGGAAATCCGGGCCTTGAACCGGACGCTTATCCGCGGCGGCAAGGAGTAGCGCATGGCCCGCCGCCGGCGCTCGTCTGAGTTCAATGTCTGGCCCGGATTTGTCGACGGTCTGACGACGCTCCTGCTCGTCTTGATGTTCGTCCTGTCGATCTTCGTGGTCGCGCAGTTTTACCTTGGCTCGAAGCTTTCGACGGTCAAGGAGGAATTGGCGACGAAGGACTCAGAGCTCGCGCGCCTCACCGCCCGGATCAACGAACTCGCCGAACAGCTCGGCCTTGCGGAAGCGGAAAAGGATAAGCTGACAGCGCAGATATTGGCGCTCGAAACGACCATCGCCGACAAGGACAAGGAGATCGCGACGGTCGCCGCCGCGCTCGCGGCAAGCCAGGCCGCGGTTGCGGCGTCCGCGGAAGAACTGGAGGCGGAGAAGGCGCTCACCGAAGATCAGAAATCGCAGATCGCGACCCTCAACGCGCAGCTGGCGGCGCTCAGAAGGCAGCTTGCGAGCCTTCAAGAAGCGCTCGACGCCGCCGCGGCGAAGGACAAGGAACAGGAAGTTCAGATCAAGAATCTGTCGCAGCAGCTCAACGCCGCGCTCGCCCGCAAGGTGCAGGAGCTTCAGGAGGTGCGCTCGCGCTTCTTCGAGGCGCTACGGGCGGCGCTCGGCGATCGCACGGACGTCAAAGTCGTCGGCGACCGGTTCGTATTCGAAAGCGACGTTCTCTTCGGGTCCTGTTCGGCGGCGGTGAGCGGGGCGGGCCGCGTCGAACTCGACAAGCTCGCCGCCGCGCTCATCGACATCAAGGACGACATACCGGCGGACGTCCCCTGGATTCTCCGCGTCGACGGGCACGCCGACGCAACGCCGCTCGGCCCATCCTGCGCGCAGTATTTCCGCTCCAATCTTCAGCTCTCGGCCGAGCGCGCGATCGCTGTCGTCGAATATCTGAAGTCGCAAGGCGTGCCGGCGAAACGGCTGATGGCGACGGGATCGGGGAGCGAATGGCCGCTTGTTTCGGGCTATTCCGCCGCCGCCCTCGCCCAGAACCGCCGCATCGAGTTCAAGCTCGACGCGCGCTGACGCGAACGGTAAATTGCGCAAGCTTCCATGGGGACGGGAAACGAGCGGGGTGACGTGATGAAGTTCCAAATTGCAGGCGCGCTCTGCACGCTGATGATCGCGGGCGGCTCGTACGCATACGCCCAGACGGCGAACCGGCAGAACGCCGATGCGCTGGAAAGCGAACTCAAGAATCGGGCGCTGACCCGCGCCGCCGTCGACCCGGCGCCTGTCGGCGAGGTTGCGAAGGAGACGGTTGAAAGCGGCGTCAACTGGATTGAAATGCGCACCGCGCTCGCCCTGACGGCGCGGCGGGAAGTCGCCGCGCAGCAGACCGCGACGCGCGCCGTTTCCCGGCCGCCCGGCATGCGCGCCGCGCCCGCCGAGACCTTCAAGTCGGTCGTCGTGCGCGAAGTGAACCTGACAAGGCTTCCGCTTCTCGCGCCGGAGGGGCCGCGCGTCGCGGAGACGCTCAAAGTCTACAGCCTCGGCGATTCCTATTCCGCGACCGCCGAAGTCGAAGACGGCGTTTCGATGCGCATGTCGGGGTCGCGCAGGAAGATCGTCGTCGGCGAAAGGCCGGCGGCGCTGGCGCGCATGCGTGCGATGCGCGCGCAGGAAAAGCCGCTCGCGAGCCTCGAGACCCCTTACGTGGTCACGCGCAGCGACAGTTCGACCGACCTCTCGTTTTCGAAGTTCGGCGCCGGCTATGTGCTGTCGCTGATGTGCGATGATCCCGCCGACGCGCGATGCGCCGACGACGCGTTCATTGTCGGCCTTGCTTCAAACATCATGCTTCTCAATCCGGAAGCGGGAGGCCAGTGATGCGAATTGACCGCGCCTCTGAACGGGGGAACGCCGCCTCCTGGCTGCTCGCCCTCCTCGTCATCGCTCTCCTCATCGGGGGGTGGTTCTGGCTGCGGGGGAACTCCGGCTCGCCTTCAAACGGGGAGCCGCCTGCCGATGACGGTCCGCCTTCGGACGAACAAGACGGTCCGGAAAACGGGCCTGCGGACCCGGACGATGAACCGGCGGAACCGCCCGCACTCGTCGACGAGGACGGCCGGGTCTTTTCCTATCTTCCGGTCGGCGACTTGTTGCCGAATTCCGGCCCGGGCCTGGCGGACGACACGGTCTACCGCTCCGACATCCTCTTCCCGACCGAAGACGCCGTCTATTTGAACAGCCAGGTCTACCGTTACGGGGGCATGAACGGGGCGCTCAACGGCATGAACGGGGCGCAGTGCGACGCCCGCAATTACGATTACCCCTGGCAGGACACGTTCTGCGAGAAGCGCGACCGCAACCAGCCGCTCTGCCCCGGCGGCGGCCATGAGGGCCTCGATATTCGGCCGCATACCTGCGCCAAAAACACGCACTGGGCGGTCGCGGTCGAGGACGCGCGCGTCATCGACGTGCGCCGGCATTGGGTGACGCTGCAGACGGAAGACGGCACGCTTTACAATTATCTTCATCTCAAGATGGACGCGCTCGAGGTCGCGGAAGGCGATCTCGTCGCGAAAGGCGACCGTATCGGCATGATCTCCGACAATTTCTTCAAGTCGGACGGAACGAGCGTGCCGACAACGACGCACCTGCATTTCGAGATGTATGAGAACTACGTCGCCTCGCCGGGCGACGATCCGCTGTTCACCAAGGTCAACCCTTACGTGACGCTTGTCGCCGCCTATGACCGCAAGCTCCGCGCGGAGTAGCGCGCCGCCGCCGATCGGCGCGGAAGAGCGACGGCGCCGCATCGACGCCCTGCGCGCGGCGATGGACCGCGCGCGCATCGGCGCCGTGCTGCTCGGTTCGACGACGAGCCTTCGCTACTTCACTGGAATCGCGTGGAGTCCTTCCGAAAGGCTTTGCGGCGCCGTCGTCACGAACACGCGCATCGATTATGTCGCGCCGGGGTTTGAGCGCGAAAAGATCGCCGGTCTGATATCGGCGCCCGGCGAGCTGCTCGTCTGGGAGGAAGATGAGGACCCCTACGCGCTGATCGCCGATCGCGTCGGCGCCGCAGATGTCGCGCTCGACCCCGATCTGCCGCTTTTCATGTACTGGCGCCTTCGCGCTTCGATCGGCGACGCGCGCCTTGCCGACGCCGCGCCGCTCATCGGCCCGTTGCGCGCGCGCAAATCGCCCGCCGAGATCGCGCTGATGCAGCATGCGAAATCGATTACGCTCGAAACCCAGCGCCGCGCGCGGAGCGCGCTGCGCGAGGGCGTCATGGCGTCGGAAGTCGCCCGGTTCATCGATGAGACCCATAGGGCGCTTGGCGGCGGCGGCAGCAGCTTTTGCATCGTCGCCTTCGGGGCGGACACATCCTTGCCGCATGGGCCGGAAAAGGATCGCGCGCTGCGGCAAAACGATGTCGTGCTGATCGACACGGGATGCCGCGTCGACGGCTACAATTCCGACATCACCCGCACCTATGTCTTCGGCGAGCCGACGGCGAAGTTCCGGGCCGCCTGGGACGCGGAAAAGGAGGCGCAGGCCGCCGCGTTCGAGGCGGCGCGGCGCGGCGCGTTATGTGAAAGCGTTGATGCGGCGGCGCGGCGCTCGCTTGAGCGGCGCGGTTTCGGCCCCGGCTACGCGCTTCCAGGACTCCCGCATCGCACCGGCCACGGCATCGGGCTCGACATTCACGAATCGCCGAACCTCGTCCGAGGCGACAGAACGCCCCTCGACATCGGCATGTGCTTTTCCAACGAACCGATGATCGTCGTTAGAGGCGAATTCGGCGTGCGCCACGAGGATCATTTTCATATCACGGCCTCGGGGCCGCAATGGTTCACCGAGCCGGCGAAGAGCCTTGATGATCCCTTCGCCAATGCGCCGGCCTTCGGCTGACGTCCCGCCTCCTTAAAGCGGCGTGCGCAAAAGTGTGCGCGGTTCACCGCATAAACGCCGCGACAAACAAGGATTGGAGCGAGCGCCCTGATTCCGAATCATGGCGCGAAGCTCTAGAGCAGCACCAGAGCGGCAAGCCCCAGAAAGACGAAAAACCCGACGACGTCGGTCACCGTCGTCACGAAGACGGCGGACGACACGGCGGGATCGGCGCCGGCGCGCTGAAGACCGAGCGGCACCAGGATTCCCGCAAGCCCCGCCGCCATGAGATTGATGATCATCGCGGCGCCGATAACGAGCGCGAGACGGAGCGACTCGCTCTCGCTCGCGCCCATCGCCGCATGCCAGACGCCGGCGAGCGCGCCCATGATGAGCGCGAACAAAATCCCGTTGAGGCCGCCGACGATCGTCTCGCGCCAAATGATGCGCGCGGCGTTGGCGGCCGTGAGGTCGCGCGTCGCAAGGCTCCTGACGGCGACGGTCAGGGTCTGCGTTCCCGCATTGCCGCCCATCGATGCGACGATCGGCATCAAGACGGCCAGCGCGACGACCTGTTCAATCGCCGCGCCGAAAATCGAGATCACAAGCGAGGCGAGAATCGCCGTGCCGAGATTGACCGCGAGCCATGAGAAGCGCGAGCGGACCGTTTCGACAACGCTGTCCGTGATCCCCGCATCCGACTCGACGCCGCCAAGCGCGAGCATGTCCTCATGGCTTTCGGCGTGAACGATTTCAACGACATCGTCGACGGTGATCATGCCGATGAGGCGCCCCGCCTCGTCGACGACCGGCGCCGAAATGAGGTTGTATTGTTCGAATTTGTACGCGACATCCTCCTGGTCCATCGTCACCGGAATCGTCGTGATGTCTTCGTTCATGATGGTGTCGATGCGAACGTCGCGTTGCGTCTTCAAAAGCGTCGCGAGCGGCACCGCGCCGATCGGCTTGTTTGCCGGGTCGACGACAAACACCTCGTAGAAAACATCGGGCAGGTCTTCCTTCCCGCGCAGCCGATCGATGATTTGTCCGACCGTCCAGAAGGCCGGCGACGCGAAGACGTCGCGCTGCATCAGTCGGCCGGCGGATTCCTCCTCATAGTCGAACGCCTGCGCGATCGCGACGCGATCGTCCATCGGCGCCTTGGCCAGAATTTCCGCGCGCTTTTCCTCATCGAGCTCTTCGAGGATGAAGGCGGCGTCGTCCGTGTCGAGTTCGGCGACGGCTTCCGCGACCGCTTCGGGGCGCATCGCGGTGACGACTTCCTCGGTGAGGTTCGGATCAAGTTCGGGAAGAACGTCCGTCGGCAGAACGCCGCCGAGCAGCTCGATCAGCGAGAGGCGGTATTCTTCTTCGAGAAGCGCGATGACGTCGGCGAGATCGGCCGGATGCAGCTCATCGAAAAGCGCGCGAATGCGGGCGACGTCGCGCGCCTCAATGGCGTTCGCGACCGGCTCGACATAGCGCTCGGCGAGCGTCAGCTCATCATGCAACGCCGAGGGCTCGCCCTCGGGGATCGGCTCCGAAGGGCTTGTCTGGCGTTCGTCGAGGATGACCGGATCGGGCATGCTTCCCTTCCCGACGCATTCGCATTGATGAGACCGTGATTCCCATGGAGCCCTAGGCGCGCCCGCTTTATTGTTCAAGCGCGACTGGACTAATCGCGGAAATCGAGAACGCCGCTCATGACTACCGCGATCACCGCCGCGGCGACCGGGAGCGCGACGAACGTCGCCCAGAGCGCCTTCCGCTTGAGATCGGGATTGTCGGGCGCGCCGGGATCTGCGCCCTCGACGCCGTCTTCCTCGCTCTCCCACCGGCCCTTGACCCCGATCGGCAGCATCACGAAGAACGCGCACCACCAGACGAGAACAAAGATGACGACAGCTCCCGCGGGGTTCACGCCTTCAAACCCTTTGCACCTGGATCACGACGCCGGGACGCTTGCCCCAGATCGAAGTCATTTCGTTTCTGACGGCGCGGGCGGCTGCAAGCTCAACGGCCGCATCGTCGAGACGCTTCGGTTTGGCGAGCGCCAGATAGGCGTTCTCAACCCTTTCCGCGATCACGGTCTCGACATCCTCGCCGCCCGGCGCTTCTTTCGGGCCCCCGATGACTGAGACGGCCGGGGGGGCGGCGAGCGCGCCATGCTCTTCGACCGCCAGCGCGACGACGACGATCCCCGCGAAAGACAGCTTGCGCCGTTCCCGCAACGGGCCTGAGCCCTCCGGCATCAAGATCGCGCCGTCGAGCAGCCAGCGCCCCGACGGAACTTCGTCGACGATTTCGGGTTCGCCGGGCGCGAGGCGGATGAGGTCGCCATTTCGCGGCGCAATCGCGCCCTCAACGCCCAGCGTCAGGGCGAATTCCGCGTGCGCTTCGAGGTGCCGGGCTTCGCCGTGAACGGGGATCGAAAATCTCGGGCGCACCCACTCATACATTTTCCTGAGTTCGTCGCGGTTCGGATGGCCCGAGACATGGGTGAAGGCGTCCTTTTCCGTGATCACATGGACGCCGAGTTCGACAAGATCGTTGATGAGGGCGAAGATGTCGCGTTCGTTGCCGGGAATGATCTTCGACGAAAAGATCACGGTGTCGCCCTCGCCAAGGACGAGGTCCTTGTGATCGTCGCGGGCTATCCGCGCGAGCGCCGCGCGCGGCTCGCCCTGGCTGCCGGTGCAAAGATAAAGGACTTTTTCCTTCGGCAGAAAGCCCGCCTGCTCCGGTTCGACGAATTTGACGCCGCCCGGCAGAAGGCCGACTTCCGCTGCGGCGCCGACGATGCGCAGCATCGAGCGGCCAAGAAGGCATACCGAGCGGCCGGCGAGGTAGGCGGCCTCGCATGCCGATACGACGCGCGCGACGTTCGAAGCGAACGTCGTCACGGCGACGCGGCCTTTTTGCGCTGCGATGAGCTTCGTCAGGCTTTCCTTGACGCGCATTTCCGATCCCGACTCGCCTGACGAAAGAACATTCGTCGAATCGCAGACCATCGCGAGAACGCCGGCTTCGCCGATGGCGCGCAGCGTCGGCGAGTCCGTGACCGGCCCAAGGGTCGGTTCAGGATCGATCTTCCAGTCGCCGGTATGAAGCACGAGACCCAAGGGCGTCCTCACGATGACGCCGTTTGGTTCCGGAATTGAATGCGTGAGCGTCACGAATTCAAGATCGAACGGCCCAATCTTCAATCTCGCGCCAAGGTCGATGACGCGCATATCGATCCTGGCGCCGCGCTCCTCAAGCTTGCTTTCGACGAGCTTTGCGGTGAAGGCCGTCGCGTAGACCGGGCATTTGAAGTCCGGCGCAAGGAGCCCCACGGCGCCGATGTGGTCCTCATGCCCGTGCGTCAGGATAAGGGCGAGGAGATTTTCCCGCTCCTCCAGGATGAAAGTCGGATCGGCGCAGATGAGCTCGACGCCCGGCGTCGAAAGGTCGCCGAACATCACGCCGCAGTCGATCATGATCCATTTGCGCGCATCTGGCGGCCCGAACCCGTAAAGGTTCATGTTCATGCCGATTTCGCCGGAGCCGCCGAGCGGGAGGAAGACGAGTTCGTCCTTCGCCATCACCTCTTCGCCTTCACGCGCTTGTGGATTTCAAAGAGGCCGCGAATCGTAAGGTCGGCGTCGAAGACGTCGATGCAGTCGGTCGCGCCTTCAAAGAGCGACACGACGCCGCCCGTCGCGACGACCTTGAGCGGCTCCGGATATTCGTCCTTGATGCGCCGGACTAGACCCTCAATGAGGCTGATATAGCCCCAGAAGACGCCCGACTGCATCGCGCCGACAGTGTCTTTGCCGATGATCCGCGCCGGCCTTTCGATGGCGACGCGCGGGAGCTGCGCCGCCGCATCGTGCAGCGCCTGCATCGAAAGATTGATGCCCGGCGAGATGATGCCGCCTTCAAAGCCGCCGTCTTTGCCGACCATGTCGAAATTCGTCGCCGTGCCTGAGTCGACGACGACCAGCGGACCGCCATAGGCGACGAACGCTCCGACCGCGTTGACAAGCCGGTCGGCTCCGACCTCGCCCGGCTTCGGGATGCGGACGTCGACGCCGGGGATTGTCGCCGCCGTCACGACAAAAGGCTCGCAATTGAAATATCGTCGCGAAAGATTCCGGAAATGAAACAGCGACTGCGGCACGACGTTCGAGATGATGCATTCTGCGACGTCGGACAGCTTGAAGCCTCCCATCGCCATGATCTGCGAGAGCCAGGCGGCGTATTCGTCAGCTGTCCGCGTCGCCGACGTCGAGGTTCGCCACTGCGCGCGCGGTCCCTTCGCGTCATAAAGCGCGATCACCGAATTGGTGTTGCCGACGTCGATTGCGAGCAGCATGTCAGCCTCGAATCAAATTGCGCAGCGCGAATGCGCCGGCGAGCGAAGACAAGATCAGATAGGCGATTACGAGCGGCGAGCGAATTAGAAAGACGCTCGCCTGCGTCAGCGCCGTCGCCATCAGGAGAACGCCGGCGCAGCCGACGAAAGCCGCGAAACTGACGGCGCGGCGCGGCGATTTTGCGAGCGCGGCGGCGAGGCTCGCGAGTCCGGCGGTAACCGCCAGCATGCCGCCGGAGACGAACCAAACCGCGTCGTGATTGATGTAGTCGTAGAGATAAGGCGTCGCCAGGCCGGCATGGAGCGCGCCGGACAGCGCCAGCAAAGCCGAAACCGCGACGTGCAAAGGCTTCATCGGAACGTCCCCGCCGGCAGCACGGCGCCGGCCGCGATCGTCCGGCACGCGCCGTCGCAGTCTAGTATGAGCGCGCCGTCAAGATCGAGGTCCTTAAAGACGCCTTCGACGATTTCGCCGGCGCTTTGAACCCTCATCGCGCGTCCAAGACCTTCCGCGCGCGCCAGCCATTCGGCGCGGACCGGCGCGAACCCCTCGTTGCGCCAGATCGCGCGCCAGGCGGCGAATGTCGCGTCCATCTCCTCGACAAAGGCTCGCGGATGCGGCGGCGGCGACGCTCCGAAATCGATGAGGCGCGCGGCGGGATAGTCGAGCCCTTGCGGCGATGAGACGACATTGACGCCGACGCCGAGCGAGACTGTCGAGGGCGTTGTGAGAAGCTCGAGAAGGAGACCCGCGATCTTGCCTCCGCCGGCAAGCGCGTCGTTCGGCCATTTCAACGATAGGTCCGCTTTCGGCGCAAATCTCCTGATCGCATCGCCGACCGCGAGCGCGGCGACAAATGAAAGTTGCGGAAGCGTTTCGGAAGGCGCGCCTTCGCGAAAGAGAAAAGTCGCGGCGACGTCGCCTTCCTCCTGCATCCATGGCGCGCCGCGCCGGCCATAGCCCGCAGTCTGGCGTACCGCGATCAGCCACAGCGGCCCTGCGTCTCCGGCGGCGGCGCGGCGCTTCGCCTCAAGGCTCGTTGAATCGAGCGAGTCGAAGATTTCAAGACGGGCGCCGGAGGCGAGAGCGCCAGCCATCGCCTAAAAAAGCGAGGCAGCCGCGGCGCGGGCCGCCGCGATGAGCGGCCCCATGAAGATCAGCATGATCGGGAAAACGAGCGCGGCGGAACCGGCGGCCGTCAGCCCCAGCCTTGATCCGACCTCGCGCTCGAATGCGGGCGCCGGCTCGTTGAACCACATCAGCCAGATGATGCGGAGGTAATAGAAGGCGGACACGACGCTGAGGACGGCGCCGACGATTGCGAGCCAGACGAGCCCCGCGTCGACCGCGGCCTGAAAGACGAAAAGCTTTCCGAAAAAACCCACCGTAGGCGGAACGCCGGCGAGCGAGAAAAGCAGGATCGACAGGATTAACGCAAGGCCCATGTTGGTTTTCGTAAGGCCGGAGAGATCGTCGATCGCCTCGGTCATTCCGCCGCGGCGGCGCATCAGAAGGATGCAGGCGAAGGCGCCGATGGTCATCACGACATAGATCGTCATGTAGATCAGCACCGATCCGACGCCCCGCTCGTCGCCTGCGGCAAGGCCGATCAGCGCAAAGCCCATGTGCCCGATCGACGAATAGGCCATCAGCCGCTTGATGTTCGACTGCGCGATCGCCGAGAAAGCGCCGACAGCCATCGACGCGACGGAGAGGACGGCGATGATCGGGCGCCAGTCGGCGACAATTTCAGGAAACGGCGTCACCAGCGCGCGGGCGAACATCGCCATGGCGGCAAGTTTCGGCGCGGCGGCGAAAAAGGCCGTCACCGGCGTCGGCGCGCCTTCATAGACGTCGGGCGCCCACATGTGGAACGGCGCCGCTGAAACCTTGAAGGCGAGGCCCGAAATCAGAAACACGAGCCCGATGACGACGCCGATATTCGCCTCGCCGGAGACGGCCCGCGCGATCGCGTCGAACTGCGTCGTTCCGGTGAACCCGTAGACGAGCGAAGCGCCGTAAAGAAGAAGGCAGGACGACAAGGCCCCGAGCACGAAATATTTAAGGCCGGCTTCGGTCGATCGGCGGCTGTCGCGATTGAAAGCGGCGAGAATGTAAAGCGCGAGGCTCTGCGTCTCGACGCCCATGTAAAGAGCGATGAGATCGTTCGCCGAAACCATCAGCGACATGCCGAGCGCGGCGAGAACGATGAGAACAGGATATTCAAACCGCCCGAGCTGCTCTCCGGCGAGATACTTGTCCGACATCAGTATGGCGAAGGCGGCCGACGCGAGAACGAGGACCTTCATAAAGGACGAGTATGCGTCGATGCGGAACGACCCGCCGAAGAGGTTCTGGGCGGGGCCGCCCTGAAGCGCGACGACGACGAGGAGCGCGGCGAGGAGGAGGCAGATCGACAGGGTCGAAATCAGGCGCGATGACCGATCGCCAAGAAAGACTCCGGCGATGAGAAGCGCCATGCCGCCGACGGCGAGCACGAGCTCGGGGATGGTCCAAAAAAGCGTTTCCGAAAAGCTCATCACGGCGCTCCGGCGACGCTGGCGAGCGCGGCGCTGAAATTGGAAATCAAGAGGTCGACTGAAGGCGCGAAGACGTCAAGCGCCGGCTTCGGATAAACGCCGAGCACGAGCGCGAACGCCAGCAGCGCAAACAGCATCGCGCCTTCACGCGCATCGACATCCGCAATCGCAAGCAGTTTGGTTTTCGTGAGATCGCCATACATGACCTGGCGATAGAGGCGCAGCGCATAGGCCGCCGACAGAATGACGCCGATCGCGGCGAAAAAGGCGATCCAGGAGTTCACCTTGAACGCGCCGGCCATCGTCAAGAACTCGCCGATGAAACCGGAAACTCCGGGAAGGCCGACATTGCCCATGGTGAAGAAGAGGAACAGGAAGGCGTAGAACGGCATTCGGTGAACGAGGCCGCCATAGGCCGAAATTTCGCGCGTGTGGATGCGATCATAAAGGACGCCGACGCAAAGGAAGAGCGCGCCCGAGATGAAGCCGTGCGACAGCATCTGGAACAGGCCGCCCTCGATCCCCTGCTTGGTTCCGGTGAAGATGCCCATCGTCACGAAGCCCATATGGGCGACGGAGGAATAGGCGATGAGCTTTTTCATGTCCTCCTGCGCGAGCGCGACCAGCGAGGTATAGACGATCGCGACAATCGAAAGCGCGTAGATGAACGGCGCGAAATCGGCGCTGGCGATCGGAAACATCGGCAGCGAGAATCTCAAAAATCCATATCCCCCCATCTTGAGGAGGATCGCGGCCAGAATGACGGAGCCCGCCGTCGGCGCCTGAACATGCGCGTCGGGAAGCCAGGTGTGGACCGGCCACATCGGCATCTTCACTGCGAAGGAGGCGAAGAAAGCCAGCCACAGCCATTTCTGGGCGCCGGCGGGAAAGGCCGTCGCCTGTAGCGTGGGGATGTCGGTCGTGCCTGCAAACCGCCACATCCAGACGATTGCAACAAGCATCAGCACCGAGCCGAGAAACGTGTAGAGGAAGAACTTTACCGCCGCATAGACGCGGCTCGGCATCTCGACACCGCCGAGCGCCTTCGTTCCCTTCGAGCCCCAGACGCCGATGATGAGGAACATCGGAATGAGGCTTCCTTCGAAGAAGAGATAGAAGACGATGAGATCGAGCGCGCAGAAGACGCCGAGGATCAGCGTCTCCATGATCAGGAACGCGATCATGTATTCCGGAATGCGCTTTTCAATCGACTTCGACGCGGCGATGCAGATCGGCATGATGAACGTCGTCAAAAGCACGAACAGGATCGAGATCCCGTCAACGCCCATCTTGTAGGACACCCCGCCGCCGAGCCATGTCGCTTCCTCGACGAGCTGATATCCCGCGAATGAGGAATCATAGAATGCGACGTAGATGAAAACCGACACCGCAAACGCGCCGAGCGTAAACAACATGGCGACATTGCGGGCGACGGTGTCGATTTGCGCCTGCTCGTCCGCGGCGATTTCGCCTTTCGCGTCGCGCTTGGCGAGCATCTGGCGCAGCGCAATGCCGAATGCGCCGATGACCGGGAGGAAAGTCAAAAGCGACAGCCATGGCTGGGAGGCAAGGCTCTCGGCGATCATATCGTTCATCGCCCGCCTCCGAACCGGAAGATGATGAACGTCACGAGCGCCGCGATGCCGACCAGCATCACAAAGGCGTAGTGATACATGTAGCCGGTCTGAACCCTTACAATGCGGCGCGCGCCTGCTGCGACTGCGCCGGCGATTCCGTCAGGTCCGACGCCGTCGATCGTCCGGCCGTCGCCGTCGAGCCAGAGGAAGCGGCCGAGCGCCAAAGCCGGCTTCACGAACAGGAAGTCGTAGAGCTCGTCGAAATACCATTTGTTTTTCAGGAATTCGTAGACCATGCCGCCCGGCCTCAGGAGACCGCGCCGCAAGGGATCGCCGCGCATGTATTGGAAATAGGCGGCGACGAAGCCGGCGACCATGGCGAGGAACGGCGCCCAGAGAACCCAGACCGGGAATTCGTGTTCGCCGCCATGCGCGGCGTCCTCGTCAGGGGTCGAAGGCGCGCCATGAACAACCTCGGCCGCGTGCGCGTTCATCGGCGGCGGCGCGTGCTCAACCGCGGAGTATAGCGCCCCGTTCCAGAAGCGCTCGGCGTTCGATCCGACAAAGTCGCTGTAAAACGCCATGCCCGCGAACACCGCGCCCGTCGCGAGAACGATGAGCGGCGCGTGCATGATCGCCGGGACTTCATGCGGATGCTTCCTCACGTCCTCCGGCACCCGCGTCGGGCCATAGAAGGTGAGGAAGACGAGACGCCAGGAATAAAAGGCGGTGCAAGCGGCCGCGGCAAGGCCGAGCGCGAACGCCAAAGCGCCGAATGTCTTGCCTGCCTCGCCGGCGGCGTAGGCGCTTTCGAGAATCATGTCCTTCGACACAAAGCCGGCGAAGCCGAGCGGCATGTCGCCGATTTTCACTCCTGGAACGCCGACGCCCGTGATCGACAGCGTGCCGATCACCATGAGCAGGGATGTCAGCGGCAAAAGCGCCTGGACGCCGCCCATTTTCTTGATGTCCTGTTCGTGGTGAAGACCGTGAATGACCGCGCCGGAACCGAGGAAGAGGAGCGCCTTGAAGAAGGCGTGCGTGAAAAGGTGAAACATCGCCGCGCCATAAGCGCCGACGCCGGCCGCGAAAAACATGTAGCCGAGCTGCGAGCACGTCGAGTAGGCGACGATCTTCTTGATGTCGTCCTGGAGGAGGCCGACGGTCGCGGCGAAAAACGCCGTCACGGCCCCGACGAGCGTGACAAGCGCCGCGGCGTTCGGGGCGTATTCGTAGAAAACGGAGCAACGGCAGACGAGGAAAACGCCTGCGGTCACCATCGTCGCCGCATGAATGAGGGCGGAAACCGGCGTCGGGCCTTCCATCGCATCGGGAAGCCAGGTGTGCAAAAGGAACTGCGCGGATTTCCCCATCGCGCCGATGAATAGGAGCACCGACATCACGGTCAGCGCGTGGAAATCCCAATTGAGGAACGTGATGGTCAATTCGCGGATCGGCGCGCCCTCCGCCGCGCCCCAAGGCGTCACGACGGCGTTCGTCGCCACCGCTCCGAACACCTCATCGAACCGCACCGAGCCGAATACGTAGAAGACGCAGAAAATGCCGAGCGCGAAACCGAAGTCGCCGACGCGGTTGACGACAAACGCCTTGATCGCCGCATCATTCGCCGACTTCTTCTTGAACCAGAAGCCGATGAGGAGATAGGAGGCGAGACCGACGCCCTCCCATCCGAAGAACAGCTGCATGAAGTTGTCGGCCGTGACGAGCGACAACATCGCGAAGGTGAAGAGCGAGAGATAGGCGAAAAACCGCGGCCGCCCTTCGTCCTCATGCATATAGCCGATCGAATAGGCGTGAACGAGGAATGAGACGGTGTTGACGACGACGAGCATCACCGCCGACAGCGTATCGAGCCTGACCGCCCAGTCGGCGTAAAAATCGCCCGACTGAAACCACGTGAAAAGCGAAATCGTGCGCGCATCGCCGCCGACGGCGACATCGAAGAACAGCGCCCAGGCGTAAACGCAAGCGGCGCCGACGAGCGCCGTCGTCGCGACTTCCGCCGCGCGCGCGCCCGCCATTCGCCCAAGGGGCATCGCGAGAAGCGCGCCGAATAGCGGCAACAGGACGACAAACGGCTCCATCGGCTCGGGTCCTAGTTCTTCATCAGATTGGCGTCTTCAACCGCGATGTCGCCGCGATTGCGGAAGAAGGCGACGAGTATCGCAAGGCCTATCGCCGCTTCCGCCGCCGCGACCGTCAGCACCATGAAAGCGAAGACCTGGCCGACGAGATCGCCGAGAAACTGCGAAAACGCCACAAGATTGATGTTGACGGCGAGGAGCATCAGCTCGATCGACATCAAGATGATGATGACATTCTTGCGGTTGACGAAAATGCCCGCCATGCCGATCGTGAAGAGGATCGCGGCGACGCTCAAATAGTGCCCGAGCCCGATCATGCTCAAATTCCCTGCCCCGTCCGGACTTTCTTGAGCTCGACGCTCGCCTCGCGCTTCCTCGCGACCTGCGCCGCCGGGTCCTGTTTCTTCAGTCCCTCTCGCACGCGGAAGGTGAGAACGATTGCGCCGATCATGGCGACAAGGAGGATGACGCCGGCGATCTGAAAATAGTGGACATAGTCGGTGTAGAGGACGAGGCCGAGCCCCTCGATATTCGTCGGCGCGCCGGGGGCCGCGAGCGCCGATCCCGCCGTCGCCGTCGGATGCCCGGCGGCGAAAGCGGCGTCAGACGGCATTTTCCAGGCCGCGAAGGCGAGGATCAGCTCCACAACGACAAGGCCGGCGATGGCGACGCCGATCGGCAGATATTGAAGGAACCCCTGCTTCATTTCGACAAAGTCGACGTCGAGCATCATGACGACGAAGAGGAAAAGCACCGCAACCGCGCCGACGTAAACGACGACGAGCAGCATGGCGAGATACTCAGCGCCCATCAGCACGAAAAGGCCTGCTGCGGAAATGAAGGCGAGGATCAAGAAGAGGACCGAATGCACGGGATTGCGCGAGGCGATCACCATGAGGCCGGATGCGACCGCCGAAAGCGCGAAGACCCAGAAGGCGAAGGCGGCGAGCGTCATGAGGACTCTTGAAGCGGCTCGGAAGGAAACCCGACGGACCGCCGGAAAGGCGACGGAATTGAACGGAAGCGCCGCCGGAAACAACGGGTTGCCTTCGGCCGCGCCATGGAAGCGCGGCGGGTTTTAGACCGCGCCGTCGGCCTTTGCAAAGGGCGGCAGGCGGTCGCCCATGAGCCCTTCTGAAGCTTTTTCCACAAGAACTGGGCGGCGTCCGGAGAAGCGTCGCCCTATATTGAGGGGACGATTCCCGGGAGAAGCGGATGAGCGAGGAACGCAGCTATTATCTTGGCACCCATGATGTCGAAGCCTGGCGGCTCGGCGTCCAGCACCGGGTGTGGCGGGCAAGGACCTTCGACGTCTGGCGGCGCGCCGGAATCACCGACGGCTCGACCGTCATTGATGCGGGCTCCGGCCCCGGCCACGCGACGCTCGACCTTGCCGAAATCGTCGGGCCGAAGGGCAAGGTTCACGCGCTCGACCGATCGGACAATTTCCAAAGCGCGATCGAGGCGGGCGCGCGGGCGCGCGGGCTCGCCAACATCACCCTTCACAATGTCGACTTGATGCTCGACGCCGTCCCCGTCTCGGGCGTCGACGCCGTCTTCATCCGCTGGGTCTTCATCTTCATCGCCGACCCGGTCCTCGTGCTGAAAAAACTTGCCGGCGCGTTAAGGCCCGGCGGCCGATTCATCTGCCACGATTATTACGACTGGGGCGTTATGCGCTGGACGCCGCGGCGCCCGAAGCTTGACGATTTCGTTGAAACGGCGATCCGCGACTGGCGGGCGAACGCCGGCGACATCAACGTCGCACGGACGCTCCTTCCCGCGCTCCCCGACGTGGGCCTCAAGGTCGTCGAGGCGAATCCGATCGTCTTCACGACGAGCCCCAAAGACTTCACCTGGCAATGGCCGAAGACGTTCATCGTCCCGCACGCCTACAGGCTCGCCGAGCGCGGCGTCGTCACAAGTCAGTGGGCGGATGAGGTCGCGAGGGAATGGGCCGAGGCCGAGCGCGACCCGACGACGATCATGACGACGCCGCTGCTGATGGAGGTCATCGCCGAGAAAATTTGAGCCGCGCGGCGCGTCCAATTGTGAATCGCGCCGCGCGAACGCTACTGGAGAATATTCGGGATCTGCGCGGTCCACGTGCCGCCGAGCATGGTCATCTTGGCGGTCACTGCGTGGCCCTCGTCCGGAGCGCTCGACAGCGCCTGAGACGAAACGCAGTCATACATGTCCTTGCCGGTCTTGGAGCACGTCGCTTCCTTGATGATCGGATGGTCTTCGCCGAACAGATAGGGGCTCTCCTTCGCCAGCGCCTCGACCGCCGATTGAACGGCGGCCTTGTTCGGCCCGGCGCCGCCGCACCCCGAAACGCCCAACGCCGACATTGCAGCGGAACCCGTTAGAGCGCGACGCATGTTCCCCTTCTGTTGCTGACGCATGCCTTTTGCCCGTCCAGACAGCCCTTGTCGCACATTTAGGGGGGCCAAAACGGGCCGAACCGGCGTCTCGCGATGATTCGGGGCGAAGCGCGCCGACTTGGCGGGCCTTGTCGCAACAGCCGGAACGCCCGCCGCCGGATTTTGTCGCGCGCCGGCGAGCAGCGCATGCGCGCCATTCAGACGACATTCGGCGACGATGCGGCGAGCGTCAGCGCCAGCCCTCACCGATACGGCGCGTCGAGCTCCAGGTTCTTCGCGATCTCGCGCTCCCAGCGGTCGCCGTTCGCGAGAAGGCGGGCCTTGTCGTAAAAGAGTTCCTCGCGCGTCTCGGTCGCAAATTCGAAATTCGGGCCTTCGACGATGGCGTCGACCGGGCAGGCCTCCTGGCAGAAGCCGCAATAGATGCACTTCGTCATGTCGATGTCGTAGCGCGTCGTGCGGCGCGAGCCGTCTTCGCGGGGCTCCGCCTCGATGGTGATCGCCTGCGCCGGGCAGATCGCTTCGCAAAGCTTGCAGGCGATGCAGCGCTCTTCCCCGTTCGGATAGCGGCGGAGCGCGTGCTCGCCGCGAAAACGCGGGCTAAGCGGCCCCTTTTCGAACGGGTAATTCAGCGTCGCCTTGGGGCGGAAATAATACTTCATCGCGAGGAAAAACGCCCCGACGAAGTCCTTGAGCATGAAGCCGTTCAGCGCCTGAACGATGCGCGACATCGCTTACGATCTCCAGCTTTGGAAGTAGGCGGCGAGGTCCGGGAAGGCAAGCATCACGCCTGAGACGAGGACGACCCAGACGAGCGAGAGCGGAAGGAAGACCTTCCAGCCGATCCGCATCAGCTGGTCATAACGGTAACGCGGCACGATCGCCTTCACCATGGCGAAGAGGAAGAAAAAGAAGAACGTCTTCAGCATGAACCAGAAGACGGGAATCTCCTGGAGCCACGGCGCCCATGACGTCGGCAAAGGCGAATGCCAGCCGCCGAAAAACAGCGTCGTCAGCATGGCGCACATGAGGACGATGTTGGCGAGCTCGCCGATCATGAACATGAGAAAGAGGGTCGAGGAATATTCGACCTGATAGCCGGCGACGAGTTCCGATTCCGCCTCGGGAAGGTCGAAAGGCGGCCGATTCGTTTCGGCGAGCGCCGAGATGAAGAAGACGACGAACATCGGGAACAGCGGAATGAAGTTCCAGTTCCAGAAACCGCCGCCGCCGCGCGCCTGCGCCTCGACAATCTCGGAGAGGTTGAGCGACCCGACAATGAGGAGGACCGTGATGATCACGAAGCCGATCGAGACCTCGTAAGAGACCATCTGCGCCGCGGACCGCAGGCTCCCCAGGAACGGATATTTCGAGTTCGACGCCCAGCCGCCGATGATGATGCCGTAAACGCCAAGCGATGAGATTGCGAATAGGTAGAGAATGCCGACATTGATGTCAGCGCCGACCATGCCGGGGCCGACCGGGATCACCGCCCAGGCGACGAGCGCCAGAACGAAGGTGAGGATCGGCGCGATGAGGAAGAGCGCCTTGTTCGCCCCCGCCGGAATGACGATTTCCTTGAAGACGAATTTGAAGAGGTCGGCGAAGGATTGAAGGATGCCGAAAGGTCCGACGACGTTCGGCCCCTTGCGCATCTGGACCGCCGCCCAGACCTTGCGGTCGAAATACATGAGGAACGCCTGCGCGAGGAGCAGCGACACGACGAGGGCGAGCGCCTGCAGCGTCGTCGGCACGAGCCACCAGAGCCAGCCCTGGTCGGTCGGCCGCGAGGTCAAAAAGGTCCAGATCTGTTCCATGGGGCCCGCCTCTTAATCCGGTTGCGGCCGCGAGGGAAGGCGCGCTTTCACGGGCAAAATCAGCGCCGAGTCCCAGTTTTCAGCCGCTGGCGGCGAAGACAGGTTGGGGGCCGCTGGGTCGATCCCGTCGGCTCGGCGCCCCCGCCTCGTCCCTCAGTTCGAGGGCGCGATGAACCCGATCATCACCGGACGCGCCGCCTCGCAGGCTTCGAACATGATCCAGACGCCGTCGCCGGCGACGGCGCGGCGCGGCGTCGCGCCTTTCGCCGGAAGCGCGCGTTCGGCCCAAAGCGGCGCCGTCAGCCCAAGCGCCGGCGCGAGGATTGAAACGCGACCGCGACCTTCGGGATCGACAGTCCCGGCGATTTCGGCGCGATGCGCGCCGCAAAACGACATTTGCGGCTCGGCCCGGCCGGGCGTCGAGAGCGCGGCAAGCGCGGCGCTCCCGGCAATTGCAATGTGGAAGACGCGCATGGTTCAGCCCCATTCCTGCGGTCGGACCATAGCGCGTCGAGAGCGCGAGCGCGAACCACCGCGCGCTCGCCCCTGATCGTCTGGCGCGATTTCTTGACCGCGCCGGACGATTAAAGTCTTATGTCAGCGCGCCTATTCGCGCATGCGACCTTCTCGTCTGAGACGAGCTGGAACCCCTTCGATGCCGATCAGACTGAAGCGCGTATACGATCCGCCGGAAAGGTCGGACGGCGTTCGCGTCCTCGTCGAACGGCTCTGGCCGCGCGGTCTAACGAAAGAGGCGGCAGCCGTCGATCATTGGATGAAGGACGTGTCGCCCTCCCCGGCGCTGCGCCAGTGGTACGCGCACGATCCGGAGAAATGGCTGGCGTTCCAGCGACGCTACCTAGCGGAACTCGAGACGAACGAAACGGCGGTCAAGGCGATTGAGGCGCTGTGCGCGAAAGCGCCCGTCACCTTCGTCTTCGCGGCGAAGGACGAGGTGCGCAACAGCGCCGCGCTCCTCAAATCCCATATCGAGCGCCGCGCGCGCCGGCTGGCGAAATAGTTCGCATTAAGATCATATGGCCTGCGTCCAAGGGAGCCCTAAACGCAAGAAAGCCTCCCGGATCGCTCCGGGAGGCTGAAGCGCCGCCGTCGGGGAGAGTGGACGGCTAAGCGTTTTCGATCGGGCCGAACTCGAAACACGGCCCCTTCAGAACTTGTTTGCGTCTCATAACTCATGGCGAGTCGACTTACTGTCGCCCAGCCGACATTTTCGGAAAGAATCCGGGCGCTGGCGGACGCAATTCAGTTCGGCGCTGATTTACTCGCGTGAGCCGCGAAATCCTGCAATTTTTTCAGCGAGTTGACGGTAATGGAGCCATACTTGGTCTTGATCGCGCCGAAGGCTTCCAATTCGCCCAGCACGCGGTTGATCGTCTGCCGCGACACGCCGACCATCAGCGCAAGGTCCGACTGCGCGATGTCAAGTTCAATTTTTTCCTGGCGTCCCGTGCAGTGCTGGTTCGCGATCCAATGCAGACGCATAGCGACCCGCGCCTGAAGTCCGAACGACATCAGTTCTTCAATGAGCTGGAGCGCGTCGCGAAGATGAAGCGTCGTCGATCGCACAAGCGCCGCATCGACTTCGCGATGCATGGCGCGAATTTCGTTGAAGCGCGCAATCGGCAGGAAATCAAACCGGCACGCGGTCAGCGTTTCCGCGAAGACGGCGCGAGGGGCGCCGTCAATTGATGCGATATCGCCGATGACTTCGGTCGGCGTGCAAATCTTGAGGATCGCTTCGCGGCCGTCCTTGGCGAGAAAATACGCCTTTGCACGACCGGAGATCAGGCGGAAGACTCCGTCGGGCGCTGCGTCACGCTCGTATATCAGCGTTCCCGCCGGGAGTGTCCGACGCTCGCTCGCGGCGCTTACTTTCGCCCGCACATATTCCGGCAAGGCGCCGATCCAGTCAGTATCCGCTCGCGACATGAACCACGCGACGTCGCCTCCCCCGACATCCACAGTAGCATGCGCCGCAGGCGAAACAATCGCCGCGTGTCAGCAACCCGGAAGGCGCGCGCATTCCTATTTGATTAGCCGTCCGCGCCGGGCGCCTTTTCCGAGCGCCTCGCTCGTTAATTTTCGAGGATTTCCGCGGGGTCCGGCGGCGAACAGCGCCCATCCAGCCCCACTGGCGGGCGCCCTTTCTTGCCGTACGCCGCATCCGCGTTCCCTCCGCTTTTCAAGGGGAGAGAATGAGAGAGTTTCCCCGCCATATCGCCGCGCAGATCTCAGAACCCGCAACGTCGATCGTTGTTCGCGTGTCAAAAGCCATGGGGCCCGGTTTTTCGCCGCGCCCTCCGCGTAAAACGGCCAACGTCTGAAAATCCGCCGGTCCATCGCGCGAAATCCCGACTGTATTCTCTTCGGCGTTTTCGCGCGAGGAGGGCCGCCCTGTTCCGCTATTTGACGCTGATGCGTCCGAAGGGGCTCGAGTTGTTCTTCGACACGCTTTCGGGCGAGCCTGAAATCTCGATCTTGCCGATTCCGGCGATTTCGGCGTCGACGCTTTCCGACGCGTAGACCTTCGCCTCGCCAACGCCGGAGACGTCGATTTTCACCGATCGGCACTGGAGGCCTTCGGCGTCAAGTTCGCCGACGCCTGAAACATCAGCGTCGAGCGCGCCGCAGCTTCCCTCAAGCTCAAGCTCGCCGACGCCGGAAATGTCGGCGCTGAAATTTTCCGAATTGACGCCGGTCGCCTTGCCGTCAACGACGCCCGCGGCGTCGATGGCGTTGAGCGCCGGCATTCTCACCGTCGCCGTGATCCCGTGCTTGATGAGCCGCCGCTTGCCGCTCGCGTCGCGTTCATGCGTGTCAAGGACAAGTTCTCCCTCGCGAACTTCGGCCGTTGTGCGGGCAAGGTCGCCTTCCCTGCCCGAGAGGGTCACGGAATAGGCGTCGCCGCCGACCGTCACGTCGAGTTCAAAAACGCCGGCGATCTCGATCCGGTCGAAATCGGCGACCTCAACGGTTTTCGTCACGTCCTCGCCGCGATCGCGGTCGCCGATGTCGGAAAGATCGCCCCAGGCAACCTTGACGGCCGTCACCGCAATCGCGCCCGCGATCAAGAGCCCGATCAAGAACCCCAGAAACAGTCTCATTCTTCCCTCTCCCTTCTTGCCCCAACTTCGCTCAATGCACGTTGATCTCGGCGAAGTAGCCGCCGCGTTTTTCGACCTTCTTCGGCGAGCCGTAAATGTTTATCTCGCCCATGCCGGAGACTTCGGCGGTCGCCGCCTCGCGCGCGAAAACCGCCGCCTCGCCCATCCCCGAAAGCGACACGTCCGCGACGCCGCATCGCAGCGCTTCGGCGTTAAGCTCGCCGACCCCCGAAACGCGCGCATGAAGATTGCCGCAGCGCCCGGCGATCGTCACCTCGCCGACGCCGGAAAGATTGACCTTGAAGGCTCCTGCATCGACGCCCCTGATGTCCGCGTCAGTGACGCCCGACACCATCACACGGTCAAGAGTCGGCATCGTCACTTCGGCGCTGAGGCCGCTTCGGTCCCCATGATGCTTAATGCCGCGAAGGCGCTTTTTCGTATCGAGGACAAGCGTCCCGTTCTCGACGGCCGCTTCGGCGCGCTGCATCTCTTCAGGCGACCCTGAAAGCCGGATCGAATAATCGCCCCCGACTTCGACATCAAGCTCATAGGCGCCGCTGACTTCGATCGCGGTGAAATCCTTGAGCTCGATTGTTCGCTCTTCGCTGCCGCCTTCGCCGGCGGCGGCCTCCGAAATCAACGCGGCGAGGACGCATCCGACAAACAGGAGAGGGCTTCGCATCAACTGCTCCAAAACGCCGCGAAACGCGCGCGGCCGTTTCGAGACCGTAGCGAGGCCGCAGGGCAACGCCTATCCGCTCCAGCGCGCGGAGATCTCGGATCAGCGAAAGCGCGCTTCCAAAAGGTCGCAGGACTGTAAATGATAATCACTTGCAAGAGCGTCCCGCTCCTGATACCAGAGCTCCAGTTAAGAATCATTCGCAAGTAAGGGCGCGCTGTCGAAAATGGGAATCAAAGGAAAGTTCAACGCGCCAGTCGCGGCGCTGCTCACGGGGTCGGCGCTTTCGGCGCTGACGCCGGCCCTTGCCGCCGACGCCGATGGGGCGCGATTTGCGTTGATCGCGGATCAGGTGGTCGTCACCGGAGAGCGTGTCGATTACGCAAGCGAACAGACTGCGACGGCGACCAAGACCGACACGCCGCTCGTCGACATTCCCCAGTCGATCTCCCTCATCACGCGCGACCTGATCGACGACCAGATGATGCGGTCGATGGCGGATGTCGTGCGCTATGTTCCGGGCGTCTCGATGGCGCAGGGCGAAGGCCATCGCGACGCGCCGGTCTTGCGCGGCAACGCGTCGACCGCCGACTTTTACGTCGACGGGGTAAGGGACGATGTCCAGTATTACCGTGATCTCTATAACGCCGAACGCATCGAAATCCTCAAAGGTCCGAACGCGATGATTTTCGGGCGCGGCGGCGCCGGCGGCGTCATCAACCGCGTCACAAAGACCGCAAGTTTCGATCCGGAGCGGGCGCTGACTTTGCAGGGCGGTTCGTTCGGGTTTGCGCGCGGCGCTGTCGATGTCGGCGCGGCGTTTTCAGATCGCGCCGCCGGACGCCTCAATGCGTTCTACGAGAATTCCGATTCCTATCGCGACTTCGCCGGCATCGAGCGCTTCGGGGTCAATCCGGCGCTGCGCTTCGCGCCGGGCGCGGCGACGACAATCGACGTCGCTTACGAGTTCTTGAACGATGAGCGAACCGTCGATCGCGGCGTTCCTTCCGAGAACGGCATTCCTTACGCCGGCGACCGGCGCGCCTTCTTCGGCAACCCGGACGCTTCGTTCAGCAAGGCCGAGGTCCATGCCGGCGATTTCGCTTTTTCGCATGCGTTCAGCGAGGCGCTCACCTTGCGCAACCACCTCCGGATCGCCGATTACGGCAAATATTATCAGAACGTGCATGCCAACGGCGCCGTCGGCTCGACCGGCGTTCCGGGCGAAGTGCCGCTTCAGGCGTATTTCAGCGGCGCAGACCGCTTCAATGTCTTCAACCAGACCGATCTCATCTTGAAAGCCGAGACCGGCGGGATCCGTCACGCGATCCTTATCGGCGGCGAGATCGGCGTTCAAGATACGGACAATCTCCGCTCCGCGAACAATAACGCCGCCGGCGTCGTCACGATCGCTGCGCCGACGACGAGCGCCGTTCCCGTCTTCCTCGCGCCCCAGACCGACAACCATGTCAATCTCACGACGGCCTCCGTCTATGTCCAGGACCAGATTGATATTGCGTCATGGCTGCAGCTGATCGGCGGCGTCCGGTTCGATCATTTCAATATCGACGTCGCCGACAATCTCGCCGGCGGCGAGATCGGGCGAACAGACGAGGCGTGGAGCCCGCGCGGCGGCGTCATCGTCAAGCCGGCGAACAACGCCTCAATTTATGCGAGCTACTCAAAGTCCTTTCTGCCGCAGTCGGGCGACCAGTTCGGCGCCCTTTCGCCGACGACCGCCGCGCTCGAGCCGGAAACTTTCGAAAACATCGAGGCCGGCGTCAAATGGGAGCCGCGCGCCGGCCTTGTATTTTCCGCCGCCCTCTATCGTCTCGATCGCGAGAACACGATTGCGCCCGGACCGACGGCGGGCTCGGTCGTCCTTACCGGCGCGTCGCGAAGCAAGGGGCTCGAAATCTCGCTCGCCGGTTCGATCACCGATCGCTGGGAGGTCCTCGCCGGCTACACGCTGCAAGAGGCCGAGATCACGCGCGCGACCAGCGCGGCGAGCGCAGGCGCCGACCTGCCGCTCACGCCAAAGCGCGCCTTCGCGATCTGGAACGCCTACTCGTTCACCGATCACTGGCGCGCAGGCGTCGGCGTCATTCATCAGACGGAACAGTTCGCCTCGTTGTCGAACACGGTTGTTCTTCAAGGATTCACGCGCGTCGACGCCGCGCTCTATTACACGCTGAACGAGCGCTTCGAGGCGCAGATCAACATCGAGAACCTCTTCGACGAGACCTATTTCCCGACCGCGCACAACGACAACAATATCACGCCAGGCAGTCCCCGCGCCTTCCGCGTCTCAATCGCCGGGCGCCTTTGAGCCGAATGCGCCGCCGCCGGACCGCCGACTTCCTGCGGCGGTACGGCGCATGGGCGTTTAGCCCGCTGTTAAGCATGCGGCCTTAACCTTTTCGCCGGAATTGCGAGGGGAAGGGCCGCGCCATGGCCGCCGACGTCAAAGACGCATCGCGAAGGCTGAGAACCGGCGTCTTCGTCGCGCTCGCCGCCTATATCCTGTTGTCGCCGCTGTTCGTACAGGCGTTTGGCGTCGAGACGAAAATCATCCGCCCCTGGATCATGTTCAAGGATGTCGGGACCGGCATCCTCAAGGGCGAGTTCATCGCGACGACGGCGGCCGGCGAGACCTATCGCCTCTCGCCGCTCGATGTGCTCGGCGCGGCGCGCTATCCTGTCCGCGTCCAGCCCTACCGCTTTGACAAGCTCGTCCTCAAAGACGGCGACCTCATCCGCTTTGCAGCCGGCTGGTGCGCGGCGCATCGCGCTGAATTCGTCGACCTTCGCTATGAGGGACGCGTCGGCGCCGGCAAGTCCTGGCGGCCGCTCTCGGCGTCCGGCCTCTGCGCGGCGGCCGTCCAATGACCATGACCGCAAGAACCGAAGCTGCGGACCGGCCCCTCGCCCGCGTCGTCGCCGACATTTCCGACTTCGCCAATCGCGAGGGATCGACGCGCGCCGTCGCGCTCGTGCGCATTCTGATCATCCTGCTCGTCCTCGTGAAGTGGGGCGAGGATCTCGCCTTTTTCAGCGCGACGGCGCCGGGCGTCGTCTATCTCTCGCCGCTCTTCTTCCTCGCAGCCGGCGCGGCGCTCATCGGCTGGCGCACCAAGCCCGCGCTCTTTGCGCTGACGATCCTTCTCGCCGTCTTCTATTTCGGATACGGCCAGCGCTTTGGCGTCAATGAATGGGCGCACCATCACAGCTACATGCTGCTCTTCGTCGTCACGATGCTGAACGGCGCGCCATGCGAGAAGTCCTATTCGGTCGACCGCTGGCTCGCGGTGAGGCGCGCGGCGCGGCGGGGCGAGGCGGCGCCGGCCGAGCGCGGACCCTTGTGGGCGCAAAGCCTCATCATTTTGCAGCTCGCGGCGCTTTATTTCTGGACGGCGGTCGACAAGACCGAATGGCGATTCTTGAACGGCGAACGCCTCGAGCGGATATTCGAGTGGGCCTATGCCGGCCATCCGGCCTATGCGCTCCTCACGCAAAGCTGGCTTCTCGCCGCATCATCGACCGCGGTCGTCATCATCGAATATTTTCTCGCCTATGCGCTTCTTGCGGGGCGTTTCAAGCGCGGCGCATTCGCGATTGCGCTCGTCCTTCACATCGGGTTCTATTTCTTTCTCAAGGTGGACACCTATTCCGCGACGATGCTCGTTCTCTATCTTCTCTATGCGAGCCCGGAGCGCGTTCACCGCGCAATCGACGAGCTGCAAGGATACGGAGCCGAGGGAAACGCCGCCGCATGAACGCAACCGTCTACTATGACGGAGAATGCCCCTTCTGCCGCTCCTATGTCGCCTTTGCGCGGCTGAAGGAACGCTTCGGCGAGGTGGATCTCGTCGACGCGCGGACGGCGCCTGAAAAAGCCGCGGAGTTCCTTTCCAAGGGCCTCGACATTGACGACGGCTTCATCGTCGAGGCGGAAGGCAGGCTCTTTCACGGCGCCGAAGCGATGCAGCTCATTCACGCCGAACTCGCGCCGAAGTCGACGGGCCTTTCGCGCCTCTCGGACGGCGGCCTGCTCCGGCGCATTTATCCGGTCCTTGCCGCCGGGCGCAGGCTGACGCTGAAGGCGCTCGGCCGGAAGAAGATCAATGACCGCTCTTGATTCAGTCACTTAGCCGCGGATGTTCGTTCGGCATGACGGGCCGCCCTGCATCATTGCGCCGGCGCCGTTTTTGAGTCAGACTTCCTCGATTGTTGCGTGAATTTTGTCGCGTTTTTCGCCTATTGGGGTCATCACAATCGGGGGTGGGGATATGCGCGGCGCGCTTCTGGCGATCGCAGCCGTCTGCGTTTTTGGCGGCGGCGCCGCGGCGTCAGAATCAAATCGCACATCATTGAGCGCGGGCCAGGGCGCTGCGGATCGCGAGGCGGGCGAGACGCCGTCTGCGTTTCCGCACGATGACGATGCCGAATTGCCGCGCCCGGCTGCGGACGACGATCTCCTTGTCGACGCGCTCTGGCCGTTTTGCGGATGCTCGAAAGAGGATTATGACGCGCTTCTTGCGCTCTATGACGACCTCAAAAAGAAAAACGCGGACACGGAGCGCGAGCGGCAGGAACTGCGCCGCTCCGCGTTGACCGGCCGAGAAAGTCTCAAATATGTCGACCTTTTGTGGACGAAGAAGGCGCTATTGACGCTCGGTCACTACAAAAAGACGGGATTGACCTGGGTCGATCATGACAAAGTCATTTTGAAGCCTGACTACGACGCCAAGACGATTGTCGCCGTGAAGGCGTTTCAATGCGCGGAATATGAAAAGACCTCGGGCGCCGAAAAGCTTTGCGACGTGCGCCGCGAGACAGGATGGATAACATTCCCCGAGGCGCGTAACGCCATCTGCATGGCGGGGATCGCCGCAAGCGACGAGATGGGACTGTTGCTCGCTGAATGGTTCGCCTACGGCCGCGTCTATAACAAGAATCTGGGCCTTTCATCGGCGCTCGTTGATGCGCTTCTGACGAATCTGAAAAAGCATCTCAACCACACGACATCGCACCAGAACAATCATTTTTATCCGGAGTCCTATTACCAGGACCTCGAAAGCCGCGCGCGCATTTTCAAGGGAAAGCTCGACGGGCTGATCGAACAGGAAAAGGAGCAGATCAAGATCAGGAACGAAGATGCGGAAAGAGAAGGCCTCGTCGGGGATGAAACGCTCCCGACGTGGACAGGACTTTTGGAGCGAGACCGCGTCTGCAGGACGCCGTTGCAAGACGTCAAATAGTCGGGGAGGCGCAAATGAGTCCGGCTGGAGGAAGAACCAAAAGGCTGGTCTTCGCCGTCGCAGCCCTAGTTTCGCCGACGGCCGTCAACGCGCAGCTTACGACCGAGCCGACCGCTGTCGGCGCGCCGGACAAGCCCGCGCCGCCGAAGGCGGATCCGTGCGAGCGCAAGCACGAAGTGTCGGTCTATCGACCCGGACGCCCCGTGACCGAGGCCGGCTCCGAACCCAATCACAAGTCGATCAAGGACGCGATCTGTCACGCCGGCAAAGGCCCGCAGCCGCAGGTGATCCTCTACGCCGATCCTTACAAGCCGTTCTTTCCGGGCTTTACCGTCAACAAGCCGAATCTGACGATCCGCGCCGCGGACGCCGACATCGGCGGCGCGGTCGCGGTCGCGCAAAGCGAGTCGCCGAAAGAGCTCGGCGGCGCCTGCATCGTCATCAATCCGGGGCTCGCGCATCAGGAAACGACGACAACGCTCATCGGTTTTGATTTCATCGCCGACGGCGCCGCCGACCGGTCGTGCGTCGTCGTAAAATCCGGAACGCTTGCGCTGCGGAAATCCAACATCCGGCTGCGGAGCGCTTCCATCGCGATTGATGTCGCGCCGACGGCCAATCTGCGTTTTGAGGGCGATGATTATGAAGAGCATGGCGTCTTCGCCGAGCCCTCAGCGGATATCGCCTTGCGGCGCATCGGCGTCCTCGCCGAGGAATCGCAGGAAGTCGCGCTTGACGGCGTATCGCTCGAAGGGCTTGATGTCGCGGTTCAATCGCGCGCGCGACTGACGCGTCTTGCCGGCGCGCGCCTTGTCGCCAACGGCGTCGGCGTCGAAATCGCGGACGCCGCGCTGCGCTCGGCCTACGCGCCCAATCTCGAAGTCGCCGGCGGCGTCTTCGCCGAGAATGACAACGCGGCGATCCTGTTGAGCCGACGCAGTTTCAATCCGGCGAAATCGTCGCCGATGGAGGCCGGGGAAGCGCAGGCGTTCCGCGGCCTTGTCAATATCGCCGGCGGATCCGGCGGCCCGGTGAGGTTTAACGGAAACGGCGACGGGATCGTTTTTGACAACGCCTATCCGCGCATGAAGACCGGCGCCGACGGCGCGACGCAGATCGGATTGAACATCGAAACCGCGCAGTTCAATGGAAACAGCGCAAACGCCGTCCGAATGACGCTGCCGGTTTACGGCGCGGCCGCAAGGGTCCGGAACGTCGAGTTCGTCGGGAATGGCGCCGCGATCCGGGTGGACGGCGCGATGAACGGCGCGCTGACCGTTGACGGCGCGTCAAAGATGACCGGCAAGGGCGCAGGCGTCGTCCTCGACCTCCGCGACGACGGCGAATTCGCAGCGAGCCTTGAGACTGTCGCCGGGCTCGCGCCGGCGTTCGACATTTACAAGGGCTGGAACGGCAAGCTGCTGATCGCGGTCGAAGACCCGAAGACGCCCGCGACCTTCATGAAGCTCGATCAGAGCTCGACGCTCTGCCAATTCAAGCTCGACGGCTCGAAGCAGGAGCGCGAAGCGTTCCGACACGCGTTCAAGGATTTCCATGTGCTTGTCGCGCGCCGTCACATCAGCCGACTTTTCGGCGCCGATTCGCCCGACGACATGTCCGAGGGTGAAATGAAAGACGCCAAGCGCGCGCTCTGCGGCGCTTGACCGGCGAGGAACGCCGGGCGGGGCTCGCGGCGCGGATGCGGGCGGCCCGGGCCGATCGCGCCGCTTCTGCGCGGAGCGCTCGCGCCAAGGCGCGCGGCCGGTTACACTGGTCCGATGTTCACAAAATTCTTTCACGAGCTGAAATCGGCGGGCGTGCCGGTCTCGCTCCGCGAGTACCTCACCTTGATGGAGGCGATGGAGGCCGATCTTGCAAGCCGCAGGGTCGAGGATTTCTATTATCTCTCGCGTTCGGCGCTCGTGAAGGACGAGCGCAATCTCGACAAGTTCGATCGCGTGTTCGGTCATGTCTTCAAGGGGATCGAAACGCTCGCGGAAACGGCGACGGCGGAAGTCCCGGCGGACTGGCTGAAACTTCTCACGCAGAAATATCTGACCGAAGAAGAAAAGAAGCAGATCGAGGCGCTCGGCGGCTGGGACAAGTTGATGGAGACCTTGAAGCAGCGGCTTGATGAGCAAAAAGGACGTCACGAAGGCGGAAGCAAATGGATCGGGACCGGCGGAACCTCGCCGTTCGGCGCCGGCGGCTACAATCCCGAAGGCGTCAGGATCGGCAATTCCGGCCTGCGCCAGGGCCGCGCCGTCAAGGTCTGGGAAAAGCGCGACTACAAGAATCTGGACGATCAGGTGGAGCTCGGCACGCGGAACATCAAGATTGCGCTCCGGCGTCTGCGCCGATTTGCGAGAAAAGGCGCGCCTGACGAATTCGATCTTGACGGCACCATCGATGCGACGGCGCGGGCCGGCTATCTCGACATCAAGATGCGCCCGGAGCGGCGCAACGCGATCAAGGTCTTGATCTTCTTCGACGCCGGCGGATCAATGGATCCTTTCGTCCGCCTTTGCGAGGAGCTGTTCTCAGCGGCGCGGTCGGAATTCAAGCACATGGAGTATTTCTACTTCCACAACTGCCTCTACGATTTCGTTTGGAAGGACAACCGCCGCCGCTGGACCGAGAAAACGCCGACCTACGACGTGCTGCACAAGTACCCGCACGACTACAAGGTCATTTTCGTCGGCGACGCGTCGATGAGCCCCTACGAGATCACTGTTCCGGGCGGCTCCGTCGAATATTTCAACGAAGAGCCCGGCGCGATCTGGATGGAGCGCGTGACGCGCATTTACGAGAGCGCCGTCTGGCTCAATCCGATCCCGGAACGGCAATGGGATTATTCAGGGTCCATCCGGATGATCCGCGACCTGATGGGCGAGCGGATGTATCCGCTGACGCTTTCCGGCATTGACGCCGCGATGACGGAGCTGCGCCGCTGAGCGTTAATGCTTCGTCAGCGCGGCCGCGACTTGTCGCTCAATGTCGGCGATCGGGTGCTTGGTGAGATCGCGGTCAATTTCGCTGACAAGACGCTTCTTGAGGTCGGCGTGATATTCCGCCCTGAGCTCGCCGAGCGTTGACGGCGGCGCAATGACGACGAGCCGGTCAAAGGCGCCCGCCGCCGCGGCCCGGTTGAGTTTCGCCGCGAAGCCGCGCGCGAACTCCGTCTTGGCGAGGCGGTGGAAATCCGTCTCCTCGAACGCCGATTTGCGCATGCTGCCGGCGCGCCCGTCATTATTGCGACCGGCGCGCGCGGCCGCCTGTTCGCGCGACGGCGGGTTGTCGATTTCCGTCGCCTCGACAAGCCTGAGCGAGGGGCTCGCATCGAGGTCGTCATTGCGAAGGATGACGGCCTTCTCGCCGTCGGCGACGGCGACCCACGTAATGCGATCGGAAAAATCTCGGGTCATGGCGTTCTCCGGGAAAGAGCCTCATCAAAGAGGCTTTTCGGCGACCGCCCTGACTATAGCATTGCTCTGGATCAAATTGTCAGGCGGCGCGATCGCGAAGTTCGCGGGCATGGTCGATCGCCGCCGCCGCGGCGGCTTTGAGGTCGTCGCGGAGCGCGGCGCGGAGCGCCGACTGCTCTCGGCCGACCATTTTTTCCGCGCGCTCGGCGAGATCGCCAAGGGCCCACGCGCCGACGCCGCGCGAGGCGCCCTTCAGCGTGTGCGCCGCGTGGCGCCAGTCCTCGTCGGCGAGCGAGGGCTCCATTCGCTCGATCCACATCGCCGCCTGCTCGATGAAAATCGTCAGGATCTCATCGAGCAGCGCGCGATCGCCGAAAACATATTGGTCAAGATGCTTGATATCGATCGGCGCAGTCATGTCAGGTGCGACCCCCAGCCGGCCCCGACATTATTGGCGCAAATCCCTTCCGCAATCGTTAAAATTGGTCGATGGGCGGTAAACTCCCACCAAACGCCGATCGCGCGGCGGCTAGAGCTTCGCGCCTTGATTCGGAATCTGGGCGCTCGCTCTAGGCTTTGATCTGCGCGGCGTTCTTGCGCAAAACCGCGCACATTTTTGCGCACGCCGCTCTAATTCGGCGCGGCCGGTTCTTCCGCCGCGGGATCCGTCGCAGGGTCTTCGACAACCGGCGTTTCGCTCGCCGCCGGCGCGGTCTCGTCGACCGGCGCTTCAACCGGCGCATCAAGCGTGTCGCCGACCGTCGCCGCCGCCGCGCCCATCGCATCGCTTGTTCCGTCGACCGCGGCTTCGTCCACCGCTTCCGCCGCGTCGTTGATTACCGCGGCATCTTCAGCCGCCGGACTGACGTTATCTGAACGCGTCCCTGTCAATTTCATGAGGCCGATAATGACGGCCAAGGCGACGGCGATGACCAGAAGGATTCTCAGCATGTCGCTCCTTTCGATACGTCAAACCGGACGCCGGCGCCCCGACGCCTCGCGATACGTCCCGTAAGGTTTATAGGGACTCAGCGCCCCCCGGCAACCTCGGCCGGTTAATTCCGGGTAACGAGCCTCGCCTGCAGCCCTTGCCGACGGCGACCGCCGCCCGCTATCCACGGGGCCGAAATGCTGGAGGCCGCCGATGACCGACGACGCAATCTTCATCGGAAAGGGCGAGACGGCGCAGTCGCTTGCGCTCAAATATGCGAACCGGCATGGGCTGATTTCCGGCGCCACCGGGACCGGCAAGACGGTAACGCTGCAAATTCTCGCGGAAGGCTTCTCGCGCGCCGGGGTTCCCGTATTCGCCGCCGACGTCAAAGGCGACCTTTCCGGCCTCGCCATGCCCGGAATGCCGAAAGATTTCCTGATCGAGCGCGCGAAAAAGATCGGGCTCGACGGTTACGCGCCGGCGGCGCCGCCGGTCGTCTTCTGGGACCTTTACGGCGAACAGGGTCACCCGATACGTGCGACGATATCGGAAATGGGTCCGCTGCTGCTGTCGAGGCTCATGGACCTCAACGATACGCAAGAGGGCGTCTTGACCCTCGCGTTCCGCGTCGCGGACGACGAGGGCCTCCTTCTCCTCGATCTCAAAGACCTCCGTGCGCTCCTTGTTGACATAGCCGATCGCGCGGATGAACTGACGACCACATACGGCAATGTCGCCAAAGCGACGGTCGGGTCGATCCAGCGCCGCCTCCTCGCGCTTGAAGAGCAAGGGGCCGAGAAGTTTTTCGGCGAGCCGGCGCTCGACCTTGCCGATTTCCTCAAAGCCGACGACGAAGGCGCGGGCGTCGTCAACATTCTCGCCGCCGACAAGCTGATGCAGTCGCCGAAACTCTATGCGACTTTCCTGTTGTGGCTTTTGTCGGAGCTCTTCGAAGAGCTCCCCGAGATCGGCGATCCGGAAAAGCCGAAACTCGTTTTCTTTTTCGATGAGGCGCATCTCCTCTTCGATGATGCGCCCAAAGCCCTGATCGACAAGATCGAGCAGGTCGTGCGTCTCATCCGCTCGAAGGGCGTCGGCGTCTATTTCGTCACGCAGAATCCGCAGGACGTGCCGGATTCGGTGTCGAGCCAGCTTGGGGCGCGCATTCAGCATGCGCTGAGGGCGTTCACGCCGAAAGAACAAAAGGTCGTCAGGACGGCCTCGGAGATGTTCCGGCCGAATCCCGCCTTCTCGACGCTTGACGTCATCACGCAGCTCGGCGTCGGCGAGGCGCTGGTTTCGACGCTCGAGGGAAAAGGCGCGCCGTCGATCGTCGAGCGCACGCTCATCCGGCCGCCGTCGTCGCGCCTCGGGCCGATCACGCCGGAGGAACGCAAGGAGATCATGCGCTATTCAGATCTCGGCGCCCGCTATGATCGTTCCGTCGAGCGCGAGTCCGCGTTTGAAATTCTGGCCGCGCGCGCCGAACGCCGTGCAAAGCTGGAAGCCGGCGAGAGCGACGCGCAAGCGCGTCGACGGGACGCCGCGGATCGCGACAGGTCGACGCGCCCGTCGACGAGATCGAGGCGCTCGAACCGCCAAAGCGCCGCGGAAGCCGGACTGAAATCGGCGGTCAGGACCTTTTCGACAATGGTCACCCGCGAAATCGTTCGTGGACTTCTCGGCGGCATGAAGCGCCGCCGGTAAAACTATGCGCTGGACCGGAGGCGACGAGGACGACCGCGGCCGCGCGCCTTCCGATGCGCCAATCGCCTTCTGGACGACCTTCGTCCTCGGCTCGCTCGCCATTCCGGCGGCGATCGCCCTCGCGCATCTCCTCAAAGTCGACCTCAGTCGTCACCTCGAAATCACGCCTCGAGCCGCATTGTACGGCGCCGGCGCGACGCTTGCGCCAGCGCTCATGTTATTCTGGTTCATGCGCTCGCCATGGCGCCCCGTAGCCGCGTTCCGCGAGTCCCAGCTCGAATTCCTCGCCAATCTCGGTTTTCGCCTGACGCCGCTGCGCATTGCAATGCTGTCAGCAGCCGCCGGCGTCGGAGAAGAACTCCTGTTCAGGGGCGTGCTGCAATCCGCCGCCGATCAGCATTTGCCCGCTTTGGCGGCGATCTTGCTCCCGAACGTCCTTTTCGCCGCGCTCCACGCGCGCGCCCTCCTTTATGCGCTCGCCGCCGGCGCGGTCGGCGTCTATCTCGGCGTCCTGTTCTGGGCCAGCGGCAGTCTCATTGCGGCGATGATCGCGCACGCGCTTTACGACTGCATCGCCTTTGAATGGGCGCGGCGCATATTGAAACAGCGGGCGACGTCCACGGATTAAGCGCTTGCGCCACGACCGCGTCTGTCGCCATTTTCATGTCGAGCGGGCGGCGGCGGGCGCAAGATCGTCTGGCGCGATTCCCGAATTGCGCCAGACGTTCAGATCATTATTCCAGCGGGCCTTTTCGCGCAAAACCGGTTTCCGTTTTGCCCCCGGCGCGCTAGGATCGGCGCAGCGCCCGAGGAGAGCGTCATGCGGCTTTGGATCGTACAATCCGCCGTGCTCTGGTTCTTTGCCGCGGCGGTCGCCGAACCAGCGCTTGCGCAGTCGCCGCCGGCGTTTTCCTCGCAGCGCGCTGCGATCGCGATCGAAAACGCGACCGACAAGATCATGAGGCCGTTCGCGCGCGACCCGGACGGCGATCCGGTGACGATCACCATCAGCGGCGGCGCTGATGCGCGGCATTTTCGTCTCGGATCCGGCGGGTTTTTGAGGTTCCGCACCGCGCCTGATTTCGAAAATCCGCGCGATGCGGATCGAAATAATCGTTATGAAATCGCGCTTCGGGCGAGCGACGGCCGGCTTGTCAGCTATCGAAAGCTCGCAATCTGGGTCAGGAACGCCGCTGACGGCGGCCCCGGCGCCGCTTTCCGCGTGCGTCGGATTGCGCTCGGCCTCGAGCAGCCGGTTTTTCTGCTCGGACGCGGCGACCGCACCGACCGCGCTTTCGTCGTTGAGAAGACCGGCAAGATTCAGGTCCTCAACCTTTCGACTGGCGCAGTCGGCGCAACGCCGTTCCTCGATATCGGAACGACGATCACAACGGACGGCGAGCGCGGGCTTCTCGGCATGGCGCTCGCGCCGGATTTTCCGAGCAGCGGCGTCTTTTACGTCAACGTGACCAACCTCGCGGGCGACACGGAAATTCGCCGCTACCGACGCAGCGCGACGAATCCTGAAATCGCCGACCCGTCATCCGGCAATGTGATCTTGCGCGTCGCGCAGCCGGCCGCCAACCATAATGGCGGCTGGATCGGCTTCGGGCTCGACCGCCTTCTCTACATCGCCCTTGGCGACGGCGGCGGCGCCAATGATCCGTTTGGCAACGGTCAAAACCGGAACACGCTGCTCGCCAAGGTTCTGCGCGTCGATCCTTCGGCCGACGCGTTTCCGGCCGATCCGCTGCGGGACTACGCGATCCCGTCCGAGAATCCTTTCGCCCGCGGCGGAGGCGCGCCCGAGACATTCGCCTGGGGGCTTCGAAACCCGTTCCGCTGCAGCATTGACGGCGTCACCGGAAGGCTCCTCATCGGCGATGTCGGTCAGGGGGCGCGCGAGGAGATCGACTTCGCGGCCTTCGGCGAGGGCGGCCTCAATTTCGGCTGGCCCATTCTCGAAGGCACGCGCGTCAATGCGGGCGGGTCGACGACGGGGCTTATCGCGCCGGCGGCCGAGTACAATCATGGAAGCGGCGCGCGCGAAGGCGATTCCGTCACCGGCGGCTATGTTTATCGCGGTCCGGTCATCGCGCTCTGGGGGCATTACATTTTCGGCGACTTCATCTCCGGCAATATCTGGTCCGTTCCAGCCTCGTCAATGGCGCGCGGCGCCACGATCGCATCGTCCTCATTCGCTGTCCGCACATTGGCGTTCACGCCGGATGTCGGCTTCATCGACCAGATCTCGAGTTTCGGCGAGGACGATCAAGGCAACCTCTATATCGTCGGCCTTGACGGCGACATTTTTAAGATCGAGGCGCAATAGGCGCGGCTAGAGCTTCGCGCCATGATTTGGAATCGAGGCGCTCGCTCTCGTCATTGTTTGTCGCGGCGATTACGCGCTGAACCGCGCACACTTCAGCGCACGCCGCTCTAGGCTTTGATTTGCGCGGCGTTCGCCGCTTCGCGCCTCACTTGCGCAAGACCGCGCACACTTTTGCGCACGCCGCTCTAAAACCGCGTCGCGGTTTCGATCGGCTCTTCCGTGACAGGATAGCCAAGGCCGTCGGGAATTGTGAGGAACGCCTTGCCGTCGCGCGTCGCTATTTCGGGCATCACCGCCCGGATTGGGCGCGACTTCGCGAAAGCGAACGCTTGCTCCGTCGAGGATGACGCCGCCAGAAGATCGAGATTTCTGGCCGTCGGGAATATGATTTTCCGCGCGCCGGACGCGCGCGCCGAAAGCGCCGCCGTCGGCGAGATCCAGAGCGCTTCCGTCGCTTCATCGCCGTCTTCAAGGACGCTCTGGCCCTTCGGAAACCTTGCGGCGAAGAACAAGGTGTCAAAGCGCTTGTGAAGACCCGGCGGCGCGATCCAGTGCGAAAAGAGAAGCAGCTGATCGCAGGCAAGGCGCAGTTCTTCGCGCCTCATGAGATCGAGAAACGCCGCGTCGTCCCTTTGAACGCCGGCGCGCCGGTCGCTGAGCGCGATCGCGCGGGCGCCGGCGATCATCGCGCCCGCGGCGTCGCGCGCGATGAGAACGCCGGTTTCCTCAAACGCCTCGCGGATGGCGGCGATCTGCGACGCCGCCATCCGCGGCTCTGACGACAGTCCGTCCGCAAGATTCACCCAGGCGAGGTCATAATCGCCTTTGTCCACGCGGCCGCCGGGAAATACCAGCGCGCCGCCGGCGAAGGACGAGCTTTCATGCCGACAGATCATCAGAACTTCAAACGCCGGCGCGTCCCGTAGCAACAGGACGGTGGCGGCAGGAACCGGCGTCTCGCTCACTCTCGCGCTTTCTCTTAAAGGCCAGGCTTCGGCGGCGCCGGCGGACGGCCATAGTTCGCCCGCGTCAAAAGAATGGCAAGCTGGCCGCCGGCAAGCGTTGCCGGAATTGACGCGATGATCATCCAGAGCGGATGCGGAAACGCCGCGAAATTCGTCGCCGCGAAAAGCAGGATTGTCGCCGCGACGACCCATCCGGCGGGCGCCCAGCGACGGGCGATCGCCAAAGCGGCGACGGCGCCGCCGAAGGCGCCGCTGAACCATGCGAAAAGAACCGACAGCTTGGCCCCGAGCGGCAACGCTGCGACCGCGCCCGCGTCTTTGGCGTCGAACGCGGCAGGCGGCGGGAAGGCCTGATGAGAGACCGCCTCGACCGCCAGAACAATGAAGGCGCCGATGATGACGCCGACGAGCACGCCTATGATCGATCGGACCATGGTGACCTCCGCTTTCTCAATTTGCGCGCGCCGGCGCCTCCTCCGGCTTGAGCCCGCTCGCGAGCATCATGCCGGCGGCGAGGATGACGACCGCGGCGACCATCCAGCGAAGGAGGTCGAGCGGCATCTCTTTGACGATCAAAGCGGCAACCAGCACCGCCGGAACGCCGCCAATCGCAAAGCCGAGCGCAAGCTTCGGGTAGAAACGCTTCGCCTCGATGAACCGGAGGCTCGCCGCCGGCATCAGGAACGCGCAAGCCCCCATCATGATCGGAAAGGCGGCGCGCGGATCCATGCCGAGTATGCTCAGCGAAATGAGCGCCGGCGCATAGAGCCCGATGCCGAGCGTCATCAGCGCGCCGAATATGAAATGCAGCGCGACGGCGGCGACGAAGGCGGCGCCCGAAAGCGCCAGCGCGTCGCCGCCGCCAGGCATGAGCCCTAGATTGCGCGCGATGAAAAGCCCGGCGGCGACAAGCAGCGCCGCCCCCATGCCGAGACGGATCGTGCGGACCGGCATGCGGGAGACGACGCCGGCGCCAAGGACGGCGCCCGCGACCGCCGCGCCGATGCATGAGATGAGCAGCGCGACGTCGACATTGACGATCGCAATGAAGATCAGCGCCTGCGCGATCGTCGGAATCGAATGCCCGACATTGAGCGTTCCCGGAATCTTCTCATCGCTGGCGAGCCGAAAAAGCTTGATGAGCGCCGTTGACGGCGCGAAGGACCCGATGCCGAGCGTATCGAAGAAGTTGACAAAGGCGCCGATTGCAAGGGCGACAGGCCCCGTGCGGGGCCTTTCGCCCGACGTCCGGTAATGGCCCGACCACGCGAAGACGAGCGCCGCCGCCGCGAGCGCCAGAAGTCCTTGCAGGACGGCGACAATCAACCCGGCGCCTCACATCGGCTTCAGGCCGCCTTGTAAAGCGTTTCTTTCTTCGCCGCCATGTCGCGAAACTTCTGCGGCGGGTTGAAGCGCGCGCCGTATTTCTGCGCGAGGCTCTCCGACTTGCGGACGAAAGCGTCGACGCCGATCGTATCGATATAGCTCATCGGCCCGCCGGTCCACGGGGCGAAGCCCCAGCCGAAGATCGCCCCGAGATCGGCGGATTGCGGATCGTGGACGATGCCTTCGGCGAAGCAGTGCGCGGCTGGAATGAGCTGCGCGTAGAGGATGCGCTCCTTGACTTCGTCCGCGGTCGGCTGGTTTTTCGCCGGCGGGAAATAGTCCGCGATGCCCTTCCAGAGCGATTTCTTCCCGTCCGCCGGATAATCGTAAAATCCGCCGCCCGACTTCCTTCCGAGCCGGCCGAGCTTGTCGACCATGACATTGAGCAGATCTTCGACGCCGGAGGGCTTGTAGTCTTTTCCGAGCTCTTTTTTCGTCGCCTCCATCACGCGCTTGCCGAGTTCGAGCGAGGTCTCGTCGACGAGCGCCAAGGGCCCGACCGGCATGCCGAGCATCTTTGACGCGTTCTCGATGAGCGCTGGCGAAATTCCCTCTTTCACCATTAGCATCGCTTCGTTGAGATAGGGCGGCACGACGCGATTGGTGTAAAAGCCGCGCGTGTCTTTGACGACGATCGGCGTCTTCTTGATCATCGCGACATAGTCGAGCGCGGTCGCGAGCGAACGGTCGCCGGATTTTTCGCCGGGGATAATTTCGACAAGCGGCATCTTGTCGACGGGCGAGAAGAAGTGAATGCCGATGAACTGGTCGGGCCGTTCGGAATTCTTCGCAAGGCCGGTGATCGGAAGCGTCGAAGTGTTCGAGGCGAAGATGACCGACTTGCCGATGACCGCTTCGGTTCTCTTGATGACGTCGGCTTTGATATCCGGATCTTCGAACACCGCCTCGATAATCATGTCGACGTCTTTAAGGTCGCCATAGTCGGTCGTCGGCCTGATGCGCGCGAGAAGCTCTTCGCCCTTTTCCTTCGAGACCTTGCCGCGCGAAACGCCCTTTTCGACGATGCCGACCGAATAGGCTTTGCCCTTTTCCGCGAACTTCATCTCGCGGTCGAGGAGAACGACCTCGGCGCCGCCCTTCGCGGTCACATAGGCGATGCCGGCGCCCATCATGCCGGCGCCGAGGACGCCGACTTTCCGGATCGTCGACTTCTCGACATTTTTCGGGCGCTGCTCGCCTTTTTCCGCCGCCTGCTTGTTGATGAACAGCGTACGGATCATGTTGCGGGTTTGCGGGCTCGTCAGGAGCTTGAAGAAATACTTCGATTCGATCTTCAGCGCCGTGTCGAACGGAACGACCGATCCTTCATAAAGACAGGAGAGAATGTACTGGACGGCGGGATAATTGTGGTTTGTCTCCCGCTGCGCCATGGCGTTTGACGCCATGTGAAACTGCACCGCGGCGGGGTTCGTCGGACCCGCGCCGCCCGGATATTTGAATCCCTTCTTGTCCCAGGGCTGCGCGGCCTTCGGATTGGCTTTGACCCAGGCCTTCGCCTTGGCGACGATCTCCGCGCGCGGCGCGATCTCGCTGATGATCCCTTGCGCGAGCGCCGTCGCCGGATCGATCGGCTGCCCTTGCGTCGCCAGCATCGCGGCGTTCTGGAGCCCGGCAAGGCGCGGCAGGCGCTGCGTGCCGCCGCCGCCCGGCAGGAGCCCGACCTGCACTTCCGGCACGCCGAGCTGGATTTTGGGATCGTCGGCGACGACGCGGTAATGGCACGCAAGGATGAGTTCGAGACCGCC
>Ga0073934_10001861_pt1 | contig 47553 bp, 44 predicted proteins | sample LarsenN4metaG_FD_76834 | JGI IMG/M metagenome (GOLD analysis project Ga0073934, IMG submission 76834) | Hot spring sediment bacterial and archeal communities from British Columbia, Canada, to study Microbial Dark Matter (Phase II) - Larsen... ...
CTGCGCGGCCACGAAATCCGCGACGTGTCGGTCATCCCCAAGCTGTTCGAAGACTTCGTTGCGCAGGGCGAGAGCGAAATCTGGAACATCCAGATTTCCGATAAGGTCACCGCGCCGGTGATCCGCCAGACGATCAAGCGCGGGCACGGGGTGATGTGAGAGCGTCCGGACGTCAGCACCGCAGGGCGGAAGCTTGCGAGACCGCGCAATCTCGATCCATCGCCCATCGATGGGCGCCACGCGATCGCGCCCGCCTCGATCCGGCCCGGCGGCCCGTTCACTGCGTTTCCAGCAGCCGCCGAAACGCCGGCAACATGACCGGCGCGCGACCGCAGCCCTTTATTGCCGCACCGTCCGGCGCTACCGTGTGAGCAAAACGACACGGGAGGACGGCCCATGCGGCTCAAGCTCGGCCTGCTGCTCGCTTGTCTTGCCCTGCCCGTCCCGGCCTTGGCCCAGGGCGCGCAGAAGCCGATCCAGTTGATCGTGCCGTTCGCGCCGGGAGGGTCGGCCGACGGCATCGCCCGCATTGTCGCAAGCGAACTCGGCTCACGGTTCAACCGCCAGGTCGTGGTGGAAAACAAGCCGGGAGCCAGCGGCTCGCTCGGCCTGACCGTGCTGGCGAAATCACCGCCCGACGGCGACACGCTGTCGGTCGGCGCCACCGGCGCGCTGGTGATCAATCCGCACGTGCCCGGCGCGACCTCGTTCGATCCGCTGCGCGAGCTTGCGCCGATCGCCAAGCTGATCGACATCCCCATCGTGATGGTCACCAACGCCAAGCGCGGACCGAAGACGATCAAGGAGCTGGTCGAGCAGTCCAAGGCGACGCCCGGCGGTTTGAGCTTCGGGACGACCGGCCCGACCTCAAGCCAGCGGCTGGCGGTGGAACTACTCAAGAAGATGACCGGCGCCAACCTCGTCCACATCCCCTACCGCGGCAGTGCCCCGGCGGTGACGGCGGTGCTGGGTGAGCAGATCCCGATGGCCTCGGTCGATCTCACCTCGGCGCATCCGCACATCAAGTCGGGGCTGTTGACGGCGCTCGGCGTCACCAGCGCCGCGCGCGCCAGGACCGCGCCGGAGATTCCGACCATCGCCGAGGGCGGCGTGCCGGGCTTCGACGGCTCCGCCGGGTTCATCGGCCTGTTTGCCCCGGCGGGCACGCCGCCGGCCAAGGTCAAGGAGCTCTCCGCGGCGATCGCCGCCATCATTGCCAAACCGGACGTGCAGGCGCGCATCGGCGCGCTCTCGGTCGAGCCGGCCTATGCGGACGACGCAAGCTTTGCGGCCATGCTCGCCGCCGAATCGGCGAAGTGGCGGGACATCATCCGCACGCTGCCGCCGACCAACTAGGCGACGGCGCTCACACGCGCCGGTGCAGGTGGTGCTCGCCCCACAAGAGCAGCGCGTTGGCGGCCGCTGCGAACGCAAACAGCACCACCGCAACGGTGATCATCTCCTCGGTTTGCAGGAGCTGCATGGCGTTGATGATCAGGAAGCCCATACCGTGCTTGGCCGCGAACATTTCCGCGAGCAGGACGCCGAGCAGCGTCAGCGTGAAGCCGATGCGCAGCCCCGCCACCACCTCCGGCAGCGTCGCCGGCAGCAGCACGGTGAAGATCGTCTGCGAGCGCGACAGATGCAGCGTGCGCGCCGCCTTCAGATAGACCGGCGGTATGTTGCGGATGGCATTCATGGTCAGGATCGCAACCGGCAGCACGCCGTGCATGGCGCCGAAGGTGACGCGGCCGGAAACGCTGAGGCCGAAGATCAGGAGCACCACCGGATAGAGCGTGATCTTGGGCAGCGTGTAGAGCGAGATCAGGATCGGCTCGCCGACGGCGCCCGAGAGCCGGTGGATGCCCATCCACACGCCGAGCGCAAGTCCGATCGCATACGACAGGATGAGCGCATAGAAGAAGCAGACCAACGTGGCCCAGGCGTTCTCCGCAAAGCGGGCGGTGGGGACGAACTTGGCGAGATAGGCGAGCGTCGGCACCGGACCCGGCAGCGCGGTGGTGCCGACCACCTGATGCAGGCCCTGCCAGGCGAGCACGATCGCCAGCAGGATGATGAGCGTGTCGGTCGCCCGCCGGGCCGCGATCATGGCTTGCCGATCCCGCGCCGCTCGGCCCAGCGCTGATCGAACACGTGCAAGAGCATGTTGACGACCGTCGCCACCACGACCAGAAGCAGCATCAGCGCATACATGCGCGGATTGTTGAAGTCGGAATAGGCGTCGGAGATCACCCGCCCGAGCCCTGCCGGCGCCAGGATGAACTCGCTGGCGATCACGGCAATGAACCCGTAGCTGACGGCGAGCTTGACTCCGGTGAACAGGTGCGGCGCCGCGGCCGGCAGCTTCAGCAGCAGCGCGGTCGACAGCGCGCCCATGCGGTGAACGCGCGCCACCTTGCCGAGCACGCGCGGGATGCGGTCCAGGCCGTTGAGCGTCGCAATGATCATGGCAACGATCGCGGTGGCGACGCCCATCAGCAGGATCGGAACCACCGACAGGCCGAAGATCGCGATCATCACCGGATAGAAGATGAAGATCGGCACCGCGTAATAGGTGGCGAAGAACGGCTCGAGCGCCTGACGCAGGCGTGGCAGCGCGTGGATGACGACGCCGAAGGCAAAGCCGAGCACCACCGCGATCAGCACCGCGGCGAGCACGATGCCGAAGGTGCGCGCGATCTGGTCGTTGGCCTCACCCGAGATCAGGAGCCTGACCAGCGCGTCGGCCATCTCGGAGGGCGGGATGACCACGCGATGGTCGATCAGCCCGGTGCGGCAGGCCAGCTCGAGCAGGCCCACCGCGATCGCGATGACGACAAGCCTGAGCAGGCCGACACGGCTCATTCCGCAGCCATCCCGGCATAGCCGAGCGACTTCATCGACTCGCCGCGCAGATTGTCCCACAGCCGCCCCGTGATCTCGCCAAAGCGCGCCTCGCCCACGATCGTGCTGTCGCGCTCGCGCGGCCAGCCGGTTTCGACGATGTCGAGGAAGCGACCCGGCCGCGCCGACATGGCGCCGACGCGATCGGACAGCATTGCCGCCTCGTCGAGTGCGTGCGTGATCAGCAGCACGGTCGCGCCGGTGCGCCGCCACAGCCGCAACACCTCGTCACCCATGAGAAGCCGCGTCTGCGCATCGAGCGCGCCGAACGGCTCATCGAGCAGAATCAGCCGCGGTTGCAGCACGAGCGTGCGGGCGATGCAGACCCGCTGGCGCATGCCGCCGGAGAGCTGCGCCGGATAGGCGCGGGCGAAGTCCTTGAGCCCCATGAAGGCGAGCGCGTCGTCGACCCGGCGGCGCACCTCCGTGTCCGGCAGCCCGTTGCGGCGGAGGCCGAAGGCGGTGTTGTCCCAGACCGTGAGCCAGGGAAAGCTCGCGTCTTCCTGGAACACCACGCCGATGCCGTCGGGAACCTCGCCGGTCACGGGACGCCCCTCGAAGGTCACCGTTCCCGCTGTCGCCGGCTGCAATCCGGCGAGCACTTCGAGCAAGGTCGACTTGCCGCATCCGGACGGCCCGACCACGGCGAAGAATTCGCCGCGGCGCAGGTCGAGATCGACCGGCCCGAGCGCGTGCACCGGCTGATGACCGGCCGCCCCCGGATAGACCCGCGTGACGCCCGAGAGGGAAGCGTGGACTTGCCGATCCGGGTCTTGCGCCGTCATTACCGCAGGTCGCTCGGCAGGAAGGAACTGTCGACCATCTTCTTGAGATCGACGTCCTTCTGCAACATGCCGACGTATTTCATCGCCCGCACCGTGTTCTCGAGCAGCGGCATCTCGATGCGGCCTTCGACCCAGAATCTGGCCTCGACCAGTTCCTTGACCATCACGGCCACGTCCTTCGCCGGCAGCGGCTCGTACACCTTGCTCAGAATCTGGATGGCCTCGTCGGTGTGCTCGTAGATGAAGCGCGTGCCGTCGCGACGCGCCGCCTGGATCGCGCGCAGCTTGTCGGGATGCTCCTTCATCGCCTTGCCCGTCGCCATGCCGAGCTGCGAGGGAATGAGCGGCAGGTCCTTCGGCCCGACCAGCACGCGATACTTGCTCTCGCCGCCGCGCGTGCGGAACAGGATGATGGGCATCGCGGTGACGTCGACCACGCCCTTCTCGAGCGCGGTCAGCGCACCGCCCAGGCTGCCGAGCGCGGTCATCTGCACGTCGCCCGGCTTGAGGCCGGCCTTCTCCATCACCAGCACGCCCATCATCTCGCCGAGCGATTTCGGGTTGCTGATGCCGAACTTCTTGCCCTTCATGTCGGCCGCCGTCTTCAGCGGCGAATCGGGCATCACGACCACGACGAGATCGGCGAGCGAGCGCGAAGTCAGGCTGACGATCTTGACGTCCTGGCCCTGATCGGCGGCCGCGATCACGGGCGCGGCGGTGACGTCGCCATAGCCGAGTTCGCTTGCCATGGCATTGCGCACGGAACTGCCGCCGCCGGCGCCCGAGATGATGCCGGTGATGTCGATTCCGTGCTTCTTGAAGAAGCCCTTCTCCAGCGCGATCGCGTAGGGCGCGCCGGAGGGATCGTTCTTGTATTGCGTGACCAGGAGGTCGGCGGCAGTCGCCGGCGCTGCCGCGCCGAGGCAAAGCGCCGCCACCGATGGAATAAGGCTCTTGAAATTGAATCGCATCGCATTGTCCTCCCTGCGGCTGGCCGCCGAATGCCGGGCATGGCAGCCGTTCGATCCCAAGCCTAGCGCCCGAACGCACCGCAGTACATCGTAACGTTGCCGCAGGAATAGCCGGATCGGGTGGTTGACTGCCCGCGATCTGTTCCGGATTCCGATGCCGCTTTGGGTTAGGATGGTTAGAGGAATCGCTGCATGAGCTTACGCGCGCCGGTTGCCGATATTGCCTTCACGCTCAAGCACGGGCCGGGGCTTGCACCGCTGTTGGCGCAAGGTGGCGAGCTTGGCGCCGACGACGTCGACGCGGTGCTGGAAGAGGCCGGCCGGTTCGCGACCGAAGTCATTGCGCCGCTCAACGTCCCCGGCGACCGGCACGGCACCCCGTTCAAGGACGGCACGGTCACCATGCCTCCCGGCTGGAAGGACGCCTACCGCGCCTGGGTCCGCGGCGGCTGGGGCGCGGTCTCGCTGCCGGCGGCCTGGGGCGGCCAAGGCCTGCCGCACGCTCTCAATGCCGCCTGCATCGAAATGTGGAACGCGGCCTCCATGGCCTTCGGCATCGGTCCGGTGCTGACCATGGGCGCCGCCGAGGCGCTGGCCGCCTACGGATCGGACGAGCTCAAGCGCATCTATCTGCCCAAGCTCGTCTCCGGCGAGTGGATGGGAACGATGCAGCTCACCGAGCCGCAGGCCGGCTCCGACGTCGGCGCCCTGCGCACCCGGGCGGTGCGCGCAGGCGACGGCACCTACCGCATCAGCGGCCAGAAGATTTTCATTACCTACGGCGAGCATGACCTGACCGACAACATCATCCATTTCGTCCTGGCGCGCCTTTCTGACGCACCCGCCGGCAACAAGGGCATCTCGCTGTTCCTCGTGCCGAAGTTCCTGGTGCAGGCCGACGGCTCACTCGGGCCGCGCAACGACCTGCGCGCGCACTCGATCGAGCACAAGCTCGGCATTCATGCGTCGCCGACTTGCACCATGGTCTATGGCGACGGGGGCGGCGCCGTCGGCTACCTGATCGGAGAGGAGAATCGCGGCCTTGCCTGCATGTTCACCATGATGAATCTGGCACGGCTCGCGGTCGGCCTGCAGGGCGTCGGCGTCGCCGAGCGGGCCACCCAGCAGGCGCTGGCCTATGCGCGCGAGCGAAAGCAGGGGCGCGCCCCAGGATCGTCCGGCACGGATTCGAGCGCCATCATCGCCCATCCCGACGTCCGGCGCATGCTCTTGACCATGCGGGCGCTGACGCGCGCCGCGCGCGGCATCTGCTATGCCACCGCCGGCGCGATCGACCGCAGCCGCCGCGACGACGCTGGCGCGGCGGCGGCCGCGGAACGGGCGGCACTGCTCACGCCGGTCGCCAAGGCGTTCTCCACCGACGTTGGCATCGAGGTCGCCTCCCTCGGCGTGCAGGTGCATGGCGGCATGGGCTACATCGAGGAGACCGGCGCCGCCCAGCACCTGCGCGATGCTCGCATTGCCGCCATCTATGAGGGCACGAATGGCATCCAGGCGCTGGACCTTGCCATGCGCAAGCTGCCGATGGCGGACGGCCGGGTGGTGCGCGCCTATATCGGCGAATTGCGCGACACGGTGAAAGCGGTCCAGGCCGCGAACGATCCATCGCTTGGCGCAACCGCCTCGCGGCTGGCGGAGGCGATCGAAAGCCTCGACCGCGCCACGACCTGGATGCTCGGCATGGTCGGCAAGGACCCGAAGGCTGCACTGGCCGGCGCGACACCGTATCTTCGTCTGTTCGGCAATGCCGCGGGCGGCTGCATGCTCGCGGACGAAGCCTTGACGGCGCTGCGCGTCACCGCCGGCGAGCCCGCCGCGCGTGCCGCGATCGCCCGCTTCTTTGCCGAACACATCGCGGTGCAGGCGAGCGGGCTTGAGCGTGCGGTTACCGAGGGCGCCGACAGCATCAATGGCGCCGACGCGGCGCTCGCCGGATGAGATGCACGCGCGCATGCCGCACCACTCTTTGGCCGTCCCCCTCCGCGAAGGTTTGTGATCACCCAGCTTGGCGCAGCCCATGTCGCTCAAAGGCAAGACCCTCTTCATCACCGGCGCTTCGCGCGGCATCGGCCTTGCAATCGCGCTGCGCGCCGCGCGCGACGGCGCCAACATCGCCATTGCCGCCAAGACCGTCGCACCGCACCCCAGGCTCGAAGGCACGATCTACAGCGCGGCCGAGGAGGTCGAGAAGGCGGGCGGGCGGGCGCTGCCGCTCGCCGTCGACGTGCGCGATGAAGAAGCGGTGAAATCGGCGATCGTGCGCACGGTGGAAGCCTTCGGCGGCATCGATATCGTGGTCAACAACGCCAGCGCCGTCTCGCGCACGCCGGTCGCCGAGACGGACATGAAGCGCTACGATCTGATGCAGGCGATCAACACGCGCGGCACCTTCATGGTGTCGAAATATGCGATCCCGCACCTGGAGAAGGCGGAAAATCCGCACATCCTGATGAACGCGCCGCCGCTCGACATGCGCGAGGAATGGTTTGCCGGCTCGACCGCCTATTCGATCGCGAAATTCGGCATGAGCCTGGTGGTGCTGGGGCTTGCGGGCGAGCTGCGCCCGAAGGGCATCGCGGTGAACGCGCTGTGGCCGCGCGTGACCATTGCGACGGCCGCGATCAAGAACCTGCTCGGCGGCGAGCGGGTGATGCGCATGTCGCGCACCCCCGCGATCATGGCGGACGCGGCCTATGCGATCTTCCACAAGCCCGCAAAGAGCTTCACCGGCCAGTTCCTGATCGACGACAGCTTCCTCCATTCGGAGGGAGTGGCCGACTTCGAGCAATACCGCGCCGTGCCGGGCGAGCCGCTCGCCGGGGTGTTCTTCGTTCCGGACGCGCCGCCGCCTCCGCCGGGAGTGGAAGTTACCGGGAAAAGGTGGGACTGAGCGCTTTCGCCCGGCGCACGCAAGGAATAAGTGTTGCGCAGGCGCTGTTCGGGCCGATCATGGCGACGCTTTACATCACCCATCCCTCCTCCTTCGCGCACGTCAATCCGCCGGGCCATCCGGAGCGGGGCGAGCGGCTGCGGGCGATCGAGGCCGCGCTTGAAGAGGAGCGGTTCCAGACGCTTGCCCGCACGCAGGCGCCGCCCGCTTCGCTCGAGACCATCGCGCTGTGCCATCCGATGGACTACATCGAGGAAATCCGCGACGCCGAGCCGAAGCAGGGCTGGGTGCGGCTCGATGCCGACACCACCATGTCGCCCGGCAGCTTCGAGGCCGCCGTGTATGCGGTGGGCGCGGCCTGTCATGCAGTGGACGAGGTCGTGGGCAAGCGGGCGGCCAATGCCTTCTGCGCGCTGCGGCCGCCCGGTCACCATGCCGAGCCAACGCGGCCGATGGGCTTTTGCATCTTCAACCAGGCGGCGATCGCCGCGCGGCATGCGCGCACACGGCACGGACTCGGGCGCGTCGCCGTGGTCGACTTCGACGTGCATCACGGCAACGGCACGCAGGCGATCTTCTGGTCGGACCCGACCCTGATGTACTGCTCGACGCACGAGATGCCGCTCTATCCCGGCACCGGCGCGGCCTCGGAGCGCGGCGCCTACGACAACATCGTCAACGCGCCGCTGCGCGCAGGCGATGGCGGCGAGCAGTTTCGGGCGGCGATGGAGTCCCGCATCCTGCCGCGCCTTGCCGCCTTCGGCCCCGAACTGATCGTCATTTCCGCCGGCTTCGACGCCCACATGCGCGATCCCCTCGCCAACCTGCAACTGCTGGAGGAGGATTTCGCCTGGGCGACGCGCAAGATCATGGAGGTCGCCGACCGGACCGCGCAGGGCCGCGTGGTTTCGGTGCTGGAGGGCGGCTACGACCTGCAGGGCCTGTCGCGCTCGGCGGCGGCGCACGTGATCGCGCTCATGCGCGGTTGAGGCTAGAATGCGCATTCCGATTCCCACCCGGCGCCGCGCGAGCGGCGGACAGGACCGCGATGGCTGACAATTCCAACGCCGATATCAAGAAGATGTCGTTCGAACAGGCGATCGAGGCGCTGGAATCGATCGTCAAGCGCCTGGAAGAGGGCAAGGTGCCGCTCGAGGAGTCAGTTGCAATCTACGAGCGCGGCGAGGCGCTCAAGCGCCGCTGCGAGGAGCTGTTGCGCCAGGCCGAGGCACGGGTGGAAAAGATCACTCTCGACGCCACCGGCAAGCCGACGGGAACCGAGCCGCTGGATGTGAATTAGCCTGTGGCGAGGAAACGACCCGGAAGGGACGACCGGAGGGTCGGGGGACAATGATCGCCCATCATCAGCGGCCACGGATCGGCGACGTTGCCCGCACGAGCGGGCGCGCTGCGGCAGGCGGCACGGGCCCTGCCCGCCTTGGGGCCGCCACAAGATTCGTTTTTCCCCAGGAGCGGCTTGCCCGGGCAGCGCGAACGGTGCATGCATTTCGGCAACGCCGCGCCGAGAAGCGCCCCCGGACACCCCTTAATGGCTTGAATTCCGTGGGATTTCCTATCTACTGTAAGGTTCGCCCAGCCGGCCCCGGGGCGGGCGGCGTCCAAAACAGCGTCTGTCGTGGAGATCGTAGTGTCCCAGTCGAAAACGCCCCTGCTTGACCTGATTCGTACGCCGGCCGACCTGCGCAAGCTCGACGAGAGCAAGCTGCGGCAGGTGGCCGACGAGCTTCGCACCGAAACCATTGACGCGGTGGCGGTCACGGGCGGGCATCTCGGAGCGGGGCTCGGCGTCGTCGAACTCACGGTGGCGCTGCATTACGTCTTCGACACCCCGCGCGACCGGCTGGTGTGGGATGTCGGCCATCAGGCCTATCCCCACAAGATCATCACCGGGCGGCGCGACCGCATTCGCACGCTGCGCCAGGGCAACGGGCTGTCCGGTTTCACCAAGCGCTCGGAGAGCGAGTACGACCCCTTCGGCGCCGCCCATTCCTCCACGTCGATCTCCGCCGCGCTTGGCATGGCGGTCGCCCGCGATCTGTCGGGACGCAAGAACAACGTCATCGCCGTAATCGGCGACGGCGCGCTGTCGGCGGGCATGGCCTACGAGGCCATGAACAACGCCGGCGCCATGAATTCGCGGCTGATCGTCGTCCTCAACGACAACGACATGTCGATTGCCCCGCCGGTCGGCGCCATGGCCGGCTATCTCGCGCGTCTGTTCTCCGGCCGCACCTATCTGTCGCTGCGCGAGATCGGCAAGCAGCTCGCCAAGAAGCTCCCGAAGGCGCTGGAGATCGGCGCGCTGCGCGCGGAGGAATTCGCCCGCGGCATGGTCACGGGCGGCACGCTGTTCGAGGAACTCGGCTTCTATTACGTCGGGCCGATCGACGGCCACAACCTCGATCAACTGCTGCCGGTGCTCAAGAACGTGCGCGACAGCGAGACCGGCCCGATCATCGTTCATTGCCGCACCAAGAAGGGCAAGGGCTACCCGCCGGCGGAGAACTCCGCGGACAAGTACCATGGCGTGGTGAAGTTCGACGTCGCCACCGGCGTTCAGGCCAAGTCCAAATCGAATGCACCCGCCTATCAGAAGGTGTTCGGCGAGAGCCTGATCAAGGAAGCCAGGAAGGACGACAAGATCATCGGCATCACCGCGGCCATGCCGTCGGGCACCGGCATCGACCTGTTCCAGAAGGTGTTCCCGGAGCGCACCTTCGACGTCGGCATCGCCGAGCAGCACGCCGTCACCTTTGCCGCGGGGCTTGCCACCGAAGGCTACAAGCCGTTCTGCGCCATCTATTCGACCTTCCTGCAGCGCGCGTACGATCAGGTGGTGCATGACGTCGCCATCCAGTCGCTGCCGGTGCGCTTTGCCATGGACCGTGCCGGCCTGGTCGGTGCCGACGGGCCGACGCACGCCGGCTCCTTCGATCTCGCCTATCTCGGCTGTTTGCCGGGTTTCGTGATCATGGCCGCCGCCGACGAGGCCGAACTGGTGCACATGGTGGCGACGCAGGTGGCCATCGACGACCGACCGTCGGCCTTGCGCTATCCGCGCGGCGAGGGCGTCGGCGTGGAACTGCCCGAGGAGGGCAAACCGCTCGAGATCGGCAAAGGCCGCATCGTCCGCGAAGGCACCAAGATCGCCCTGTTCTCGCTCGGCACGCGGCTGGCGGAATGCCTCAAGGCCGCCGACGAACTTGCCGCCTACGGCTTGTCCACCACGGTCGCCGATGCCCGGTTCGCCAAGCCGCTCGATATCGACCTCTTGCTGCGCCTTGCCAACGAGCACGAGGTGCTGATCACCATCGAGGAAGGGGCGATCGGCGGCTTCGGCTCGCACGTGATGCAGGCGCTCGCCGAGCACGGCGTGCTCGATCGCGGCCTGAAGGTGCGCTCGATGTTCCTGCCCGACATCTTCATCGATCAGGACACGCCGGCGGCCATGTACGCCAAGGCCGGCCTCGACGCCAAGGGCATCGTCAAGAAGGCCTTCGAGGCGATCGGGCGGGATGCGGTCGGCAGCGTCAAGCTCGCCTGAGCAATCCCGCGCCCGCGCGCCCTGCGGGGGCAAAGCGGCCGTGCCATCAGGGCGACCCGCGCCCACGCCAGGATGACCGAACGGCTCGTCATCACCCGCCTCGCCCATCGCGGCGACGGCGTTGCGCTCACGCCGGCAGGCCCGCTGTACGTCCCCTACACGCTACCCGGCGAGACGGTCGATGTGGAGGCGGTTCCCGGCCATCCCGACCGCCGCCACCTCCTGCATGTGGTGACCGCAAGTCCGGAGCGGGTGCCGCCGATCTGCCAACATTTCGGCGTCTGCGGCGGCTGCGCGGTGCAGCACTGGGCCACGCCCAAGTACCGGGATTGGAAGCGCGAACTCGTGACCACCGCGCTCGCGCGCGCGGGCCTCGAAGCGCCGGTCGGCGAGCTGATCGACGCGCATGGCGAGGGCCGCCGCCGCGCCACCTTTCATGCCCGGCGCGGCCCCGGTGACGTGATCGAGGTGGGTTTCTCCGCCCTGCGTGCACACCGCCTCGTCGCCATCGACCGCTGTCCGGTGCTCGCGCCCGCCCTCGATGGCGCGATCCCGGCGGCCTGGTCGATCGGCGAGGCGCTCAAGCCGCAACGCAAGCCGCTCGACATCCAGGCGACCGCCACCGAAGGCGGCATCGACATTGACGTGCGCGGCTCGGGCCCGTTGCCGGCGGCGCAGGTTGCGGATCTCGCCCGCATCGCCGAGCATCACCGGCTGGCGCGGCTGACCCGGCACGGCGAACTCGTGGCGTTGCGCGCCGCGCCCGTTGTGACGGTCGGTCGCGCGCGCGTGGTTCTGCCTGCCGGTGCCTTCCTGCAGGCGACTGCCGAGGGGGAAGCGACGCTGGCGCGGCTGGTCCTGCGCCATCTCGGCGAGGCGGGGCTGGTCGCCGATTTGTTCTGCGGCATCGGCCCGTTCGCGTTGCGGCTTGCTGAGCGCGCGCGGGTGCGGGCGTTCGACAGCGACGCCGCAGCGATTGCGGCGCTGCGTCAGGCCGCCGGCACGACGCCGGGCCTCAAGCCGGTCGAGGCGCAGACGCGCGATCTGTTCCGCCGGCCGCTGGTTGCGGCCGAGCTGAAAGGCTGCGATGCCGTCGTCTTCGATCCGCCGCGCCAGGGCGCCGCGGCGCAAGCGCGCGAACTTGCCTGCAGCGCCGTGCCGCTCGTCATCGCGGTCTCCTGCAACCCGTCGACCTTCGTCCGCGATGCGCGCCTGCTGGCGGACGGCGGCTATCGGCTGTGTGAGGTGACCCCGGTCGATCAGTTCCGCTATTCGGCCCACGTCGAGATCGTGGGACGGTTCGAGCGCTGGCCGGACGGTGCCCGGCGTTAGCGCATGTCCCAGCCAAGCTGGAAGCCGATTCGCCGATTAGGGGATGCGCGGATGCGGGGGGTCGAACGCACTCCCCGGACCGAGCCAGGCGAGGGCGTGCTCTAATTGCCCCACCGCTCCTGCCACAGGCGCTCGCCGATGGTGCAGGAGATGCGCGGCGCGGCGGCTGCAGCCGGCAGCACCGGGCGCTCGATCGTACGATCGGCGATTTCGAGCACGAGCTTGGTGCGGATCGCTTCCTTGAACTTGTCGCGCTCCTTGATTGGAATCACGAACGCGCCCGGCCCGCCGATCACGCAGTCCTCGAAATAGATGTCGAGGTTCTCGATGTCCATCGTGTTCGGATTGGGGCGCTTGAGCATGATGGGCAGGCCGTTGATGGTGATGCCCTGCGCCACCACCTCGTCGCGCACCACCGTCACCAGCGGCCCGCTGTTGTTGACCCCGTCGCCGGAGACATCGATCACCCGCCGCAGGCCGCGGTAGCCGCTGCTGCCGAACAGCCTTGCGCCGAACTCCAGCGCCCCGGAAATCGAGGTGCGCGAGGCGCGCGTGTAGCGCGCGCGCATGATGTCGGCGGCAAACGCATCGGCCGATTCCGGCCCGTCGATCAGGCGCCAGGGCACGATGATCTCGCGATGATGCGTGCCGGCCCATTCGAAGTAGATCATGGCAATCCGGCCATGCATGCCCTGGCGCAGCGCATTGAGGAATTCATGCGACGTGATCGCCGCGACATAGCCCTCGCGTTGCAGCGCCTGCTCCTCGGGGTCCATCGAATAGGAGACGTCGACCGCAAGCACGAGCTCGACGTCGACCGGGATCGTGCCGGCGCCGGAACGCTGTGCGAACGATCCCGCAGGCGCTGCCAAGACCAAGCCGGACACAACCGTCGCAACGAACAGGCCGATGGCGGTGGCGAGCGCGGCGTGAACGCGCCCGCGTGGCGGCCTTTGCCGAACGCCCTCGCCGGCCCGCAGCGACAAAAGGGGACGGCCGCGCCGCGTCATCCCTCCACCATCTCGGTCGATGTGATCTCGATTCCGAATCCCGCGAGCCCGATGTAAGTCAGGCGGGCGGTGGTCAGGAGCCGAATCGAGGAAATGCCGAGATCCTTCAGAATCTGCGCGCCGAGCCCAACCTCGCGCCATTGTCGCGTGCGCAGCGATTCCGAATTGTCCCCGCTCGGGGGAATGGCGTGGGTCGGCACGCCGGCCGCACCGTCGCGCAGGAACACGACCACGCCGCGCCCCTCCTGCTTGATGCGCTGAAGCGCGATGTGCACCGGATGCACGCCGCCGAACACATCGCGGATCACATCGGCGCGATGCAGCCGCGCAAGGATGTTCTTGCCGTCGCCGATCTTGCCGTAGACGAAGGCCATATGCTGCACCGCGTCGAACGGCGTCACGTAGGCGTAACCAGTGAGCGTGCCGATGTCGCTCTTGATCGGAAACTCGCCCACCCGCTTGACCAGCTTGTCGCGCGCCTGACGGTAGGCGATCAGGTCGGCGATGGAAATCTGTTTGAGGCCGTGCCGCTCGGCGAAGGCGGCCACGCCCGGCCCGCGCATCACCGTGCCGTCGTCGTTCATCAGCTCCGCGAGCACGCCGACCGGCGGCAGTCCGGCCAGACGGCACAGATCGACGCAGGCTTCGGTATGCCCCGACCGCATCAGCACGCCGCCCTCCTTGGCGACCAGCGGAAACACATGGCCGGGGCGCACGAAATCCGACGCTCCGCTATTGCTGTTGGCGAGGGCGCGCACGGTGTTGGTGCGCTCTTCGGCGGAGATGCCGGTGGTCAGGCCGTGGCGGCAGTCGACCGAAACGGTGAAGGCGGTGCCGAGCGGCGCATCATTGGCCGCCACCATGGGATCGAGATGCAGGCGTTTGGCGTCGTCGGCGCCGAGCGGAGCACAGACGATGCCGGAAGTGTTGCGGATGATGAAGGCCATCTTTTCCGGCGTGCAAAGCGACGCGGCGACGAACAGGTCGCCCTCATTCTCGCGGTCGTCGTCATCGGTGACCACGACGATCTCGCCGCGGGCGAATGCGGCGACGGCGGCTTCGACACGCTGATGGGACTCGAGCACGGAACGTCCTTAGTGAGAGGGTCGCGCGAACGGCCAGGCGGGCGGCGGGCCGACCTGGCCCCGCTGACGCAGATAATGATCGGCGATCACGCATGCCACCATGGCCTCGCCGATGGGAACCGCCCGGATTCCCACGCATGGGTCGTGGCGGCCCTTGGTGACCACCTCGGTCTCCCGGCCGTAACGGTCGACCGTTCGCCGCGGGATGAGGATCGAGGAGGTGGGCTTCACCGCAAAGCGCACAACCACCGGCTGTCCGGTCGATATGCCGCCCAGAATTCCGCCTGCGTTGTTGGACAGAAAGCGCGGCCTGCCGTCGTTGCCCATGCGCATCTCGTCGGCGTTCTCCTCGCCGGTGAGCGCCGCCGCGGCAAAGCCCGCGCCGATCTCCACCCCCTTGACCGCGTTGATGCCCATCAGCGCCGCCGCGAGATCGCCGTCGAGCTTACCGTAGACCGGCGCGCCGAGGCCGGGTGGCACGCCCTCGGCCACGACCTCGATCACGGCGCCGACCGACGACCCGCGCTTGCGCACGGCGTCAAGCTCGGCGGCGAAAGCCTGTGCGGCCTGCGCGTCCGGACAGAAGAACGGATTGTTGTCGACCTCGGCCCAGTCCCAGCGCGCGCGGTCGATCCGCAGCGCGCCCATCTGGATGAGCGCACCGCGCACCTTCAGGCCCGGCACGATCTTGCGGGCGATGGCGCCGGCGGCCACGCGCATGGCGGTCTCGCGCGCCGAGGCGCGGCCGCCGCCGCGGTAATCGTGCAGGCCGTATTTGACGTCGTAGGTGTAACCCGCATGCCCCGGCCGATAGACGTCCTTGATGGCCGAGTAGTCCTTGGAGCGCTGGTCGACGTTCTCGATCAAGAGCGCGATCGGCGTGCCGGTGGTGACCTGCTCGCCGCTGTCCTCGGCGACGAACACCCCCGACAGGATGCGCACCCGGTCCGGCTCCTGCCGCTGGGTGGTGAAGCGCGACTGGCCGGGGCGACGCTTGTCGAGGTAGGGCTGGATGTCGGCCTCGGTGAGCGGAATTCGCGGCGGGCAGCCGTCGACCACGCAGCCGATGGCCGCACCGTGGCTTTCGCCGAAGGTCGTGACCCGGAAAAGATGGCCGAACGTATTGAACGACATGGCAGTTCTGCTTGAGCCCTGTGGTAGCCCGCGCCCGTCGCGCGGTCAAAGCGTGCGCCCATTCAGCGCTCGGGGCACAATTCTGAACAACCGTTAATGCCAAGCTGAATGTCTATTAAGCTACGGAAATATCAGTGGTTTTTCCAGCATCCCGCTTGCCTCGCCGCGCCCCCTGTGGCATCCTTTTGCACGGTAAGGGGGCGAGGCCCGAAGGGATCGACATCTCGCAGGGATAGACATCCGAAGGCTCTGGTTTTTCAACCCCTTCCGTCGATCAACTCTCAGCAAAGGATGGCTGCCATGGCGACGAAGAAAAAGAAGAAGAAGAAGAAGGCCGCGAAGAAGGCGAGTTCGTAACTTCTTGCGGGAGGGCCCGGCCTCCGACGGAGACCGCGCCACATCGATCTTCGCGAAATGCCGAACCGGCGTTTCGCCTGAGCGGCTGGACGCAAGTCCGGCCGCTTTGATTCGGCGCCGGCTCCGAGCGGCCCGCGTGCGCCTTGCTACTCGTGGCAGGTCAGGCGATCACCGCAAAACACATAGACGCAGTCCTGCCGCACCGCCCCCATCGAGGCGACCTGCTCCGAGACGATGCCAAGGTGCGCCATCAGCGCGCGGCACACCCCGCCGTGCGACGCCACCACGGTGTCCTGCTCGATCGTCTCGTACCAGTGGCGAACCCGTTGCACGAGCTGGGCGTAGCTCTCTCCGCCCGGCAGCACGAAGCCCCACTTGTCGCGGTCGCGTTCCGCCAGCGCCGCGGCTTCGCGCTCTTGCAGTTCGAGATAGGTGAACCCTTCCCAGCGGCCGAAGGACATCTCCATCAGCCGCGCGTCGGTGCGATAGTCGCCCGGATCGAGCCCGAGCCGCAGCCGCAACAGCTCCATGGTTTCGCGGGCGCGGCCGAGCGGACTTGCCACATAGCGACAGTCGGCGGGCGAGCGGCCGTGGCGGGCCAGCAGTTCATGCAGGATGGCGCCGCAGCGCGCCGCCTGCACGCGCCCGAGCGCGTTCAGCGGAATATCATGCTGTCCCTGCAGCCGCCGTTCCACATTCCAATCGGTTTCACCGTGGCGGATGAAATAGAGTGTCGGCGGCGGCATGGGCAATCATTCGGTCTGAGCAATCGTCACTCGTCGGCCATGGTGATGTCGATGTCGGGCGCTTCGGGATGCTTCATGCCGACGATGTTGTAGCCGGCGTCGATGTGGAGAATTTCGCCGGTGACGCTGCGCGACATGTCCGACACGAGATAGACCGCGGCGTTGCCCACGTCGTCCAGCGACACGCTCTGCCGCAGCGGCGAGTTGAGCTCGGCCCATTTCAGCATGTAGCGGAAGTCGCCGACGCCCGCCGCGGCAAGCGTCTTGATCGGCCCCGACGAGATGGCGTTGACGCGAATCCGCCGAGTGCCGAGGTCGGCTGCCAGATAGCGTACCGAGGCCTCCAGCGCCGCCTTGGCGACGCCCATGACGTTGTAATGCGGGATCCACTTCTCGGCGCCGAAATAGGTCAGCGTCAACAGCGCGCCGCCATTCGGCATCAGCCGCTCCGCCCGCTGCGCGATGGCGGTGAAGGAATAGCAGGAGATCATCAGCGTGCGGCTGAAGTTGTCCGGCGTGGTGTCGACGTAGCGACCGCTGAGCTCGGCCTTGTCGGAATAGGCGATCGCATGCACGACGAAATCGATCGTGCCCCAGGCCTCCCGCGCGGCCTCGAACGTCGCATCCAGGCTCGTATAGTCGGCGACGTCGCAGCGGCCGAGAAGCCGCGCACCGATTTGCGCCGCGAGCGGCTCCACGCGCTTCTTCAGCGTGTCGTTCTGATAGGTGAAGCCGAGTTCGGCGCCATGGGCGCGGCAGACCTTGGCGATGCCCCAGGCCAGCGAACGGCTGTTGGCGACCCCCATGACCAAGCCGCGCTTGCCGGCCAACAGACCCGAGGCTTGCGCCATGACCCTCCTCGACCTGCCGGGACGCGGCCGGCCGCTTCCTATGGCACAGGGTCCCCCCGCCTTCAAGGCGCGGCGCGCCGATGACACCATCGCGCATTGATTACGCAGCACGCGGCGGCCCCGCGACCGGTATGGAACATCTGCAGCCGCTGGAATACGTTGCGAACGAACGGTGTTGTTTGGGTCGGATGGCACGGCCCGGACGCCGGGACCATCGCGACGACAGCAACGGCAGGCTTGGGAGAGCGAGGTGGGCACGTTTCACCAAGACATCGAGGCTGCGATTCCGGCCTTGCGTCGCTACGCGCGGGCGCTCACGCGCGACGGCGAAACCGCCGACGACCTGGTGCAGGACACGCTGGTGCGGGCGCTGCGCTCGGAGCACCTGTTTCATGGCGGCGACGTGCGCAGCTGGCTCTACACCATCCTCACCAATCTCAACCGCAACCGGCTGCGTTCGCTGGCTCGCCGGCCGACGCTGACGCCGATCGGCGACGACGATGCGCCCGATTCGGCGGGGCCGGAGGCGGGCGGACGCGACATCGAGCGGGCGCTGGCGCTGCTCGTCGAGGAGCAGCGCACGGCGCTGCTGCTGGTCGTGCTCGAAGGCCTGACCTATCGCGAGGTTGCCGAGATCCAGGGCGTGCCGATCGGCACGGTCATGTCGCGCCTGGCGCGTGCCCGCGTGCAAATCAAAGCCTATCTCGACGGCGAGCGCCCGGCGCTGCGCCGTATCAAATAGAACAAGAAGGGTCACTCCATGGTTGATCGCAACTCACCCGTGACGGAAGACGAGCTGCACGTCTATGTCGACGGCGAGCTGCCGGCGGACCGCCGCGAAGCGGTCGAATTGTGGCTCGCAAGCCATCCGGAGGACGCCGCCCGCGTCGCCGCCTGGCGCGCGCAGGCCGAAGCCATCCGCGCCCGTTACGGCAGCGTGGTGAACGAGCCCGTTCCCGACCGCCTGACGCTGGATCGCATCATGCGCAATCGGCGCTCCTGGGGCGCGATCGCGGCGGCGGTGGCGATTGTCGCCTTTGTCGTCGGCGGGATCGCCGGCTGGATGGCGCGCGGCGCCGCGGCGGCGGCGCCGAGCGAACTGGAGATGTTTGCCAACGAAGCCATCAGCGCGCACCGCCTCTACATCGGCGAGGTGCGCCATCCGATCGAAGTGAGGGCGGAGGAACAGCACCTCTTGCCGTGGCTGTCGCGGCGCGTGGGCACGACCCTGCGCGCACCCGATCTGTCCACGTTCGATCTCAAGCTCTTGGGCGGCCGGCTGCTACCCGGGATCAATGCACCGGCGGCGCTGTTCATGTACGAAAGCGGCAGCGGCGAGCGGATCACGATCTACGTCTCGCGCACCACCGAGCCGCGCACGTCGTTTCGCTACAAGATCAGCGATGCGTTCGGGGCGCTGCGCTGGAGCGAGGGAGGCTACGGCTGGGTGGTGACCGGCCCGAACGACAAGCCGCGGCTGAAGGCGATCGCCGAACGCATGTACGAGCAGCTCGACCTGCGCACGCCGAGCCCCTCGCGAAGCTCCGCCGGTCAGCTCATATCGCGGCGCGGATCGTAGGGCTTCTGCACGCGCCATCGCCGCATTAACTCCTCGAGCTCGCGGTCGGTGCCGTCGGGGAGAACGATGCGCACGGTGGCATAGAGATCGCCCTGCCCGTCCTTGCCGGGCAGCCCCTTGCCGCGGATGCGGAAGGTGCGGCCGCTGCTGGTCCCGGGCGGAATCGCAAGCTCGACCGCACCGTCGAGCGTCGGCGCCCGAACCCGAGCGCCGAGCACGGCCTCGTACAGCGTGATCGGCAGTTGCAGCCGCAGGTTCGACCCCTCGCGCTCGAACAGCGGGTGCGGCGCGACGGTGACCTTGATCAGCGCATCCCCGGTGCCGCCCACGCCCGGCAACCCCTGGCCGCGCAAGCGGATGGTCTGCCCGTCGGCAAGGCCCGCCGGAATCCTGGCCTCGACCTCCTTGCCGGTCGGCAATTGGACGCGGCGTGTGGTGCCGGTGGCCACCTCGGCGAGCGTGATTGTCACGCTGCCGGTGACGTCGCGGCCCTGCGGCGCCGGCTCGAAATCCTCCTCTTCGAATTGCGTGCTGCGGCCGGCGCCCTGCATCCCCCCGAACAGGTCCTTCAGGATGTCGTCGATGCCGCCGAAACCCCGAAAGCCGCCGGACGCCCGCGCGCCCGCGCGATGCATCCCTCCGGGTCCCCAGGTGAAGGTCTCGAACTCGGCGCCGCGACCGAAGCCGCCACGCGGCGCATCGCCGAATCCCTCGAAGCCGCGAAAACGCGGCTTGCCTTCGGCGTCGATCTCGCCGCGATCGAAGGCCTTGCGCTTGTTCTCGTCGCCGAGAATTTCGTAGGCCGCGTTCAGCTCGGCGAACTTGCTCGCGGCCTTCTTGTCGTGCTTGTTCGCATCCGGATGCAGCTTCTTCGCCAGCCGCCGATAGGCGCTCTTCACCGCCGCGGCGCTCGCGTTCTTCGGCACCCCCAGGACCTCATAGGGGTCGCGCATCCGTTGTTCTCCGAGTCATCCCCTCGGCCGGTGCACGTCGGCATGACCGGCACACACAAAGTCTCGCACATATTTGGTGCGATTGTCCGGCCTCCGCAACGGCGGCGGGCGTGCTCGTGGGCCGCTCAGGAGCGTTTCCAGGGCTTCAGGCTCTTGACCTGCCACTTGCCCTTCTGCACCTGGCAGGCCTCGCCCTGCAGCCAGGTTTCGGAGGAGGCGCGCACATAGCTCGCCAAAAAGCCATGGCAGGTCTCCCCGTCCTGGGCATAGGCGGTGGCGATCGGCGTCACCGTCCCGCGTGCGCCGCTTTGCGGGTTTTCCCAGGGTGCGCTCATGTCGCGCTTGCCGCGCGCCAACACCTCGACGATGGCGGCCCGCGCATAGGCGAGATCGCTCTCGGGCAGATCAGCGGCGATGGCGCGCGCCGAGGCGGGCGTAGCGGCGATCGATCCGGTCGCAGTCTCGCCGGCCGAGCCTGCCACCCCCTCCCCGCCGGTGCCGCCGAACAGCGAGCCGAGGTGGCCGCTCACGGCGCATCCGCCGACCGTCCAGGCCAGGACCGCGATCGCCATCAGACGTAGGCTTGCCTGCATGCTTCCACTATAAGAGGACTGCCGGGATGCGCGCTGTGCCATCGGACCGGCCTTTCGGATGCTCCATCACATGTCCGATACAATGTCGATTGAACACCCAAGTGGGTTAACGGTTGGTGATTTCACCGCCGCCGACGAGCCCTTGCGCCTGTTCTCCCAGTGGCTCGACGACGCCAGCCGCACGGAACCGGCCGATCCCAACGCCATGGCGCTCGCAACAGTCGATTCCAATGGTATGCCGGACATCCGGATGGTGCTGTTGAAAGGCTTCGACGAGCGGGGAATGGTCTTCTACACCAATATGGACAGTCAAAAAGGGCGGCAGTTGGACGCCAATCCCAAGGCCGCGCTGCTCTTTCATTGGAAGTCTCGCAACCGACAGGTGCGGATGCGCGGGCCGGTCGAGCGGGTCTCCGATGCCGAGGCGGATGCTTATTTCGCCACGCGCGCGCGTCTCGCCCAGATCGGCGCCTGGGCCAGCAGGCAGTCGGCACCGCTGGAGAGCCGGCTCGCGTTCGAGAAGGCGATCGCCCGCTACACCGCGCGCTTTGCCATCGGTGCCGTTCCGCGCCCGCCGTATTGGTCGGGGTTCAGAATTGTTCCGATGTCGATCGAGTTCTGGGAGGATCGCCCGTTCCGCCTGCACGAGCGCGTCGAGTTCCGCCGCCAGGCGCCGGGCGCGCCCTGGAGCAAGACTCGGCTTTATCCGTGAGCCAGTCGACCATGCCGGCCACCGCGCAATCCAATCAACCGCGCCGAACACTCTTGCTTACCGGCGCAAGCCGCGGCATCGGGCACGCCACCGTCAAGCGCTTCTCCGCCGCGGGCTGGCGCGTCATCACCTGCTCGCGTCATCCGTTCCCGGAAAACTGTCCGTGGGAGGCCGGTCCCGAGGATCATATCCAGGTCGATCTGGCCGATCCGCGCGACACCGAACGCGCCATCGACGAAATCAAGCGGCGGCTGACGCACAACGAGCTGCACGCATTGGTCAACAACGCCGCCATCTCGCCCAAGGCCGACGGCGGCAAGCGGCTGTCCTCGCTCGACACCACGCTCGACGTCTGGCAGCAGGTCTTCCAGGTCAATTTCTTTGCGCCGATCATGCTCGCGCGCGGGCTGATCGACGAGCTCAAGGCCACCAAAGGTTCCGTGGTCAACGTTACCTCGATTGCCGGCTCGCGCGTGCATCCCTTTGCCGGCGCAGCCTATGCCACCTCCAAGGCCGCGCTCGCCGCGCTGACGCGTGAAATGGCGGCCGACTTCGGTCCGCTCGGCATTCGCGTCAACGCCATTGCGCCGGGCGAGATCGACACCGCCATGCTGTCGCCTGGCACCGAGAGCATCATTCCGCAAATCCCGTTGCACCGGCTCGGCACCGCCGACGAAGTGGCCAAGATCATCTACGTGCTCTGCACCGACACCGCCTCCTATGTGCACGGGGCGGAAATCCACATCAACGGCGGCCAGCACGTATGAGGGCGGCGCTCGCCGCGGCTGCCGTCATCCTCGCCCAGCTTGGCCTCGGCGCCGCCGGCGGCGCGGCGGAATGGATCGTGCAGGCCATTCCCGCCGCAGGCCCGATCAGGGCGATCGAGACCGTCGGCGGGGAGCCCGTCGTCGCCGTCGGTCACGGCTGGTTCCGCATCTTCGACGACGGCCAGCGCCTGCGCCTTGTGGCCACCGCGGGGCCGGCGCTGCGGCCGAAGCCTGCGGGCGCGCTGCCCGACGGGCGAATCGCCGAGGGACGGCGCGACATCGCGCGCGCCTGGCTTGCCGATCCAACCGAACGCTATCGCCATGGCGTCCTCGGCGACGCGGTCGAGGCGGCAAGCCTTGTGCTGGAGCTGATCGACCGGCGCCGCGACGAGGTCCGGCTCGGCCCGGAGGCCGTGTTCGAGGATCGTGCGCCGCGGATCGCCGAGTTTGGCGGCCGCGAGCACATCGTCGTGGTCAAATCCTATCTCGCCCAGGGCTCGGCGCTGGCCGTGATCGGCGCGCAGGCTGGCCGCTACGGTATCCTCGCCGAGACCCCGCCGATCGGGAGCGCGAACCGCTGGCTCAATCCTGCCGGCATCGCCGACTTCGACGGCGACGGCGCCATCGACATCGCGCTCGTGCGCATGCCGCATGTGCTCGGCCGGCTGGAGCTGTGGTCGTGGCGCGACGGCAGGCTGGTCAAGGGCATCGAGCTTGCCGACGTGTCGAACCACGTGATCGGTTCGCGCACACTGGGCATGAGCGCGGTGGCCGACTTCGACCATGACGGTCGTCCCGACCTCGCCATTCCCTCGTTCGACCGCCGCGCATTGCGGCTGATCGCCTTCGCGCCCGGGCCGCGCGAGCTGGCGCGCGTTCCGCTGCCGGCGCGCGCCGCGACCGATTTCGCCCTGCTCAAGGACATGGCCGGCAGGCCCGCCGTGCTGCTCGGACTTGAGAACGGCGCGCTCGTGATCGCGCGCCGCGCCGTGCCGCGCGGCTAGAGCCACCGTTTCCACTTGAAGACGTAGTACGGCACGATCGCGGACAACGCCATCAGCAGGAGCGCCAGCGGATAGCCGTATGGCCAGTCGAGTTCCGGCATGTGCTTGAAGTTCATGCCGTAGATCGTGGCAACGAGCGTCGGCGGCAGCAGCACCACGGCCGCGATCGAAAAGATCTTGATGACGTTGTTCTGTTCCAGCGTGACCACGCCGAGCAGCGCATCCAGCAGGAAGGTGATCTTGCTGCTCAGATAGCTTGCGTGATCGGAAAGCGATTGCACGTCGCGCTGCATGGAGACGAGCTGGAGCCGCACGTCCTTGGCCCAGCGCATGCCCTCGGCCTCGTTGGCGAGGAATAATAGCAGGCGGCCGAGCGAGACCAGACTCTCGCGCACCTTGGAGGTGAGATCGCCCTTGCTGCCGATGACCTTGAGCGTGTCGGTGTAGGACTTGCCGTCGGGACCGCGGCCGTTGGCGCGGAAGATGTCGTGCGAGACCTGGTCGACGTCGAGGCCGATGCGTTCGAGCAGATCGGCCTCGCGGTCGATCACCGCTTCGAGCAGCTCCATCAGCACGGCTTCACCCGAGGCACTCGGGCAGGTGCGCGTGAGCTTGTTGCTGACGAGCAGGAACGGCCGCGGCTCGTCGTAGCGGACGGTGACGAGGCAATGCCGGGCGAGAATGAAGGTCACTGCCGTGGTGCGGGGGACGGCGGTGTCGGAATTGCACATCAGCGTCGCCGTCATGAAGCGGGCGTGATGCTCGGTGTAGAGCCGGCTCGACACCTCGATTTCCTGCATCTCTTCGCGGGTCGGCACCGCGATGTGCAGCCGGCGCTCGATCAGCTTGTCTTCGCCGGGGGCCGGATTGACGAGATCGATCCACACCGCCTGCTCGGGAACCTCCCCGTCTGGCGGAATTTCCATCCGTTCAAGCGACGAACCGCGCGGGACATAGGCAAACAGCATGGGCAGCTCGAACGCAACCGGTCCCGGTTGGACAGCGTGCGCCGGCGGACGCCGGCCATGCGGCAGTCTTGGCGCGGTCCCCGCATTCCGGCAAGGAAAAAGCTCAGCGGCCCGCGCGCGGTTTCTAGGCCAGAACGCCGCGCGGCCGCGCTCAGCGCGGCCGCGGGGATCGGTCAAGGGTTACCGCGCCCGCGGCGCCGGCGGGCGGCGCGGGTGAAGGCTCAGGCGGTCTGCTCGCCGAAACGCGGGTCGATCGGCTGCGCCGGACGAACGGCCCGCTCGCGGCTGCCGGCGGTGAAGCGCAGCGCCGCCGCCACCGAATCGATGCCGATCTTCCCGTAGCGGTACACGAGGTTGGTCGAATCGCGCATGGCTTCGGAGCCTTGGGACCGGCGCTCCAAAGTCTCCTCAGCGCCTCCTTCGTTGTTCATTGCTGTCACTCTCTCCAAATGGTCGTGAAGGGTCAGAACCCTGGCTGGCTCTTGCGGTGTTAGGTGATCCCCGAAGGCGGCGGAAATAGGCTGCAAATGCAGTGATCTCGCGGCGATCGCAGCCTCTCCAGAGCCGCTGCCTTGCCCCTAAGTGTTTCCGCCGCCACGCGAATCTTCTCCGGCGCCGTGGCCGCATGAAAGCCTCGGTATGGTAAACTTTAATTTAACGGGTCGATTGCAGAGTGCCGGGCCATGGGCGGCGTTTCACGCGCCGGGTCGCATGTGTTCGCCATTGCGGCTTTCCTGCAACACTTCCACAGCAGGTTGGCCGGACCCGACGCTACGGCCTGGATAGGGCCGATGCTCTTCGCTTAATTAGGGAATCGGACCTCTTGGGAAGGACGGCATGGGACTTCGCCCCGCCAACAAGGTTGTCGCCACCCTGCTCGTGCTGGGGCTGGGTCTCATTGCCGGCGGCTGCATGCAGCAGACCATCGAACCCGCGTCCGAGGCGAACCTCACCCCGCGCGACCGCAAGTTGCTCGCCAACGTGCCCTATGCGCAGGCCACCATCCCCGAGCCCTATCTGCGCCACATCGTGGACTACCACCGCAAGGAGGCACCGGGGACCATCGTCGTCGATCCGGACGCCCGCTACCTCTATTATGTCCTGCCCAAGGGCAAGGCGATCCGCTACGGCGTGACCGTCGGTGAGGAGGCACTGGTGTTCTCCGGTGTCGCCAAGATCGGACGCAAGGAGGAATGGCCGTCCTGGGTGCCGACGCCGGATATCAAGAAGCGGCTCGGGAATATTCCCGACTTCGTCGGCCCGGGCCCGCACAACCCGCTCGGCGCGCGCGGCCTCTATCTCTACGCCGGCAACAAGGACACGCTCTACCGCATCCACGGCACGAACCAGCCGGAGTACATCGGTTCGGCCATCTCCTCGGGCTGCATCCGCATGACCAACGAGGACGTGATCGACCTCTACAACCGGGTCAAGATTGGGACGCCGGTCGTGGTTCTGGCGCCGACCCAGGGCGATTCCCCGTTCAATCCGCGCATGGCGCTGGGCGGCACGCCGGCCTTCAACTGAGGACTGTGCAAGACGGCCGGCGCCGGACCTCAGTCCGGCGCCGTTTGATTTTGCGCCGTCGGAGCGCTCCCTACGAGCGTTGGCCGGTGCTGCGCCGCCGCTTGGTCGAGCCGGCCAGCGATGCGCGCCAGCAAGTCAGAATGGTTTGCTTGGAACGTAGCCTTGCGCGCGCGCGCGTTGCGCGAGCGCGCAGCCTTCGCAGTAGCGATGGTCCTTGTAGTCGATCCAATTGTGGGCGTAGATGCGATCGGCGGGAATGCCGTAGCGCTCCTGCAGGAAGCGCACGAGCAGAAGACAGGCGTCGAATTGCGCGCGGGTCGGCGGCTTGCGCACGTCGGGAAAATTGCCCACGAACTCGACGCCGATGGAATTGGCCATCGTCACCTGCCGATAGGTCTTGCCGTTGTCGATATACCAGTTGTCATTGCGGTTGGCGCCGTCGCCATGCGTGGTCACGACCGTTTCCGGCGTGGCCCAGTAGACCGTGCCGTCGGTCTCCACCCACAGTGTCACGCCGCGACGTGCCGGATGCTTGGCCTGCGCCAGCGCAAGACCGCGCGCCGTGCCGGGCGGTCCCTCGGTCTGATGCAGGACGATGTGCCGCCAGGGAGCTGCGGACGGATCGCCGAGCGCAGCGAGATAGACGATCTGCAATCCCGGAATTTGCGGCGTGCCGCGACTGCGCGCGAGGCGTTCGAACGACGGCGGTTCGGCTGCGACCTTGTCCATGGGCCACAGCACCGGCAAGGCCAGACAGCAATGCGCCGCAAGCACGATGCAGGCGTGCCTGAACCGCACGCCGGCCGCGGTCTGCAGCCCGTCCCGAATCCGGGCGTTTCTCATCGCCCCAGCCGTTCCGCGCCTCGGCGCCGTCATTGCACCTTGCCCGCCGCCAACCTAGACAACAGCGTTCACGCTCTCAATCAGGCTCAATCGGGCACGGCATGCCGAAATTCGATGTGGTGGTGATCGGCCTCGGGGCGATCGGCAGCGCGGCGTTGCATCATCTCGCCCGGCGCGGCCTGAGCGCGGTCGGCCTCGAGCAGTTTTCGCCGGGCCACGACCACGGCTCCTCGCACGGGGAGAGCCGCATGATCCGGCTCGGCTATTTCGAACATCCCGCTTACGTGCCGCTGTTGCGGCGAACCTACGCGCTCTGGCGCGAACTCGAAACCATGTCGGGGCAGGACCTCCTGCGGATCACCGGCATCGTCGAGATCGGCCGGCCCGACGGCGCGCTGGTGTCGGGCACGCTCGCCGCCTCGCGCCTGCACGCCCTGCCGCACGAGGTCCTGAGCGCGGCGGAGGCGATGCGCCGCTTTCCCGCCTTCCACCTGCCGGCCGACGTCGTCGGCGTTTACCAGCCGGACGGCGGCTATCTCGTGCCCGAACTTGCCATCGCCGCGCAGATCGTGCTGGCCCAGCTTGCCGGCGCCGAGGTGCGCTCGGGCGCGACCGTGCAGGCCCTCGTGCCGCAGGCCGATGGCGTTCGGGTCGAAACCGGACCCGCCGATTTCGAGGCGCGGATCGCCGTCGTCACCGCCGGGCCTTGGGTGAAGCGGCTTCTGCCCGGTTTGCCGGTGCGCGTGACGCGCCAGGTCATGGCCTGGTTCCGGCCCAACGACCGCGCGCTGTTCGCGCCCGAACGTTTCCCCGTATTTCTGCTCGAAAGCCGGCACGGCATGCACTACGGCTTTCCTTCGCATGGCGGGCGCGACGTCAAGATTGCCAAGCACCACCATCGTGACGAGACGGTGGATCCGAACAAGGTCGATCGCAGCGTGTCGGCGATCGACGAGGCGGAAATCCGCCCGCTGCTCGCCGAGCACATTCCCGCCGCCAATGGTCCGCTGACTGCAGCCAAGACCTGCCTCTATACCGTCACACCTGACCGCGATTTCATCATCGATCGCGTGCCCGGCGCCGAAAATATCATCGTCGCCTCCCCCTGCTCGGGCCATGGTTTCAAATTTGCGCCGGTGATCGGCGAAATCCTGGCCGAGCTTGCGATCGATGGCAAAACCCGCCACGACATCTCGCGGTTCCGGCTTTCGCGTTTCGGCTGAGCCACGTCGCGCGCGCGATTTTGCCGTGGACAGCGCGCGTATTGCCGCGCATCATAGCGGCCAATCAACGACAACATGTCAGGGGAGGTTCGCATGGCCATCAAGCGTCGTGACTTTCTCAAAGCATCGGCCGCGATTGCCGCCGCATCCGCAGCGGGCGGCTTCGGCTGCGTCGAGATTGCAAGCGCAGCGCCGATCCAGGTGCCGGTCGTGGACCGCCTGTCCACGCGCGTCCTGATCGATGGGTCCTACAACCTGTTCCTTCGCCCCGGCACCGTCAAGGGCGTCAAGATCGAACCCGCCCCGCGCATCGCCGACTACCGGCGCGCGCTGCACAATCAATGGGGCCTCTCGCTGCTGCTTGAATCGCAGCGCGGCTCCGAACAGCGCACGGTGTTGCTCGACTTCGGCTATACCGCCGAGGCGCTGCTCAACAACATCGAACTGTGCCAGGTCGATGCCAAGAAGATCGAGGCGCTGATCGTCAGCCACGGCCACTTCGACCACTACGGCGGGCTGATCGGCTTTCTCGACAAGTACCGCAGCGCGCTGCCGGCCGATCTCACGCTTTATGCCGGCGGCGAGGACAATTTCTGCCGCCGCTTGACCGGCGCACCGGGCCAATTGTCCGATTTCGGCGCGCTCGACCGCCGCGAGCTCGCCTCGCGCAAGGTCAAGACCGTGCTGGCGGAGAATCCCGCCGTGGTCGGCCACGCCTTCACCACCGGCAAGATCAAGCGCACCAGTTCGGAACGCGTTCTGCCGAACACGCGCGTCGAATTCGCAATGAAGGACGGTCTGGGCTGCAACGCCAGCCACTATGCACCCGCCGAGCTGCTCGGCAAGATCGTGCCGGACGAGCACATCCATGAGCACGCGACCTGCTTCAACATCAAGGATCGCGGTCTCGTGGTGCTGAGCTCGTGCGGCCACGTCGGCATCGTCAATTCGGCACGGCAGGCGCAGGAGGTGTCGGGCGTGCAGAAGGTGCATGCCCTGGTCGGCGGCTTCCATCTCGGTCCGGCGCCGATCGACTACATCAAACAGGTCATGGACGAGATCAAGAAACTCGATCCCGACGTGATCGTGCCGATGCACTGCAGCGGCGACAATTTCATCCGCGCGGTGCAGGAGCACATGCCCGACAAGCTCCTGGTCGCGACCACCGGGAGCCGCCTCACCTTTGGCGCCTGAGACCGGGATCCTTTGCGGTGAGCAAGCTTCTGCTCGCCCTCTCGTTCGCCGGCGGCATTGCGGTTGCGGCCGCCGGCTGGCATGTGTGGAGCCGCGAACCGCCGGAGCGATCCGCGTCCGAACTGATGGACGTGGTGATGTGGAACACCGAGCCGATCGGCGGGCCGTTTTCGCTCGTCGATCACAACGGGCAGCCGCGGACCGACGCCGACTTCCGCGGGAAGCTTTTGCTCGTCTACTTCGGCTTCACCTTCTGTTCGGACGCCTGCCCGGTCGAGCTGCAATCGATCGGCCGAGCGCTCGACCAGCTCGGCCCCTTGGCCGACGCGGTGCAGCCGCTGTTCATCACCGTCAATCCGGAAATGGACACGCCGGCGCAACTCAAGGGCTATGTCGGCCTGTTTCACCCGCGCCTGATCGGGCTCACCGGCGACCCCCGGCAGATTCGCCGGGTGGCGCGCGCCTACAAGGTCTATTTCGGCAAGAGCACGCCGGCCAAGCGCGACAGCACCCAGTTCGACCATACCGGATTCGTCTTCGTCGTCGGAGCGGACGGAAACTACCTTGGCTACCTGCCACCCGGGACGCCGGCCGAGCGCATGGTGGAGACGCTGCGGCCCTACCTGTCCGCCCTCTCGCAAAGCTGAGCGCCGTTGCCCGCCGAGACGGTTGCGCGCCCCGGTCGTGCCGCTAACCTTGGCAGCAAGCGCCGCATGCGGCGAAAGAATAACGGAGGACACGACCATGCTCGGCCTGATGCAGGACTGGCCGCTTTTGTGCCATCGCATCATCGATCATGCCGCGACCTATCACGCCGACCGCCCCGTCGTCTCCCGCTCGGTCGAAGGCCCGATCCATGCCACCACCTATGCCGAGGTGCGCGCCCGCGCCCTGAAGGTGGCGCAACGGCTCGAGCGCGACGGCATCCGGCTCGGCGACCGCGTCGCAACGCTGGCCTGGAACACCTGGCGGCACCTTGAGTCCTGGTACGGCATCCTCGGCATCGGTGCCGTCTATCACACCGTCAACCCGCGGCTGTTTCCCGACCAGATCGCCTGGATCATCAACCACGCCGAGGACCGGCTGCTGATGACCGATCTCACCTTCCTGCCGCTGCTGGAGCAACTCGCCGACAAGCTTCCCACCATCGAGCGCTACGTGGTGTTGACCGACACCGCGCACATGCCCGCAACCTCGCTGCGCAATGCCGTCGCCTACGAGGACTGGATCGGCGAGGTGGACGGCGACTTTGCCTGGCGGTCGTTCGATGAAAACACCGCCGCCGGCATGTGCTACACCTCCGGCACGACCGGCCATCCCAAGGGCGTGCTCTACTCGCATCGCTCCAACGTGCTGCACGCCTTCATGGCCTCGCTGCCCGACGCCAAGGGAATCTCCTCGCGCGACGTGGTGATGCCGGTGGTGCCGCTGTTCCACGCCAACGGCTGGTCGCTTGCCTTTTCCACGCCGATGATGGGCGCGACCCTCGTGCTGCCGGGCATGAAGCTCGACGGCCCCTCGCTCTACGAGCTGCTCGACCGCTACAGGGTCACCTTCACCGCCGGCGTGCCCACGGTCTGGCTCATGCTGCTGCAGCATCTGGAGAAGACCGGCGAGAAGCTGCCGCATCTCAAGCGCGTCGTGATCGGGGGATCGGCCTGCCCGCGCGCCATGACGCAGACCTTCCAGGACAAGTACGGCGTCGAGGTGATCCATGCCTGGGGCATGACCGAGATGAGCCCGCTTGGCTCGCTCTGCACCATGAAGCCCGAATATGCTGCGCTCTCCGGGGAGGCGCGGCTCGACATCCAGGTCAAGCAGGGCCATCCGCCGTTCGGCGTGGAGATGAAGATCACCGACGACAGCGGGCGAAGACTGCCCTGGGACGGCAAGACCTTCGGCCGGCTGAAGGTGCGCGGACCGGCGGTGGCGCGCGCCTACTACAAGGACGACACGCCGATCCTCGACGAGGAAGGCTTCTTTGACACCGGCGACGTCGCCACCATCGACCGCCACGGCTACATGCAGATCACCGACCGCTCCAAGGACGTGATCAAGTCGGGCGGCGAATGGATATCCTCGATTGATCTGGAGAACTTGGCGGTCGGCCATCCCAAGGTGGCGGAGGCCGCCGTGATCGGCGTGCGGCATCCGAAATGGGACGAACGGCCGCTGCTCGTGGTGGTGTTGAAGAAGGGCGAGCAGGCGACCAAGGACGAGATTCTCGCCTTCATGCAGGGCAAGGTCGCCAAGTGGTGGATGCCCGACGACGTGGCTTTCGTCGACGAGATCCCGCACACCGCGACCGGCAAGATCCAAAAGACGGTGCTGCGCGATCGGTTCAAGGACTATCGGCTGCCGACCGCGGCCGCAGCCGAATAGACTCAGGCCGGCAGCGGCGCATCCGCCCGTGCGTTCCGGCGCGGGCTGCGCGTTGCCCGCACGTGCGCGCCCTCGTACAGCCCGCGCGCCGTCATCACGAAGTCGATCCGCCCCTGCACCAGCGCGGCGGCGCATTCGGCGGGCGAATTGACGATCGGCTCCTCGTGCACGTTGAAGCTCGTATTGACCAGCACCGGCAGCCCGGTCAGCCGCTCGAAGCACGCAAGCACGTCGTAGTAGAGCGGGTTGACGGCGCGCGTGATGGTCTGCGGCCGCGCCGAGCCGTCCACGTGCACGACCGCGGCGATGCGTTCGCGCCATTGCGGCCGCACGTCGCAGGTGATCGTCATGTAGCGGCAGGCGCGCGCGTTGACCTTCGAAATGCCGAACACCTCGGCCGCGCGCTCTTCGGCGATCACCGGCGCAAACGGCATGAACTCCGAGCGGGCGAGCCGCTCGTTGAGCAGATCGTGCGTCTCGCGCCGCGCCGGATTGGCGAGGATCGAGCGGGCACCGAGCGCGCGCGGTCCGTATTCCATGCGCCCGGTATAGATGGCGCCGATCTGTCCTTCGGCGAGCCGTCGCGCCGCCCCCTGCACCGGGTCTTCTCGCGCGCTCTCGACGCCGCGAAGCGCCGACAGCACCCGGTCCGCCTCGTCGCCGAAATCGCGACCAAGATAGAGGTCGCCGAGATCGCGGCGCTGATCGAGCCAGCGCGGCAGGCCGTCGCGCTGCAGGAGATAGGAGAGCGCGCCGCCGACCGGCAGCCCTTCGTCGCCCATGGCCGGATAGACGAAGATTTCCTCGATCGGCAGCCGCTCGGCGAGCACGCGGTTGAGCTTGACGTTGGCAAAGACGCCGCCCGAGACGCCGAGATGGTGCGCCGGATGCCGCGCGATCAGCCGCTGTGCCGAGGCGAGCATGATGTCCTCCAGCGCCTGCTGGATCGAGGCCGCCAGGTTCTCGCGGCTCGTGCCGCCGGCAAGCGCCCGCATGAAGGCGAGCATTTCGCGATCGCTCGCGAAGTCGGAATGCACGCGGCCGGCCTCGTCGACCTTGAAGCGCGCCATGATTCGCTCGCGGTAAACCGGCTCGCCGAGCGCGGACAGGCCGGTCATCTTGCCTTCATGGCGCACGCGGGTGAAGCCAAGCGCCTTGGTGGCATAGCCGTAGAGCTTGCCGATGCTGTCCTGGACCGGCGGCACGAGCGCGTAGTTCTCGCCGCCGTAGATCGCGGCGAGCTTGCCCGCGGCGAAATGCCGATGGCTGTAGTGCACGGTATCGCCGCCGCCGTCGGCGCTGATGAGGAGCGCGTCGTCCCACTGCGGGCTGTAGAACAGTGCCGGCAGGATGTGCGCCGCATGGTGGTCGTAGAAGTGCACCGCCGCGGTATCGCGGAAGCCGACGTCGCGGCGGTAGGCGGCAACGTCGAAGAAGTCCTCGACCCGGATCGAACGGTGCCGCAGCATCTCGTGGATCATCAACAGCCGCGGCCGACCGCGCACCTGCGCGCGATACTGCTCGCGCAGCCGGCGCAGGCCGCCGAGGTCGCGATAGCAGCGCAGCGGAAAGAAGCTGCGGCTGACCGCGATGGCATCGACGTCGCGCCGCGTGGCGCCGACGATGGCCAGCACCTCCTCGATGCTGGCGTTGGGCTCGCCGCCGTCGCCCTTTCGGCGGGTGAGCCGCTCGAGCTGGACCGCGGCCTTGAGCGAATAGTCCTCGAAAACGGCGGCGCCGGAATCGTGCGCCCCCCAATGGATGCCGAGAATCAATTGCCCCATCGCATGTCCCGGCCACGGTTCCCGTTTGCCGTCTCTTAGCGTGGCGGCCGGCAGGCGGCAAGCGAACGTCCGGGCGCGCTCGGGGTCCGCCGAGCTCGCCGGCGGACTGCCACGGCGGCGCAGGCTGCGCTATGATCGCCGCGCAGTCCTTCCGCTTCCGCCCCGGGCTTCCGATGAATCGCGATCAGGCATCCGCGGCTGCGTCAGCCGGCCCCGCCGCTTCCGCGGGCGCGGCTGTCCGCTTCGTCGGCGAGCCGCGCGCCTATTGGCGGCTGCTGGTGCGCGGGGCGGTTCTGCTGGCGCTGACCCTCGGCATCTATCGCTTCTGGTTTGCCACCGACCTGCGCCGCTTCCTGTGGTCCAACACCGAGATTGCCGGGAACACGCTGGAATATTCGGGTACGGCGCTTGAACTCGTGATCGGCTTTTTGATCGCGATCGCACTGCTCGTGCCGGTCTATGTGGGCTTCTTCGTGCTGGCGCTCAACCTCGGTCCGGCCGGTCAGTTCGTGAGCGTGCTGGGTTTTCCGGTGCTCGCCTTTCTCGGCCATTTCGCGGTCTATCGCGCGCGCCGCTATCGGCTCAGCCGCACGATCTACCGCGGCCTGCGCTGCCACCAGACCGGCTCGGCCTGGCGCTATGCCGTTTGCGCGCTGTTCTGGTGGACGCTGATCCTGCTCACGTTCGGGCTCGCCTATCCCTTCGCGCAGGCGCGGCTCGAGCGCTACAAGATGCGGCACACCTACTACGGCGATCTCGGCGGGCGCTTCGAGGGCTCGGGCCTGCGGCTGTTCCTGCGCGGGCTGCCGATGTGGTTCATGGTCGTGGGACCGCTGCTCGTCGCCGTTGCGGTCGCCGTCTCGATCGACTGGGGCGCCGTGATCGCGGCCGGCCGGCAGGCGGAGAGTGCCGCCGACTTCGCGGCCCGCCTGGAGGGCGCCTCGAGCTTCTTTGCGCTCATGGTGATCGCGATCGCCGCCGTCGGCGCGAGCCTTGTCGCCGCGGCGCTGCTGTTTCCCGTGTTCCAGGCCATGGTGCTGCGTTGGTGGATCTCCGGCATCCGCTTCGGCGGGCTGAGCCTGCGCTCGCGGCTTCGCACCGGTCAGGTCTACGCCGCCTACTTGCGCTTCCTCTGGTACGGCTTGTTGCTGCTGCTGGCGCTCGCGGCGCTCGGGGTCGTGACCTTTCTCGGTTTCGGGCTGGTATCGGGTGCGACCGGACAGTCGGAATTGACCGAGATCATGGGCGCGGCCGCGGCTGTCGGCCTCTATGTCGCGGCCATGCTCGGCTTCTCGACGCTCTACCAGGGCACCGTCAAGCTGGCGCTTTGGCGTTGCGGCATGGAGAGCGCCGAGATCGAGGGTGCGGCCGTGCTCGCGCATGTGCGCGCGGCAGGTACATCAAGCTCGGCGGTGGGCGAAGGCCTGGCCGACGCCCTCAATGTGGGCGGCATCTAGATGACGAGCGGTTCCGCCAGCTATTTCGACGGCGTGACCAGCGCACGACATGACGTCGTTGTCGAGCTCGGGCCCGGGGCGCTCCACATTCGCGCCCACGACGGAACGATGATTGGCGAATGGCCCTACGCCGAGCTTGAACATCTGGCCGCGCCGGCGGACGTGCTGCGGCTCGGCCGCGCGCGCTCGCCGGTGCTGGCACGGCTCGAAGTGCGCGATCCGGCCCTGGCTGCCGCCATCGACGAACGCGCCCACACCGTCGACCGCAGCGGCGCCGGGGAGCGCCGCATGCGGGTCCGAGCGATCGGCTGGACGTTCGGCGCCACGATCTCGCTCGTGCTCGTTGCCGTGTTCGGGCTGCCCGCCTTGTCGGATCGCATCGCCCCGCTGATCCCGCTCTCGGTCGAGCACAAGCTCGGCCTGGCGGTGGACGCCCAGGTGCGCGCCATGCTCAACCCGGGCGGCGCAGCGCGGCCGTTCGAATGCGGCGAGGGCGAGGCCGGACGGCCGGGGCGCGCCGCCCTCGACCGACTGGTCGGACGGCTGGAGCGGGCGGCGGCGCTGCCGATCCCGCTCAGGATCGCCGTCGTGCGGCGGCGCGAGGCCAACGCCATTGCATTGCCCGGCGGGCACATCTACGTGTTCCAGGGCCTGGTCGAGCGCGCGCGGAGCGCCGACGAACTCGCCGGCGTCCTCGCCCACGAGATCGGCCACGTCGCGCATCGCGACGGCACCCGCTCGGTGCTGCAATCGGCCGGACTGTCGTTCCTGTTCGGCATGCTGCTCGGCGACTTCACCGGCGGCGGCGTCGTGGTGATTGCGGCAAAGACCGTGGTGCAGTCCGCCTATTCGCGCGAGGTGGAGGCGAGCGCCGATCGCTATGCCGTGGCGCTGATGGGCCGGATCGGCGGCGACGCCCGTGCGCTCGCGGCGATCCTGCAACGCATCGCCGGCCCGGGCGAGCCCGGCATCCGCATCCTGCTCGATCATCCGCAGGCCAAGGACCGCGCCGCCGCCATCGATGCTGCGGCGGCGGCAGCGGCCGCCGTAACCCCGCAACCCCTGCTCGCGCCGGCCGAATGGGCCGCGCTCAAGCGCATCTGCGGCTAGCCGATGGCCCGCCGACGCCTCGCCGAGGAGCCGACATCGCGCCTTGCGATCTGGGCGCGGCGCTGCGCCTTCTTCTCGCTCGTGGCGACGGTTCTGTCGGTCATCATCGTGCGGTCGGATTTCGTCGAAACCCTGCCGGCGCTTGCGACCTTCGCCGGCGCGTTGATGTTCTCGGTGATCGCCATCGTTCTCGCGCTCGGCGCCTTCGTGGTGATCTGGAAGGACGGCATCAACGGCGCGGGCTATGCCTTTTCCGCCCTCGCCATCGGCGGCGCCCTGCTTGCCTATCCGACCTATCTCGGCGTGCGCGCCTATCAACTGCCGATGATCAACGACATCACCACCGATCCGCTCGACCCGCCGCGCTTCGACGTGATCGCACGCCTGCGCCCGCGCGGCACGGTCGAATATGCCGGGCTCTATGCCGCCGAGCAGCAGCGCCAAGCCTACCCCGACATCGAGCCGTTGATCGTTGCGGCGACGCCGCAGGCCGCCTACGACGCGGCGATGCATTTGATCCTGCGGCGCAAGTGGCGCGTGGTGGTGGACCGCCCGCCGCAGCCCGGCCGTCGCGACGGCCAGATCGAGGCGGTGGCGCGCACGCCGTTTCTCGGCTTCCGCGACGACGTGGCGCTGCGCGTGCGCGCCGACGGCGAGGGCGCTCGCATCGACATGCGCTCGGCCTCGCGCTACGGCCGCCATGACATCGGCACGAATGCCGCCCGCATCAAGAGCCTGCTGGACGACATCGAGGCGCGCGTCAGCGCGGCCGCGAGGCCGCGCGTGAGCGGCCGGCTCCGGCGCGGTCTCAGCCGACGAGGCGGTAGCGCCCCGCAATCGAGGCCGGCCCTTCGGTGCTGACCATCCCGCGTGCGACGAGCTCCTCCAGATGCGCCAGCACCGACAGGCCGGCAGCCTTGACGAGCCGCGGATCGAGCCCGACGTAGATTGCCTCCACGAGCGCGGGAATGTCGCACTCGCCCTTGGACAGGCGGCTGACGATCGCAGCCTCGCGCGCCTTGCGGTGCAGGATGTACGCGGCGACGAAGCGCGGCGCGTTGCGCACCGCCCCGCCGTGGCCGGGGAAATAGACCGGCTCGGAACGCCGTGCGAGCTTGTGCAGCGAGGCCATGTAGTCGCCCATCGCCCCGTCCGGTGGCGCCACCACCGGCGTCGACCAGGCCATCACGTGGTCGCCGGAGAACAGAACGTTCGCCTCCTTGAAGGCGAAGGCCATGTGGTTGGCGGTGTGGCCCGGTGTCGCCACCGCCTCGATGGTAAAGCCCTCCCCGCGCACCACTTCGCCGTCGGCGAGCGCGCGGTCGGGAACGAATTCGGTGTCGTTGGCGGCATCGAGCCGCGGCGCCTCGCCCAGGTGCAGCGCGCGCGCCGGCCGGTGCGGACCCTGCGCCAGCACCGGCGCGCCGGTCGCCTGCTTGATCGCGCGTGCCGCCGGCGAATGGTCGCGATGGGTGTGAGTGACGAAAATGTGCGTCACCGTCTCCCGGCGCACCGCCTCCAGCAGCGCCGCGATATGCGCCGGGTCGTCGGGGCCGGGATCGATCACGGCGACCCGGCCGCGCCCGACGATGTAGCTCACCGTGCCCTTGTAGGTGAACGGGCTTGGATTGTTGCACAACAGGCGCCGCACGCCCGGCATCGGCTCGTCCACACGGCCGGGCTCAAGATCGAAAGCCTTGTCGAAGGGAATGTCCTCTGCCATGCGGATTGCTTTAGGTCGATCCGGTCGGGCCTGCAACCATGCGGCATTCGGGCGGTGGCGATTGGGTGCGCGATTTGCGTCCGTCCCCGCGCGGGCCTCGACCTCGTGCGTGCAAGGACGATCGGCAAGCGGCGCAAGCCCGTATGCGGACCATAGTCTTAGACGTGGCGTTGCCTCGACGCCGCCCCATGCATCTATTCCTAGGGACAACCCCTTGAACGGCCAATCGTTTGTCCTAAATCGCAGGATCGCCGGACGCTTGACGAGGTCCGGTACGGGCGCCGGCGGATGTCCGGCGTTCGGCTCGCGACCATGTTGCTCTTTGGAGAATGTGGCCATGAGACACGACGAGACCGATCCGACCTGCCGCGCAAGCGGTTTCGATCTCGACGCCCTGCTGCATCCGGCGCAGGCGTTCACACATCCCTCCGATGTCCTGCGCGACCGCGCACTGACGCTCAACGAGAAGCGCGCAATCCTCGCATCCTGGGCCTCGGACGCCTGCGCGATCGAGGCGATGCCCGAACTGCGCCGGAGCGCGTCCGGTCCTCCGGTGCGTTTCGACGACATCATGGAGGCGTTGCGCATGCTCGACCGGCAGGCGGCCGGCGCAGGTGCGGACGATTGCGAGCCGCGCAAGGCGCGTCGCCGCGTGCTCTTCAGCCGCGGCCGCTCCGACCGGTTCGACGACCGCGGGCCCATGCTCGGCTGATTGGAAGTCGCTGGCTCGAAGAAAGATTGCCATGTGGACGCTGCTGTTTGCGGCGAGCGTGGCCGTTTCGCTCGGCCTTGCGGCCGCAGCCCTCGCCTTGCAGGCGCGCGAGGAACGCGCGGAGCCATAGCGCCGGCTGCGGTCGAGTTCGTCACGCCGATTTCTGATCCTGCCGTTTCCGCCCCGCCAACGCCGCGCGATGGCGGGGTGGAGCGCGTATGTCCAGGCCTCCCGCGTGCGCTTTTTGCCACGAGATCGGCGCACGATCGCCCTTGGCACACCCTGAAACGGCCGAAAGCGGCTGCTGCATTGTCACCGCCGGGCTTGGGGATGCGGGAGAGGGCATGCGACCGAGGTGGGCCGCAACCGCGCTCGCGGCGCTCGCGACATTTGCGAGCGCTGGCCTGGAACGCGCAGCGCGCGCCGCTCAGGATGCGTTCCTGGCGCGCGCCGAGGTGATCGAGTGGATGGAGACCTATCGCCTGCGGCCGCAGCCCGAGCGGCTGCCCATGGCGATCAAGGCGCTGAGCCGCTTCGGCGCGTTGCGCGAGCCGGAGAATGCGGGCTTTCCGACCGGATTCGTGGCCGGCGTGCTCGGCAGCAACCGCGCGCGGGCGGAAGCACTCGTTGCCCGCATGCTGCCGCTGCCCGCCGCCGATCAGTGGATCGTGGTGCGCGGCATCGCCTATTCCGGCCTGCCGAGCTGGCAAAGCCTTCTCGCCCGGATCGCGCCGCAGCTTTCGGCGCGGCGCGCCATGATCGACGAATATCTCGTCGGCCGCCTGCCGGTGCTGCAGGCGATCGAGCGCGATGCCGATCCGACGTTTCTGGAAACGCTCAGGATGCAGCTTGCCTCGCAGCCGAAATCGCCGCGCGTGAGCTTCAGCAGCAATCCGGAACTCATCGACACGTTGTGGGGCGCCTATTTCGCCACCGGCTCGTACTGGCCGATCTGGCGGCTGATGACGCTCCTGCCCTGGTCGAAGGAACGCGACAGTCTCGCGCGGCTCAGCGCCGGCAGCGCTGCCAAGGTCACGCTTGCCAACAATGCCGCGCGCTATCCCGACCTGCTTGCGCTGATCAGGGAGATGGCGCCTTACCAGGACGAGGAGGTGCGGCCCATTCTCGCCGAGGTGATCCATGCCGCCGAGACCGCGCAGGCGGCGCAGCTGCGCAAGACCCAGCTTGCCCTGATCGAGGAGCTCAAGAGCAAGGGGCCCGGCTACCGGCGCGACATGAAGCTGTGGGGCCACGTCGGCCAGGGCGCGATTGCGCTCGGCTGCATTGCCGCCGCCTCGGTGTCGCTCACCGCGCTGGGGCTACCCTGCGTGATCGGCGGCGCGCTGTCCTCGGCGGCGATCAACTATATGGCAAGTCAATAACGCCGGCTCGCTTGCGCAGGGCGACCCGTGAACTCCATTCACTCCCTGGAAGGACGGGTCGCCGTTGCGCAGGCGCAACCCGTGAAAGCGGCGGGGTGAGTGATGTCGCGCTTGGCGATCCACTCACCCCGGCTCGCTCACTTCGTTCGATCGCCGATGCGGCCGCGTGCGCGGACCGACCGGCTACTTCGCCAGCGGGTTCGGCCGCACCTGGATGTGCACGGCGAGCGGGCGCGCGCCCTTGCCAAGCTCGTTGAGCCAGGGCGTGCGGTCGCCGGATGAACTCCACAACCCGCGGCCCTTCCAGCCGGCGGCGGGATCGTCGATCCGCCCGTCGAGACCCTTGGCGTAGAAGCCCATCGGATAGGGCACGCGCATGAGGATCATCTTGCCGTCCTTGAAGGCGACGAACCCGTCCTGCAGGTTGGCGGTGGAGATGGGCACGTTCTCGCCGAGGCCGACCGTGTTGTGGTGATCGACCCAGGTGTAGTAGCTCGCCTCGGCGCTGCCGTTCTCGTAGCCCTCGAAGCTCGGGCCGGGATAGCGGTGCAGCGTGAAGCCCTCCGGGCAGTGGTCGCCGGTGGCCTGCGGCCCGTTGAGCGGTCCCTTGCACTTGCGGCGGTCGAAGCTGACGAGGTGCCCGGCCGACCCGGACCCCCACAGCACGCCATCCTTGTCGATGTCGCCGCCGCGCAGCCCGACCGCCTCCTTGGGCACGGCGTAGAACTCGCTCAGCCTGGTTTTCGGATCATAGCGCAGGAAGCCCGGCCGTCCGGCGAAGACGCCCGAGGTGTACCAGACCGACCCGTCGGTCGGATGCGGCATCACCGCATAGGGGCCCGAACCCGGGTTGAAGCGCATGTCCTTGCCCGCCTCCGGCTTGCCCGGTTCGGTGAACTCGTCGAGCTTGCCGTTGCCGTTGAGATCGAGCACGAACGGGAACCAGCCGACGGCCTTTCTGGCGTCCTTGGTCTCGTCCCAGACCTTGGTGTCGATCCAGCCGGCCACAGGTCCCGTGCCCGACAGCCACAGCGTGTTGTTGGCGTCATAGCCGAATTGCAGATGGTGGGTGCCGTAACAGGTATCCACGAACGAGAACTTTTCGGTCTTGGGATCGTAAACCGCCACCTGCCGGCTGCTATCGTTCAGCGGGAACACCTTGGCCGACGGATGGTCGGAGCCCCGCTTGCACCAATCGGGGTTGGGCCGGCCGCGGATCGAGGCCGCGTGCCACACCCGTCCCTGGTCGTCGAACATGGCATTGTGCGAGTTGAACCGCGTGTCCCAGAGTTGGCGGTCGCCCCAATAGGGCGACGGCGCCGTGGGCTTGACCTGCGCCGCATGGCCGGGGCCGAGCGACAGCGGCATGTTGGGGTCCATGACCTCGCCCTTGATCGTCCACACCTGATGGGTCTTGGGATCGAGCACGGGGATCATGTCGGTCGAATATTCCGGCGACCCGTACAGCTTGCCGTAGGCATTCACCGTCGGCTTGCGCCGGTCCGACGAGATCAGGTCGTGCAGGTACTTGTCCGGGGTGGACCATTCCCAGGTCGTGACCACGACGTTGCGCTCGACGCCCTGCGGGCGCTGCGGCTTGTGCTTGGGCAGTTCGCCCTTGGCGATGCGGTCGGTCCAGTCGCCGAAATACTTGTAGGGAACGCCGCCGAGCTGGCCGGCGAGGCGGCTCGTCATGGCATCGCCCCACTGGCCGGACTGCACGCGGCGCATCCAGGCGTCGGCGCCCGACTTGAACTCGCCGAGCTGGGCGGGGATGGTGCGGGTCGCTTCCTGGCCAAGCTGATGGCAGCCGACGCAGTCGACGTTGCCCATGCGCTGGCGCCAGATTTCGCGCGTCACATCCTTCGGAATATCGCTCGATCCGCCGAAATCCTTGGCCGGCGGCAACTTCATCATCACGTACCAGTAGATCGCGGGATAATAGTGCGCCGCAGCCCGTGCGTTCGGCGCCGGCACGGCGGTGTGATTGACGATCTGGCCCGGCTTGGCGCGCACTTTCGGCGAGTCAATGAGACCGTAGCCGCGCACCCAGACTTGGTAATTGGCAACCGGCAGATCGGGAATCACGTAGCGGCCCTGATCGTCGGTGACGACGCTCTTGACGTAGCGCGGGGTGCCGAGTTCGGTGGTTTCCGCGATCACCCACACCCCCGCCTCCGGCCCTTTCGGACCGCGCACCACGCCGCCGATGTCGTCCTTGTCGATCTCGACCGCGGGCGCGGCCTGCGGCGTGCCGCGCCGCTGCGCGAAGCCCTGCTCGGGCAGCGCCGCCACCACGAACGCCGCAATGGCCGCAACAGCCACAGTGGAATACAAATCGTGCCTGAAGGTCATGCCTTCCTCCCTCCCACGCCCGGGCTTTGCGCCCGTTGCCGACCCGATCTTATACCAATCCGGTTTTCGCGACAGCGGCGGGCGGCCGCGAAGTGGCGATGCCGCGGTTGCGGCCACAATTGCAGACGGTGGGCACCGAAAAGTGCGGTTCGCCCCTTTCCCGACCGCGCCGATAGGTTCATAATTTTGCTAACTGCTGAAAGGGAATGTGCCGAGAATTCCAGCAACAAGCAGCGTCGAGGCCATCGGCCGGCCTTCGCACTTTCACCCTGCCGTTCATTTTTCGCGGCGCGTTCACCTCGGAGCGCGGCGAGCGGGCACGTCCAGGCATGGCTCGCCGACGCCCAACATCCCATGGGAAAAACAATGAAGTTGCTGCTGGGCTGTACGTTCTCTGCTGCCGCCTTGCTGATCGCATCCGGCGTGGGCCAGGCGGCCCCGCCGCAGTTGAAGGGCCAATACGGATTCACCGGCAGTGCCCACTGCATCGTCTCGGCGAGTCCCTTCGACTCCAATTTCCAGGCGACCGGTTTCACGACTGTCAACAGCTTCAGCGTGGAAGGCGTTCGCACCTTCAAGGGCGACGGAACCGGCACGATCAAGGGACGAAGCGTGAGCATCACGCCGCCGCCCGTCGGATCGCCGCCGGTTACCCCGATTTCGGGCAGCTCGGGCGATTTTTCGGCGCAATTCACCTACGTCGTCGACGGCAGCGGTGGCTTCACCACCGAGATCGTCCCCGGAACATTCCTCGGCCAGAACGTGGCCGGCCCGGGAGCCGGAGCGACGTGGACGCTCGATCGTCTGTCGCTGCACGGGCTCATCAGCCAGGACAAGCAGACCTTGACACTGGCGAGCGTCGCGCCGGTGATGGAAACGCAAACGTTTCTGACCGGCCCAATCGCCGGCCAGACGCGCTATCGCATCTGCCACCGCTCGCGCGTTCTGATCTGGATGGGCAACTGAGGCTTGCGCCCGCGCGGCGCCGCGGATGAACGAACAGAACCGAGCGGCGGCGCGGTGGCCGCCGCTCGGGAGCATGCACAGGACAGCCGATGCCCGATCGGACGATTCCGGGGCAGAGCATCGCAGGCGGCCGCGTCTGCCGCGGCGCGGAAGCGATCGGCATCGCAGCATTTGTCTTGGTCCTGCTCGCGCTGATCTCTGCCCGCGCACGCGCCGAGGTGCAGGTGCAGCGCGACGGCGAGACGGTGCGGATCGAGCTTCGGGAGGCGTCGATCGCACAGGCGCTGGACGCGCTCGGCGCGACCATCAAGCTGCGCTACCGATCGACCGTTGCGCTCGACAAGGTGGTGAGTGCGACCTACGCCGGTCCGCTCAACGAGGTGCTAAGGCGGCTCCTGCGCGACTACAACTACTGGATCAGGAGCGGCAGCGACGGGGTCGAGCTCGCCGTCATCGGGCTGCAGCACGGCGAGCGCGCAAGCGCGCCTGCGCCCGTGACCGCCGCGCCCGCCAAGGCCGCCGCGGCGCGGCCGCCGCCTCCGCCCCCCACGGCCAGACGCAACAGCCTGACCTCGCAATGGCGAAGCGCCGGACCGGAGCTGCGGGCGCCCTCCGCGCCGCGGCGCTGAAGCGGCGCGACGGGCCGGGGCGCGCGGTCCTGCCGCTCAAAGGCGCGCGATCGCGGGCATCACCTCGGCCACGAACAGGCCGAGCGAACGCTTGGCCTCGGCGAGCGACATGGTGCCGAGGAACAGATAGCTGAGCAGATAGTTGAAGCCGATCTCGGCATGCTGGCGCTTGATCGCGGCCAGCACGGTTGCGGGCGAGCCGGCGATCACCGTGCCCTCTTCGACGCATTCCTCATAGTTCTGGCCGCGCACATTGCGCATGCGCGCCTGCGTCGCGGTGATCCCGTGCCGCGTGCGCAGCCAGTTGATGTTGCGCAGATGCGCCTCCATGGCGGGCTTGGCCCAGGCGGCGGCCTTGGCATCGCTCTCGTCCACGAAGATGTGGCGCTGCACGCCAATGGCGACGCCGCCGGGAAATTCCGGCTTGGGGCTTGCCGGGCGGCGATGGCGCTCGAAGGCGGCGCGATAGCTAGCGATGTTGTCGCGGGCGAACGGGGTCGGCCCGAGCGTGACGAAGTGCAGGCCCTGCTCGCCCGCCCAGGCGGAGCCTTCCGGCCCGGAGGAGCCGTACCAGAATGCCGGATGCGGCTGCTGGAAGGGCCTGAGCGCGATCGGCACCTTGTCGAACTTGTAGTGCGGGCCGCGATAGCTGAGTTCTTCCGTCATCAGCCCCGCGCGAATGCAATTGTAGGCATCGATGAAGATTTCGCGCGACTGGTCGTGCTCGACGTTGTGATAGCGCAGCTCGAACGGCGAGACGCCGCGGCCGACGCCGACCTCCATGCGCCCGTGGCTCAAGTGATCGAGCATGCAGATCTCATCGATCACGCGCAGCGGCGAAACGATCGGCAGGAGATACACGAGCGGGCCGAGCCGGATGCGCCGTGTGGCGCGGGCCACCGCCCCGAGGAACACTCCCGGCACCGGAACCATGTTGAGCGGCGTCTGGTGGTGTTCGGCGAGATGCAGGCAGTAGAAGCCGGCCGCATCGGCGGCGGCGATGAATTCGAGCCGCTCGTCGAACAGCTGCGCGATGGGCCGTTCGCCGTGCTCGATGTGATCGAAGAGTCCGATTTGCATGCAGGTCCCCGCGGGTCCGCGGTTGCGGCCGCGCCGCAACGCCGCGGCGAACGGCCGCGGCGCGCGCACTGTGCCCGCTCGGCGCCGACGAGGCAACCGCGTCCGGCCGCGCCGCCCTCGCACGCGGCCATCGGCTCGGGCGGCGCGCTACTTCTGGAACGACTTGCGGATGAGCTGCATGCGGTCGGGGTTGGCGTCGGGCTGCGCCGGTTCGTCCGCCGGCCCGCAGTAGATGCGGCCCGCCTCCTGCAGCCGCCCGGTGCGGTTGTCGAACAGCACGCGGCGGCAGCTCATGGTGGTGCCGTTCTCGATCAGCACCTGGCCGGTGCGCGTGTCGGCAAAGCGCGAAACCGGATCGTTGGCGTCCCACCGCAAGGAGGTGGTGGCATCCCAGCGCAACGCGTGCGTGATCGCGGGCGGCGCCGGCTCCCAGGAGCGGTAGGCGCCGGAGGCGATCAGGATCGCAAGCGCCGCGCAAAGCGACAGCGTCCGCCGCGTATTGGTCGCCGCCATCCAATGCCAAACCAATCCGGCCCACGATCCTGATGCGGCGCTCACGACCCCGTCTCCGGCACGGCCACCCCGGCAGTAAACCATGCCGGCCTTGTCAAACCGCCAAATCGATCGGAAGAATTTGAACGATCGGATTGGCGCCCGAGCAAGCCTTGCGCCCGCGCGGACGCCTGCCGCAAGCGTCAGGCGCCGTCAATGGATCTCCGGCTCGGGGACGGGCGGGCCGGCCATGAGAAAGTCGAAGTCGCAGCCCTCGTCGGCCTGGCCGATATGGGCGGAGAACATGGCGCCGTAGCCGCGCGGATAGCGCGGCGGCGGCGGCGTCCAGCCCGCGCGCCGACGCGCCAGCTCGTCGTCGCTGACGTGCAAGTGGATGCGGCGGGCGTCGACGTCGATCTCGATCTCGTCGCCGGTCCGAACGAAGGCAAGCGGACCGCCGATGAAGCTTTCCGGCGCCACGTGCAGGATGCAGGCGCCGTAGCTCGTGCCGCTCATGCGCGCGTCGGAAATGCGCACCATGTCGCGCACCCCTTGCCGCAGCAGCTTTCTGGGGATCGGCAGCATCCCCCATTCCGGCATGCCCGGCCCGCCTTTCGGGCCTGCGTTCTTCAGCACCAGAACGTGGTCCGGCGTGACGTCGAGATCATCGCGGTCGATCTCGCGCATCATGTGGTTATAGTCGTCGAAGGCGATGGCACGGCCGCGATGCCGGAGCAAGCGCGGCTCGGCGGCCGCGGGCTTCATGACGCAGCCGCGCGGGGCGAGATTGCCCTTGAGCACCGCGGTAGCGCCTTCGGGGTAGACCGGGTCGTTGAGCGAGTGGATCACGTCCGCGACGTGAATTCTCGCCCCTTCGATGTTTTCGCCGACCGTGCGGCCGGTGACGGTGAGACAGGAGAGGTCGAGCCGATCCTTCAACGCCGCCATCATGGCGCGCAACCCCCCGGCGTAGAAGAAATCCTCCATCAGATACTTGCCGGAAGGCCGCACGTTCGCGAGCACCGGCACCTCGCGCGAGAGCGCGTCGAACCGCTCCATGTCGAGTGCAATCCCGGCGCGCCGTGCCATCGCCACCACGTGGATGATGGCGTTGGTCGAGCCGCCCATCGCCATATGCACCTTGATGGCGTTGTCGAAGGCGGCGGGCGTCAGAATGCGTTGCGGCGTCAAGTCCTCCCACACCATGTCGACGATGCGCCGGCCGGCGGCGGCGGCCATGCGCTGGTGATTGGCGTCGACCGCCGGGATCGAGGAGGCGCCGGGCAACGCCAGGCCGAGCGCTTCGGCGATCGCCATCATGGTGGCGGCGGTGCCCATGACCATGCAGGTGCCGAACGAGCGGGCGATGCCGCCTTCAATCTCCTCCCATTCGGCTTCGCCGATGCGGCCGGCGCGCTTTTCGTCCCAGTATTTCCAGGCGTCGGAGCCCGAGCCGAGCGGTTCGCCGCGCCAGTTGCCGCGCAGCATGGGACCTGCCGGCACGTAGATCGCCGGGATGCCCATGGAAATCGCCCCCATGATCAGGCCCGGCGTGGTCTTGTCGCAGCCGCCCATCAGCACCGCGCCGTCGATCGGATGGCTGCGCAAAAGCTCCTCCGCCTCCATGGCGAGGAAGTTGCGGTAGAGCATGGTGGAGGGTTTCACGAACGGCTCGGCCAGCGACATCGCCGGCAGTTCGAGCGGAAAGCCGCCGGCCTCGAACACGCCGCGCTTGACGTCTTTCGCCCGCTCGCGCAGATGGCCATGACAGGCGTTGATCTCGCTCCAGGTGTTGAGGATGCCGATCACCGGCTTGCCGCCGAAGTCGGTGCGGTCGTAGCCCATCTGCTTGAGGCGCGAGCGGTGGCCGAACGCGCGCAGATCGGCAACGCCGAGCCAGCGGTGGCTGCGCAGGTCCTCGGGGCGCTTGCGTGCAGTTGCCGTGCGGGTGGTCATCGGATGGTTCTCGTCAATTCAGCTTGGCGGTTTGCGACCTGACGTCGCTCTCGCGCTGGGCGCGGCGGGCGACTAGCTGCGCGCCGATCACGCTCGCGGCGATCACCGCGCCGATGATGTCGGTGAGCCAGTTCGGATCGATCAGCAGCAGGCCGCCGCACAGGAGCAGGGCGCGCTGCCACAGGCTGGTCGCGGTGAGGAAATAGCCGTGCAGGCCGCCGGCAAACATGGTGACGCCGAAGCAGGCGGTGACGAAGGCCTGCGCGATGCGCGGCCATTCGCCGATCATCAGCAGCGCCGGCTCGTAGACGAACATGAACGGAATGATGAAGCCGGCAAAGCCGATCTTCACCGCCGCCCAGCCGCTCGACCACAGATCGGCCTTGGCCAGGCCCGCGGCGGCAAACACCGCGAGCGCCACCGGCGGTGTGATCGCCGACAGGATGGCGAAGTAGAAGGCGAACATATGCGCGGCGGGCACCACCACGCCGAGCTTGATGATGGCCGGCAC
>Ga0073934_10001862_pt1 | contig 47519 bp, 43 predicted proteins | sample LarsenN4metaG_FD_76834 | JGI IMG/M metagenome (GOLD analysis project Ga0073934, IMG submission 76834) | Hot spring sediment bacterial and archeal communities from British Columbia, Canada, to study Microbial Dark Matter (Phase II) - Larsen... ...
ACTGCTTGGGGATCTTGGTTGCTCCTGCCTCTCATAATAGACTCCTTTCTGATGAGGCAAACTAACCAAAACTGTATCTATCCTACAACCCCTAAATGGTCTGGCAGGCTTTGAAACCGAACAATATTTGTTAACCTAATATACGCATGAAACCACATCTTTACTAGTATTTTTTCACTGAAAATTATAAGTGGCTGTAGTACTGTAGGTTATATGATAAAAGTCTCTTGAATCTGTCCAGCTGAGAGGGGTTGAGAAGTTGAATTCTACTGTGCTGTGTCGCTAGCTAAGTCTGCAATCGGGAATTTACATTATGAGGGCCTTCACTTAATTATGTGTGAATAGCCGCTGGTCAACTGCTCAAGAGCAGAATAGGATAACAGAAATGGTACTCTTCTCTCAGAAAGCACAAGTTCCGGCTGATAGAGAAGTTCTCAAGTTGTCCCAGACTCTCCGATAAACAAGATTTCCAAACAGGTCAGGAATTTCTCAGGCTATGAATTTGGCAACTTAAACTCTCAAACCACGGAGGCAGAGAGATGGCTTTGACTCTTTCGATTCTATTTGCCGCCAGCGCGGCGGTGCTCGCCGGCCTGGTCCTGAAGGCGATTTTCAAAAGCCTTAATCCGGCCAAAGTTGAAGAGTATCGAGCTTGTAAAGGGGGTTGGTGGGAAGCCAAACTGAATAACTGCCAGGCCGGACTGCTTTTCGTTCCCCAGCAGCCAGTCAACACTTATACCAACGTGGCCTACTTAGCCGGTGGCTTCTTCCTGATGTTCAAATTGCAGACACTCCCTTCTTATGTGCTCGGCTTAGCCTCACTCTACCTCTGCGCCGGTTCGGCTTTATATCACGCCACCTCCACCCGCTGGGCCGGCAGTCTGGACGTCAGCGCCATGTATGCAGTTTTCTCATCCACAGCAGTCTATGCTCTTTCGGCCCTGCTCAGGACTAATGATGCCCTGGCGGCTTTGCTGATGTTTGTGGCCGCCGCATTGGCAGCCTATTTTTTGAGATATTACTACCACGGCACCATGGAGGTCAAAATCGGCATATTCTTGATAATAACCTATGCTCTAATTCTCTCGAGTAGATATAGAAATCAGGCCGCACTATTTGACGGCTATCTAATCGCCACATTGGTACTATTCGCCTTGGCTGAAATCGCCTGGCTGCTGGATAAGGCCGGGAAATTCCCGCTCCCCAGATGGGGACACGGAGTCTGGCACATCTTGACTGCCGTAGCCATATCAATATTATTCTATACAGTACACCAGACACGATGATTGGCGGGGCTGGGGTATCTTCCTGTCGCCACCTAGGCATTAAGATAACACTGCCTACAGTCCTTCTGTCTCTATCTTTTTAATTTGGCTTCCGCGGATCCCTCGGCTACGCTCGGGACATGCACAAACCAACTTAGAGTCGCTGCGAAAACTGGGTCGTGGCCACGATTCCACACAGTCCCTCTATAAATAGGGCCTCCCTTCCCCCCCCGGTAGCGATTTGGTAGTGGAGTTAAGTGCCAGTGGGAAAAGGAATAATCCTGAAAATGGGCGATTTTTAGCAGTTCCCTACTGGGAGTAACTTCCTGGACGGCAAAGGCTTAATTTTGAGTGGCCGGAAGGGGTGTGAAAAAAACCGGTTACACCGGGGATATTCTAACTGAAAAATCATAAAAAAAGTCTTGCAAGAAAAAACAAGGCTTATTCTAAGTTGCTCTCTATTAAAGAGTAAAGAAAAACAGATCGCCACGTCGTCCTTCGATAAGCTCGGGACTCCTCGCAAAGACGACTAAAGGACCAACTCCTCCCTTGCCCTACCCTCATAAGGGAGGAAGCCTTGACCCACCTCAACCCTCTTCTGGAGGATAGAGAATCGAAAAATTAATCCGATTTATATCGCTCAATTTCTTGAAAATGTTTCCGTAATGATATATAAGGTTAAGGCTTAACTCCGAATCTCAAAAACAGGAGGAGAAGATGAAGCAAAGCTGGTTTAAGTTACTGGCTGCGGTATTGTTAGTAACCTGGGTTCCTCGGCCCGCTAAGGCGGATGTGAATCTGGGCTTAAGCATCCAGAATGGCGAACTCCGGAGTTTTTATCTCGCTGTAGGTGACTACTACCATGTATCGGAAAGGACTCTGGTGGTGGTCAGTGAAAGGCACATTCCTGACGACGAGGTGCCGGTGGTCTTCTTTCTGGCCCAGCAAGCCCGGGTGAGCCCGGAGGTGATTGTAAACCTCCGCCTAGGAGGGAAATCCTGGATGGATATAGCTTTTCATTATGGGCTGACTCCTCAGATTTTCTACGTGCCCTTAACTTATGACCCCGGACCCCCCTACGGCAAGGCTTATGGCTACTATAAGAAGTATCCCCGGAGCCGCTGGAATAAAATCCGGCTCAGCGATGCCGATGTGGTCAATTTTGTCAACCTGAAGTTCGTCTCCGGTTATTACGGTTATGCTCCTGACCGGGTGGTCAAAATGAGAAGTAGCGGCAGGAGCTTCGTCTCAATTAATAGCGAAATCAAAAAGGGCAAAGGGGGACCAGAGAACAAGGCTCAAAAATCAGGCTATAAGGGAAAAGCCAAAGGAAGAAAAGGGTAAAATAAATACCCTGGAATCAGAATCTCTATCGTAGGGCGGGATCATTCCCGCCCTATTTTTCTATAGGTCCAAAAAGAGGTCGGAGAAAAGCAGATTGCCACGTTGTCCCTCGACAAGCTCGGGACTCCTCGCAATGACGACCAAAGAACTAACCTCTCCCTTACCCTCCCCTACGAGGAGAGGGAAGATAAAACTAACCTCACCCTATCCCTCTCCTCATAGGAGAGGGAACAAGAGCTTTCTCCTCTTAGGAGATGGTGAAAAATCTCCTCCCCTAAGAGGGGAGGACTAAGGTGGGGTTGGTATTTGAAAAAAAGAGGCCGGGTAAGAAAACCGCGCCTACGAAACCGTTATGATGAGCTATAAAAACAGCTTCTTGAACTCCTCTTTCCCCTCTTTCTTGGCCAGGACCATCAACTTATCCCCCTCTTCAAAGACCGTGTCGCCTTTAGGAATGATAACTTCATTGCCACGAATTGCCGCAAAGATAATCACATCCTCCGGCAGTTTCAGCTTGGAGAGTTTCTTCTGCAGCAAAGGAGAATCTGCCTCTAATTCGGTTTGGAAAATTTCCACCTCCCCTTTGAGGGCCATCAGGGGAATGGCCATCCCCGGATCGATTTTTTCTTCTATCAGAGAGCCTATGATGCGGGTGGAGGAGACCGTGGCATCTACACCTAAAGTCTGAAAGAGCTCTTCATTGCGCGGGTCATTAACTCTGGCAATAGTCTTGGGAATCAGATACAAGACCTTGGCAGTCTGACAAATAATCAGATTGTCCTGGTCCGCGCCGGTGGCGGCAATCAAGACATCAGCCCGGTTAGCGCCGGTGTCCATCAGAGTGCCTAATTCTGTGCCGTCTCCTAAAATCACATTTTCACCGAATTCATCCGCTAACTGGGCATATCTTTTGGGGTCTTTTTCTACTAAGAGAACTTCTTTGCCTTCGGCTAATAGCAATTTGGTCAGATTGACACCGACCTGCCCTCCACCTACCACCAGCACGTACATGGCTACTCCTCTTCTTCTTTCTTCATCAAAAATTCTTTCAGTTGTTCAGCCGCGCTGATGGTGGGGCAGATGATATTCAGGCCTATTTCCTGAAAGGCCCGGGCCCGATGGGGGTCATACACCCGGGCCATCACTTTTTTGACATTAAATTTGTTTTTCACCAGCTGGGAGGACATCAGATTGGTGTTGTCGCTGTTGGTCACGGCGATGAAGGCGTCCGCCTCAGCAATGCCTGCCTTCTGCAGGACATCGATGTCGGCCCCCATTCCTAAAATTTGTTTGACTTCCAATTCCTTGGGGAGCCTCCTGAAAGAATTGAATTCCCAGTCGATGACCGAGACTTCATGCTTGTTTTCAACCAGCCAAGAGGCTAAAACCGCTCCTACCCGGCTGCACCCTAAGATGACTACTTTCATGTTCTTCCTTTTCTAAAATTGAACTCCAAATCTAATCAATCCCAGCCTGTATGCAAGCTGAGGAAGCTGCTGAATGCTCTTGAACCGGATACGTATATCCGTCCCGGATAGGCTTTTCAGTTTTTAGATGTTTCGTTACATACTGCCCACAATTACTGCCGATAAAGTTTTCTTCTACTTCCCCAATGCTCAGGATAACCTCATAACCGCCGGCTCGCAGTTCTTCTAACACCGGATAGTACTCTTTTTTCTGCTGAGGGTCAACGTATGACTTAAGTCCATTCTTAACCGCCTGATAAGTTGGATTGAGAGGAGTTATTTTAATCAGAAATTTATCAGGATCAAAGTGTCTTAAAAGAACCCTCGAATCTACGGGCATATCTTGGATCAGGGCAAAGTTTAAGGTTATTTTTCTGTCACCGGTTTTATAGAACTCCTCTCCGTATTCTTTTATATGCGCAAGACTCCACTTCTTTACCGGGATTAGCCTATCTCTTAATTTCTCATTCGTAGTATGGATAGAAAACTGTAGCTGGAATCGCCCGCGGGAGTATTCTTTCTCCTTTATCTCCATTAGCCTCTCAAAAAATTTATTGGTTCCGGCTGGAGCGAAAGTCGAGATGGAGGGCAAAAGCCCCGGGGCCTTATAGCAATAGGGGAGCTCTTCCAAGACCTCCAGCACATTTAGATTAAAAGCCGGCTCTCCTGTCCGGGCGAACTGAATCTTAAATTTCTTCGCGGGAATGCTCCCCTCCCGGTATCTCTTTCTGACCAGGAAATCTATCTGGGCCAAGATATCAGTCCTAGATAGCTTTCCCCGATAGTAGCTGCCCGCATCGCACATCAAACACCCCACTGGACTGCCGCACAAGGTTGACACTATCAAGACCCACTTCTTCTCTCTTGGCCAGGGAGGCTGCACAGATTCTACAAATTCTACTGCTTGGCCGCCTTGAGTCTGGGCCAGATAGACCACCGCTACCTCTTCTCTTCCAGCTGTAGCCAGAACTTTTAGGGACACCCTTTCTCCAGTTTCCAATAAATTTTCATGGCGGTCCTAACTCCCTCACCAGTGGCGATGGCAGTCTGCCTGAAACAGCCGTTTTTCACATCCCCAATTAAATAGAGAGCTCCCTTTTCTACCAGCTGAGCCGCCTGCTCTTTTAATCTGGGGGACAAAAAATCAAGCTGCGGCTCTCGGCCAATGGCAAAGACAATATAATGGGCATATAATTTTGAAACTCCCTTTGGAGTGGCACCTTCTAAACAGAGTTTGTCCCGGGAATTCTTCCTCAGTTTGGTTACTCTAGCATTGCTACAATAGGTAATATGGGGAGAAAGCTTGGTTCTCTCCTGGAGGAGAGAAAGACAGCTAACCGTCTGGTCACGGTTCAAGATCACGACCTGGTTAGCGCTAGCCAGACCGAGGGCATAGTCGAAGGCGGCATCACCGGCGCCGATAATGGCTATCCTTTTCTGTTTGACCTCGCGAATCGGGCTAATCTCATAAAAGATTTTATCTCTAATTTCCTCAGGTATTTCAAAGTCAGTAAACTCTTTGGGTTTAGTGCCAGAGGCGACAACTACTAACCGGGAAAAAAAGGTTCTTCTCTGGGTTTCTACCTGAAACCTACCTCCTTCCCAGTCTATCTTCTTCACCTCTTCAAAAAGGACCTCGATTCTTCTTTCTTCTAATTGCTTCTGAAAAAGGCTTACCAGTCTTAAGCCTGAAATACCTTTAGGAAAACCAGGGTAGTTCTCCACCAGGTTGGCGTTTCTCAACAGGCCCCCGATGGCATTTTTCTCCAGTAGAATGGGATTTATACCATAGCGGTTAAGTTGTATTGCAGTAGCTATTCCAGCGGGTCCTGCCCCTATTATAGTTATAGTGGGTGTTTCTTCTGAGTTCATTCTCACCTATAACATTACTCCGGTAACTTATCCAACACCACTTCACACGGTGCTCTTCTTACCACTGTCTCAGTAGTTCTACCTAATAGATACTGGGCTGCCTTCAAATTAGTTCGCAGCCCCAGCACCACCAAATCCGCCCCCTGCTCTTTAGCTGCCCGAATAATCCCCTCCGAGGCCTCCCTTGCTCTTTCCGCCAAGATTAAAGGAGTAAGATGATGCAGCTCCACAATCTCTTTACCTCTCTGCAAGGCCTCCTGTGATTTCTCTTCCGCATGCGGCAGAGGAGCTTCCAGAGGTAAAGTGCGGGGAACTTCAATTACGTTGACCACTACAATCTCCGCTTGCTGTTCTAAGCCCAGCCTACAGGCTAACTCAATTGCCCTTTCGGCATGGCTGGTGCCATTGGTGGGAACCAATATTTTTTTCAAAGCGCCTAAGGCGCGCCGGGCTTTGGCCACCTCAGCCTGAATCTGGGCCGGGGGGTGGAGCATCCACCATAATACTCCTCCCAATGAGAGAGTAAAGATAACCGCGATTATGATTCCTAAGACGGAGACCTGAATATTTTCCATCTACTTTTTCTGGCCGCGGAGGAACTGAAAAACTTTTACCAGACGGAAGAGACCTAACAGAACAAAGCCTAAACTAACTATCAACATCAAGGGGGTGAAAGTCAGGCTCAGACTGCGCACCAGGATAATCAGCCCCAGAATAATGAACAGGGCGCTGGTGACAATCTGAAAATAATCCAGCCGGTTTAGTTTACCAGCCTCGGATTGATTTTTTAGGCTCATGATTTTCCTGCTTCTTCTTGTGACTCAAGGCGGCCTTGTACTGCTCCAACAAGTCGTACTCTTCCGCTGAAGTTAAGACTTCAACCTGCTCTTTTTCCCAGTCCCGTTTCAGACTCTTAAAAATCGGGTAGCCTTGTTTGCGGCGATACCAGACATAGTAAACTAAGCTGACTAAGACCCAGGTCGGTCCGGCAATCCTCCCTACTTTATGACTCCATACTACCTGCACTAAAATAATGATGACCGCTATCGCACCGATTAAAGCTAAAATCGGAAAGTGGTATTTCATCCCCTTAATCTTGAGGGGGAGATTAAAGGGTATGCGATAAGGGCGGGGAGAATAGGGGTCAGAAAAGCGCAGCTTGATTAGCGAAATGAATACCAAAGAGTATCCCAAGGTAGCCCCAAAGGCGTACATCTTGGCTAAGGTTTCTAAAACTGTCGGGGTTAAAAAGGAGAGAAAGGTGGCTAAAATGCCCAAAAGGGAGAAGACCCAGATGGTTCTCACCGGGGTCTTATATCTGGGATGGATGGCATCAAACCAGGGGTCGATGATGCCATACTGGCTAAGAGAATAAGTTAATCTGGAGGCCCCCATGATTCCAGTATTAGAGGAGATAAATAAAACTAAGGCTCCTAAGATCGCGGTTATGGGACCCGCCAAAAAACCGATCAAGGGTATGGCCGAGGCCAGTACTGCCAGAGGATTGTCTACATTGGCGGCAAACTCCTGCCAGGGGAGAACCCCCAGTCCCAATGCCGAAAAAGCCACCGCAAAGATGAAGACTGAAAAAATCAAGCTCAAAGAGGTGCGGGGAATGACTGTGGCCGGACGCTTAGTCTCCTGAGCCGCCTGAGAAATTGACTCCAGCCCTACGAAAGATATTATCGCTAAAGAAACGGCATAAAGGAGCTTATCCCCAGAGGGGAATTGCTGTTGCCACTGAGAGACTAACAGCCCTGGCTTCCAGGCAAAGATGAAACCGAAGATGATTAAACTTGATTCAGCCAGAATTACTATTACACCGATTATTTCATTTAAGGCCGAAGATTCTCTGACTCCCCGGATGTTCAGCCAGATTAAGATGAAAATCAGCGCTATGGTCTCCAAACACCAGACCGGGTTAAAATGCGTAAAAGGGCCCAAGCCAGTCTTAAAAGAATCTATGTCCACACCCAAGACACTGGGCATGAAAAAGTTTAAATAACCAGAGGCGGCGGCCGCAAACAGGGCAATGTCTATGGTATAGGCTAAAAGTAAGCCAGAACCGGCAAGGGAGCCCCAAAAATCCCCTAAACTGCGCAGAGTGTAATAGGGGCCGCCGCCGGAGACCGGATAGGCGGAAGCCAACTCCGTGTAGGCAAAACCTATCAACATGTAGAGGAGTCCAGCAATACCTAAAACTAAAGCGGAAGCCCCCTGGCCATAAGCCATCACCAAGCCTAAAGCCACGAAGGTATTGGCCCCCACGTCGGCAAAGCCCCACATAAAAGAGCCCCAAATGGGCACATCCCGCCTGAGCTCCGGCTGGGTGGGCTGAATCAAGACTTCTTTTTTGGTCTCCATCTATCTAAGAAAAAAAGACCAGAGTAGAACTTTGGTCTTACTGGTTAGATTTGTTTTAGTTAAAGTTATATCAGTATAACCGCGTCATGGGATTAAACAGTCAAGCAAATATAGGGGGGGGAGTCTGCTTGTCAATACTAAAATGGGGGGCAAGCCTTATTTTGTTGCCGCTAACTCTTTGTCACTCAAATCATTAGCTTTATTACCCGGGAATCCAGTCGTAGACTGGGGATGGTTTTGATCTTCCTGAACATATTTCTGTAAATAGACTATAAAGATTGTCCCTTCATCTAATTCAGAGTGGCAGTCTATCCGACCCTCTAAACTATCCACGAGTCTCTGCACAATGGATAAACCCAGGCCGGTCCCCTGTTTTTTGGTAGAATAAAAGGGCAAGAACATCTTCCTCATCTGGTCCGGGCTCATCCCTTTTCCTTCATCCTGAATCAGTATCGGCACCCCCAAACTCTCTTGGCTCTCTGCTAGAGAAAAATCTGAAACTCCCGACGCCGCCGGGCGGTTGGCAATCACAATCTTTCCAGATCTCCCCTCCATGGCCTCTACCGCATTGATGACCAGATTCAAAAGCAGCTGTTTAATCTGGTTTTCTTCACCTTTGACAAAAACCGGATGAAGCGGGAATTGATTTTCTATTTGTAACTCCGGTCTCCAGCTGGGATGCTGATGAACAATGTCGATGACTTCTTCGAGCAGAGGGACTAAGTCAACCTTCGCGAAAAAAGTGGAGCGAATCCGGGCAAAATTCAAGAATTCGGTCAAAATCCGATTCAATCTCTGGCTCTCCTTGATGATTAGCTCCAAAAGATTGCGGTTATCCCCTTCCAGATTTAGTTCCTGCTTGAGCACTTCCACTGAGCCGGAGATGGAAGCTAAAGGATTTCTGATTTCGTGGGCGATTCCGGCTGATAGCTCGCCGATGGCGGCTAGGCGGTCTTTGAGCCGCAACTCCTCCTGTAATTGCTTGATGTGAGTCAGGTCCTGGAACAAGGCAATCACTCCGGCCACTCTTTCTTCTTCGTCCTGTAAAAGGGAAGTGCTCATGCCAATTGGAACTCTTCTCCCTTTTAAGTCTGTTATTTCAATCTCCTTGCGGAGTTCGGTGTGGCTGGATTCCAAGCCAGCCAGTAAATCTTTAGCCAACTCCGGCATCCTCTCCTGAAACACCGCCCGAAAGTCTTTCCCCTGCACCTGCCGGCTCTGATACTGTAAGATTTCTTCGGCGGTCCGGTTGAAATAGACTATCCGGCCGGAATTATCGACCGTAATCAGGCCGGAATGCAAGTGCTGGAGGATATCGTCGGTCTCCATCCTAACCCGGCGTAATTGCCGGGAAGCGGTGAGCAATAATTCTGCTTTAATCTTTAGTCTCTGGGCTAAATAACCGCTGGAAAAGGCCACCAAGTAGAAACTGCACAAGTAGATAAAGAGGGTGTAGAAGTGTTCGTCGGAGAGTTTGTAAACGGCTTTAACCGCTCCCAGGCTGAAAAGATTGGAAAAGTTCCAGCCCGCCGCAAAAAGGACCGTGCCGGCATAGAGCAGGCTGGCCCAGCTGGCCACTAAAACTGTCCCTAAGAGCTGATGGGAAAAGCTGGCCGAGACGATAGTCAAAAAGAAGAGGGCCGAAAGAGGAGATTTCACCCCCCCGCTGTGATTGATTAAAATCGCTTCCAAGAGAATCTCTAAGAAAAGCTGGGCAAAGCTGACCAAGCCGAACCAGCGCTGGACAATGGCATGGCCGGAGTAAAAGAGGGACAATAGAAAGACCAGCGTCACCAGGCCATACAGGGCGAAAAATGACAGCAGAAATGACGACAGCGGCAGGAAAACAAAGCTGGATATCAATAATATTACGAACAGCGCCAGGCGAAAGACCAGCAGGCTGGCAACTTTAGTGTCCGGAGAGGCAACTGGGATTTTCATGGCCGCTAAAAAAATGCACCACCTCATCTCTAAGGTGGTGCAGGTTTTCTAAATCCGGTGCGTCAATTGATCTTGCCGATGATGTCGAACATGGGGAGATACATCGACACCAAGATGAATCCTATAACGATACCCATCAGCACGATGATGATCGGCTCGATTAAAGAAGTCAGAGCGGCCACGGCCGCATCCACTTCCTCTTCGTAGAAATCGGCAATCTTGTTGAGCATGTCGTCTAAGCCGCCGGTCTTCTCACCCACCGCGATCATCTGGGTCACCATGGGAGGGAAGACTCCGGTCTCTTTCAAAGGCTGGGTGATGGTATCCCCTTCAGCAATGGAGACCACTGATTTCTGAATCGCCTTCTGAATTACCTTGTTGCCGGCGGTTTTGGAGGTAATTTCCAAGGCATCTAAGATTGAAACTCCGGAGGACAAAAGAGTCCCCAGTGTGCGGGTAAACTTGGCCACGGCTGACTTTCTTAAGACTATCCCGATCAAAGGTATTTTCAGCATAAATTTGTCGATGTTCATCCGCCCGGCTTCGGTCTTATAGTAGTAGCGCAAGGCCACCAGCCCCATGGTGAATAAGCCCACGATGACCCACATGTAACTGGTCAGAAAATTGCTGACCCCCAAAACTATCTGCGTGGGAGCGGGCAATTCTGCTCCCACTCCTCGAAACATTTTGGCAAAGACCGGCACGATGAAGCGGAGCATGATGAAAGTGACCAGGGTGGCCACACTAACCACCACTGCCGGATAGACCAAGGCACCTTTGACCTTGCGGGCCAAGGCATCCGCCTTTTCCCGGTAGTGCGCTAATCTTGTGAGAATGGTGTCTAAGGCACCTCCGATTTCACCCGCTTCCACCATGTTGACGTACAGGTCGTCATAGACTTTTTTATGCCGGCTTAAGGCTTCCGACAAGGTGGTGCCGGATTGGACATTGTCCCGCACCTGGTCGATAATCTTGCGGAATTCGGAAGAGTCGCTCTGGGTGGCTAAAATCTCTAAGCACTGCACCATAGGGAGACCGGCTCCAATCATGGTGGCAAACTGCCGGGTGAAACGGGAAATGTGGACTTTTTTGACCCTCTTGCGGCCGAAGCTGAAGCTCAACTGAGTGGCGCGAGGGGTGGCCTCGGTGACTAAGACCCGTTTCCCTCTGAGGACTCTTTCTAATTCCCTCTTATCTTTGGCTTTCAGCTGGCCAGTCACTACTGCCCCGGCTGCGGTCTTTCCTTTATAATCAAAAACCGGCATAGCTTGCTCCTATATTCTGACTTTTTCTCTGGTTTGGTCGGCGATGTCCTGCTTCAGATTCAATAGCTCGTTGAGTTCCTGGACATTGGCGCTGCGGCCCAGAGCCTCTCCTAAGGTTATCTTGCGAGCTAAGTACAGCTCGGCTAAGGTCATGTTCATGGTCTTCATGCCGTACTTTTGTCCGGCCTGCATCAAGCTGTAGATTTGATGCAGTTTGTCATCCCGGATTAAGGCCCGGATGGCCGGGGTGCAGATCATGATTTCCAGGCCCAAGACCCGGCCTCCCCCCACCCGGGGGATCAACTGCTGGGTGACCACTGCCTGCAAGACAAAGGACAAAGTCACCCGGATCTGCTCCTGCTGATTGGTGGGGAAGATATCCACGATACGGGTTATCGATTCCGGACAGGAGTTGGTGTGCAGGGTGGCAAAGGCTAAATGACCGGTTTCAGAGATGTTTAGAGCGGCTTCAACCGTCTCTAGGTCCCGCATTTCTCCTACTAAAACCACGTCCGGGTCTTCCCGCAGCGCGTATTTCAGGGCACTGGCAAAAGACTGAGTATCGGAGTGGACTTCCCTTTGGTTGACTATTGAATTCTGATGGCGGTGCAGATATTCGATCGGGTCTTCCACCGCTAAAATGTGAACATGTCTTTCACGGTTTATCTTGTCTAATAAGGCGGCCAGAGTGGTGGATTTACCTGAGCCGGTCGGACCGGTGACTAACACTAAACCTCGGGGGAGATTGGCAAATTCCGAGACCACCTTGGGAACCCCCAACTCTTCAAAAGTGGGAATGCGAAAGGGAATCTGTCTGATGGCTACCGCTACGTTGCCTCTCTGCATGAAGACGTTGCAGCGGAAACGGGAGAGCTGCTCAATTCCGAAGGATAGGTCCAGCTCGCTTTTCTCCTCGAACTTCTGGCGCTGTTTTTCGTTCATGATGCTGTAGGCCAATTTCTTGGTGTCCTCCGGCTCCAGAATCTCCGCCTCTAATTTGAGCAGTTTGCCATCCACTCTGAGCTGGGGGGGAGACCCCACGGTCAGATGCAGATCCGAGGCCTTTCTTTTGACCACCAACTCCAATAGTTCTCTTAAATTGGACATGGTTTTTCCGGGTTTAAATGGAAATTTTTTGCTCTGCTTTATTATCGACTAAAAGGCGGGAATCTTAAACCCGAGAGGAAATTAAGGAATGGATTAGCCGGCGGTCTCGGCTAAGACTTCTTCCACGGTGGTGACGCCGTCTTTGAGCTTTTTTAAGGCTGCCTGGCGCAGGGTAAGCATTCCGTCTTTGATGGCCTGGGCTTGTAACTCCTGGTTGGTGGCCCCGGATAAAATCATTCTTTCAATATTGGGAGTGATGGGCATCACCTCAAAGATTCCGGTCCGACCGGAATAGCCGGTATTGCTGCACTCCTGGCAGCCTTTGCCATGATAGACTTTAAGGCCTTTGCTATCCACCTGGTCCAAGCCTAACATCTCTAAAACTTCCGGGTTAGTCTCGGACTCCATCTTACAGTTGGGGCAAATTTTGCGCACCATTCTCTGGGCCATGATCAGACGGGTGGCCGAAGCTACTAAATAACCGGGGACTCCCATGTCCACCAGACGATTGATGGTGGAGGGGGCGTCGTTGGTATGCAGGGTGGAGAAAACTAAGTGGCCGGTCAGAGCAGCCCGAATGGCAATTTCGGCGGTTTCACCGTCACGAATCTCCCCCACCATGATCACATCCGGGTCCTGTCTTAAGAAGGATCGCAGGCAATTGGCAAAGTCCAAACCGATTTCCGGTTTGACCTGGACCTGGTTGATGCCGTCAAAATTGAACTCGACCGGGTCTTCGGCGGTGGTGATGTTGATGTCCGAGGTGTTGATCTGCTTGAGGGCCGAATATAAGGTGGTGGTTTTTCCGCTGCCGGTTGGGCCGGTGACTAAAATCATGCCGTAGGGGAGCTCGATGGCCTTGGCAAAAGCCTTCAAAGAGCTCTCTGCAAAGCCCAATTTGGTCAAATCCACATTCAGAGAGCGGGGGTCTAAGATACGCATGACCACTTTTTCTCCAAAGATGGTAGGGATGACCGAAACTCGCATATCTACGGTCCGCTCCCCCATTTTAATCTTGATTCTCCCGTCCTGGGGCAAACGCCTTTCGGCAATGTCCAAGTCAGCCATGATCTTCATTCGAGAGACAATGGCAGCCCGGTATTTGAAGGGCAAAGGAGCCATTTCCTGCAGATTGCCGTCTAAGCGGTAACGTACCCGGATTCTTTTCTCGTAGGACTCTAAGTGGATGTCAGAAGCGCCCCTGCGGATGGCATCCGCGATGATGGAATCGACTAACTTGACTAAGGGCTTGTCCTGAACCTGACTGCGGAGGTCTATTTCAGAAGGGGCCTCCTCTTCGGTGACTACTTCTAAGCCTCCATCCTCCATCCCCTTCAGGATTTCACCTATAGCGCCGGTGTCTTCGTAATAGTGGTCAATCGCCTTCTGGATGGCTTTTTCCGGGCTGATGACCGGCTGGATGTTGCAGCCGGTAATAAACTTGATGGCGTCTAAGACGTAGATGTTGGAGGGGTCGGAGATGGCTACGATTAAGATCTTCCCTAACTTGGAGACCGCAATGACGTTGAATTTGCGGGCGATGTCCGGGGGGATGAGCTTGACAATCTCCGGATTGAGCTCCACATCGGAAAGCCGCAGGGCTCCGATATTGAGCTGTTTGCTTACGAACTCGGAGATCTCTCCTTCATCTTTGATGGCACCTATCTTGACTAAGTTGGGGATGAGCTTGCCGCCGCCGTCTTTCTGTAAAGAAAGGGCTTTATCGAGCTGCTGGCGGGTAATCTTGCCCGCCGCAATCAGCATCTCCCCTAACTCGACCGACATTGTAACTTCCCTTTACTCGTGTAATAAGTCATCTAGTTTGCTTTCCGCGGACTGGGTGTAGTCACTGCCTAAGACTTTGGCCGGCTGCGCCTTTCTGGTCTTGGTGCCAGACAGGACCAGTCCTAGTTCTTCTCCGATCTCTTTGGCGTAGAGTCGGACCATGCCGATGGTGGTGCGGTCATCAAAGATGACCACTAATATGCTTCTTTCACCTACCAGCGAAATGTGGATATGGTCTTTTTTCCCCTGGTGGAAGAGGACCGAAAATTCCGGCTCTCCTACTAATCTGGCTATTTCTCTGGTGGAAGCAAAACTCCCTGCCAGAAGAGCTGCCAGAGCGGTAGTATCCAGGGAGTGCGTAAATCCCTGCCGGGTCACCAGATGGCCATCTTTATCCACCAGAAGAGTGCACTTGGCCTCGGCTCCTTTGAGGAGTTTCATCAACAAACGGTCGATCTGCTGAATCTCCTCTTCGTAGATGATAAGATTCTCCTGTGTCACTTTCTCACCTCCTTTAGGCTCCGAATAGATATTTGACGAATCTGATAAATTTGCTCTGCTTCTTAGGCTTGGGGACTTCTCTTACCACCGGGCGCTCCGGCCTCCCGATCACTGGCTTCCACTGCAATTCCGAAGGAGTCGGCTTGGGTTTGGGGGGAGTGGGTTCCGGCTTTACGACTGGTCTAAACTCCGATACTCTTTCAAATTTTGGCTGAGTCATACTGGGCGTAATTTTTGGCTCCGCAGTGGTCGGCCCGGGTGCTGATGCGAATGTTCCCACCGGCTCCAACCTCTGCCGGACCTGGCTGGGTATTACTTCTGTTATATCAATCTCCCTGGCCAGAGGGGCGACTGGTACAGTCTCCGGTGTGACCACCGGCCTAGGTACCGGCACTGTGGCAGCTGTCGGCTGGCTTTCCGGCTGGGGGGAGATATGAGTCTTGGATTTGAGATTTTCAATCACTAACTTGCAGATACCTTTAAGAGTGTCGAAGACCCCTATGCCTTTGAAGGCCACGGCCTCATAATAAGGGATGTTCCAGCGGTTTAAGGCGTACTGCAGCTGCTCAATGGTGGCCACCTGGGGTAAATCTCTTTTGTTATATTGTAAAATCATCGGAATTTCTTCTATCTGATAGCCGTAGCTCTTGAGATTCTCCAAGAGGTTGTTCAGAGACTCTTTGTTCTCTTCCATCTTGGAAAGCTGGGAGTCGGCTACGAATACTAATCCATCTACTCCGCGCAGGACCAATTTGCGGGTGGCGTTGTAGAAGACCTGTCCCGGCACGGTGTACAGCTGAAACTTGGTGGAAAAGCCTTGAATGGCTCCTAAATTCAAAGGGAGAAAGTCAAAAAATAAGGTGCGGTCGGTGTCGGTAGCTAAGGAGATCAGCTCCCCCCGCACTTGGGTGGGAACTTTCTTATGGACGTACTGCAGATTGGTGGTCTTGCCGGAGAGCCCGGGACCGTAATAGACAATCTTGCAGCTGACCTCCCGAAAGGCGTAGTTTATAGATACCATATTTTTCTAAACCGGGCTTAGCGATTCCTGAGACGGTTAGAGGCGTTCTTTATCTCCAGACGCACCAGGCCCAAGTTGACCTGGGATTCAGTGGTCACCACTAAGGTGCCGATACCCACGTCGGTCAAGAAAATCTTCCCCTGGCTGGCCTCCACCGTGACCTGTCTGAAGGGGGTGAGCTTGATTTTTTCTAAGGATTTGTGCACCGAAGTACAGATGGCTGAGGCCATGGCTCCTACGGTCTCGTCCTGGATGCCGGTGTGCAGGTCCGCAGCTATCACTATGCCATCCTGACCCACAATCATACTGCCGGTGATCCCTTGGGTCTTGTTAAGTTCTTCAAGAATTTCGTACATTTGCTTCCTCCCTCTGACTGAGAATCTCTTGCGGATATTTTTCTGAGAATTTTCGGTTAAGCTGTTCAATGACACGTTGAATGCGAATGTGGAGCAAATCGTCGGTCTGCCGGCTGGATATAACCACCAGCCAGAAGTTCATGACCCGCTGGGCTAAAAAGCGCAAGCGGGGGGTAAATGTTTCCATTTTTTCAAGCTTCTTCTCTCCGATCCTGCCCATCACTCCTAAGGCAGAGTTTTCCAATAATCCGGCCAAAGGAGCCAGCGCTTCAGTTTCCACCTGCGGCTCCCCTTTCTGGGCCAAGATTAATCCTTCCTGGTCGACCAAAAGACAGACTTCTACTCCGGAATAATCTTTGATGTAGCCTAAGATTTCGTCTAAATGAGCACTGTCATCGGCAATTACCCCTTTGTGGGACAGGCCAAAATCTTCGACCCCCACTGACCGAGAAAGGGTTACTCGGCTTCTGCGCCGGCCGCTTCTATCCAGCCAGACTGATTTGATTATTAAGGGGGCGGCTACGACCTGGATGAAGATGGAAGGAAAATACCTATATAGCCCATTGCTTATCCCTTCCCGCCAGCTGACCCCGGCCAGGATGAAAGTCAGGGTTCCGAACAAAATTCCACACCCCCAGCGCAACAGGGCGGTTTGGAAGGCTAAGACCAGGGCGTTTTGAGAATTTCGCTGGGGAAAGATGGCGGTCCAGATTAAAAAGTACAGAATCAATTCCAGGCCGGCCACCAAAAAAAAGCTCCAGGAGAGCGGCAAGCCCCAATTGTGGGGGAAAAAGACTAAAGGAATCACGGCTACAAAACCGCCGAATACTAAAATCGATCTGAAATCGCCTGAGCGGGTAGTTTGCATAGGGTTGCCTTGTTTTAAAAGTCTATCTGTTCTGCTACCTGGCTGACCCGTATTTTCAGCGAGCCTAAATTGACTTCCGGGTCAGTCCAGAGGATGAGGTAATGGCTTTTTAGACTCCAGATCCAGATCTTGACGGTAGCCGCCTCGATTAAGACCTGTCCTAATTTTCCGAAGTCAATCCGGGGGAGATTCTGGATCACAGTCTCTACCACGCTCAGACAGAGGGGACCGATGGTGTCCGGACTATACAGAGCGGAGGCTCGCTTCTCTACTACCAAGCCATCCGGGCCGATGGTTAAGGCCCCTTCCACCAGTGGAAAACCCTTGAGCATGTCTAAAACCTGCCCCCAACTGTAGAATTTTTCCGGCGCAGGACTGACTGGAGCACTCAGCTGAGCCTCTTCCGGGCGGCGATACTGTTCCGCCAGATTCAGAAGTGGCGTTCTGGGGACCAATTTTTCACGGGGGAATGTTACTTGTCTTTCTTTCAGATTCCGGGATAGGTTTAATAAGGTGTTGATGCTCTGGTCGGCCGGGCCGCTTTCTTTCAGGCGCAGCAAAGCATCTTGGGCCCGCTCCAGCTCCCCTTTGCGCAGCCAGATTTCGGCCAAGAGTTTTTCAGTGGCTCTGGTTTTCCCGTCCAATTTGACCGCCAGCTCCAATTCCTTTTCCGCCTCCTGGTAGAGTTTTCTTTCCAGGTAGATTTTAGCCATGACCACATGGGCCGGCCCATAATCGGGATGGTACTCCAGCCCCTGTTTGGTAATCAGGTAGGCCCTTTCCAAGTCTCCTTTTTTACGGTAGGCCTCTCCTAAAGCGGCAAAAACCTGGGAGCGAGGATTATCCTCCAGGATCTTGCGGCATTTCTCGATTCTTTCTTCTATCTGCAGGGTAGCGTTCATGTTCTTTTAGGCCACTGGTATAAAAACAGCCTAAGGAATTTGAGCCAAATGCACATAATTCTTATCGACACCCCTGCAAATTTACTTAAGGGTCAAAGAAATAAGGGAAATCAGCTTTAACCCAGAATTTTGGTGGTGCGGTGCAGCCCGAAGGCCAGAAAGGTGAGGGCCAATAAGCGGATAAAAGTGACACTCAAGGAAGATAAAGGAAGCCAGCCGGAGCTGGCGGCCAGTTCCAAGAGTTGAGCCAAGCCTAATAAGAAAAAGGATAAACCTAACATCTGCCAGGGCAAGGCCAGTTCCCCTTTTTTTAGGAAGGAATATATTCTCCAGGCCAAGAAAAAGCACCCCACTGCCAGCAAAGTGGCTACCAGCCCGAGGAACATGGCCAGAGGAGATATTGCGCCCTGGGAGGAGGCAGCCTGTGCCAGACCGGTCTGAGAAAACCAGCCTAAGATTATCAAGGTCGGCAGGGATGTTTTTCTTTTCATCTCTATTCTATCTATATCGTATTTTTGGAAAATCCATTCACAGCTCGGCTAATTTTACGGTCCCCAAGAGTTCATTCTCCAGGTCGTATTTTTTATTCAATTCCGAGTTTTCCAGAAGAATCAAAGCCATCTCTTTTTTGACTTCGGCCACGGCTGCCCGGACGACGTTTTCCCCCAAGGCGTTAGAGACTACCTTTAGATATTGAAAGAGCAGTGAATTTAAGGCTTGAATCAGGCGGAAGAGCCGGGTCTCCGGGGGCATTTTGGTAATCTGTTGAAATAAGAATTCCTGGTCCAGGTTGTAGCCGTCCCTTACCGCCCCGGCTATCAGGGAATGCTGCTCTTTTTGAGCTTGATAACTTTCGTAAAACAATTTGGTCTTGGCGCCACCTAATTTGCGGGCCACTATCCGCTCCAAGGCGGTGTAAGCGGCTGAGTACACTTTGACAACTAAAAAAAGAAGTTGTTCGCTCTCCTGGCGGGCTTTATGCTGGCTCTCTCCTACTTCCCCAGGCTGGATGAGACCTAAATTCAATAAAGTATGGACTGATTTGGCGGTGGGGAAATCCCCCCAGGGGGAAGCCTCCATCAGGTCGGAAAAGGTCTTGGTTCCATCTATGAGCATTAAGACCTGGTATTCTTCAGTGGTCAGGGTGACTTCCTTGCCCCGCAGGTTGGGATTCAAGACCGCCTTTAAGAGACGGTTGTGCTCCGGCAGGGATTTGCGAATCTCCAGCCATTCATCTATCCGCCGAGTTCCCTCCATGATCAGATTCATAGTGTCTAAGTTGACCAGGATTTGATCGTCCGGAGGCTTTAATTCGTCCTGAAAGGAGAATTCTCCTTCGGACCAGGAAAAGAGATTATAGACAATCTCCTCTACCTGGATTTTCAGATATTGGGCCAACTCCGGCTTGGTCAAAAGCCCCAGCTCCAGCATGACCGCCCCAATGCGGCGACCGCTCTGTTGCTGGATATTGACGGCTTTTTGCAGGTCGGCTTTGTTAATCTTGCCCATCCGCACCAGAAGATTACCAATCATGTCCTCTTGAGTATTCGAGGAGGTGGCCGAGATTAAATTTCCGTTGTGGAAGAATAGCTCCTTTTTCTGGCTGGCATGAGTAGCCATCAGCCTTCCGGTCTTCTTGCCGGTGCTGACCAGCTGTAAAATATCGGAAAAGGCGATGGTCTTTAAGTTTCCTGCAAAACTCATCTATTCCTCAAGAGTAGGCTGAAATTTTATTTCTCCTTTTTCCAACTCTATTTCAATTGCACCGGTTTTCCTGGTCCAGAAATATTCTTGGCCAATAAAGGCATTCTTCAAATTCCGCTCCACCTGTTTATGGCTGCGGAAGTCCCAGCCATTGATAATTATTTTGTCCATCTGCGAATCAACCTTCTGGGACAATCCATTTCCTTTGAACATTTCGTAGTGCAGACAACCTATCACCGGCTGGTCGTATTTATTTGAGTGACTTTCAAAAAATTCCGATTGGTCAATTTCTAACCAAGTCCAGCCCTTAAGTTCAACAATTGCACCTGAGGGCTCTTTTCTATTATCGGGGAAAACCCACCAAAGTTTAAGCCCTTCCAAGTCAATTGCTTGATTTGAGATGGGAATAAAAGACAAATCTATCGGTTGGAAACTCCCCCCAGCTTTAGTCTGAAGAAAGGTTTGCTTAACCGTCAGGTTGGTCTTCAGGCTCTTGAGTTTAGAGTGAGAATTGCTTGTTGAATCTATTAGAATCAGAGCATCCAAGGCATTTATACCCCTTTTATATAGGAAGGGGATCACCGTCCGTTCCAGATAATCGAATTGCAGCGGCCGGGAATCGTGCAGATAAAGAACTCTCTGGCGGGGCGGCTCAAAAAGAATTGCGGTAGTCGGAGTAACATCCAGAACTGTAATTTTGGTCACTTCCCGACCAGCCCTTACCTTATTATAAGTAATCAAAGAAACCGCCAAAAGAACTGCCAGCCCCAATCCGGCCCTGGCTCTTTTAGATTGCCAGGAAAAGAATAAGAGCAAAAACAGCAGCGGATAGAGCCAGAAGACCCAGGCCGGAGGATGTGGCACCTTGACCAGCGAAAAAGAGAAACTGCCGAAGAATTCAACTGCTCCCAAGGTGATCTTTAAGAGCAGCCAATTAGCAGCCACAATCACTTTGGCCAGAAAAGGGAATACCAGAGAGATAATTGCGGAAAGACTCCCCAAAATCACCACTATTCCAACTAGCGGAACAATAATTAAATTGGAAACGAATCCAATCGGTGCAAAATTATCAAAGTAATAGACATTCAAGGGGGCTGCTCCTAGGATGGCGGCAGTGGAAACGAAGAAGGGAATAATCACCCATCTGTAAATCCATTTCGGCCTAATTTTGAAGACTTTGCCATACATTTTCTGCATCTGCAGAACCAGAATTCCGATAGCAGCCACAGAGGCAAAGGAAAGCTGAAAGCTGACATCGAACAGCGCCTGCGGATTGAAAAAAAGAATCAAAAGAGCGGCAAAGGAAATCAGATTTAGAAAGTTGATGTCCCTTTCAGTATAAAAGGCAAGCAAGGCCAAAAGTGCCATCACCGAGGCGCGCACCACTGAAGGCTGCAGGTTAGTCAAAAGAGCAAAGAAGATTATGACTAAGGTTAGAAATCCGAATTTTACCCAGCGGGGTAATCTCAGAAGCGCAGAAATAAAATAAGCGAACACCAGAATCAGCCCCACGTTCGAGCCGGAGACCGCCATCAAATGTAAAGTGCCGGTGCGGACGAATTTTTGACGCAACTCTTCCGGCATGCCCCGTTTTTCTCCCAGCACAAAACCGGCTAAGAAATTGTCGTATGGAGAGGAAAGAGTTGTGTGGAAATGTCTGAGAATATATTTGCGGGCCGGAGCAATGATTCTGCCCAGAATGAAATTTCCGCCCCTGGAAAGGATGGTCACTTCAGTAACATAATCAACATTCATCTGGCCGTAGATTCCCTTGGTGTTCAGATAGCGCCGATAATCAAAAGTACCCGGATTGCGCTTCCCCAGCGGGGAGAAAATAAAGCCGTGCACTAGAATCCGGTCACCATAGTCGAATCGATTCGAAGGTTCTTTGACCTTTACTAAAATTTTCCCGGACGCTTTGAACTTTTTGAGCTGCCAGGTCAGGCTGTCCACCGCAACCGTCAGATAAGTGCGGTCTTCCCGAACATCCGGGTCCTCCACAACTTGTCCTTTCAGAATTACCCTGCTATTTGAGTTGGTAAAGTTGCTGATGTGATTCCAGGGGAAATCCGAAGTGGCCATTTCGTAGCGCCAGATACCGGCCACAAATAAAGTCAGTAACAGCAATCCAGTGAGCAGCCCGCCAGAATGTTTTAATAAGACGAGGCAGAGCACCAATAACAACACCAGCACTGCCAGCAAGAGATAGGTGGAGAGCGCTATTTGGTCAGCCATCACAATCCCCAAGACAAAAGCACCAGCCGCCCAGAAAGCCGGAGAGCACATTTATTTTTCGCTTTTCAGAAGTGTGAAGATTTGATCCAGTTCAGAAATCTTAAGCAATCGGGCGGATATAAGATAAGAACCCGCCCCAATGAGAAGTAGTAAGATGATCTCGGTGGTCTTTTGACTTAATCTGGCGGCGGACAGATCAAGATGATAGAAATGTAGAAATATCCATAGCACCACTCCCATCAAAAGCGCAGCAATTAAGCATTCAGCAAAGCCCGACCAAATCTTTCTATAATCCAGTCCTCCCATTTTTTTATTCATGGCCCTCAAGAGCAAGAGAAAATTCAGCGTGCCGGAAAAAGAGGCGGCCAGAGCCAGACCTCTAAAGCTCATAGGCTTCATCAGCAAGAGATTGGTCACAATATTTACTGCAACCGCAATTACTGAAATCTTAACCGGGGTTTTGGCATCTTTCAGCGAATAGAATAGCGACACCGTCACCCGTACCGCTGCAAATGCAAACAGACCCAGGCAGTAGAAAAGCAGAGCCGAGGCGGTATTAACTGTATCCTGATAACTGAACTTGCCGTATTGGTATAACACAGAGACGACTGGTTTCCCAGCTACACAGAAGAAGACTGTGGAGGGGAGCGATAAAAAAAATACTAACCTCACCGCACTGTAAAAAGAATTCAAAACCCCCTGATTATCACCGGTGGCAATCAGTTTGGAAAAGGCCGGCAGACTCACTGTGGCAATCGCCACACCGAAGACCCCTAAAGGAAAAAAGAGTAACCGGTAACTATAATTCAAATAGGAGACACTCCCCTGAGGCAAGAATGAGGCAATCTGAGTATTGACGAAAATGTTAATCTGGGTGGAGGCTAATCCCAGAATGGCCGGGGTCATCAAAAAGAAAATCTTGCGCAACCCTGGGTCGCCAAAATCCAACATGAAATTATAGCGGTATCCTTCTTTTCTCAAAGCCGGAGTCTGAATCGCAAACTGACCGATTGCCCCTAAGACTGCCCCGATGGCCATCCCTACCATCGGCTCCGCTAAAAGCGGAGAAATCAAAAATCCTGAGAGAATCATTCCCAGATTCAGCATCACCGGAGCGAAAGCCGGCACCGAGAAACGGTGCAGGCTGTTGAGCATTCCCATGGCCACTGCCGCCAGTGAAATAAACATAAGAAAAGGAAACATAATCCGGGTCAAAAGAGTGGTCAGCTCCCATTTGCCGGCTATTTTGCCGAAACCAGGGGCAATAGCCTTAACCAGAAGAGGAGAAATCAGGATTCCCAGGAGAACTATGATGCCGGTCACCAAAACTACTGTGCTCATGACGATATTGGCCGTCCTCCAAGCCCCCTCTTTACCAGACTTAGTCAAATCTTCGGTGAAGACCGGAACAAACGCAGAGGACAAAACCCCTTCCGCAAAGAGGTCGCGCAATAAATTCGGAATGCGGAAGGCGGCCACAAAAGCATCCACTGCCAGGCCGGCCCCGAACATCACCGCAAAGACCTGCTCCCGCACCAGCCCGGCCAGTCGGGAGACCAAAGTGGCCAGGCTGACCAGGCCGGCTGAGCGGTATAATTTAGGCGCTTCCACAGGTTGACAGAGTCAAAGTTATTTAGTATATAGGCTCAAACTTACTGGAGGAGATTTGGCAGCCAAGAAAACCGGAAGAAAAAAATCGGCCAAGAAGGCCCTAAAGCAGAGTATCAAGCGGAACCAGCGCAACAAAAGCGTCAAGACCGAAATGAAAAGCTCGATCAAGAAAGTGGAAGGCGCCACCCAGCCGGATGCGGCTAAGAAATCCTTAGCGGAGGCGTTTTCCGTTATCGACAAGGCCGCTAAAAGAAATGTCATTCATGACAATCAGGCCGGCCGCATTAAAGCCCGCTTGAGCAGGTTGGTCAATAAACTGCAGCCAGCGAAATCTGCTTAGAAAAACTTGCGGTAATTTAAGTTTAGCCGCTAGGTATAGCAAGAAGTTTAAGGTAGCAATAGGGGGTAAGAAAAATCACACTTGCGCCCTTTATCATTTGTAGCGTCCGAGCTTGACTCGGACGTTCTTCGCCCTGGGCAAGCCAGGGTTCACCCTGCTCGTTCCGATTCGTCAGAGTGAAAAGATTCACCCTGAAGGGCGCTACAAAACTAACCCCTCCCTTATCCTCCCCTACGAGGGGAGGGAACAAAGAGAGACGGGGAAAGGATCCCCGCCTACAAGAATTGGGGTCGCCGGTAAATGAACTACTTAATGCCAGCTTTATCCAAAAGCGATTTTATCAGATCAATCGGAATCGGGAAGATGATAGTCGAATTCTTTTCGGTGGCGATTTCGGTCAGAGTCTGCAGATAGCGCAGCTGCAAGGTCTGGGCCTGGCTGCCAATCACTTTGGCGGCGTCAGCCAATTTCTGGGAGGCCTGGAATTCACCTTCCGCATGAATAATCTTGGCCCTCTTTTCCCGCTCCGCCTCAGCCTGCTTGGCAATGGCGCGCTGCATCTCCTGGGGGAGGTCCACATTCTTTACTTCCACGACCGATACTTTGATTCCCCAGGGCTCGGTCTGGGCATCGATAATAGTCTGCAACTGCTGGTTAATCTTCTCCCGGTTGGCTAACAGGTCGTCTAACTCCACCTGACCCAATACTGAACGCAAGGTGGTCTGGGAAATCATGGAGGTGGCATAGAGATAGTCTTCCACTGCCACGATGGCCTTGCTGGGGTCAATTACCCGGAAATAAATTACCGCATTCACTTTTACGCTGACGTTGTCACGGGTGATGACGTCCTGGGGGGGGACATCCATGGTGATGACCCGCAGAGAAACTTTGACCATCCGGTCCACAATGGGGATGAGCAGAATCAGACCCGGGCCTTTGGAGCCGATTAACCTGCCTAACCTGAATATGATTCCCCGCTCATACTCCCGCAGGATGCGGATGGCATTGGCTAAAATGAAAATTCCGATAAGCAGTACCGTTAATAATCCGGCTGATACCATTTTTCCTCCTTAGAATTAAGCTTTGGTAACTTTTAAGGTCAGATGCTCCACGCCTAAAATCTTCACCTTTTCTCCAACTTGAACCGGCTGGTCAGAAATTGCTTTCCATAACTCCCCTTCCACAAAGACCGTGCCTTCCGGCTCTAAGGGGGTGCGGGCCACCGCAATCTGGCCCAGCAAGCCAGCCTGGCCGGTAGTTGGTTTTCGGCGCTGGGCCTTTATGCCCATGCCGACCGCAAAGATGAAAAACAGGGCGGTGGAGACAACCGCTACAATGATTAAAGTCAAAGAAACCCTCATATATGGAACCGGTGAATCAAATAATAATAGAGAGCCCAAGAGCATGGAGATTATTCCCCCGATGGTCAGGGCTCCGTGCGAGACGATTTTTACCTCCAGTAAGAACAGAATCAGACCCAGAGCCATCAAGAGCACGCCGGCATAATTGATGGGGAGGCTCTGAAAGGCGAAAAAAGCTAAAATCAGACAGATGCCGCCGATGATGCCGGGGAAAATGGCGCCGGGATTGGAGAGTTCGAAAAATAGGCCTAACATGCCTAAGGTATAGAGGAGGTAGGCGATATTGGGGTTGGTAATAACTTCTAAGATTCTATCCCGCCAGGAGATTTCAATCCGTTTGACCTGCGCATTCTTGGTATGCAGAGTCCTTTCTTCCCCTTCTTGAAGCGCTATTTTTCTGCCATCTACCTTGCTCAGCAAATCGCGCAGGTCATTGGCCACTAAGTCTATGACCTTTTTCTGCCGGGCCTCATACTCGGTGATGGAGACCGATTTCCGGACCGCCTCTTCGGCCCACTCTTCGTTTCTTCCCCGCTTTTTGGCTAAGCTCTTGATGTAAGCGGCGGCGTCATTTTCCACTTTTTTCAGCATGGTGGAATCCATCTGCCCCCCCAGGCTGACCGGGTGGGCCGCGCCGATGTTGGTGCCGGGAGACATGGCAGCCACATGGGCCGCTAAAGTGATAAAAACGCCAGCAGAAGAGGCCCTGGCCCCGCCGGGTGAGACATAAACAATCACCGGGACTTTAGAATTCAAGATTTCCCGCACAATCTGGCGCATCGATTCATCCAGGCCGCCGGGGGTGTCTAACTCTATGATTAGGGCTTCGGCTAAGTCGGTGGCTGACTGGTTAATCGCCTGGGCAATAACTCGGGCGGTAATCGGAGTGATGGGGCTGGCAATAGGAATCAGGTTGACAAATTTTTCTTCCTCAGCTGCAAAGACAAAACCACGGAGACAGGATAGAAGTAGTATTGAGGTTATTAGGATTTTCTTTAGCATTTTCCTCTCTTAAAGAAGCCTTCCCCTGAAGCAAAAGTCAATACAATTCTCCCCCCACAGGCTGACCATCGCAGATGGTGGAGGTTACTTTGACTTGGTCAATTTGATCCGGCTTACAGCGGTAAATATCTTCTGAGAGAATCACCAGGTCAGCCAATTTACCAGGCGCCAGAGTCCCCAACTCTTTTTCCCGGCCAGAGGCATAGGCCGCATTTCTGGTATAAGCCAAAATCGCCTGGGCAACCGAGATTTTCTGAGAAGGATTCCAGGCTGGATTTTCAGACCCGGGGAGAGTCCGGTTCACGGCCGCATAAATACCCAAAATCGGGTCAAAATCATACAGCGGAAAATCCGAGCCAAAACAAACGGTAACTTTTCTTTTCCAGAGACTGCCGATTGGATAAGCATTCAGATTTCTTTTCCCCCAGTGCTTAACCGCCATTCCATAGTCGTTGGGACAGTGAATCGGCTGAAAAGAAGCTATAACTTTATGCTCCGTGAACAAATCCAAATCTTCCGGGCGGACAATCTGGCAGTGCTCGATACGATGGCGTAGCCCTTCGTTGTTACCTGACGTTTTGACGGCTTGCAACGCGCGGTAATTGGCTCGGTCACCGATGGCATGCATGACCGCAGAGATTCCAGCCTGGTTGGCTTTTCTGGCTAAATCCATCAGCTCTTTGGACGCAAGAGTCTCCAGACCGAAGTTACCCGGCTCATTCTCATACGGCTCAAACATCAGAGCAGTACGCGAGCCCAGGGCCCCATCAGCAAAAAGCTTCACCCCCCCTATTCTCAGCTTATCAGAGCCAAAACCAGTTCTCAAGCCAGCTCGAATCGCATCATCCAAATTATCTTTCCCAATCGTCTGCCAAACCCTTAGGGAAAGTTTGCCCTGCGATTCCAGCTCCTGAAAAAAAGAGAGACTCTTCCCATTTTCCATATTGTGAATGGCGGTAATTCCCTTTCGATGCAAATTTTGAATGGCCTTCTTTACCAGAGCAGAATCAATCTCTTCTGGAATTAACTCTTCAACCGGCTTCCTGGCTTTGTCTTTCAAAATCCCGCTGGGCTCATTTGAATTTGGATAGCGCCCAATCTGGCCGCCGGGGATTTCGGCAGTAGATTCATCAATACCCGCCATTTTCAAAGCCAGCGAATTCACCCAGAACTGATGTCCATCCCGGGCCAAAAGAGCTATAGGATGAAGAGTTGAAATCTGATCGAGAGCTTTCTTATCGGGCTGAGGGAAATCCTTCCACGAATTGGCGTCCCAATTGTAGCCCAGTACCCATTCACTTGGTTTTTTATTCTTGACGAATTTTTCAATCAAATTCAAAGCCTGGGAGAGAGTTCTGGCTGATTCCAAATTAAGCCTGGCTAATGTCTTCACATATCCCAAAAAATGAGTATGGCAGTCGCAGAAAGCTGGTAGTGCGGTTCTCCCTTTGAGATTAATCTTCCGGAATAGGGCCGGAGGATATTTTTTGGCAATAGCATCTTTCCCAACTTCAAAGATCCTGTTACCTTGCATGACGACTGCCGAGACATAAGGAAATTTTCGCTCCTGAGTATAAATCTTCCCGTTGTACAGTATCAATTCCTCTCTCTTACCTTTCATTCAGCACCCGATAGTCCCCTTTCCTCTTGGTAATTCCCAATTGATCCAGTTTTTCTAAAATCGGCACCGCATACTTGCGGCTGGTAGCCAAAGTTTCCCGGACATCCGAGACCGAAACCTGCCCCTTCTGCAGAATCAAATCTCTTACTTTCACTTCCACGGCCTTTAAATCAGCAGTTCTGAATAACAGACCATCTCTCAGTTCCAGCAATTCTCCATTTTGAATCAGATAAGTGATAACCAGGTCATAGTCGGAGTCCTGTATCACCAACTCCTTCCGACTCGGAGGAGAAAAAGGAGAGCTATCCCAAGTTCTCAAAACTGTCTCCAGTTTTTTTTGCAAAGCGCCAGTCAGCCGAGGCTGGTGCGAGCTCAAGGCCAGGTACCCCTGTTTTTCAGCAATCAGTTTCTCCCTTTCCAGAACTTCCACCATTATCTGCAGAACTCCTGGGTCAGTTTTCAAACGGGAGGCCAATTCCTGAACCTTCAGACCCGGGTTGTAAGGAAATTCCCGATGAAAATCTTCCAGTTGCTTCAAGAGGCCTTCTTTAAGCCGGTTCACGGTCAAGCTGTGGCAAACGAATTCTCCTTGTCGTTGTATTTTTTGGGCGGTCAACAGCTTCTCGACTTCCAACTGAATCTCGGCTTTGGAAAAGTGGCTGGACTTCAGTAGATCAGAAGGCTTGATAAATCCATGTTTTTCCAATTCGGTGATGATCAAATCAGGTAGTTGCAGATTTCTTCTATTTTGCAAGAGCTGAATGAGAAAATCTCGATCCGGAGTCTTGGTTGAGGCTGACCAATCCAGCATCGGCCCACCGCCGATGGTCATCTGCGGGCCGGGGAGGCGCAGAATTACCCTATCACCCAGACGAGGAACCAGCGGTTCCTTCAGTCTCAATTCTACCAGACCATTTTCACCGGGGAGCAGTTCTTTTCTGTCTAACAAGATAGCGGCGCCTAAGACTTCTGCACTGCCTAACATTACCTGCAGCAAAACCGGCCTTTTCAGACTCCACTGAATTTGAGGAAGAAGTCTCAAATCTATATACAGCAATGAAACCGCCTGGTCCTGATTGGGAGTCACAATCACATCCCCTCTTTGCAGCGCTTGCTTCTCCAACCCGCTCAAGTTCAGAGCCACCCGGTTGCCCGGCCGAGCCTGGTTCAGCGATTTTTTATGAGTCTGAATTTCCCTGATTCTGCTTTTCAACTGCTGAGGCAATATTTCAACTTCCTGATTCGTCTGCAGCTTTCCGTCAGTCAGAGTACCGGTGACAACCGTCCCTCGCCCGGCCATGGTAAAGATCCGGTCGATGAATAGGCGCGGTTTACCTGCATCCTTAGGTAGAGCCATTCTACCCAGCATGGCTGAGATTTCCTGTTTTAATTCTTCAATCCCGATGCCCTGAGTTGCAGAGATTTCTATCAATTGTGAGCTTTCCAGAAAAGTATTTTTGACTTTTCTCCGAATATCTTGTCTTACCAAATTCAGCCAGTCTCTTTGCACCAAATCAATCTTGGTCAAAACGATTATGCTGTGTTTAATCTGCAAAAGCTCCAAAATGTCCAGATGCTCCTGGGACTGGGGCATCCAGCCGTCATCTGCCGCCACTACAAATAAGACCGCGTTTACCGCGCCAGCCCCGGCAATCATGTTCTTGATGAAGCGCTCATGGCCGGGAACATCCACAATTCCCACTTCCTGACCGTTATCCAACGTAAGCCAGGCAAAGCCCAGGTCGATGGTCATCTCCCTTTGTTTTTCTTCAGGGAGGCGGTCCGGGTCAATCCCGGTCAAAGCCCGAACCAAGCTGGACTTGCCGTGGTCAACATGCCCGGCCGTGCCGATGACAAACATCTTAATTGAGAATTTGAGAGATGACCGAGGCTATAACCGAATCTTGCTCAGGAAAGACCGATTTCAAATCTAAGAGAAATCTATCCTCAGAAATTCTGCCTATCACCGGAGGCTTGGCCAGTCGGAAACGTTTGGCCATATTCTCTAAGGGAAGAGTCGATTCAATGGCAACTGCATAACTGGGTAGTCCTTGACCAGGCAAGGAGCCTCCGCCTAAATAACTGGTGGTCTCTACTACTGAAACCTTGGCAGACTTTGAGGAAATTTCTTTCGAGATTTTTTCAGCTCTTTCTTTAATTTTCTGCGTAGGTTGAGAAATCATTTTCCAAATCGGAATCTTCTCCAGAGCCTGGCCTTTCAGATATAGCAAAACAGTTTCTTCCAAGCCGGACAGAGTAAATTTTCCGGGCCGTAGCGCTCGATAAAGTGGATTCTTTTTCAGTTGGTTGATCAATTCAGATTTTCCGATAATAATACCTGCCTGAGGCCCGCCCAAGAGCTTATCCCCGCTGAAAGCCACCAAATCCGCTCCAGCAGAAATCCCCTCTTGCACCAGAGGCTCTTTTTGCAAGCCAAATTGACGGGTGTCAAGCACCGCGCCGCTCCCCTGGTCATAGACTAAAAGCAACTTTTTCGCAGAAGCCAGTTCAGCTAATTCTTGGAGGGTGGCCTCCTTTACAAAACCTGCCATCTTGAAATTACTATGGTGAACTTTCAGCAGGAGCGCACTTTTTTCAGTAATTCCCTTTTCATAATCTTCCAAGGTAGTTTGATTAGTGGTCCCTACTTCTTTGAGAGTGGCTCCACTTAGGGCTAGAATCTCAGGAATCCTGAAACCGCCTCCAATCTGCACCAATTCTCCCCGGGAAACTATTACCTCTTTCCCCTTAGCCAGAGCAGACAAAATCAGAAACATCGCCCCGGCATTATTGTTCACAACGCAGGTCGATTCCGCGCCGGCCAGCTCGCACAGAAGCTGCTCTACCAAAGTCCCCCGTTTGCCGCGCTGGCCAGATTCTAAGATAAATTCCAGATTATTGTAGTTAGTTGCAACTTCAGATATTTGTTCGAGAATCTCATCAGAGAGAGGCGCACGGCCTAAATTAGTGTGCAGAATAATCCCGGTAGCATTAATCACCGGCTGAACCCTGAAGGAAAATTGCTCTTCCAGCCGTAGATTCACTTCAGCTAAGATTTCCTTTTTATTAACCTCTTTACCTTTTGAGACAATCATTTCCCCCACATCAGCAATAACCTCCCGACAGACTCTTGCCACCAGCGGATGAGAATACAGGGTAACTAAATCCTTCAATTCCTCCGAACTCAGCAGCACCTCCACGCTGGGAAGGGCTCGAAGTTTCTCCTGCAGAAATTCTTTATTCATAAACTTTGGCGGAAGGGGCAGGAATCGAACCTGCCAGCCAGCTTGCACCAGCCTGACGGATTTGAAGTCCGCAAGGACCACCAGATCCTATCCACTTCCAATTTTCTCATATCGAACGCACACTCATCTTCATCGGATCCTCCACCTCCATCGTCTCCTTCAAGACAAACGGCTCCCCGTACTTTTTTCCAATCAGATATCCATAATGCCTGGCCCGTGTCTCTATAAATTCATAAATATCCCGGGCCGGCGGGAAAATCTCCTTCCCCTCCGGCGGGCGGTCCAGAAACTGAGAGGCATAACATTTCACCGCCTTAATTTTTCTCTCCAGCTGGTCGGTAATGTCCACGATAAAGCTGGGCTTCTTGTCGAAGACTGAAACCGTGGCATAAATTATCTTGAAAGGCCGATGCGGCTCACCCGGCACTTCGGTAATCTTCTTCAAGCCGGCCAAAAAGGAGGCATCCCAGCCTAAATAAGAGCAGGCGGCATGATCCGGATGGCGCTGCTCCCAGTAAGGGAGAATCAACAGATGCGGTTTATATTTTCTAAGCTTTTCCACCACCTTCATCTTGGTCTTCCAGTCTAATTCCACCTTGGCATCCGACAGCTTCAGATTATCCCGCAGATGGACCCCCATCACCTCGGCGGCACAGTTAGCCTCCTTCTCTCTATCATGGGCCGAGCCTCTGGTCCCCATCTCCCCTTCGGTCAAGTCCAATATGCCTACTTTGTAGCCCAAATCAACCAATTTAATTACCGTACCGCCGCACACGATTTCAATGTCGTCCCGGTGCGCGGCCATGACCAAAACGTCTAATTTCAACTCTCCTCCTTCAGTTTGAGTATTAATCCTAATTCAAAAGCTGACAATAAAGTTTTTCGTACTCAGGCACAATCTTATCAGCGTCAAAATGCTCTACGGCTCTTTGACGAGCTCTCTTTCTGAAGTCATTCAGTTTATTTTCATCCTTCAGAAGCTCAAGGGCTCTATCAGCCATGCCGGCAACATCCCCTAAGGGGAGCAAAAAGCCGCATTCTCCATCTTTGACCACCTCAGGCAATCCTCCTAAATTGGTGCCGATGACCGGAACACCGCTGCTCAAGGCTTCCAGCGCTCCCAGGCCGAAGCTTTCCGTATCAGAGGGAAGCAGGAATAAATCCCCCAGGCAAAGAAGATTTTCCACAAATTCCTGCTGACCGAAAAGAACTATCTCTTGGCGGACGCACAACTGACGAGCCAGACTCAGAGTCGAGTCAAGCTGAGGCCCTTCGCCGATTAAAAGCAATTTGGCCGGTATTGTCTTCCTAATCTCAGCAAAAATCTTAACTACATCTTCTACCCTTTTCACCGGACGGAAATTGGACATATGAATCAGTATCTTTTCTCCGCCCGGTGCAAATTTCTCCCTCTGACACGCAGGGTTAGTGGGGGTGAAGCGAGTCGTATCCACAAAGTTACTGAGGCAGTGAATCGGTTTATTTATTCCAAACTCATTGCGGGTAGTTTCGCTTAAGTATTTTGACACAGCCGTGACCGCATCCGAGGCTTCGATGCCAAATTTAGTGATTTTATAGAAAGATTTTTCCTGCCCTACCAGAGTAATATCAGTACCGTGTAAAGTGGTAATGATTTTCGGAGCATTATCCCCCAGCATGCTCTTGGTCAGAAAAGCACAGATGGCGTGGGGAATGGCATAGTGGACATGCAGGATATCCAGATTCCAGCTACTGGCAATCTCAGCCATCTTGGCGGCCAAAGTAAGAGTATAGGGCGGGTACTTGAATAGAGGATAATTAGTAATCTCCACTTCATGAAAAAAAAGATTTTCCTGAAAACGGGGTAAACGGAAAGGAAGTGAATAGGAGATGAAATGCACTTGGTGACCCCGACGAGCCAATTGCAGCCCTAACTCCGAGGCAATCACCCCGCTGCCTCCCGGGAGCGGGTAGCAGGTAATCCCGATTTTGAACTTATCCTTCATTTAATTCTAAGGCTTGATGGTCAACGCTATCCAAATCCAAACTTTGGTAGAGATAATCTATAAAATCAAAGCCATGGCGATTTAAAAAGTGGGTGATATTAAACGTGCGCTCTTGCAAGCCTTGCTGCGGATAGAGCCTATCCCTGGCTGTATACAATTCTTCCCTAATCTCTTTGAACTGCTTTTTGTACGCCTGAAAAAACTTATCTTTGAACTTGTTAAATTCAAAATCAATCTTGCCAATCGTAAATTCCAGATTAGTCTTCAGTCCAGGCTGAATTTTTAGAATCTCCTTTCCCATCCCCTCTACTTTTTGTTTTAGCTCTGCCTGAGTTTGATTAAGAAGCTCTTCAGCCTGGCCGGGAATTTTCTTCTCTATGATTCGATTATAAGCCTGCTCCACATCCTGCATAATTTCCAGGCAGGGAATTCCTAACTTAACCAGAATTCTCTTAATCTCCGGCTCTACCAAGGTGAGACTCTGGCGGGGATAAATAACCGGCATTACTACTTTAAGTTCATCATGCAGAGCCTTAATCTGGGCAAAGTAAGCCACCTCCGAAGGGCCGGCAACGTGCGCCAGATTAGGAAAGAGAAAACTTTCCAAGACCGGGCGCAAAAGGACATTGGCCGAGAAATCCTGGGGAGAGTTTTCTACCATCTTTACCAGTTTAGAGCTGTCAACTGAATTAGAAGCCCCCTCCCAGCGGAATTTACCATTCTCTCTGGAAATGTGAACCCTGTGAGGAGAATGATAAAACAGATTGGTGACTCCTTCTAACTTGTGCACCTGGCGGTGGTAATTGAGTTTTTCCAACCGGGAATTGGTCTTTTCCACCAGATTCTGTAGCTCTCCATTCTTCTCCAGCTCGCTGGTAAAAATTGGAGAAAGTAAAGATTTAAATCTGGCCTCCGACGGATCGAGCAGTACCAGGCCATGCTTACTCAACAGAAAACTCATCCAGCGGGCAAATGCCAAAGAATAGGGCTGGGCCGGAGCATAAAACTCTTTGAGCTTATTAAGAACTTCCTTACTAAATTTTCCTGTCTGGCTGCTTGATTCAAGAATTTCTAAAATCTGAATTATTTTTTCGTCCAAGACAATCTGAGATGCCGGAAACCCGTTCCAATCCTTCTGAGACTTATATTCTAATTTCACCAGCTTATCCTGATTATCTACAAAATAGGTGTGATTAATCTCCGCAAAGTCATGGTCATCAGCCGCCATCCAGAAGATAGGAATCACCTTGATTTTAAGCTGCCCAGAGAGATACTCCGCAACTTTGATGGCAGTTAAGCTTTTATAAATGGTGTAAAGTGGTCCCCCGAACAACCCAATCTGCTGACCGGTAAAGACTACGCAGCACTCCTTCTCTTTCAGGGCTTCGATATTGGCTAAAGTTTTCTGGCAGGCGCCGAAACTTCGGTTCTGCTCGGTCAGAATCTCAGCTAAAGCTTGACGGGGATACTTCTGGCTTTGGATCTGGGTTTGAATGGCTTTGAAGCTGGAAAGCTGCCGAAAATCACCATTGTAGAATTCTGCCAAATTTTGATAAGCATAAAGATAATCGGAATAGAGCCGGCTTACCCCTTTCAGCTCCTTGAAGCTCAAATGCATCAGATTTCCCTGAGATTATCCAAGAGCGCAGGAATAGAAAGCTTATCGGCGTGGCCGAGGCTGATATCCTTGTGCCTGATTACCCCTAAAGTGTCGGCCAAGAAAATTGCCGGATGCGGTTCTTGGCGGACCGAGCCTCGGTCTAACACCGTGTAGAGCCGGATAGCTATCTGCTCAGCGTCATATAAAATTGGAAATTCAATCTGCATCTGGCGGATCAGATTGACCAAAATCCGGGGGTGGTCGATGCTTATAGCCACTAATTGGCCATTATGGGTCTGAATTTCTCCTAAGTGTTGTTTCAGCTTTTCCAAGAAAGGCCTCGTGCAGGAACAGTCTAAACGGTGCAGGAAAGCCAAAATCAGATTGTGCCTGCCAATCTGCTGCTTCAGGGTAAATTCCTTGCCGAAAGCATCCGGCATAGTAAAATGGGGGAGCAGGAAGCCCAATTGAATGATATTGACGTAATCAACCTCCCCTTTGCCTAGGGGGTCAGATTTGACCTCGGTCAAAAAATAGCTGGACTGGATTTCTTTTTCTTGAGCCATGCTCTACCTTCCTTTGGGTAATATTTTATACGGCCAGAATACCTCATCGGGTAAATTTAGGAGCAAAAGCTGGGGAGTCAAGCCCTACCTCAGAGGGAGGAGCTAATCGCACCAACCTAGCTTACTTATTGCAGAGTAATAAGTTACGGCATTCTTTTTTATCCTTATCTCTCTATTTGAGCTCATTGCCATAATCCGCAAGAATCGGATTGCACTCCATACCTTAATCATTTTCTTGTCAGTGTAAGATAGATTCGATTCCTCGGCTGGATATAAGTGGAAATAACCAGAGTGCTAATCCTTCGGAATATTTCCAGCTCTCTCAAGACTATAAACGGATTCAGCATGCCTTAGAATATTTGGAGCTAAATTTTCGCCGGCAGCCAGGCCTATCGGAAATCGCCCGGCAAATCAATTTGAGTGAATTTCACTTTCAGCGCCTGTTCAAGCGCTGGGCCGGAGTCAGCCCCAAAAGATTTTTGCAATTTTTGACCTTAGATTATGCCAAGCAACTTTTGCAAGAATCCAGGAACTTGTTGGAGGTCAGTTATGAATCCGGTTTATCCGGGCCAGCCAGATTACATGATCTTTTTATCTCAGTCGAAGGAGTGACTCCAGGAGAATATAAACACAAAGGGGCCGGCCTGAAAATCAGCTATGGAATCCATCCCACCCCCTTTGGGGAAGCATTGATAGCGCTCAGCGATAAAGGAGTCTGCCACTTGAGTTTTCTTCAGCCCAAAGAATTGGAGCAGGAGCAAGAGATGTTGAGAAGGAAGTGGGAGTTTGCGCAATTGGCCGAGAATTCTGGCTTGACTAGTTCAATCGTCCGCCAGATATTTGACCTTCCTAGTTCCAACCAGTCCGCTCCACTCCCTCTGCACTTAAAAGGTACCAATTTTCAGATCAAGGTCTGGGAAGCTCTGTTGAAAATTCCATCCGGATCGATCCTCTCATATGAAGATGTGGCTGCTTTTATTGGCAAGCCCAAAGCCACCCGGGCCGTGGCCAGCGCCGTGGCCCAGAATCCGATTGCTTATTTGATCCCTTGCCACCGGGTCATCCAGAAGATGGGAGTGTTCGGCCAGTATCATGGCGGAAGAGCCAGAAAGAAGGCTATCTTAGGCTGGGAGGCAGCTCAGAAGGATTTGAGTCCCTCTATTCATTAAAGAATCTGACCCCTCCCTTCCCTCCCCTTGCAGGAGAGGGAAAAGAATGACCCCTCCTTTTTCCTCCCCTCTAGGGGACTTTAGTTTGGTGAGCTTGAGGAACTTCTGAAGGGACCGATTCCACTGCCCGGGGGGATACCCGCTTCTCAAAAGTCATAAAGAAAATGCCTAAGGTCAAGAGCGGTATGATATCAATGGCGTGTAACAGTAATCCCAGACTCAGAGCCTCGGTCTTGGAGATGCCGAAAAAGGCTAAACCACCGATGGTGGCAATCTGAAAAGTGCCGATGTTGGCCGGAGTAATCGGAAACATCAACATTAAGGTGTTGATTACTACAATCACAATCGCTCCCCACACCGGCAGTTGGAAACCGAAGGCCACGATTAAGAGGGTCACGGTCAGAACCTGGGTGAACCAGGCCAGGAAGGAGAGAGACCCCACAATCACTAAGTGCTTGGAGCTTTTCAGAATCTGCAGCCCCTCTGAAAATGAGGCGGAAATATACTCTATCTTTTCAGTTACCTTGTGCGGAAATTTCTCCTTTATCTTGGTGAAGAGTTTCTGATTCAGAATCAATAGATACAAGAGTAGGATTCCGATTCCCAAAAATAAGGCCAAAGTATGCTGCCCCTTAATCAACCAGGTGGGGAAGGCAAAAAAGAAGGACAACAGGGTCATCAGAATCAAAAGAGAGCTGCCGTCAAAGATGATTTCCAGGGCGATGGAGGCAAAAGATTTGGTCTTGGCAATCTGGTGCTTTTTACTTAATAGAAAAGTACGGGCTACCTGGCCGGTCAGCATGGGGAGGCTCACGTTCAAAACCCACCCCATGGAAAAGACCGAGAACATGTCCCAGAATCTTATTTTCTTGATAGGGTCTAAGATAAACTTCCACCGCAGGCTCTTCCAGACCGGAATCAATAGCTGGCAGACTAAAGCCCCCACCAAAAAGAGAGGATGTATCCCGGAGATGACCCCCCACAGAGCCTTCAGGTTGATGTCGTAAAAACAGTAGTATAAAAAACCTAAGGAGAAGATTACTCCCCAGAAGCGCTTGGACTTATAGAAAGGTTTTCCAGCCATACCGACTATAATCTAAGACTTTACTTAAAGAGATAAAATAGAAAAGTTTATGAAATGGCTAAATCAGCCCCACTACCTTGGACGGCACCCACCCCTTGGTGCCATTGGGGAGATAAATCAAATACCATCCCTCCCGCTTCTCTTCAATCTGGCACTCCAACCCCTGATGAACTGTGAATAAACTGACGTAATCTTCCCCCGGACCGCTTTTAGCTTCAGCCTGAGCAGAGAGAACTACGGCTGATTCCTTCTGCTGGGCCTTCAGTCCGGCCCAGAGCGAAGTTCCCAAAAGGAGGAATACGGCTAGACTTGCCAGAGTTGCTATCTGCATTATCCGGCTGCGCTTTCTATACACCAGATAGACTAACAAAACTCCCAGAATGATCCACCAACTCAGGGCCGTCAGCCAGCTCAATCCATTTAAGCCCAGAGTTGCGGGAAGAACAGAAAAGGCTGAAAGCCAGAAAAACCCTGGTTCTGCAGCAATCTTGTCCACCCGATATAAGCGGGCAAATTGCAGGTTATCCTTTATATCCTGGTCAGCGGGAGAAAGTTTCAGTGCCTTCCGGTAGCACCAGATGGCCTGCCCCAAATCCCCCAGGCGAAAATAGACATTCCCCAGATTATAATACACTGCTGGCGAGGTGTACCCTTTATGCAGCAAACTCAGATACTTTTCCACTGCTGCCGGATAGTCCTTCCTGTCATAGGCCTGGTTAGCGGATTGAAAAATTTGCTGAGGGCTTTCTTCCGCCAAGGCCAACTGGGGCAAAAGTACCAGGGCAACCGCCAGAATTATGTTTTTCATTTAGATTGTAGCTTTCACCTTACCATTCCATCTCAGTCTTTCCAGACACTTTATCAGATTCTCCGTCAGTTCCAGAAGCAGCAGCTTGCGGTTCTTATTTAGCTTGGCGCCGCCGAAACGGGCCTGGTCGCACATCTCCAAAACTTCTTTAATCTGATTTAGTTCCGTAGTGGGGAGAGTAGATTCTTTCAACCTGACCATCAGCTCTTCGGTGAAAAGATTGGAATAATCCAGGTCAAGCTTATCAGCCAAATAGCCGGAGAGGGTCTTATACAGATTAGAGTAAAATTCTGTCTCAGGTTCTAAGACCAGGCTTTGTCGGGTTAACTCCAAATTTTTCTGGGCATTTTTGTAGGCTAACCGATAGCGGGCATAGGTGCGATTACTCAAGAGCTTCTCTTTCTGAGCCTGTTTACGCCACAAGAGCACCAGGGCCAAGACCGGCACTAACTGCAGAGTCAAAAAGAAAGGGCTCTGGATTACATAACTCTTCTTTCCGACCTGCCCCAGCTCGGTTTTAAGATAGTGGATATCTTTGACCTTGGCGCTAATCTCATTGGTGGTGGTGGGCAGGGAAGCCAGGGGGAGCGCGCTGCCAGACCTGACGGTAAGGGTGTAACTGGGAGATTTTAAGGTCTTGTATTCCTGAGCGGCCACATCAAAATAACTGAATTCAACCGGAGGGATAGTGAAAGTCCCCGGCTCTTTTGGAATCAGAATTTGCTCGAAAGTCTTGGTTCCTTGGAGCTGATAGTTGGCTTTGGAAATGTTCTCTGAATTGCTGGAATTATAAGCTCGAAAGGAAGAGAGATCTGGCAAAGGAGGAGTGGTAATCGAGCGGACGTTTCCTACTCCGGAAATGGTAATCTTCAAAGTGGCTGGCTGGCCAACCTCCACTTCGGTTTTATCCAACTCGGTTTTCAAGCTGAATTTCCCCACTGCTCCGTTGAAATTTGCCGGCTGCCCGGCCGGCAGGGAGAGCACTTCCAGACTCAGGGGCTGGGAGCGGAGAACCTTGGGCTTCCCCTGACTGAAGAGCTGGGAGAGGTCTTTGTCAAAAAAGGCAAATGGATCCCGGCCCAAAAAAGTTTCTAAGTCTTCGATTCGACACTTCAATTCTGCTGCGCCAATGGTTTTTTTGCCGCTGGTAGTTGGAAAAAGGGCGGTCTTAATTTCCTGGACGTAATAACGGCGATTGCCGATGTTCTGATAGTATCTCTTCTGGGGGGGTAAATCTTCAGTCCAGAAGCCGGTTAGACTGGGGGGCGTATATTCCGGATTTTGAAAGAGCCTGACTCCTTGATAAAACTTGAGGGTTAAAGTGACCTGTTCCCCCACATAGGCAGTTTTCTTATCAATGGAAGTTTCAATCCAGAGGTCCTGGGCCTGCTTGGTCCCTTCCAGCTGGTCTTTTCTTAAAGGCTCGCCCCGGCTCTGTCCGGCCAGGACCGTAATCTCAATCGGATTGGTGTGATAAGTATTCCCCTGCAGTTCGATTGCAACGGGTGGAATTGTAAATTTCCCTGCCTGGCGAGGCATCAGGATATAATTGAAATTAATTGAGCTGGAAACCTGGCCGTTGACATAAGAGAAATTCTGGGAGCGGCCTGATTCGTAGACCACGAAATTGGTCAGAGCAGGGAATTTGGGCCTAGGGACGGAGCCGACATCCCCTTCCAGGGAGAGTGTCAGAGTAAACTGCTCGTCCAGATAAACTTGGATTCGGTCCACCTGGGCATAAAACTTAATGTTCTGAGCCGGGGTGGTTGTAAAAGCAATCAGTAACAGAGTCAAGCTCAGAAATGCTCTTTTTGACATATTTACCAGTCTTTTCCTTCTCTTCCCTCCTTCACCAGCTTTTTCTGCAATTCCGTCATCTTCTGCTGTTTCTGCTCCCTCTCCTTCTGGTCTAAGGCCTCCAAGATTCTTTCGGCTTCCTGTTTATTAAGTTGAGACTGGCTCGGCTTCTCTTTGGATTGCTGCTGCTTTTGTTCCTGTTTCTGTTGTTCCTGTTTTTCCATTTGTGAGTTATCCTGTTCTGGTTGTTGCTGTTTTTGGTTTTCTTGATTCTGTTGATTTGATTGGTTTTGCTGCTGATTCTGCTTTTGATCCTGCTTTTTCTGCTTTTGCTGCTGCTGAGAAGACTGCTCCTGCAGCTTTTTTAAGGCCAGCTCAAAATTATATTTGGCATCTTGGTCGGAGGGATCAAGCTCCAGAGTCTGCTTATAAGCGGCTGCAGCCTCTTGATACTGGCCTATGCGATACAAGCCGTTCCCCAGGTTATAAAAGGCAGAGGCCAGTTGGCTGGTGTCTCCTAATTCCAGAGCCCTCTGGTAACTCTGCAGCGCCCGGGCATAATCCTGGCTCTGCTGTAAGGCATTAGCCAGATTATATTGCAGGACGAATGATTCTGGCTTTTCTATTGCGGCATCCTGGTAACGTCTGGTTGCCTCCTGATACTTTCCCTGATTATATAATTCGTTCCCTTCCGAATTGAGTGAATTGGCATTCCCTTTACCCCAGGCAGAAGCTGTAAATGCGAAGAGTAAGAGTGTCGCCGCGACCGCAGCCGAAGATTTTTTCCAGATTTTGAACCGGAGGGGCTGAGTGCGCCTGCGGTCGGTCAGAAACATTTCCATTATCAAGAGCATAATTGCCGGAAAGAGAAAATATTGATACCTATCTAAATATTCTACTGCCAGAGTCCCCTGCAGTTCCTTCTTCTCTAAGCCGGAGATTTCCTGATAGATTTTGTCCAAGTCAAAGCCTCCCCGGGCAACCGACAGGCATTTGCCTCTACCGATCTGGGCAATCTCGGAGAGGGTTTGTTCATCCAGGCGGGATAAAACCACTGAGCCGGATTCATCCTTTTTGTAGCCCAGGAAAGTGCCTTCCGGCTGCCGGAGAGGAATCGGCTCCCCGGCCGGAGTCCCGATTCCGATGGTGTAAATCCGAATCCCTTCTGCAGCCGCTTTCTTGGCTGCCTCCGCCGGTTGATGCCCCTGGTCTTCACCGTCAGTTACCAGGACCAGCACCTTATATTTTTTTTCCTTCTGATTGAAAGCCAAGGCGGCGGTGTTAATCGCTTCGGCAATATCGGTCCCCGGCTTGGTGATGATTCCAGCTTCGATATTGTCAAGAAAAAGCTGGGCCGCCCGGTAATCCATGGTCAAAGGACAGGAGATATAGGCCGCCCCGGCAAAGGTGACCAGCCCCACCCGGTCCCCTTTCAATTTATCCAGAAAGTCGTGAATCTCTAGTTTGGCCCTCTCCAAGCGGTTGGGCTGGATGTCTTCCGCCAGCATGGATAAAGAGACATCCAGGGCAAAAATAATATCCAGCCCCTGCTTTTTGACCTGCACCAATTTACTCCCCCACTGCGGGCGAGCCAGGCCGAGGACCAAAAGCACGACCGAACTTACCAGAAGAATTTTTTTCCAGCGCGCTCTACGGGGAGAGAAATTTTCGCTCAGTTGCAGGATTAGCTTCAGGTTGCCAAATCTCTCTTTGACCTTAGTCTTGTTTCTGTCGGCCCAGATAATGAAAACTACCAATGCCGGTGCCAGCAGCAATCCCCATAAATATATGGGTTCTCCAAAGCGCATATTTTAAGGTATTTTTCTTAACAATGTGTTACTCAGTGCTGTTTCCATCATAACCAAGCCTAATCCCAACCACAGAAAATACGGAAAAAGCTCGGCGTATTGGGTGTACTCTTTGACTTTCATCCTGGTCTTTTCCATCTCGTCAATCTGCTTGTAAATCTGGGCTAAGGCCTTTTCATCCGTGGCCCGGAAATATTCCCCTTTGGTCAGGGTGGCTATTTGCCTTAGAATACTTTCATCTAACTCAGGGAGGCGATAGACCACAGTTTGGCCGGTCATAGGGTCCCGGGCATTAAAATATGACCCCCCCAGCCGCCCCGCTCCGATGGTATAAATTTTAATACCTAGAATGGAGGCTAGGTCAGCCGCAGTCAGAGGCTCAATTTCACCGGCGTTGTTGTTGCCGTCGGTCAATAAAATTATGATCTTGCTCTTGCCGGGAGTATATCTCAGACGATTGACGCTGGTAGCCAGACCCAGGCCGATGGCGGTCCCATCTTCGATCTGGCCGATTTCCACCTGATTTAAGAAAGTCTCCAGAACGCTGTAATCCGTAGTCAGGGGACACTGGGTCACCGCCTCTCTGGCAAATATTACCAGCCCGACCCGGTCCGAAGCTCTCCCTTTGATAAAATCCCGAATCACCTGCTTGGCGGCATACAGGCGATTGTAGGGTTTGAAGTCCTCGGCCTGCATGCTGCCAGAAATATCTAAAGTTAGCATGATGTCAATCCCTTCTGATTCCACATCCCGGGAGGTGCTTCCGGATTGGGGACGGGCTAAGGCAATAATCAGAACGGTCAGGGCTAAAAGACGCAAGATGGTAAGCAGGCTGCGCTTACTGAAAGTCGGCTTTTTGACCAAATCAAACCAGGACAAATCTGAATAGCGCAGACTGGAACTTTTTAGACTTCGGCGGTAGAAGAGAAAATAGACGGCTATAGGAATCACCAGCAAAAGGGCCAGCCAGAGGGGATTGTACAATCTGAACATGTCTAGACCTGGACCTCTTCAACACTCTGCACCGGCTCCGGCTTAGGGATAGTTTCCTGCACAATCTGGTAAGCTAACTCCCAGTCCGAAGTCAGCTTTTGGGTCTCAGGCTGAACCTTGGCAAACTTGACCAAATCACTCTGCTCTAAAAATTGCAAAAGTGATTTTTTGGATTCAGGATTCAGATAATTACGTTCCAGCTGGGCCCGGATTTCCGCAGTGGTACTCTCCAGGAAAGGGATCCCGAATCGTCTTTCCAGATAGCCTCTCAAAATTTCGGTAAGGCGGAAATAGTACTCCTTGACCGGAATCCGGCCCAGACGATGCGCCTGTAATAGATTTTGCAGCTCCTCTAAGGCTACTTCCCACGGGGTCTGAATAATTTCAGGCTTGGTGAGCTTCTTTTTTCGGCGATTGAGCAGATATAATGCTAAGCTTGTGCCAAGGGCCAAAAGAGCAAGAGCCGTGAATAAATAAAACCAGGCACTCCGGCCCAGATTCATCTGTGCCTTGAGGCCTTTTATGTCAGTAGAGTCAGTCACCTGGCCCAAAAGCGATTTCACCTCAATTTTAATCGGGTCGCTGAAGACGCTCTTCTGCTTTCCCTCCTTATCTTTATAACTAATAGATAGCGACGGAATCTCATATTCTCCAACTTGCCAGGGTACCAGAGTAAATCTATACTGTGAGATTATTTCTCCTTTTTTGATTTTAGTCGTTACAGTTGAATCCCTCACCTCAAATTTATTCAGTTTTTCCTTAAGATTAAGAGAGTCTATTTTCAAATCCGGGGAATATTTCAGAGTCAAGGTAAAATGCAACGGGTCCCCAACGGTCAGTGCGGTGCGATCCGCCTCAGCCTGCACTGAAAGCTGGCTATCTTTGGCCCAACCGATGCTCACGGCTAAGCAGAGAATTAGCAGTGACCTATAGACTATCTTCATAGATTCTTATTTTGGCCTTTTGCCAGAGCTCATCCACCAAATCCTGGTATGCCTTTCTCTGATGTTGCTGATTCAAGAGTGCAACCACGTCGTTGCGCACCTCTTCTAACTTTTTGCCGGGAAATCTATCCTTCTCAAGCTGGAAGAATTGTTTAATCTGAACCTCAGTAGGACGATAATTGTGCAGAGCCAGTCGGTCGGCTAGGTATTTGTCAATTATCAGCTGTTTTTTGGTATCCTGCAGCTGAGCTAGAAGGTCTGGGTCTTTTCCTAAGCCCTGCTTAGTAGCCTCCTCATAGATTAACTCTAAACCAATATATTGTCTTAAAAAATTCAGGGTGTCCGGGCGGGTCACAAAAGGGACCGCCATCTCCGGAGGGAGAATCTGAAACTGCTCCACTAATTCCTGCTTGGTAATTTCTTTGTCTCCCACCCTGGCAATCGCCGGTCCGGACTTCGGCCCGGAAGTGTAGAGATGGGCCGGGGTCTCCAAGATATCCGAGCTCAGTTCCGAGACCTTCTTATCAGCCTCACTGCCACGGGAGAGTGTCACGATTAAACTCACCGCCGACACCAGCAGGGTAAGCAGGACTAGACTCAACAGCACCTTATATTTCTTGTCATCCATGTTGTTATTCCCCCGATTACCTGAATCTCTTGGCCCTTTTTCTAAAAAATTGCACCAAAGGCTCCACGTAGGAGCGGTTGGTGGCAATCTCTATTCTATCCAGGTTAATCTGCTTCAAGAGATTCTCCCAATCCTCCCTCTGCTTGTATCTAATCAGGCCGAATTGTCTCTGCAGAGTCTTGTCCGAGGAATCTATCAAAAATTGCTGCCCGGTTTCGGCATCCTCCAATTCCAGAAAGCCTGAGGGAGGGAGCTGTTCTTCGCGCGGGTCTTTGACCCGCAGGGCAATGATATCATGCTTGCGGGAGAGAGTTTTCAGAGCCTTTTCATAGCCGCTGGTCAGGAAATCCGAGATGAGAAAAATGATGCTCCGGCGATGAAGCATCCGGCCGGCATACTCCAGAGCCAGACTCAGATTCGTTCCCCGGCCGGAAGGCTGATAGTAGAGCACTTCTCGTATCAGGCGCAGGACGTGATAGCGTCCTTTTTTGGGGGGTATCACTTTTTCAATCTGGTCAGTAAAAATCAATAACCCTACCTTGTCATTATTCTGAATCGCCGCATAGGCCAGAACCGCACTCAGTTCAGCCGCAATTTCGTTCTTGAATCTTTCCGCCGTGCCGAATTTCTGGGAACCGGAAAGATCGACCAGAATCATGACCAAGAGTTCCCTTTCTTCCCTGAATTTCTTGACGAAAGGATAGCCGTACCGGGCAGTCACATTCCAGTCGATGGTGCGGATGTCATCCCCGGGCTGGTATTCCCGCACCTCGGTAAATTCGATTCCCTGCCCCTTGAAAACCGAGTGATATTCCCCGGAGAAGAGGTCCTGCACCAGATGCTTGGTGGTGATTTCAATCCGGTGAATCTTGCTGATGACTTCCCGGGTTAGCATTACGGTACTTCTACCCCTTCGAAGACTTTTTGGACTACGTCTTCACTGGTCAAATCTTCCGCTTCGGCTTCATAGCTGATTATCACTCGGTGGCGGAGAACATCCTGTCCGATGGCTTTAATATCTTCTGGTATCACGTAGCCTCTCCCTTTCAGAAAAGCCATGGCCTTGGCTGCCAGACTCAGATAAATCGTGGCCCGGGGGGAGGCGCCGTAGGCTATCAGGTCTTTGATTCTCAGATTAAATTTGTCCGGCTCCCGGGTGGCCAAGACCAGATTGACGATGTATTCTTTCAGTTTTTCATCTAAATAAACCTGCTGGACGATTTTGCGGGCCTGCAAGATTTCCTTGGGAGAAATTACTGAATCGACTTCCGGCAGGCCGGTGGCTGTATTTTTGTCTAAGATTTGCAGTTCCTCAGAGCGGTTAGGATAGGTTACCGACAACTTCAGCATGAAACGGTCCACCTGAGCTTCCGGCAGAGGATAAGTCCCTTCCTGCTCAATCGGATTTTGCGTGGCTAAGACTAAAAAAGGCTCATCCAACGGATAAGTGGTATCGCCGATGGTTACCTGTCTTTCCTGCATCGCTTCCAAAAGTGCGGATTGGACCTTGGCCGGGGCGCGGTTAATTTCGTCTGCTAAAATGAGATTGGCAAAGAGAGGGCCTTTCTTAGGGGTAAAGGTCCCCTTTTGAGGATTGTAAATCATTGTTCCGATCAAATCCGCAGGCAATAAATCCGGGGTGAACTGAATCCTCTGAAATTTGGCCTGAATGGCCGAGGCCAGAGTCTTCACCGCCAAAGTTTTCGCCAGACCGGGGACTCCTTCAATCAGGATGTGGCCGTCGCATAAGAGGCCGACCAGTAACCGCTCGATTAAGTATTTCTGTCCCACGATGACTTTGGAAATCTCGTCAGTCAGTTTTTTGACAAAGAAAGATTCGGCTGCAATTTTATCCTGCAAGGCCTTGATATCCGGATGCATTCATCTCCTCCTATAATGTCAGACTATTATTCTACCAGCTCTTTTCCCTCTGGTTCCAATAGCTTATTGAACTTTCCAACCGTGGCTTTAGCCAAATTTTGGCCAATCAAGTCAGGATTAAACCGGGCCCGGTCGCATTCCTCCAGCACCTGTCTTAGAATTTCTCTTTTCCCGTTTTCAAACCCTTCCAGGCTTGCCAAGACTTCATTCGTGGTTTTGCGGGTCAGATTCTGGCCGGTTTTTGACTCCAAATATTCTACTAAGATTTTTTTAAGCCCAGTGAGAAGATCTTTTGGGTCCTGACCCTGCAGAGCAAATGTTTTTTGGAGAGCTTGTTGCTCCAGTGTCTTGGTTGGTATGGTCTCGGCTGCCGGCCTATTTATCCTTCGATAGAATCGTAATACATATCCCAGACCCAGCAAAATCATCACGGCCAGTAGAAACCAGAGAAAACGTTGGCCAGCCACAGAGGTAGCCTTTACTTTCACCTCATAAACGGGGGTGACAAAACTATCAGATTTATCGGTCTTGGTATCGTAGTAATTAATAGTCAATTCTCCAATCTTGGCCGGGCCAATAGAGTCTGCGGCTAGATGCAACTCGTATTTTTTGCGAGTATAATTAGTTCGGATTTGCTGAAATAAACTCAGCTCGGACTTGGTTCCTAACAGGTGCAGGTTCTCCAGGAGCGGAGGAGCTAACTCCTCTATCAGATACCGGTTCTGCTCTCCCGGCCAGGTCAAGGTTATAGTATAAGCCAACGTATCTCCTATTCTAATCGAGGGGGAGCTTATCTGGGCTGAGATTTGAATTTCGGCGGTTTGACCGTTAGTCTGCGTCCACCCGTGAATCGGGTTTAAGCAGATGCTAAAAATAAGAGAGATTGCCGCTTTTTTCATATAAGGATAACTTTAATAAATACAGTTCAAAAGACAGGATGTCAAGAATTGCTTGGTCAAGGTAGTGTCAAGAATGTTGTGTAAATTTGTTTACGGGAGAGGGGCATATTCTTTTGGGAGTTAATTTATTTTTTGGATTAGGGCATAAAGCCATCTGTCAGCGCTGGAGAGATTGGCAAAG
>Ga0073934_10001863_pt1 | contig 47518 bp, 41 predicted proteins | sample LarsenN4metaG_FD_76834 | JGI IMG/M metagenome (GOLD analysis project Ga0073934, IMG submission 76834) | Hot spring sediment bacterial and archeal communities from British Columbia, Canada, to study Microbial Dark Matter (Phase II) - Larsen... ...
CTGGACGGCGCCGCGCCGCTGCCGGCCGAAGCGGTGCCCTTGACCGCCGCCCATGGCCGGGTGCTCGCGAGCGACCTGACCGCCAAGCGTACGCAGCCGCCGGCCGACGTATCGGCCATGGATGGCTATGCCGCGCGCGCCGCCGACGTGGCGACGGCACCGGCGCGGCTCACGGTGATCGGCGAGGTGGCGGCCGGCCATCCGTTCGAAGGCGCGGTCGGTCCCGGTGAGGCCGCTCGCATCTTCACCGGCGGCGTGGTTCCGCCCGGTGCCGACACCATCGTGATCCAGGAAAACACCACCCGCGACGGGGCCACCGTGGTGGTGACCGCTGGCAGCGCCAAGGGCCGTCACATCCGGCGGGCCGGGCTCGATTTCGAGATGGGAACGCGGCTGCTGGCCAGCGGCACGCGGCTCAGCGCCCGCGATCTGGCGCTCGCCGCCGCGATGAACCATCCGACCGTGCCGGTCCACCGCCCTCCCCGGGTCGCGGTGCTGGCGACCGGCGACGAACTGGTGATGCCGGGCACCGAGCCGGGCTTCGGCGAGATCGTCTATTCCAACGGCTACACCACCATGGCGATCGCCCGGGCCGAGGGCTGCGCGGTGACCGACCTCGGAATCGTGCCCGACCGTCTGGACGAAACGGTCATGGCCGTGCGGCGCGCGCGCGATGCCGGCGTCGACCTGCTGATCACGTCCGGCGGCGCTTCCGTTGGCGATTACGACCTGGTGCAACAGGCACTCGCGGCAGAAGGACTGGCGCTGTCGTTCTGGAAGGTCGCGCTGCGGCCCGGGCGGCCGATGATGCACGGGCGGCTCGGCGGCATGCATGTGCTCGGCCTGCCCGGCAACCCGGTATCGGCCTTCGTCTGTACCGTCCTGTTCGTGGTCCCGCTGATGCGGCGGCTGGCGGGACGGTCGGATGTTGAGCCCGTAACCGAATCGGCGTTGCTGGGCTGCGCCCTGCCCGACAACGACGAGCGGGCCGATTACCTGCGCGCGACATTGACGCAGGGGCCGGACGGCCCGGTCGCAACCCCGTTTCCGGAGCAGGACAGTTCCATGCTGGTTCCGCTCGCAAAGGCCGATTGTCTGCTGGTTCGCGAGCCGCACGCCCCCGCCGCAGGCGCCGGCAGCCCCTGCAACATCCTGCGCCTCGCCGACTAGGCTGTGCGGCGTTCACCCCAAATTAAAAGGTTGCGGAACACATATGGAACATATAGTGTCTGTTCATGATTTGTTTCGGCGAGCGCCTGGCGCCCGCCGCAGCTCGGGGGAAACGAGAACGATGCTGACCCGCAAGCAAGCCGAACTGCTGCGCTTCATCCATGAACGGCTGAAGGAGGCAGGCGTCCCGCCGTCTTTCGACGAGATGAAGGACGCCCTCGATTTGCGATCGAAGTCGGGCATTCACCGCCTCATCACCGCGCTGGAAGAGCGCGGCTTCATCCGTCGGCTTCCCAACCGCGCCCGCGCGATCGAGGTGATCAAGCTTCCGGAATCGGTGGCCCATGGTATCGGCGCCGGACGCAACCGCGGTTTCACCCCGAGCGTCATCGAGGGCAATCTGGGGCGGGTACGCTCCGCCTCCGAAGACGATCCGACCCGCTCGGTCGCGGTCCCGGTCATGGGCCGCATCGCCGCCGGCACGCCCATCGAGGCGATCCAGAACAAGAGCCATGTCATCAACATGCCGCCCGACATGCTGACGACCGGCGAGCATTTTGCGCTGGAGGTCCGCGGCGATTCCATGATCGAGGCCGGCATCCTCGACGGCGACATGGCGCTGATCAAGCGCACCGACGCCGCCGACACCGGCGACATCGTGGTTGCACTCATCGATGAGGAGGAAGCGACCCTGAAGCGCTTCCGCCGCCGCGGCGCCTCGATCGCGCTCGAGCCGGCGAACACCGCGTACGAGGTTCGCATCCTGCCGCCCAATCGCGTGCGCATCCAGGGCAAGCTGATCGGCCTGTTCCGGCGGTATTGATCGCGCCTGGTCAGTCGCCTGGCTCCAGAGTCTCCGGCCGGGGCGTCGCATCGGCAGCGACCGGCCCGGTCGTCGCGCGGTCGGGGGGACGCGCCCACGGGCGGTCGTACCCTTGCGGCCGCACCGCCGAGATTGCGAAGCCGTCGCCGGCGCGGCGCAGCGATATTGCGCCGCTTCGCCGCAGCATATCGCCGTCGATGACCAGCGCAGCGCAGCGCGCCGGCGCCGTCCGCGCGCTCGCGACGACCGCGGCACGGCGGCAGTCCTCCTCGAAAGCCTCCGCCGTGCGGGCGAGCGCCACCAGGCGACCGTCGGCCAGGCGGCCGATGCAGCCCGCCTGATCGCAGCGGATACCGCCGCCCAGGCCCTTGTCGGTATGCGTCCGCGCATCGGCATCGGCGGCCAGCCATTGTCGAACGGCAAACGTGTCGGTGCCGGTGCGGACGATGGCGAGCCGTCCGTCGCCGCCGCGGACCGCGAACGTCGTCCCGTCGGCGGCGACCAGCACATCGGGTTGCGGCGTGCGCGCCGCCCACACAGCCGCAATTGCGATCAGCATTGCGCCGGCAAGCCGCAATGGCGAGCGCAGCAGGCACAGCACCACGAGCCCGGCGGTGCCGAGCAGCAACGGGCCCACGCCGAAGGCCGCCATGCGGCCGACCGCACCCGGCAGGCTCGCCACCCACAGTGCGACCGCGATCATCCAGCCCACGCCCTCGCCCATCAGGCGCCAGCAGAACCCGTCCAGGCCGAACGGCATCGCGACCACCCCGAGGATCCCCGCCGGCATGATCCAGAGCGACACCACCGGCATCGCCAGGAGGTTCGCCAGCACGCCGTATGGGGCCAGCCGGTGGAAGTGATAGGCCGCAAACAGCGTGGTCGCCAAGCCGGCGAGCAGCGAGACGACGATCAATCCGAGGATGGCGCGTCCGCCCCAGAGGGCAATCCGCGCGCCCATCGGGGTTTCGGCGGCGGCCGACATCCAGGGCAGGCCCCGTTCGTAGCCGGCAACCAGCGCCAGCGTTGCGGCGAACGACATCTGGAAGCTCGGATGCACGATCGCCTCGGGTGCGAGCAGCAGAACGACGATGGCCGCGACGGTCAGGGTGCGCAGCGTGATGGCCAGGCGGTCCACCATCACGCCGATGAGCACGATCGCGACCATGATGAAGGATCGTTGGGTGGCGACTTCGGCTCCCGACAGCACGAGATAGAAGGCCGCAGCCAGCAGGGCGGCGAGCGCCGCCCATTTCTTGATTGGAAAGCGGCTGGATACGCCCGCCATGAGGGCAAGCAGCGCCCGCAGGCCGAAGAACACCAGCCCCGCCACCACCGCCATGTGATAGCCGGAGATGGAGAGCACGTGCCCGAGCCCGGAGATGAACATGGCATCGTTGACCGTCGCCGAGATCGCATCGCGCTTGCCGGTGATCAGCGCCGACGCAATCGATCCCCGGTCTCCGCTCAGCACCGAGCGGATGCGGCGGTCGAGCGTGTCCCGCATGGCATCGAGCACCGCCGCCGCGCGCAGCCGCAGCCCCGGCGGAAACGGCGGCTCCGCCGTGCGGATGCGCCCGAGCACGAAGCCGGATGCCCCGATACCCTGGAAATACAGGTTGCGCGCGAAGTCGTAGCCGCCGGGCCGCAGCGGTTCGAGCGGCGGCGACAGCCGGGCCTTGAATTCCACGAAGCTCGCCACCGGCGGAGCCGTGCCCTTGCGCACCGACACGCGCACCCGGTCGGGCGGCTCCTCGGTGCGGGTGCCGGAGATGCGATGAACGCGCACCACGATGCGATCGGAGCGCTCGCGCTCCTCGCGCGCCTCGATGAAGCCGGCGACCTCGACGTTCCAGGCCGCCGCCTGCAACACCGGATGCGCCACCCAGGCGCGCTTGGCGGTTGCCGTGAGGAAGCCGGCCGCGGCGGCGGCCGCCGCCAGCATCAGCGGGAACGCCACCGGCCGCTGCCGCACCGCGCACGCCGCGGCGACCGCCAGCGCCAGCAGCAGGATCGCCGCCCACAGTCGCGGTTCGCGGTCGGCGGTGAAGTAGACGACGATGCCAGCGCCGAACGAAACGGCGAGCCAGGGAACAAGCCGTCCCGGCCCGACATCGTACGCCGCCCAGGCGTACAGGCGCTCGCCGAGCGGACGCGCCAGGCCCGGCAGCGGCCATGCCAAGCCCGGCCGCCCGGCGGCGGCCGGCCGCCACGTCGCTGCACGCCCGCGCGCCCTGCCCTGATCGACCATCGCGCGGCTGTCCCCGAACGCGCCTACTGCCGGTCGGCATGCTACATCGGCCGAGCAACCTGCACAGCCGCGGCAGCTTCACAATTCACACGGGGATCAGGCGCCTTTCGCACCCGATACCTTGGCCCAGGTGTCGCGCAGCCCGACGGTGCGGTTGAACACCAGCCGGTCCGGCCGGGACTCCACATCGGGGTAGAAGTAGCCCAGCCGTTCGAACTGCACCGGTTCGAGGGCATTCCGCGGCGCCGCCAGCGCCGGCTCGAGCCGCGCGTCGGTCAGGATTTCGAGCGAATGCGGATTGAGGTCGGCGACAAAGTTGCCGGCATCGGGATCGGGCCGCGTGAACAGCGGATTGTACAGCCGCACCTGCGCCGGCACGGCGTCGGCTGCGGACACCCAGTGCAGCGTCGCCTGCACCTTGCGGCCGTCGGGCGCGTTGCCGCCGCGCGTGGCCGGATCGTAGGTGCAGCGCAATTCGACCACCGCGCCGGCGGCGTCCTTCACCACCTCGCGGCAGGTGACGAAATAGGCATAGCGCAGCCGGACCTCCCGGCCCGGCGACAGCCGGAAGAACTTCTTGGGCGGGTTTTCCATGAAGTCCTCGCGCTCGACATAGAGCTCGCGGCCGAACCGGATCTTGCGGGTACCGGCCGCCGGATCGTCGGGGTGGTTCACCGCCTCCAGCTCTTCGCTTTGGCCCGCGGGATAGTTCTCGATCACGATCTTGAGCGGGCGCAGCACCGCCATCCGCCGCTGCGCCGTCCGGTTGAGCACCTCGCGGACCGCGTGCTCGAACATCGCGATGTCGACCACGCTGTTGGCCTTGGCCACGCCGATGCGCTTGACGAACTCGCGCAGCGCCTGCGGCGGCACGCCGCGGCGGCGCAGCCCGGCAAGCGTCGGCATGCGCGGGTCATCCCAGCCGGCGACATGGCCGCCGCGCACGAGTTCGGTGAGCACGCGCTTGGAGAGGATGGTGTAGGTGAGGTTGAGCCGCGCGAACTCGTACTGGCGCGGCCGCGACGGGACCCGGATGTTCTCGATCAGCCAGTCGTAGAGCGGCCGGTGGTCCTCGAATTCCAGCGTGCAGATCGAATGCGTGATGCCTTCGATGGCGTCGGACTGGCCGTGGGCATAATCGTAGCTCGGGTAGATCGACCACGCGGTGCCGGTGCGCGGATGGCTCGCGTGCAGGATGCGGTAGAGCACCGGATCGCGCAGGTTGATATTGCCCGACGCCATGTCGATCTTGGCGCGCAGCACGCGCGCGCCGTTGGGAAACTCGCCGGCCCGCATGCGGCGGAACAGGTCGAGGTTCTCCTCCACCGTGCGATCCCGAAAGCGGCTGTTCCTGCCGGGCTCGGTCAGCGTGCCGCGGTTCTGCCGCATCTCCTCCTGCGACTGGTCGTCGACATAGGCCTTGCCGTCGCGGATCAGGTCCTCGGCCCACTGGTAGAGCTGCTCGAAATAGTCGGACGCATGATAGAGGTGGCTGCCCCAGTCGAAGCCGAGCCAGCGCACGTCGCGCATGATGGCGTCGATGTATTCCTGCTCCTCCTTGGTGGGATTGGTGTCGTCGAAGCGCAGGTGGCAGCGCCCGCCGAATTCCTCCGCCACGCCGAAGTTGAGCGCGATCGACTTGGCGTGGCCGATATGGAGATAGCCGTTCGGCTCCGGCGGGAACCGGGTCACGACCGTGCGATGGCGCCCGGCATCCAGGTCGGCCTGGACGATGTCGCGGATGAAATCGCGTCCCGGTGCGGTCGCTTCGACGGCCGACATGTGAGTCCTTTCGGCGCCTATGTGCCAAATCCGCCTGCACGCGCCAAGCTGTTTGCAGGCGATTTGCCGGAGATAGGCCGCGGCGGCGCTCTGTGCTACAGGGGCGCCCGAAAGAATGGCCCGCCGCGGGTCCCATTGACACCGACTTGCGATGACCGAGATCGTCACCCGCTTTGCACCCTCCCCGACCGGCTTCCTCCATATCGGCGGCGCGCGGACCGCACTGTTCAACTGGCTCTATGCGCGCGGCCGCGGCGGCCGCATGCTGCTGCGGATCGAGGACACCGACCGCGAACGCTCCACCAAGGCGGCCATCGACGCCATCCTCGACGGCCTCGCCTGGCTCGGCCTCGACTGGGACGGCGAGGCGATCTCGCAATACGCGCGCGCCGACCGCCACCGCGAGGTCGTGGAGCTGCTGCTCGCATCCGGCGCCGCCTATCGCTGCTACGCCACGCCGGACGAGCTCAAGGAGATGCGCGAAAAAGCCCGCGCGGAAGGCAAGACCCGGCTCTACGACGGCCGCTGGCGCGACCGCGATCCCGCCGAAGCGCCGCCCGGCGTGAAGCCTGCGATCCGCATCAAGGCGCCGCTCACGGGCGAGACCGTGATCGAGGACCAGGTGCAGGGCCGCGTCGCCTGGCAGAACGAGAACCTCGACGACTTCGTGCTGCTGCGCTCCGACGGCAATCCCACCTACATGCTGGCCGTGGTGGTCGACGACCACGACATGGGCGTCACCCACATCATCCGCGGCGACGACCACCTGACCAATGCGCCGCGGCAGAAGCAGATCTACGACGCGCTCGGCTGGCCGGTGCCGGTCATGGCGCACATCCCGCTGATCCACGGGCCCGACGGCGCCAAGCTGTCGAAGCGCCACGGCGCGCTCGGGCTCGAAGCCTACCGCGCCATGGGCTATCTGCCGGCCGCGATGCGCAACTACCTCGCCCGGCTCGGCTGGAGCCACGGCGACCAGGAGATTTTCACCACCGAGGAGCTGATCGAAGCCTTCGACCTGCCGCAGATCGGGCGCTCGCCGGCGCGGCTCGACCTGGCGCGGCTCGACAGTCTCAACGGCCACTACATCCGCAGCACTCCGGACACCGACCTGCTGGCCGAGATCGAGCGGCTCTTGCCGCACATCGCCGGCGGCCGGGACCTGGCCGCGCGGATGACGCCGCCGTTGAAGGAGCGCCTGCTCGCCGCGATGCCGGGACTGAAGGAGCGCGCCAAGACCCTGGTCGAACTCATCGACGCCGCCGGCTATCTGTGGGCGGAGCGCCCGATCCGGCTCGACGACAAGGCCGCCGGTATCCTGACCGACGGGGCGCGTGACCTGTTGCGCGACCTCACCGCACGGTTGAACGCGCTGCCATCATGGGACGCCGCCGCCACCGAGCAGGCGGTGCGCGCCTTCGCCGACGCCCGCGGCACCAAGCTCGGCAACGTGGCGCAGCCCTTGCGCGCGGCGCTGACCGGCCGCACGACGTCGCCGCCGATCTTCGACGTGCTGGCAGTGCTGGGCAAGGACGAGAGTCTGGCGCGGCTGTGGGATCAGATTTGAATTCGTGTGTAAGGCGGATTGGTATTACCGCGTCACAAGCGCGGCGCCCGCATTTGCGCCCTCTCCCCCTGCGGGAGAGGGCAGTTCGGTCGTTCAGCAACAAAGAAGGGTGAGGGGGTTTCTTCGCGAAAACTGCTTCGGCAAAGAGCCCCCTCACCCGGCGTCACTCGTGGCGAGTCATTCATGCCCTCTCCCGCAGGGGGAGAGGGCGCAATAACAGCAACCCCCGCTGTTCTGACGCAGTAAGACTGATCCGCCCTACGAACTGGCGCGCTTCCGCCGCTGGTTCCAGGAATTCGAGGCCGCGCGCTTCGATGCCAGGATCGAACGCGACGCGAAGACCGGCCGCCTCGATCGGTTGGCGGAGGAAGCACTCGCCGATCTGCGCGCCGGACGCGCCCGCGAGTTATGAGGCATTGGGCGAGCCCGGCTCTGACTTGATTTTTATCCCATGTACATAATCCTACCACAATCTAGGATCATATTCCATGCCGCCTGATCCATGAGGGGGCGCGAACCGGTTGCGCCGTTCGTGTGGGTCGGGCCGGCGCCCGCGGATTTGCCTCGCAAGCAGATACTCGGGCGGCGTCGGGGCACCGCCCGGCCGGCCACGAGGAGCCGCCCGCGAGGAGCTCGCTGACGGCCGAGGCTGGAATACCTCGGCGAAAGCGCGGCCCGATGCCGAACAGACGCCGGACGGCGCGCCGCAAGGCGCCGCACCTTCGAAAGAAGGTGCGCACTACCAGACGACTGGCAGCGCCGAACGGCGCGCCGTCCCCCTCCCCCGCGGGAGGACCAAGGAAGAGCCTCGGGCGCAAAGACATTCAGCGCCGCGAGGACGAGCAAGGCCGCCTGCAATGATCCGATCCGCACCACAGCTCTCCGGACCGACGATACCGATGCAACCAGCACAACGAGATGACGATGACCGCCGCCACCGATGACCGCACCCAGCATGTCGATCACCCCGCGCTCACCCCCGTGCTCAGATGGCTATCCAACCTGATCCGGCTTTCCGCGCTCTGCGCCCGCCCCAGCTGCCGCCGGGCGCACGCCTGCCGCGGCGAGCCGCGCGACTGCCTTGCGCGCTATGCGCCGCTCGTGCCGGAGGGCGCCGAGGCCATGGTCGACGGCATGTTGCGCCACCTCCCCTTTGACGACCTGCGCGAGGAGGAGCCCGCGGTCGACGACCTGATCGCTTGGCGCGCGCTGCTCGACGGGTGCGCCGCGCGGGCAAAGGCGACGCGGCGGGCGCCGATGCGCCGACGACCCGACCACCTGTGACTGGAGCGAGGACGGCCAAGGCCGAGGCGGCCCGACCCCGCTACCTTGCAGCGCACACTGGGATAGGCTACCCAGCGAAGGAACCTCCACGTCGCCGGGAGTTCCGTTAACCCCACTCGTGCCAGGGCGGGCCGATCCCGCCCGGGTGAGCAACCGAGGGCTCGACCATGGACGCGAAGTCCACCACGACCAAGACCGGCACTCTGACCATCGGCAATCAGCAGTACTCGTTCCCGATCTATGACGGGACCGTTGGTCCGTCCGTGATCGATATCGGCAAGCTGTACAACCAGGCCGGCATCTTCACCTACGACCCCGGCTACACCTCGACCGGCAGCTGCGAATCCAAGATCACCTACATCGACGGCGACGAAGGCGTCCTGCTCTATCGCGGCTATCCGATCGAGCAGGTGGCCGAGCACGGCGACTTCCTGGAGACCTGCTATCTGCTGCTCTATGGCGAGCTGCCGACCGCCGCGCAGAAGGCCGACTTCGACCGGCGGGTGACCATGCATACCATGGTGCATGAGCAGATGAGCCGGTTCTACCAGGGGTTCCGGCGCGACGCCCATCCGATGGCGATCATGACCGGCTGCGTGGGCGCGCTGTCGGCGTTCTATCACGACTCCACCGACATCTCGGACCCGCACCAGCGCATGGTGGCGTCGATCCGCATGATCGCCAAGATGCCGACCATGGCCGCCATGGCCTACAAGTATTCGGTCGGGCAGCCCTTCATCTATCCGAAGAACGAACTCGACTACGCCTCGAACTTCCTGCGCATGTGCTTTGCGGTGCCGTGCGAGGAGTACAAGGTCAACGCGGTGCTGGCGCGCGCGATGGACCGCATCTTCATCCTGCATGCCGACCACGAGCAGAACGCCTCGACCTCGACGGTGCGGCTCGCGGGCTCCTCCGGCGCCAATCCGTTCGCCTGCATTGCGGCGGGCTGCGCCTCGCTCTGGGGCCCCGCTCATGGCGGCGCCAACGAAGCGGCTCTGAAGATGCTGGCCGAGATCGGCCAGGTCGAGCGCATTCCCGAATACATCAAGCGCGCCAAGTCGAAGGACGATCCGTTCCGGCTGATGGGCTTCGGGCACCGCGTCTACAAGAACTACGATCCGCGCGCCAAGATCATGCAGAAGACCTGCCACGAGGTGCTCAGCGAACTCGGCATCAAGGACGATCCGCTGCTCGACGTGGCGCTGGAGCTCGAGCGCATCGCGCTGTCGGACGAATACTTCATCGAGAAGAAGCTCTACCCCAACATCGATTTCTATTCGGGCATCACGCTGAAGGCGATGGGCTTCCCCACCGCCATGTTCACGGTGCTGTTCGCGGTCGCGCGCACCGTCGGCTGGATCGCCCAGTGGAAGGAGATGATCGAGGATCCGGACCAGAAGATCGGGCGCCCGCGCCAGCTCTATACCGGGGCCGGGCGGCGCGACTACAACCCGATCTCGCGGCGCCGGTAGACCCGTCAGGCCGGGGAGGCCGCGGCTGGCGTGTCGGCCGTCCTAGCCGCGTAGCCGAGGACGATCTCGGCGGCCCGCGCACTCGGCGAGACCCGGCCGATGGCCATGATGGCATCGAGGCGGGCAAAGGCTTCGGTCTGCCGCCGCCGCTCCGGGCCGTCGGTCAGGAGCGGTTCCAGCGCCCGCGCCAGATTGTCCGGCGTACACTCGCGTTGCAGGCGTTCCGGCACGACATTCTCACCCAAAATCAGGTTGGCGAGAATGATCGAGCCCACGGTCACGACCAGCCGCGCGATCGCCTCGTCGAACAGGGGAATCCGGTAGGCGGCCACCATGGGCACCCCGGCGAGCGCGAGTTCCAGCGTGACCGTTCCCGATTTTGCCAGCGCGGCCCGCGCGATCCGGAATGCGGCGAGCTTCTCCGCCGGATCGACCACGATGCGCGGCTGCACCGGCCATCCGGCAACCGCCGTCCGCACGCGGTCGAGCAGCGGCGGCACCGTCGGAAGGACAACCGCCAATTCCCCGGTCCGCTGGCGCAGCAACGCGACCGCCCGGCCGAACACGTCGAGCAGGAGCCGGATTTCGCGCGCGCGGCTGCCCGGGAGTACCAGCAGCACGGGAGGGTCGGCCATCCGGCGCGCCGCCTCCGGGGCGTTCGGGCGCAAGGCGCCGACCTGCTCGATCAGCGGATGCCCCACATAGCTGCAGGGCGGGCCGCCCAGGCGCGCATGGACCGCCGGCTCGAACGGCAGCAGCGCCAGCACGTGATCCACATAGGCCCGCATCCGGCGCGCTCGGCCGGGCCGCCAGGCCCAGACCGACGGCGAGACGTAATCGACGATCGGGATGGACGGCGCCCGCCGGCGCACGCGCCGCGCGATCTGATGCGTGAGCGCCGGGCTGTCGATGATGACGAGAACAGCCGGCCGGGTGGCGACGACGGCATCGGCAACCGCCTGGATGTAGCGGTAGACCGCCGGCAGGTTCTTGATCGGATCGAGCCAGCCGATGAAGGCAAACTCCCGGCTTGGGACCAATGGCTGCATTCCTTCCGCCCGCATCTCCTGCCCGCCGACGCCCGCAACCTGCACCGGGCGGGATGTGGATTTCAGCGCGCGGATCAGGGCCGCCCCCAGCCGGTCCCCCGACTGCTCGGCGGCAACCATGCAGATGCTGATGGCGCCCGCCGGCGCTGCCGGTCCGGTGGCCGTCATTGACCGGGCCCCGCAGCCATGACGCCGATCACGAACAATCCGGTGCGATCGGCCGTGGCCGCCACCGATTGCGGTTCGGCGATGATCGTGCCCCGGGCCGCAACCGCGATGCCGGCAAGAGCGGCTGCCGCCGCCATCTCCACGGTCTTCGGGCCGACCGATGGAAGGTCGATGCGGGTGTTCTGGCCGGGCTTCGGCGCCTTGACCAGAACGCCGGTACCGGCCGGCCAGCGGACCGCGCCGTCGCGGCGCAATGCAGCCAGCCGCTCCAGCATGCGATCGGTGCCCTCAGCCGCCTCCACCGCCAGCACGCGATTGCCTGCGACGACCACGGCCTGACCGATGTCGAACCGGCCGGTGACGCCAAGGACGTCAAGTCCAACCGCGATGTCGCCGCGGTCGCGATCCGACGGCAGGATCGAACCGACCGGTCCCTCGTCGACCAGCAGTTCCGGCGCTATCTCATGCGCCCCGACAATACGGAATCCGTTTTCCTCGACGTAACGACCGAGTGCAGACAACAGGTGATCGTCTCCGCCGCGGAATGCCGAGACGATGCGCGGCGCCAGCAGCAACCCCGTGAGGTCCGGGCGCAACCGCCAGAGCGACGGCCTGACCAGCGTGCCGATGAACACCACATCTCTGCAACCGTGGCGCCGCGCGCACCGGAAGAAGCGCCCGAACTGGACCAGCCCACCCCATTCATGCGGGTATGGGGCGACCTTCTCCGGATCCGCCCAGCCCCGCAGTGCGTAAAGAAAGACTCCGCGTCCGCGCCGCCGCGCCGCCTCCGCCAGCGTGAACGGCAACGTGCCGCCGGCGCAGACGATCGCCAATGGCCCCTCGGCATCGGCGGAGCCATTCATGCGCCCTCCTTGGATTGCGCGCGGTGGATCGCCATCGTCAACGGGCGCGTGCCGGCGCGGATGAATGCGATCATGCGCGCAACCCTCTCGTCGCCGCCGTGCATTCGCGCGACTGCCTCGATGCGGTCGCGAAACGTTCCGTCGCCGAAGAAGACTTCTTGATAGGCCCGCCGTAGCCGATGGATTTGCTCCTTCGTGAAGTCGCGGCGGCGCATCCCGATCGCGTTGAGCCCGATCAGATTGGCGAGCGGGCCGGACACCAGCCCCCAGGGAATCACGTCGGCGCGCACGCCGCTCAGGCCCACCACCATGGCGCCTTCGCCGACCCGCACGAACTGCCGGACGGCGGCCTGGCCGCCGAACACGACGAAGTCGCCGACCTCGACATGGCCCCCCAGGACCACGTTGTTCGCGAAGATCACCTCGCGGCCGACGCAGCAGTCATGCGCGACATGCGAGCCGGCCATGAGAAAGCAACGGTCGCCGACGCGCGTGATGCCGCCGCCATCCTCGGTGCCGATATTGATCGTGACGTTCTCGCGGATGTCACAGCCGCTTCCAACCACCAGACGGGTCGGACCGCCACGATAGTGAACCGACTGCGGCGGCGTCCCGAGCGATGCAAACGGGTAGATCACGGTCTTTTCGCCGATCTCGGTATTGCCGGTCAGGTGAACATGCGCAACCAGCCGGCAGCCGTCGCCGATTGCAACATCGGGACCAACGATGCAGTACGGGCCGATGACGACGCCGTGGCCGATTTTCGCCTGCGGATCGACCAGAGCCGTCGGGTCGATCCGCGTCCCGCTAGTCGTCATTGCGCTGCGACCATGGCGCCGACTTCCGCCTCGGCGACAATCTTGCCCGCGACCTTCGCCTCGCCGCGGAACCACCACATGTTCTTCTTCTTGGTGAGTTTCTGCATGTGGTACTCGATGGTGTCGCCGGGGATAACAGGCTTGCGAAACTTGGCCTTGTCGATGGTGAGGAAGAACACCTGCAGCGGCTGGCCGGTCATGCCCGTCGCCATCAGACACAAGGCGCCGGCGGTCTGTGCCATTCCCTCGATCATCAGGACGCCAGGAAACACCGGCCGGCCAGGAAAGTGTCCCATGAATTGCGGCTCGTTGAACGTCACATTCTTGATTCCGATTCCGGCCTCGTCGCCGCGGATGCCGATGATGCGATCGACCAGCAGGAACGGGTAGCGGTGCGGCAGCGCCTTGAGGAGGTCGGCGATCTCGGCCGCTTCGAGCACGCTCGATGCTTCAGTCATTGTTGCGCCCGCCCTGTCCTTCCGGTGACCTGCCGGTTCGATTGAGGAACGCCAATTCGCGCAGCCATTGGGCCATCGGCTTCGCCGGCGTTCCACCCCAGCGCTCGCCCGGCGGAACATCACTCGCGACGCTGGCGGTGGCGGCAATCTGCGCGCCCTCTCCGATCGTTACATGATCCTTGACGCCGGCCCTGGCGCCCAGAACGACGAAATCCTCAAGCGTTGCACTTCCCGCGATGCCGGTTTGGGCGACCAGCACGCAGTGGCGTCCAATGGTTACATTGTGGCCGACCTGTACCTGATTGTCGATCTTGGTGCCCTCCCCGATCACCGTATCGCGGGCGGCACCGCGATCGATGGCGCTGCCGGCGCCGATTTCTACGTCGTCCTGGATGATGACCCGGCCGACCTGCGGCACCTTGCTGTGCCCCGCGGGGCCCATGACGTAACCGAATCCGTCCTGTCCGATCAGGCACCCCGGATGCAGGATGACCCGGTCGCCGATGAGGGCGTGGGCAACCGTCGCGTTCGCACCGATGGCGCAGTCGCGGCCGATCTTCACATGGCTTCCGATCACGGCATTTGCGCCGACCACCGTTCCGGAACCGATCTCGGCACCGGCTCCGATCACCGCGCCGGGATCGACCGTCACGCCACTCTCGAGGCGCGCAGTCGGATGCACGACAGCTCCGGCAGATACGCCGACGGCTTCGTACAGCGACGACGGCCGCAGCGCACCGGGATAGAGCGCGCGCGCGACTTTGACGAAGGCGCGATACGGCTCGTCGACGACCAGCACGGCGACGCTGGCCGGGACGAATTCAGCGAACCGGCCGGCGGTGAGACAGGCGCCGGCGGCACAGCCGCGGGCCAGTCCGGTGAACTTCATGTGATCGAGAAACACCAGGTCCGCGGGTCCGGCGCGGTCCAGCGTCGCGATGCCTGTAATCCGCCGGTCGCGATTGCCGTCGCGGCGCAGCGACGCGCCGGTCAGGTCGGCGATCTCGGCGACCGTCATCGGCCTGTCGACACGAAAGAAGGACCGCGTACTCATGCAACTCCGCCCCGACACGACCGGCCGCGGAGCTTAGAATACCGTGCCGCCGCTGAAACGGAAGAATTGAGTGCGGTCAAACGGCTGCTTTGTGATCGGATAGGCCAGATCGAAGCGCAGCGGTCCGAACGGCGAGGCCCAAAGCAGGCCGACACCCACCGACGAATTGACGAACATGTTGTTGTTCGACAGCGTCAGCGTTTCGCCGGTGGCATTGGGCACCGGCGGGAACCAGTTAGTCGGTCCCTTGTAGGCCCATACCGAGCCGGCATCGGCGAACACCGCCAGTTTGACGCCTACCTCCTTGGGCGCGAAGAAGAACGGCGTCTGGAACTCGACGCTGGCGCCCCAATACAACGAGCCGCCGAGCGCGTCCTGAGCAGTGCCGGCGGTGATGTCGCGCGGACCGATGCCCGAGGGCGCAAATCCGCGCACCAGATTGGGCCCCATCTGGAAGTGGTCCAGCATCCGCAGTCCGTTGGCGCCCCAGCCGTAGATGTAGCCGCCCTGCAACCGCAGCACGCCGATCACGTCCTGGATCGGCTCGTAGTAATTGCGTAATTCGCCGGTCGTGCGGATGTACTGCACGTCGCCGCCAACGCCGGCGAAATCCTGCTTGAGGATGGCGAGCAGGCCGCTGGTCGGATTGCGATTGTTGTCGAGCGTGTTGTAGGCGAGATCGTAGCCGATCAGGGAGGTCAGGACCGCGCCCTGCGCCAGCTCCCGCCGCACCGCAAGCGACGCCTCGCCGTCCTGGATACAGTTGGTCTGGCCGGCGCCAGCGGAGAACGGCAACCCGGTCGCCGGATCGATCAGCCCTTCGTTGCCGGGAGTCGGGTACAATCCCAGCGCGCTGTTGGGCGTGAGGTTGTTACAGTTCCGCAGGAAGTCCGGGATCACGATCTTCTGGCTGAAGATCGAATAGCGAAGCTGCAACGAGAGGTCCTCGCGCAACGCAAAGCCCAGGCGCAGCCCGCCGCCGGTCGTACGCGTCTCGTAGGACACGAAATTGGTCGCCTTCTGGAACTTGGAGTACACATCGATGCCAAGCGCCAGCCGATAGCCGAGCAGATAGGGCTCCACGAACGAGAACGTATAGCCTTGCGCATACTGCCCGTACTGCACCGAGGCTTTGGCATAGAGACCATGCCCGAGCAGGTTGCGCTCGCCGACGCTCACTTCCGCCAGGAACCCGTCGGCGGTCGAATAGCCGCCGCCGACCGAGAACTCGCCGGTCGCCTGCTCCTCGACCAGCACGTTGATGATGATGCGGTCGGGTGAGGAGCCCGGCTCGGAGGTGATCCTGACTTCCTTGAAATAGCCGAGGTTGCGCAATCGCCGTTCGGCGCGGTTGACCAGCGCGCGGTTGTACGGGTCGCCTTCGGCCACGTCGAACTCGCGCCGGATCACGTAGTCGCGGGTCCGCGAATTGCCGCGGATGTTGATCTGCTCGATATACAGCCGCTGCCCGTCATCGATGGCGAAGATGAGGTTGACCCGGCGCGCCTGATAGTCGCGATCCGCGCGCGGACGGACGCTGGCGAAGGCGTAGCCCTGGCGGGCCGCCTCGATCGTCATGTCTTCGACCGACTTCTCGATCGCTTCCGCGTTGTAGACGTCGCCGGGCGACATGCGGACCCTGGAACGCATCAGCGCAGGATCGATGGCGCGCACGCTCGACCGCACGTCGACCGTGCCGACGCGGTATTGCTCGCCCTCCTCGATCGTGAAGACGACGACAAATCCGTTCCGGGCCGGATCGAACTCGGCGGAGGCCCCGACGATGCGCACGTCGATGTAGCCGTTCTTCAGATAGAAGCGCCGCAGCAGCTCGCGGTCCGCCTCCAGCCGGTCCTGGTCGTAGATGTTCGTGCTCTGAATGAACGACAGGATGTTGGTTTGCGTGGTCCGGATGACGTCCTTGAGCCGGAAGGACGAATAGGCCCGGTTGCCGACGAATTCGATCGACAGGATAGTGGTCTTGGCGCCCTCGCTGATCTCGAACACGAGATCGACGCGACTGTTGGGCAGCTCGATGATCTTCGGGACGACGGTTACGTCGTAGCGACCGCTGCGCCGGTAGATTTCCACAATGCGCTGGACGTCGGACTGCACCACCGCGCGCGACAGCGTGCCGCGTTCCTTGGACTGGATTTCCGGCTTCAGCTGCTCGTCCTTGACGCGCGCATTGCCCTCGAACTGGATGCGGTTGATCACCGGATTCTCGATGACCGTCACGACGATCCGGCCGCCTGCGGGCCGGATCGAAATTTCCTGGAACAGGCCGGTGTTGAACAGCGCCTTGTAGGCCTCGTCGATTTGATAGGGACCGAGCCGCCCGTCCGGCCCGGGCCGGAAATAGGACCGGATGGTCGCGGCTTCGACGCGCCGGTTGCCGTGCACCTCGATGTTGGCGACGGTCTGGGCATGGGTGGTCGCCGCCGGCATCAAGACGGGCGCCGCCACCAACACCAAACTCCAGAGGACGAGCCCGACTCTGCCCAGTCCCCGAATCCACCGCAGACCCAACTTCACCCCGAATTCCCCTCCGAACCGCCGCTTCTGGGTTCGCCGACTGCAAGGTCCCCGCTTCTACAGGGATTTAGTTGCAGCGCAAACCAACCCTTGCCGGCATCCCCCGTTTGCCCCCAAACCGTTGCCCATCCACCACAATCACGACCCGGCCCAGCGCGACGCCAGCCGCGCGATGTCGTTATAGGTCGCGAACACCATCAGCATCAGCACCAGCGCCACCCCGATCCGGAACCCGTACTCCTGGGCGCGCTCCGACAACGGCCGGCCGCGCGCCGCCTCGATCGCGTAGAACAAAAGGTGGCCGCCATCGAGCAGCGGCACCGGGAACAGATTCAACAGCCCGATCGATACCGAAACCGCTGCCGCAAGCTGAACCAGGGCCGAGAAGCTGACGCTCGCGACCTGTCCTGACACCTGGGCGATCATCAGCGGGCCGCCGAGCTGATCGGCCGGCGCCCGTCCCACGAACACCCGTCCGATATAAGTCATCGTCTGTTCGATGAGGGCCCAGGTCTCGGTGAAACCCATCCCGACCGCGGTCAGGAAGCCGACCCGCTCGAACCGGACCTCGTCCGGCGCCAGCGACCGGGTGATGCCCAGCACGCCGATCCGGTGGACGTTGCCGAAGTTGTCCTTCACCTCGCGCAACGCCGGCGTCGCCTTCAGCGGCACCCGCGTCCCGCCCCGGTCCACGACCACGTCGAGCGCTTCGCCCGCGCTGAAGCTGACGATGCGCTGCATTTCGGCGAAGCTTCGGATCGCCCTGCCATTGATCGACAGGACGACGTCGCCGGGCTGGAATCCGGCGGCAGCCGCGGCGCTGCCGGGTTGCACGGCATCGACCCGTGCCATCGTGCTCTGGCGGCCGTAGATCATGGCCACCGTGGCAAAGATCACAATCGCCAGGATGAAGTTGGCCAGCGGTCCCGCCGCCACGATGGCGGCGCGCGGCGCAACGTTCTGATGGATGAAGCTTTGCTTGCGCTCCGCCTCCGACATGGTCGCGAGCGCGTTCAGGTCGGGGGTGCTGGCAACGCTCTCGTCGCCAAAGAACTTGACGTAGCCCCCGAGCGGAATTGCTGAAATCTTCCAGCGCGTCCCCTTGCGGTCGGTGAAGCCGAAAAGCTCCCGGCCAAACCCGATGGAGAAAACGAGGACGCGCACGCCATACCAGCGCGCGACCAGAAAATGGCCGAGCTCGTGGAAGAACACCACGACGGTCAGAACAAATAGGAAGGCGATGAGGTAACGCAGGATATCGAAACCCAGCGCCCCCATGCCCGGGAGAAAATCAAGACTCATGGTGCGGCTGTCCCCCCGACCCCCTGTGCCCCGTCGATCCCACTCTGTCTAGGATGCCTTTGCGGCAATTTCGGGCAAGAGTCGGGCCGCCAACAATCTGGATTCATGGTCAATTTCGAGTGCATCCTCAATGCTGGCGGGTTCCCGCGTCAGCCCCCGCCCAACGGCCGCAGCCAGGGTTGCCTCGACCAGCGCGGAAATCCCCGAAAATCCGAGGTTTTTGGCCAGGAATTCGGCGACGGCGACCTCGTTTGCGGCATTGAGCACGGTGGGGGCACCGCCGCCGGCCTCCAGCGCCCGCCGGGCCAGTCCGAGTGCCGGGAACCGTGCCAAATCGGGACGCTCGAACGACAGCGTCGCAACCTGCGCGAGATCGAGCCGCGCGGCCGGACCATCGATCCGTTCCGGCCAGGCCAGGCAATGCGCGATCGGGATTCGCATGTCGGGGCTGCCGAGCTGCGCGATGAAGGAACCGTCGCGAAACTCGACCAGGCCGTGGATCACCGACTGGGCGTGGACCACCACGTCGATCTCATCCGGCTTGAGCGCAAAGAGGTGGTGCGCCTCGATGACTTCGAGGCCCTTGTTCATCAGGGTCGCCGAATCGATCGTGACCTTCGGGCCCATCGACCAGTTCGGATGCTTGAGCGCCTGTTCTGGGGTTGCAGTCCGGATCTGTGCGGCAGTCCAGGTCCGGAACGGCCCGCCCGAAGCGGTCAGGATGACACGACGCACGTCCTCCCGGCGTCCCGCGCTCATCGCCTGGAATAGCGCATTGTGCTCGGAATCGACCGGGAGCACCGTGGCTCCCGATTGAGCGGCGCGCCGCATGAACAGTCCGCCGGCACAGACCAGGCATTCCTTGTTGGCGATGGCGACAATGGCACCGCGTTCGGCGGCCGCCAGGGTCGGCTTCAAACCGGCCGCACCGGTAATGGCGCCGATAACCCATTGTGCCGGCCGCTCGGCGGCTTCCACCAGAGAGCCGACGCCGGCTGCAACCTCGATCCGGGTTCCCGACAGTTCCGACTTGAGCTCGCGGTAGGACGACTCGTCGGCGATCGCGGCAAACCGCGCGCCGACCTCGCGGGCAAGCGCCGCCAGCGCACCGGCGTTGGTGTTCGCGCTCACGGCCTCGACCCGATAGCGCTCGCGCTCGCGCTTGATCAGATCGAGGGTGCTGGCGCCGATCGATCCGGTGGCGCCGAGCAAGGTGACGCTGCGCTCGCCCGCCGCCGCATCCTGTACGGGTTTCGCCGCCGGCTTGACTGTCATTCCATCACCATATCAGGAGCCCGCGCGCGGGTGCGTCGAAGCCGCCATGGGCGACACCGATGATACACGCAAGCACGGCGGCAGCCACAAAGCTATCGAGCCGGTCCATCACGCCTCCGTGGCCGGGGATCAGCGCGCCGGCGTCCTTGGCTCCGAACCGGCGCTTGAGCGCCGACTCGAACAGATCGCCGGCCTGCGCGCAGGCCGAAAGCGCAAGCCCGAGCGGTATCGCCATCGTCAGCGTCCCGATGCCGCCGATCTGGATGACGAGGGCCGCTGCCACCATGCCGCCGAGAAGTCCGCCGATGCATCCGGACCAGGTCTTCTTGGGACTCAATTGCGGCGCGAGCTTGGGGCCGCCGACGGCGCGGCCGACAAAATACGCGGCGATATCCGTCGACCAGACGACGGCAAACAGGAAGATGATGGCAAGAAAGCCGTGCTCGGCGTCGGAGCGAAGCACGATCGGCGCGACCCCGATGGCGCCGGCATAGGGGATTCCGGCCGCAACCCAGGGCGCGCCCGAGCGCGGCGCGACCGCGGCAGCGGCAAGCATCCCCATGACCAGCACGATCAATGTCGCCGCGAGGCGAATGTCGTGCAGCTTGTCGCTCGCGCCGATGCTGCTCGCGGCGAGAACCGCCGCCAGCGCAACCGCCGCGATTCCGATGATCATGGCGGAACGTCGATGATGGCCGGCGACCAGCCCGGACCATTCCCACATCACGATGATTGCGGCAGCGCCCCAGAATGCGGCAAAGGCTGCCCCACCCAGATAGGCCGTGCCGATCGCCAGCGGTGCCAGCACCAGCGCGGAGCCGACGCGGACCATGAGATCGCTGCCGGACACGGCGCCGTGCGGCTGACGCGCAGGATCCGCGTCAGTCATGTCAGGCACCGGTTTCTGCAATCAATCCGCCAAAACGGCGCTCGCGACGGCGATACTCGGCGATGGCGCCTTCCAACGTGGATCGATCGAAATCCGGCCAGTAGGTCGGCACGAACACCAGCTCGCTGTACGCCGCCTGCCAGAGCAGGAAGTTGGAAAGCCGCTGTTCGCCGCTGGTGCGGATGATGAGATCGGGATCGGGCAGTTCCGGCGCGTCGAGATGGGTTGCGATCGCTTCCGCGGTGATCGCGTCGATCGGCAGGCGGCCTGCCGCAACCTGGGCCGCAAGCCGTCGCGCCGCCCGTGCGATCTCCTGGCGGGCGCCGTAATTGAACGCCACCACCAGGGTCAGCTTGTCATTGTGCAGCGTGAGTTCCTCGGCCTCATCGAGCAGGCCTCTGATATCGGGGGCGAGATCGTCGCGCTCGCCGATGACCCGCACATGGACGCCGTTCTTATGCAATTCGACAAGATCGTTGCGGATGAACCGGCGCAGCAGTCCCATCAGTTCGCTGACCTCGGCGGGAGGCCGCGACCAATTCTCGGCGCTGAAGGAAAAAATCGTCAGAATGGCGATGCCCAGATCCCCGGCGGCGCGCACCGTGCGGCGCAGGGCTTCCACGCCGCGCCGGTGCCCTTCGCTGCGCGGCAGCCCGCGCGCCGATGCCCAGCGCCCGTTGCCGTCCATGATGATCGCGACGTGCCTCGGCACGGCGAACTCAGGCGTCCGGATGTTGAGCGCTTCGGGCTTCGACATTCCGAGAATCCTCATACCGTGAGGATTTCCTTTTCCTTGGCGGCAAGCAACTTGTCGATCTCAACGATGACTTCGTCGGTTGCCTTCTGCACCTGCTCGGACGAACGCTTGCCATCGTCTTCGCTGATCTTGTGATCTTTTTCGAGCTTCTTGAGGACATCGAGGCCGTCGCGGCGCACATGCCGCACCGCGACCTTGGCCGCCTCCGCGTATTTGTGCGCGACCTTGACCAGTTCCTTGCGGCGCTCCTCGTTGAGCTCCGGTATGCGCAATCGCAGGACCTGACCCTCGGTTGACGGTGACAGTCCGAGGTTCGATGCGTGAATGGCCTTCTCGACCGCATGCACCATGGACTTGTCCCACACCTGGACCGAGATCATGCGCGGTTCCGGCACGCTGATGGTCGCGACCTGGTTCAACGGCATGTGGGTGCCGTACGCTTCGACCTGGATCGGCTCGACGAGGTTGGCCGATGCGCGGCCGGTGCGCAGGCCGCCCAGCTCCTGCTTCAGAACCTGGATTGCGCCCTGCATGCGTCGCTTGAGTTCGTTCAAGTCATGTGTCGCAGCTGCCATGACAACCCCCTTCAAAAGCACGCGGGTGGAAACGCGGTAACGACTTCGCTGGCCGAGCCGCAGTCAATCGCTGCGCCTCACGAGCAGACCACTGTGACACGTCCCTGGCCGCGCAGGACCGACTCGATCGCGCGTGCCTGAAGGATGGAGAATACGATGATAGGCATCCCGTTTTCACGGGCAAGCGCGAACGCGGTCGCATCCATCACCTTGAGATCACGTTCGATGGCCTCCCGGTGGGTCAGACGGTCATAGCGCACGGCCTTGGCATCGCGCTTGGGGTCGGCGCTGTAGACACCGTCGACATTGGTGGCCTTCAGCACGGCCTGGGCGCCGAGTTCGGCCGCCCGCAGCACGGCGGTGGTATCGGTCGTGAAGAACGGGTTGCCGGTGCCGCCGGCCAGCAGCACCATCCGGTTCTTGCCGAGGTGGCGAAGCGCCCGGCGCCGCTCGTAGATCTCGCAGATGTCCGGCATCGCGACCGCCGACATGGTGCGTGCCGCGCCGCCGGCCGTCTCGATCGCCGCTTCGAGCGCAAGCGCGTTCATGACCGTGGCCAGCATGCCCATCAGGTCGCCGCTGACCCGCGGAATGCCCTGCCCGGACACCTGCATGCCGCGAAAGATATTGCCGCCGCCGACCACGATCCCGAGGCTGACGCCGAGCGCCTGTGTGGCGACGAGGTCGGCGGCAATCGTTTGCAGGGTGGGCTGGTGGATGCCGAAACCATCCGGGCCCATCAAGGCCTCGCCGGAGACCTTGACGACCACGCGTCGGTAGATCGGCTCAGCCATGGCGCCTTGCCCGTTTGCGGCCGTCCGCAGCGGACCGCCGCGCTCCGCGATCAGCCTTGCCCCGCCGTGGCCGCCACCTCGGCGGCAAAGTCGGAATCCGGGCGTTCGATTCCTTCACCCAGCGCGTAGCGCACGAAGCCTGCGACCTTGATCGGAGCGCCGGCCTTGCCCTCAACGTCCTTGAGCGCCTGCGTCACGCTCTTCTTGTCGTCGTGGATGAACGGCTGATCGAGGAGACAGACCTCCTTGTAGAAGGTCTTGAGCCCTGATTCGACGATCTTGTCGATCACATTCGCGGGTTTTCCCTGCGCTTTGGCCTTCTCGGTCAGCACGTTCTTCTCGCGCTGCACGACCGCCGGATCGAGGCCGGACGGGTCGATGGCCTGCGGGTTGGAAGCGGCAACATGCATGGCGACCTGTCGGCCGATGCGCGCCAGTTCGTCGGCGTTGCCCGCCGATTCCAGCGCGACAATGACGCTGATCCTGCCAAGACCATCGACGACGGCGCCGTGCACGTAGCTCGCGATCACGCCTTGCCCGACCGACAAGGCCGCTGCCCGGCGCAGCGTCATGTTCTCGCCGATCTTGGCAACGGTGTCGGCAATCGCGTCAGCAATGGTGATGCCGCCGACCTTGGCAGCCTTGATCGTCTCCACGTCGGTACCGACGTCGAGCGCGACATTGGCGATCATCCGCACAAGGCCTTGAAACAGGTCGTTGCGCGCGACGAAATCGGTCTCGGAATTCACTTCGACGACAACGCCGCTGAGGCCCTTCACCGCGACGCCGGTGAGGCCTTCGGCGGCGACGCGGCCGGCCTTCTTGGCCGCCTTGGCGAGGCCCTTCTTGCGCAGCCAATCGACGGCGGCTTCCATGTTGCCGTCGTTCTCGCCGAGCGCGGCCTTGCAGTCCATCATGCCCGCGCCGGTGGCCTCGCGCAGTTCTTTCACCATTTGTGCGGAAATAACGGCCATCGCTGGCAATTCCTTTGTTCACTTGCGGCCGGTCCGGCCGGCCAGTCACGATCTGCGGACGCGGGCGGCTGTGCGCGGCCCGCGCACGCACCGGGTCGTCTATCACTCCGCTTCTGCGGTGAGTTCCTTCGACTTGGCGATCCAGCTGTCCACGCGGCCCGGCAATCCGACCTCTTCGCCGATCTGGTGCGCCGCATCGGGGCCGAGCCCGGCAATCTGCCAGTAGTGGAAAATGCCGAGGTCGTTGAGCTTCTTCTCGATCGCGGGCGAGACATGGCCGAGCTTCTTGAGATCGTCGGCGACGCCGCGCGGACCGGACAGGACCTCGTAGCCGGGGCCGTCGGTCGTGGCGGGCATCTCTTCGACGACCGGCTCGGCGGCCGATCCGACGTCAATGCCGCGTTCGCCCTGGCCGCGCGCGATGCCGTCGATTGCCGCCCTCGCCACCAGATCGCAGTACAGCGAAATGGCGCGGCTGGCGTCATCGTTGCCCGGAACGACATAGGTGATGCCGTCGGGATCGCAGTTGGTATCGACGATAGCGGCGACCGGAACGTTGAGCCGGCGCGCCTCCTTGATCGCGATGTCCTCCTTGTTCGTGTCGATGACGAACACGAGGTCGGGCAGGCCGCCCATGTCCTTGATCCCGCCCAGCGCCCGGTCGAGCTTGTCGCGCTCGCGCTGAAGGTCGAGGCGTTCCTTCTTGGTGTAGCCGCTGGCCTCGTTGGAGGAGAGCATCTCGTCGAGCTTGCGCAGCCGTTGAATCGAGCCCGAGATGGTCTTCCAGTTGGTCAGCGTGCCGCCGAGCCAACGCGAGTTGACGTAGTACTGCGCGCACTTCTTGGCCGCCTCGGCCACGGGATCCTGCGCCTGCCGCTTGGTGCCGACGAACAGGATGCGGCCGCCATTGGCCACGGTGTCGCTCACCGCCTGAAGCGCCCGGTGCAGCATCGGCACCGACTGCGCGAGATCGACGATGTGGATGTTGTTGCGGGTGCCGAAGATGTATTGGCCCATCTTCGGGTTCCAGCGGTGGGCCTGATGGCCGAAATGCACGCCAGCTTCCAGCAGCTGGCGCATCGAAAAGTCAGGAAGCGCCATGTCGTTCTCCGGTTGATCCGCCGCGGACCAGTGAGTCCCTCCCGAACCGGGAGAAACCACCGGACGGCACTGCGCCAAGGTCCGCGTGTGAGATGGCGGCTATATAAGGGCGCGCCCCGGTCGAGGCAAGCGAAATGGCCGGAAAACGCGCGTTTGGGCCGCATTCCCGGCCACCCGGGAATCCCCTAGCCTTCGGCGCCTGTCGACCATCGGAGGGAAGAATGCTTCGCAGAACCTGCCTGGGCTTCCTCGGCCTTGGGTTATTCATCGCCCCTGCCCTGGCGCAGGGCGACTATCCCAGCCGGACCGTCCGCATCGTCGTGCCGGCGACCCCCGGCGGCGGCAGCGACACCTTCGCCCGCCTGGTCGGGCAATATCTGTCGACCAAGCTCGGGCAACAGTTCGTGGTGGAAAACCGGCCGGGCGGCGGGACGCTCCCGGCGATGGAGCACGTTGCCGGCGCCGCCCCCGATGGTCACACGCTCTACCTGTCGCCAAGCACGACGACCTCGATGCACCTCGTGCGCAAGACCATGCCGTTCGACGTGCGCAAGGCGTTCGCCCCCGTCACCAAGATCGCGATCGTGCCGCAGTCGCTGGTGATCAACCCTTCGGTTCCCGCCAAGTCGGTGCAGGACTTCATCGCACTGGCCAAGCGCGCGCCGGAGACGCTGACCTATGGCTCCGCGGGTATCGGCACCGGGCCCCACATGGCCATGGAGCTGTTCCTGAACATGGCGGACATCCGTATCCAGCACGTACCCTACCGTGGCGTCTCGCAGTCGGTAACCGACATCCTTGGGGGCCGGCTTTCCGGCATGATGTTGAACATGCTCACCGCGAAGCCGCATGTCGACGCCGGCAAGCTGCGCATGCTTGGCCTCACCAGCTCGGTGCGCTCGGAGGCGATGCCCGCGATCCCGACCATCGCCGAAAGCGGACTGGCCGGCTACGAGGCGCTGCAATGGTTCGGCCTGCTGGCGCCCGGCGGTACGCCGGTGCCGATCCTCAACAAGCTCCAGGTGCTGATCCTGGAGGCCATGAACACGCCCGACATCAAGCAGCGGCTGAAGACCGACGGGGCGATGCATTTGCCCAATACGCCGGCGCAGTTCTCCGAGCAGATCAACCTCGAAATCGACAAGTGGACCAGACTTGCCAAGGCGATCAAGCTACAACCGCAATAGCCGCTATTCGGCAGCGCGCGCCATGTGAAGGCCGTCGAGGTGCGCCACGACCTCGTCGAGATGCATGACGTCGGCATATTTGTGGTGCAGATCGAACAGGTTGACCTTGTGCGTCAGCTCGGCCCGGTCGTAGGTGCATTCCTCGACGATGGTGACATGGAAGCCCAAGGAATAGGCGTCCACCGCGCTGGCCCGGACACAGCCCGACGTGCTCTCACCGCAGACGATCAGGCTCGACACGTCGAGCAGGGTCAGGTGCGAGACCAGCGGTGTGCCCTGGAACACGCTGGCGCGCTGCTTGCGGATCACGATGTCATCCGGCGCGACCGGAAACTCGTGATAGATTTCGAAGGCGTCCGCCCCCGGCCTTGGCCGTGAACTCCTGGTGGATACCGCACCCCGCGGACGATTGTTGGGGCGGGTCTCCTGCGTGCAGAAGACGATCGGAATGCCGGCCCGGCGCGCGGCAGCCAAGAGCGCCTTGGTCGGCGCGATCGCCCGATGGGCGAAAATCCCGCAGCTGTTGGGATACTGCTCATTGAGCTCGGACGGCGGCAACGGACCGCCGCGATAGACCAGATCGTAGAGGTCGATCGCCAGGAGCGCCGGGCGGGGGCCCACGAAGGTCTCCCGCCGCCAACCCTTGTACAGCTCGAGGTCCGCGGCAGGGATCACATCCTTCCAGCAGTGATCGTTGAACCGTTCGATCGTAGCCATGGCGCACTCCCGTCGCGTTTCAATGCCGATTGCTCTCAGCCGCGTCGGCCCAAACCTACGCCGTCTGCCTCTCCGGTTCCTGGGTCACGTCGTGCGTGAAGATCCAGGTCCGGTCCAGGAACGGCGGCGGCGGTACCTTGCGGTTGTTGGCGAATTGCTGGCGCGACTGGAGCGTGATGCGCGCGGTGCGCGGCTGGCGCTCGTCGACGTAACCTTTCAGCGCCGCATGGATATTGTCGCGGTTACGATCCAGGTGGCGACCAAGGACATAACCGTCCTCGATCGCCATGTTGCCGCCCTGCGCCAGCGTCGGCATGGTCGGATGCGCAGCATCGCCCAGCAGCGTCACGCGCTCCCGGGTCCATTGCGGGATCGGGTCGCGGTCGTGGATGCCCCACTTGTAGACGTGCTGGACGTTGCGGAACATGTCGAGCAGCGCCTCGTTCCAACCGTCGTAGGCGGCCAGCAATTCCTCCTGCGAGCTCGGGACCGACCAGGATTCTTCGACCCATTGGTCGGTGACGTGACCGGCGAAGATGTTCAGCACCGAGCCATCACCGATCGGGTAGCAGATGACGTGGCCGTTCGGCCCGATCCAGCCGAAATACTCGCCGTGCGGCAGTTCGACCGACAGTCCCGGCCCCACCCGCGTCGGCACCTTCTCCATCGGGATCATGCAGCGCCAGGCCATCATCTCGGTGAAGCGCGGGTTGTCGGCCCCGAACAGCTGCGTGCGGATGGCGGAGCGGATGCCGTCGGCGCCGATCACGGCGTCGGCCTCGACCTCGCTTCCGTCAGAGAAGCGCGCGACGGCAACCTCATTCACCGTTGTTGCACCGACGCAAGTCCGCCCGAGCCGGACGATCCGGTCGGGCAAGGCCTCGTGCAGAATGCGCTGCAAGTCGGCGCGGTGTGCGGTGAGATATGGTGCGCCGTATTTGCTTTCGGAAACGCCACGGAACGGCACGCGCGAGCGCAGGCTTGCGTCGTCCCAGGTGATGGAGATCTGGTTGATGGGTTCGAACGCATTGGCGCGAAGTTCGTCATAGAGCCCGAGCGCGCGGAAGACCTTGACGCCGTTCGGCCCGACCTGAATGCCGGCCCCCACCTCTTCAAGTTTGACCGACCGCTCGTAGACTTCGACTTCAATTCCGCGCTGAGTGAGCGCGTTAGCAGCAGCAAGGCCGCCGATGCCGGCGCCGATGATGACGATGCGGTAAGGTCGGCCAGTCTGCATGAACCGAATGCGTAATGGCTTGGGGCTGGCCTGTAAAGTTCACCGGAGGCATGGAAGGTCCGGTTGGGAATCTACAGCGACTGCACCTCGACCACGCCCGGGATGGCCTTGATTGCGCCGGCGATCTGCGGCGACACCTTGAAGCGGCCGGGCAATTTGACTTCGACCTCGGTCCCTTCGCCCAGGATCAGCACCATCGAGACTTCGCCATCGGCCTTGTCGGCTCCGTTCCGCGCCGGGGGCGCTCCCTGTAGACGCTTGGCGACGCTTTCCAGCGGTCGATGGTCGCGCAGGAACACGCGCAGGCCCTTCTGCAATTTCGACGCCGCCTCGTCGAGCGGCTCCACGTTCTGGATGCGTGCCCGCACGTCGTCACCCTGCATTTCCGCCGAAAGCGACAGCAACACCGCCTTACCGGGTTCGAGCTGGTCGCGGAACTGTGCCAGACCCTCGGAAAACAGCACCGCCTCGTAGTGTCCGGACGGGTCGGAAAGCCCGATGATGCCCATCTTGCTGCCGGTGCGGGTGCGCCGCTCCTGGCGGGATACCACCGACCCGGCAACGCGCCCGGCGCTGGCGCCCGCCTTCACGCTGCGGGCGAATTCCACCCAGGACTGCACGCGCATGCGCTGGAGCGCCGGCGTGTAGTCGTCGAGCGGATGCCCCGACAGGAAGAAGCCGATGGCATCGAACTCCTTCTGGAGCCGCTCCGTCGGCGGCCAGGGCTCGGCGGCGGGCAAAACCAGGGGCGTGCTCGCCGCAGGACCACCGAACAGTTCCGACTGGCCCACCTCGGCTGCATCGTGTGCGCGTTGCGCCGAAGCGAGGATCGCGTCCACGGCGGCGAAGGCGCGGGCGCGGTTCTGTTCGAGCGCATCGAAGGCCCCCGCGGCGGCAAGGCTTTCCAGCACCCGCTTGTTGATGGCACGCGGATTGATGCGGCTTGCGAAGTCGGTCAGATCGGCAAATGGCCGGTCGCCACGCGCCGCGACGATGGCCTCAATGGCCTGCGCGCCGACGCCCTTCAGTGCGGCCAGCGCGTAGTGAATGGTATTGCCTTCAACCTCAAAGGCGGTGCCCGACCGGTTGACCGACGGCGGCACCACCTTGATGCCGAGCCGCTCGGCCTCGCCGCGGAACTCCGACAGCTTGTCGGTGTTCCCCATGTCCAGCGACATCGATGCCGCCAGGAACTCCACCGGGTAGTTCGCCTTCAGGTAGGCGGTCTGATAGGTGAGGAGAGCGTACGGTGCCGAGTGCGACTTGTTGAAGCCGTATTCGGCAAACTTGGCGCAGGCATCGAAGATGGCGACGGCGTCGGAGCGAACGATCCCGCGCTCGGTCGCGCCAGCGATGAAGACGTCACGCTGCGAGGCCATCTCCTTCTTGTCTTTCTTTCCCATCGCACGGCGGAGGATATCGGCCTGGCCCAGGCTGTAGCCGGCCAGGTCGCGCGCGATCTGCTGCACCTGCTCCTGATAGGTGATGATGCCGTAGGTCGGCGCCAGGATCGGCTCGAGCTTCGGATGCAGATAGGCGATCGGCTCCTGGCCGAGCTTGCGCGCGCAATAGGTCGGAATGTTTGCCATCGGCCCCGGCCGGTACAGGGCGACCAGCACGATCAGGTCCTCGAACCGGTCCGGCCGCATGTCGACAAGCGCCCGGCGCATGCCCTGACTTTCCACCTGGAACACGCCGACCGTTTCGCCGCGCGCCAGCATCTCGTAGGTCTTGCCGTCGTCGAGCGGGATGCGCGACAGATCGAGGTCGACGCCGCGCCGGCGGATCAGGCGCACCGCCGTTTCCAGCACGGTCAGCGTCTTGAGCCCGAGGAAGTCGAACTTGACCAGTCCCGCCGGCTCGACCCACTTCATGTTGAACTGGGTCACGGGCATCAGCGATTTCGGATCGCGGTAGAGCGGAACCAGTTCGGTCAAGGGGCGCTCGCCGATCACGATGCCGGCGGCGTGGGTCGAGGCGTGGCGGTGGAGCCCCTCGAGCTTCTGCGCGATATCGAAGGCGCGACGCACCACGGGATCGCGGTCGCGCTCGGCCTGCAGTCGCGGCTCGTCCTCGATCGCGCGCTTGAGCGATATCGGATTGGCCGGATTCTGCGGCACCAGCTTGCAGAGCTTGTCGACATGACCGTAGGGCATCTGCAGCACGCGCCCGACGTCGCGCAGCACGCCGCGCGCCTGGAGGGTGCCGAAGGTGATGATTTGTGCCACACGGTCATGACCGTAGCGGGCCTGCACGTAGCGGATCACCTCGTCGCGCCGGTCCTGGCAGAAGTCGATGTCGAAATCCGGCATCGATACGCGGTCCGGATTGAGGAAGCGCTCGAAAATCAGCCCGAACCGGATTGGATCGAGGTCGGTGATGGTCAGCGCATAGGCGACCAGCGAGCCGGCCCCCGAACCGCGGCCCGGCCCCACCGGGATGCCCTGCCCTTTCGCCCATTGGATGAAGTCGGCCACGATCAGGAAATAGCCCGGATACTTCATGCGTTCGATCACGCCGAGTTCGTATTCGAGCCGTTCGCGATAGTCTTCGATCGTACGGCCGGGGGCCAGCCCGTGCACCGCGAGGCGGCGCTCGAGGCCGGCCGCCGCCTGCCGCCGCAATTCCGCCGCCTCGTCGACCGGCGTCTGGCCGGCCCCGGCCGAAAAACGAGGCAGGATCGGATCGAGCTTGGACGGACGAAACGCGCAGCGCCGTGCGATCTCGACGGTGGAGGCGATCGCCTCCGGCAGGTCGGCGAACAGAGCGATCATGTCCTCCCGGGACTTGAACCGATGCTCGGCCGTGAGCTGGCGGCGGTCGGTATCGGCCACCAGCCGTCCCTCGGCGATGGCGATGAGCGCGTCATGCGCCTCATAGTCATCGGCGGTCGCAAAGTACGGCTCATTGGTGGCCACCAGCGGGATGCCGCGGGCATAGGCGAGATCGAGCAGCGGCCCCTCTGCCGTGCGCTCGGTCTCCAGGCCGTGGCGCTGGAGCTCGACGTAGAGGCGGTCGCCGAACAGCCGCGCCAGCGCATCGCAGCGTGACGCCGCCAGGCCACCCTGTCCGGACACGATGGCGGCATCGAGCGGGCCGCCGGGGCCGCCGGTCAGGGCGATCAACCCGTCGGTCGCGCCCGCGAGCCGCTCCAGCTTGAGGTGCGGCGGCTCGTTCGGCGGCGTGTCGAGATAGGCGCACGAAACGAGCCGCAACAGGCTGCGGTAGCCCGTTTCCCGCGCCGCCAGCAGCACGATCCGCGGTCGCGCCGTCGGCGCCCCGCCATAGCGCAGTCCATTGTCCTGATCGCCGAAATCGATCGCCAGCGCGCAGCCGATGATCGGCTGAATGCCGGCATCTGCCAGCTTCTCGGAGAATTCCAGCGCCCCGAACATGTTGTCGGTGTCGGTGAGCGCCAGTGCCGGCTGGCGATCGGCTTTGGCAAGCTCCGCCAGCCGGGCAATCGGCAGCGCGCCCTCAAGCAGCGAATACGACGAATGGACGTGCAGATGCACGAAGCCGGGGCCGGCCATCAGGGGTCCTCACGAATCTCGGCGCAACGATCGTGAGGATCAGCGCCTGTGCTGTCCACCCCGAGCACGCCGGAACACCGCCTCGCGCAGCTTATCCCCAGGCGGAACGCTCGATCACAGCGTGGCAATGACCTGCGCCCAGATCGCGACCATGCCCAGGAACAGGGTCAGCGAGGTCAGGGCGGCAGCCTCTTCAATCAAGGCGCGGATCATGGCGGGCTCCTCCGTCTAGAACGAACGGAGAACATAGTTCTTCTTCCGTTCCGAAGTCAACGAAAAAACCGCCCGATCAGCGGTGAACCATGGCAAATCACGAGTTCGTGATATTGGCCAAATCGTGCTAATTTTGTGGCGCAAGTGTGGCGGCTGTGCCATAGTGCGCCCGGGGATTTTCGGGGATCATCCGATGTCGGATGTCAATACGCTGCTCTGGCAGACAGAGATCTTTCTTTCGATGTCAACGAAGGTGGCCGATCCGGCACTGGCGGCAACGCTCCAGCGCACGGCGGACAGCTATCTGGCGCGGGCCACCGAGGCCGCGCAACAACAGCAGCCCGGCAAGGTCAGGGACGTCCTGGCCCGCAAGCGGACCTCCTAATCCAGTTCCACCACCCGCCCGTCCTTCAGCGTGACCCGGCGGTCCATGCGCGCCGCGATGTCCATGTTGTGGGTGGCGACGATCATCGCGAGCCCGGAGGCCCGCACCAGTTGGGTCAACGCCTTGAAGACGTGTTCCGACGTGCGGGGATCGAGGTTGCCGGTGGGCTCGTCGGCCAGCAGGATGCGCGGTGCGTTGGCGACGGCACGCGCGATTGCGACCCGCTGCTGTTCGCCGCCCGATAGTTCCGCCGGCCGGTGCGTCAGCCGCTCCTTCAGACCGAGATAGCTCAGCAGTTCCGTCGCCCGCGCGGTTGCCTCTCGGCGCGACAGGCCGCGGATCATCTGCGGCAGGATCACGTTTTCGATGGCGGAGAATTCCGGCAGCAGATGATGGAACTGGTAGACGAACCCGATCTCGGTGCGCCGCAGACGGGTGCGATGGCTGTCCGACAAGGTCGAGGTTGCGACCTGGTCGATAAAGACCTCGCCGGCATCCGGGTATTCCAGCAGACCCGCGACGTGCAGCAGCGTCGACTTGCCGGCGCCGGACGGCGCCACCAGCGCAATCGATTGTCCCGGCCAGACCGCAAGTTCGGCACCCTTGAGGATGTCGAGCACATCGTCGCCCTGCCGGTAGTGACGCTCGATATCGCGCAGGAACAGGACCGGCGCTTCTTCCTCCGCCGCCGGCATCTCGTCGCCTGCCGAAGCCGTGGCGGCCGGCTGCGCATCCTTCGCGGGCGGTCGGCCGTTTCCGGAGGGATCCACGATGGCGGCGGTCTCATTCATACCGGAGCGCCTCGACCGGATCGAGCCGCGCGGCGCGGAATGACGGATAGAGTGTTGCCGCCACCGACAGCGTCAACGCCATCACAACCACCGCCGTCGTCTCGCGGATATCCATCTCGGCCGGCAGCCGCGAGAGGAAATACAGTTCCGGCGAGAACAGCTCCGTTGCCGTGATCCAGGACAGGAACTGGCGGATCGATTCGATGTTGGCGCAGACCAGGGTCCCCAGCAGGAAGCCGGCAAACGTCCCGATGACCCCGATCGACGCGCCGGTGATGAAGAACACGCGCATGACGGATCCCTGGGAGGCCCCCATGGTCCGCAGGATCGCGATGTCGGGCCCCTTGTCCTTCACCAGCATGATCAGGCCGGAAATGATGTTCAGCGCGGCCACCAGCACGATCAGCGTGAGGATCAGGAACATGACGTTGCGCTCGACCTGCAACGCGTTGAAGAAGGTGGCGTTGCGCTGACGCCAGTCCACCATGAAGATCGGCCGGCCGGCGCCCTCGGTGACCAGCTTGCGGAAGCGGTCCATCCGGTCCGGATTGTTGGTGTAGACCTCGATCGCGCTCACGTCGCCCTGGCGGTTGAAATAGGCCTGCGCCTCAGGCAGCGGCATGAAGACGAAGGCGGCGTCGTATTCCGACATGCCGACCTCGAACACCGCGACGATCCGGTACGACTTGATGCGCGGCGTCGTGCCGATCACCGTCACCGCGCCGCGCGGCGCCACGAGTGTCACGTTGTCGCCGGCGCGCAGCGACAGCTGGTCGGCAAGCCGGCGGCCGATCACGACACCCTCGCGCTCGTCGAAACCCTCGAGGGTGCCCTGCTTGATGCGGTTGGCGATGGAAGGAAGCCGCGCGAGATCGGCGCCGCGCACGCCGCGCACCAGAACGCCGGCCGAGTTGAACGGCGAGGAGGCCAGCGCCTGTCCCTCCACGACCGGGGATGCCAGCATCACGCCCTCGATCTTGGAGACGCGCTCCGCCACCTCCTTCCAGTCGGTGAGCGGAGACTCCAACGGCTGGATCAGGAGGTGGCCGTTGAGGCCGAGGATCTTGTCGAGCAGTTCCTTGCGGAAACCGTTCATCACCGCCATGACGATGATCAGCGTCGCAACGCCGAGCACGATGCCGAGAAACGAGAAGCCGGCGATGACGGAAATGAATCCTTCCTTGCGCCGCGCCCGCAGGTAGCGCAGCGACAGCATCCATTCGAAAGCGGAAAACGCGCGTGTCCCGGTCGGCTCGGCCATTGAGTGCTTTCTTCCCGCCCCCGCCCCGTTGTCACATGATTCTGGCTGATTCACGCCATTGTCACGCGTAAAGCCAGCAAAATCGCACAGATTACGCTGTCAAGCGTTCGACCGCGTCGGCCGGGCTCATCAGCTCCCGCGCGCCGTCCGCGCGCCGCTTGACCTCGACCTTACCCTCGGCCAGTCCGCGCGGGCCGACCAGCACCTGCCAGGGCACCCCGATCAGATCGGCGGTTGCGAATTTTGCGCCCGGCCGTTCGTCAAGGTCATGGTAGAGCACGTCAACACCCTTGGCCGACAGCGTCCGGTACAGCTCCTCGCATGCCGCTTCGGTCTCGGCTCCCCCCTGCTTGAGGTTGAGGATCGCCACCTTGAACGGCGCCACCGGCTCGGGCCACTTGATCCCGGCCTCATCGTGGAACGCCTCGATGATGGCGCCCACAAGCCGCGACACGCCGACGCCGTACGATCCGCCATGGATCGGATGCTCGGCCCCATCCGGTCCGGCCACTACCGCTTTCATCGGCTCCGAATACTTGGTGCCGAAATAGAAGATCTGGCCGACCTCGATGCCGCGCGTGTGTACCCGCTTCTCGGAGGGCACCTCGCGCTCGAAACGCGCGGCGTCGTGCACGTCCTCGGTCGCGGCATAGACGCCGGTCCATTGCCGGATGATCGGCGTGAGATCGCCATCGTAGTCGACATCCTCTCCCGGAACCGGCAGTTCGAGCACGTCCTTGTTGCAGAAAACGCCCGATTCTCCGGTGTCGGCGAGGATGATGAATTCGTGGCTCAAGTCGCCGCCGATCGGCCCGGTCTCGGCGCGCATCGGGATCGCTTTCAAGCCCATGCGCGCGAAGGTGCGCAGATAGGCAACGAACATCTTGTTGTACGACACGCGCGCGCCCGCCTCGTCGATGTCGAAGGAGTAGGCGTCCTTCATCAGGAATTCGCGCCCGCGCATCACGCCGAAGCGCGGACGCTGCTCGTCGCGAAATTTCCACTGGATGTGATAGAGGTTCTTGGGCAGATCGCGGTACGACCGGACATAGGCGCGGAAGATCTCCGTGATCATGTCCTCGTTGGTAGGACCATAGAGCAGCTCGCGCTCGTGGCGATCCTTGATCCGCAGCATTTCAGGACCGTAGGCCTCGTAGCGCCCGCTTTCGCGCCAAAGGTCGGCAAGCTGGAGCGTCGGCATCAGCAGTTCGATCGCGCCGGCGCGGTTCTGCTCCTCGCGCACGATCTGCTCGATCTTCTTCAACACCCGGAAGCCGAGCGGCAGCCAGGCATAGATGCCGGCCGCCTCCTGCCGGACCATGCCCGCGCGCAGCATCAACCGGTGGGAGGCGATCTCCGCCTCCTTCGGGGTCTCGCGCAGGATCGGCAGGAAGTAGCGGGAGAGGCGCATGGGCGGTCAGAATCGATGCAGGTCGAGCGCTGGGAGTGAAACCGGATCGGTTGACAAAACACAATAGCTTTCAACGATTTCGGGGCGGATTTGCGACCGGTTTGGGGGCTTTGCAGCGTGCCGCCCCGGCGCCCGCCGCCGCCATGGCCCGGCGGTCGGCCGCGTCCCACTCCGCTGGTGACAAGGCTGGGGATAATTGGGTAGGCTGACCGTCGGCAGGGGCGACGATCCCGGCCATACGGGTCCGCCGGAGGACCCGCTCGGTCCAAGTCTCGGGAGGACAATAGCCCCCAGGCGCGTAAAGCCACAGCCGCCGTGTTGCGTATCAGTTTGGCGGACATGATGGGCATTCAATCATCGAGCAGGGTTTGGCCCTGCTCAATTTTTTTGTCGCTGCACGCTGGCTCACATTCCGAACAGCCACCCCAGTCCTTCCAGCGTCACGAGCCGGTTGAGATAGACGACGGCGCACAGCGCGAATACGATGCCCGCGATCACCGTGGTCCATGCGAGCTTCCACCACAGCCGCGGGATGACGGGAGCGCCCGGGTCGCTGCCGCCGACAACGTCGCCACCTTCTTCCTGGCTGCGCACGCCCCAGGGCAGCACTGTGAACAACACCACCCACCAGATGATGAAGTAGATCGCGACGGCGGTTGCGATGGACATATTGGTTACCCGGCTGAATCGAAGGCGGTGGATTAAGGTAAAGATCAGGCACGCGTATGCCGTGCCGCTTCGCGATGTTACACACACGGATGTCCAACAAGGAGTCCGTGGCATGGCCACTCGTATGTCACTGCTGCGCTGCCTGACGGCGGCGCTCGTTGCCGGATTTGCACTCAGCCTTGCGCCGACCGCGCCCGTCCATGCGGACGAGGATCCCGGTTACCGGTCCAAGCGCGTGCGCGCCCCAGCTCCGCGCTATCGGGCGACCCCGCACCCGGCGCCCCAGGTCCGCACTGTCGTACAGGTCCGTACCGTCGAGCGCGTCCGCACCCGCGTGGTCTGCTACGACTACACCGGACAGCCGTTCGACTGTCGCGGCCCGGCACCGGTCGCTCCGCAGCCGGCGCCTGTGGTCCAGGTGGCGCCGCAGCCGGTCTACTACACCTGCGGCGGCTGCGCCGCCCCGCAGCCGGTCGTCTATGCGCCTGCGGTCACCGCGACCTGTGGCACGTGCGCGCCTCCGGTGCAGCAGTACTATTACGGCACCGGTTGCGGCGGATGCGTCCAGCCTGGCGGCTATTACGGCGGCGGCTATCACGGCGGATACGGCGGGTACGGCGGCTATTACAGCGGCGCGCCCTATTACCGCGGCTATCACCGTGCGGCCCCCTACCGGTGGGCGGTGCGGACTGCGCACTACTATCGTCGCGGCGGGTGGCGGTAACGGAGTTTCCTCGTCAACAGCCAATGGTCGTGCGCCGGATTGACAGTCCCCGACCCCCCGTCACAATCCGTCGACACAAACAACAACATTGGCGTTGAGTGCGGCTCGCGGCTTGTCCGTCGAGCCGCTCTTTTTTTTGCGGAGCGTCGTTCCGCACGCACCGTCAGGCCTGCTCGATCTCGATCAGCGTGCCGCAGAAGTCCTTCGGATGCAGAAACAGCACCGGCTTGCCGTGGGCGCCGATCTTGGGCTCGCCATCGCCGAGCACGCGCGCGCCCTGCTTACGCAGGGCGTCGCGGACGGCCACGATGTCGTCGACCTCGTAGCAGACGTGATGGATGCCGCCGTCCGGCATGCGTTCGAGGAAGCGCGCGATCGGTGAGTTTTCGCCGAGCGGGGCGATGAGCTCGATCTTGGTATTGGGCAGCGCAATGAACACCGTGGTCACGCCATGCTCGGGCTGCGGTACCGGCTCGGACACTTCCGCCCCCAGCACGTCGCGATAGACCGCCGCCGCCTGGGCCAGGTCGCGAACCGCAATGGCAACATGGTTGAGCCGGCCGATCACCCGCGCCTCCCTACACCGTCAGCACGTGCACGTGGCACATCGGCTTCTTGCTCCAGGCGGTTCCGATGGCTGAACGCAGGGCGCGGCGCGCCGCATCGGCGACCGCGTCGGGATCGCGCCGGCGCGCGCGCGGCATGGAGTCGATGGCATCGAGCACGGCTTCTTGGGCAATCTGCGCCATCGGGTTGCCGTCGGCATCCTTGTCCGGAATCCCGGTCATCTCGACCTCCGGATCGCCGATCAGCTCGCCCCGCTCGGACAGTGCGAGCGCCACCGATACGATGCCGCAGAAACCCAGACGCCGGCGGTCGGGCACGGTCCGCTCGGCGGCATCGACCAGCAGCGCGCCGTCCTTGTAGAGCCGGCCGGCCGGCACCTCGTCGATGACGCCGGGCCCACCGGGCGCAAGGCGGACCAGGTCGCCGTTGCGGCAGGTTTGGACCTTGCCGACTCCTGCGCGGCGCGCCAATGCCGCGTGCTCGGCCATGTGCAGAGGCTCGCCATGGACCGGGATCAGGATCTGCGGGCGCACCCAGGAGATCATGTCCTCGAGCTCGGCCCGCCGCGGATGGCCGGAGACATGCACGAGGTGGGTCCGGTCGGTGATGACCTCGATGCCCTGGCTGACCAGGCCGTTGATCACCCGCATGACGGCCTTCTCGTTGCCCGGGATCGCGCGCGAGGAGAAGATGACGCGGTCTCCTTTGGAGAAGCTGACCAGCGGATGCTGATCCTCGGCGATGCGCGCCAGCGCCGCCCGCGGCTCGCCCTGGCTGCCGGTGCACAGGGCCACCACCTTGTCCGGCGGCAGGTAGCCGTAGCTGTCGAGCGAGCGGAATTCACGGATGTCGTCGAGATAGCCGGTTTCGCGGGCCACCTGCGCGACTCGTTCCATGGCCCTGCCGACCAGGACCACCTCGCGATCGCAGGCAGCGGCGGCTTCGGCGACGGCGCGGATGCGCGCGACGTTGGACGCAAACGTGGTGACGCCGACGCGGCCGGGAGCACTGCGGATCAGCTCCGCGAGCACCCTGGCGACGTCCGCCTCCGACGGCGAGCGGCCGTCGCGGATCGCGTTGGTGGAGTCGCCGATCAGGGCGAGGCAGCCCTCCTGCCCGAGCGCGCGCAGCCGCGCCTCGTCGGTCGGCGGGCCGATTACCGGGGTCGGATCGAGCTTCCAGTCGCCGGTATGCAGCACCGTGCCGTGGCGCGTCCGGATGATCAGCCCGTTCGACTCGGGGATCGAGTGCGCCATCGAAACGTATTCGATGTCGAACGGTCCAAGCGCGATGCGCCCGCTCAGCGGCACGACCTTGATCGGGACGTCCGGTGCACGCGGCTCTCCCAGACGCTTCACTTCGAACAACGCCGCCGTGAACTTCGTCGCGTAGACCGGCACCCGCAACCGCGGCCACAGATCGATCAGCGCGCCGAAGTGGTCTTCGTGGGCGTGGGTGAGCACGATACCCAGGAGGTTGCGCCGCTCCTCGACCAGATAGCGGATATCCGGCATGATCAGATCGATCCCGGGCAGTTCGCCGTCGGCAAAGGCGACGCCGAGATCGACGGCGATCCATTGGCGGCGTTGTTCGGTCCCGATCCCGTAGAGCGCGAGATTCATTCCGATCTCGCCGACGCCGCCCAGGGGCGCAAACACCAGTTCCTCGGCCGCCGCCGCCATCAGCGCTCACCGCCGGCCTGCCCTGGCCCCGCCATCCCCACCACGTCGCCGGCGTCGATGGCGCGTTGTCCTCCCTCGGGCAGGAACAACACAAGCCTGCCCGCGTCGTCGACGGTCTCGAAGTGGCCCTCGACCTCCTGGTCAGGCAGCCGCACCCGCATGAGCTCGCCGCGCCCCGCCGCCCGCGCGAGCCAGTCGGCACGGATGGTGGAGAAATGTTCGCCCTTGTTCCATTGCGCCAGCCGCCCCACCATCTTGGCCGAGAGTGCCATGAACAACGCCTCCGCCGTGATCGATGCACCGGCGGCGGCGAGATCGGTCGCGGGATAGTCGGTCGCCAGCGGATGACTGACGCAATTGATGCCAATGCCCACCACGACGCGGTCCTCACCCTCGCCCTCGATCAGGATGCCGGCGAGTTTCCTGCCCGCGACCAGAAGGTCGTTGGGCCACTTGATGAACAATTGCGGGCGCAGCGCGGGCGCCAGCTCCGCAATGGCGTCGTGGACGGCGAGCGCCGCCACGAACGCAAGCTCCGGCCAGTGCTCGGCCGGCGCCGCGTCCGTGAGCAGGAGGCTCGCGAACAGATTGCCCGGCTCCGACACCCAGGTCCGGCCGCGCCGGCCGCGGCCCCCGCTTTGCCGGCCGGCGGTGACCCAGAGCGGTCCGCGTTCGCCGCGGCCGGCCAGCGCCAACGCTTCGACATTGGTCGATACCAGCACTTCGTGCGCAATCAGCCGCACACCTGCTGCGGACGCCCTGGGATCGAGTTGCATCGTTCGAGACAGCGCTCAGAAAAGCGATCTGGCAGCCAGGCTGGCCGCCTCGACCAGGGGGCCGGGATAGACGAAGAACAACAGATTGAACAGCCCCGTCGCCGCCAGCACCGCGCGAAGCTCGTAAGGCATCGGCTCGAACGGCTTGGCCGGCTCGTCGAAATACATGATCTTGACGATGGCGAGGTAGTAATAGGCCCCCACCACGCTTGCCAGAACACCGATCACCGCGAGCGTGAACAATCCCGCCTTGATCGCAGCCAGGAAGACATAGAATTTCGCGAAGAAGCCCGCGAGCGGCGGAACGCCCGCCAGCGAGAACAACAGCATGGCCAGGAAGAACGCCATGGTGGGGCTCGTTCGCGCCAACCCCGCAAGGTCTCCGATGTCTTCCACCATCCGCCCGTCGCGCCGCATCGACAGGATGCAGGCGAACGCTCCAAGCGTCATCGTTACATAGATCGCCATGTACACGAGGACTCCCTGAACGCCCTCGGCGGTACCGGCGGCCAGTCCGACCAGTGCGAAGCCCATGTGGCCGATCGAGGAATAGGCCATCAGCCGCTTGATATTGCGTTGGCCGATCGCCGCGAACGCGCCCAGCGCCATCGAGGCGATCGCCACGAACACCACGATCTGCTGCCATTGCGGCACGATGTTCGGGAATGCGTCGATCGCCACCCGCATGAACACGGAGATGCCGGCGACCTTGGGCGCCGATGCGAAGAAGGCCGTGATCGGGGTCGGGGCGCCTTCATAGACGTCGGGCGTCCACATGTGGAACGGCACCGCCGACACCTTGAAGCAGAAGCCCGCAAACAGGAACACCAGCCCGAACACGAGGCCGATACCGCCGCCTGCCGAGGCCTTGGCGATGCCGCCGAAGCTGACGGTGCCGGTGAAGCCGTAAATCAGTGAGGCGCCGTAAAGGAGCATGCCGGACGACAGCGCGCCGAGTACGAAATATTTCAGGCCGGCCTCGGTCGAGCGCACGGAGTCGCGGTTGATCGCCGCAACGACGTAGAGCGACAGGCTCATCAGTTCGAGGCCGAGATAGAGCGCGATCAGGTCGGCCGCCGAGATCAGCATCAGCATGCCGGCGGTCGAGAGCAGGATCAGGATCGGATATTCGAAGCGGTTCTGCTGCTCCCGGTGCAGGAATTCGAGCGACATCAGAATCGCGACGGCGGAGCCTGCGAGCGCCAGAAGTTTAAGGAAGCGCGCATAGGATTCCAGCACGAAACTGCCGCCGAAGGCGTCCAGCCGTTCGCCCGGCAGCCAGGCCAGCACGGCGCCGGCGGCGACGAGCAGCAGGATCGAGAGCCAGTTCACCGCCGTGACCGAGCCTTCACCGCGGAATACGCCCACCATCAGCAGGACCATCGCGCCGACCACGAGCACCAGCTCCGGTAGGACCGGCAGCAGTTCGCCGACTGCGAATGTGTCGCTCATAGGCAGGCGCTCGTCATGGTTGCCGTCCGACCCGGCACGCGCCAAGGCGCCCGGTCAAGCCAGGAGGTGAGGATCAGAGATTGGTCGGCGCGCCGCATGCCCCGTTTCATCTCACCAGCAGGGCGGCGGTCTTCGCCGCGCCAATCGCCGCCTGGTATTGCGCGATCAGCTGCGCGACGGACGCCGCGGACATATCGAGGATCGGTTTCGGGAACACGCCGAACAGGATGGTCAACGCCGCCAGCGGGCCGAGCGTGATCACCTCGCGGTAGTCGAGGTCCTTGATGGACTTGAGACTCGGCTTGTCGAGGGTGCCGAAAATCACCTTGCGATAGAGCCACAATGCGTAGGCGGCGGACAGGATGACGCCGAGCGTTGCCAGCGTCGCTGTCCAGATGCTGACCTTGAAGGTTCCGATCAGCGTGAGGAACTCGCCAACGAAGCCCGACGTGCCCGGCAACCCGACATTCGCAAGAGTGAACACCATGAAGGCGGCCGCATAGAGCGGCATGCGGTTGACGAGCCCTCCGTAAGCCGCGATCTCGCGGGTGTGCAGCCGGTCATAGACCACGCCGACCGACAGGAACAGCGCCCCCGAGACGATGCCATGCGACACCATCTGGAAGATGCCGCCGGCGATGCCCTGCGTGGTCGCCGCGAAGATGCCCATGGTCACGAAGCCCATGTGCGCGACCGACGAATAGGCGATGAGCTTCTTCATGTCGTCCTGCACCAATGCCACCAGCGACGTGTAGACGATGGCGATCACGGACAGCGAGAAGATCAGCGGCGCGAAGTACTCCGACGCCAGCGGGAACATCGGCAACGAGAAGCGCAGGAAGCCGTAACCGCCCATCTTCAACAGGATCGCGGCCAGGATCACCGAGCCGGCCGTCGGGGCTTCCACATGGGCGTCGGGCAGCCAGGTATGGACCGGCCACATCGGCATCTTCACCGCGAACGAGGCAAAGAAGGCGAGCCACGCCCAGGTCTGCAGGTTCGCCGGGAACCCGTGCCGCAGCAGCGTCGGAATGTCGGTCGTTCCGGCGTTCCAGTACATCGCCATGATGGCGAGCAGCATCAGGACCGAGCCGAGCAGCGTATAGAGGAAGAACTTGAAGCTGGCATAGACCCGGCGCGGCCCGCCCCACACGCCGATGATCAGGAACATCGGAATGAGGCCGCCCTCGAAGAACAGGTAGAACAGCACCAGATCGAGGGCGCAGAAGGTGCCGACCATCAGGGTTTCCAGCACCAGGAACGCGATCATGTACTCCTTCACGCGGGTCTGGATCGCGCCCCAGCTCGCGATGATGCACAGCGGCATCAGCGCGGTGGTGAGGATGACGAACGGCAGCGAAATGCCGTCGACGCCCATGTGATAATTGATGGTGCCGGCGAGCCAGGGACGCCGCTCGACGAACTGGAATTCCGCCGAGCCGGCGTCGAAGCGCCAGACCAGCATCAACGAGATCGCGAAGGTGATCAGCGTGGTCCACAGCGCCACCCAGCGGGCGTTGCGCTTCTCGGCCTCGCCCTCGCTGCCCAGCATCATGATGAACAGCGCGCCGGCGAGCGGCAGGAAGGTGGTGACGGACAGGATCGGCCAGCTGGTCATCAGCCCACCCCCGTCCGGACGATGAACCAGGTGATCAGAGCCGCGACCCCGATCAGCATGGCGAAAGCGTAGTGGTAGAGATAACCGGTCTGGAGCCGCACCACATTGCGGGTGACATCGAGCACGCGCGCCGACACGCCGTCGGGACCGAGACCGTCGATGATGCGGCCGTCGCCCTGCTTCCACAGCAGGCGGCCGAGCCACAGCGTCGGCCGCACCAACACGACGTCATAGAGCTCGTCGATGTACCACTTGTTGAGCAGGAACTGATAGAGCGGCGCGTGCTGGCGGGCGAGTTCCACCGGCAACTCAGGCTTGCGGATGTAGAAATGCCAGGCCACCAGGAAGCCGACCGCCATCATCGCAGTCGGCAGCATCGCGATGCCGTAGGGCACGTGGTGCATCGCCTCGATGATGTGGTTGTCCGGTGAGAACTTCAGGGATTCGCGGAAGAATGCCTCGATCCCCTGGCCCGCGAACAGTTCCTTGAACGGATAGCCGGACAGCAGCGCGCCGGCCGCCAGGAAGGCGAGCGGAATGAGGATGACGAGGCCGGGCTCATGCGCCGCCTCGTAGTGGTGACGGTCGTGCGGGCGGCCGTGGAAAGTCACGAACACCAGCCGCCACGAATAGAACGCCGTCAGCGCCGCCGCCGCCACCGTGCATACGAAGGCGTACAGCGCCATCGGACTGCGCGAGGCGAAGGCCGCTTCGATGATGGCGTCCTTGGAGAAATAGCCGGCGGTGAGCGGAAAGCCGGTGAGCGCCAGCGTGCCGATCACCATCATCGCATAGGTGAACGGGATGCGGTCCTTGAGCCCGCCCATCTTCTGGATGTCCTGCTCGTGATGCATGGCGATGATCACGGAGCCGGAGCCGAGGAACAGCAGCGCCTTGAAGAAGGCGTGGGTGAACAGGTGGAACATGCCCACCGAATAGGCGCCGACGCCCATCGCCACGAACATGTAGCCGAGCTGCGAGCAGGTGGAATAGGCCACGATCCGCTTGATGTCGTTCTGCACCAGCCCGACCGTGGCGGCGAACAGCGCCGTGCTCGCCCCGAAGAAGATCACGACATTCTGCGCGGTCGGCGCCAGCTCGAACAGCGGCGACAGCCGTGCCACCATGAACACGCCGGCCGTCACCATGGTGGCGGCGTGGATCAAGGCCGAGACCGGGGTCGGCCCCTCCATGGCATCGGGCAGCCAGGTGTGCAGCAGGAATTGCGCCGACTTGCCCATCGCGCCGATGAACAGGAGGATGCAGATCAGCGTGAGCGCATCGACGTCCCAGGCGAGGAAATGGATGGTCTTGCCGGTGAGCGAGGGCGCCTGCGCGAAGATAGTTCCGAAGTCGATCGCGCCGGTGGTCATGAACACCGCGAAGATGCCGAGCGCGAACCCGAAATCGCCGACCCGGTTGACGATGAAGGCCTTGATCGCGGCCGCGTTGGCCTCCGGCTTGTGATACCAGTAGCCGATCAGCAGGTAGCTCATCAGCCCGACGCCCTCCCAGCCGAAGAACAGCTGCACAAGGTTGTCGGACGTCACCAGCATCAGCATCGCGAAGGTGAACAGCGACAGGTAGCTGAAGAAGCGCGGCCGATACGGCTCCTCCGCCATGTAGCCGATCGAGTAGAGATGCACGAAGGCGGAGATCGTGGTCACCACCACCAGCATCACCGCGGTCAGCGTATCGACCCGCAGCGCCCAGTCGACCTTGAGGTCGCCGGCGGTGAACCAGTTGATGACGGTGACGTGGACGTCCTGACCGAATCCCACGGCGGCAAACGCGATCCACGACAGGATCATCGAAATGAACAGGAGCGAGGTCGTGATCAGCTCGGCCGCCCGCGAGCCGGCGGCGGCCGGCTCGGACGCATGACGGGCGTCCTGACCATGGCCGGAGGCGTCGTGCGATGCCTCCGCATGACCATGCGCGGCGTGATCCTGCGCATCGCCGGGTGTCGGCGAGCCGCCGGGAAAGCGCGCGCGCGCGCCGGCGAGCGAGATCAGCCCCGCAAGGATCGCGCCGACCAGCGGCAGAAAGACGATCGCCTGATACATCGGGAGGGTCAGCCTTTCATCAGGTTGATGTCCTCGACCGCGATCGAGCCGCGATTGCGGAAATAGACGACCAGAATGGCGAGCCCGATGGCGGCCTCGGCAGCCGCGACCGTCAGCACCAGGAGCGCGAACACCTGCCCGACCAGGTCGCCGAGGAAGGTGGAGAAGGCGACGAGGTTGATGTTGACGGCCAGCAGGATCAGCTCGATCGACATCAGGATGACGATCACGTTCTTGCGGTTGAGGAAGATGCCGAAGATGCCGATCGTGAACAGGATTGCCGCGACGGTAAGGTAGTGTCCAAGGCCGATGGTCATGACAGCCCCTGCCCCGGCCGGACCTTCACGACCTCGATCGCGTCGTCGCGGCTGCGCGCGACCTGTTGCGAGATGTTCTGCCGCTTGACGTTCGGCTTGTGCCGCAGCGTCAGCACGATGGCGCCGATCATGGCGACCAGGAGGATCACCCCGGCGGCCTGGAAGAAATAGATGTAGCGGGTGTAGAGCACGTGCCCGAGCGCCTCGGTATTGGTCACCGAATAGAACGGCGGGATCGGCGCCGAGATGCCGTCGGCGACGCTCGGCGCAATGCTCCAGGCGCCGACCACCAGCAGCAATTCGGCAAGAAACACGATGCCGACCAGCGCGCCGATCGGCAGATACTGGAGGAAGCCCTCGCGCAACTCAGCGAAGTCGACGTCGAGCATCATCACCACGAACAGGAACAGCACCGCCACCGCGCCGACATAGACCACCACCAGGATCATCGCGAGGAACTCCGCGCCCAGCAGCACGAACAGCCCCGACGCATTGACAAAGGCGAGAATGAGGAACAGCACCGAATGCACGGGATTCTTCGACGCGATCACCATCAGCGCCGACGCGACGCAGACCCCGGCAAAGAGATAGAAGAAGATAGCGTAGACGATCATCGGTTCACCGGTATGGCGCGTCGAGCGCGATCGCTTTTGCGATCTCGCGCTCCCAGCGGTCGCCGTTGGCAAGCAGCCGTTCCTTGTCGTAGTACAGCTCCTCGCGCGTTTCGGTCGCGAACTCGAAGTTCGGGCCCTCGACAATCGCGTCCACCGGGCATGCTTCCTGGCACAATCCGCAATAGATGCACTTCACCATGTCGATGTCGTAGCGCGTGGTGCGGCGGGTGCCGTCGTTCCGGCGCGGCCCGGCCTCGATGGTGATCGCCTGCGCCGGGCAGATCGCCTCGCACAGCTTGCAGGCGATGCAACGCTCTTCGCCGTTCGGATAACGGCGCAACGCGTGCTCGCCACGGAAGCGCGGCGAAATCGGCCCCTTCTCGAAGGGATAGTTCAGGGTGGGCTTCGGCTTGAAGAAATAGCGCATGGCGAGGAAGAACGCCGACACGAACTCCCACAGGAACGCCGCGCGCGCGGCACGATCCAACCTCATTGGCGCGTCCTCCGCTGCACGGCGATCAGTCCCAGACCGTACTGCCGATCCAGTATCCAACCGCTGCAAACAGGAACAGATCGACGGTCAGCACCACCCGCCGCACCAGCGACATTCTGGCATCGAAGCTGTCCCGCTCCTCGGCGGTCTGTAACTGCTCGCGCTCGCGCATGCGCTGCTCCAGCACTCCGATGAACAGATGGTAGCTCACGCCGGCGACCACCGTCCCGGCGATCGCGCCCAGGAGCCCGGCGAGCGAGATGTTCATCATGCGGCATCCCCGTCATCGTGGTGCCAGCCCCGTGTATTGCAGCACGCCCGCCACGATCGCGACCATCGCCATCGAGATCGGCAGGAACACCTTCCAGCCCAGCCGCATCAACTGGTCGTAGCGGTAGCGCGGAACGATCGCCTTCGCCATCGCGAACAGGAAGAACATGAACAGGCATTTGAGGACGAACCAGACCACGCCCGGAACCCAGGTGAACGGCGCGATCTGGAACGGCGGCAGCCAGCCGCCGAGGAACATGATGGTGCCCATGGCGCACATGGTCGCGATCGCCGTGTACTCGCCGAGCATCAGCATCATGTACGGGGTGGAGCCGTATTCGACCATGAACCCGGCGACCAGTTCCGATTCGGCCTCGACCAGGTCGAACGGCGGCCGGTTGGTTTCCGCCAGCGCCGAGACGAAGAAGATCACGAACATCGGCAACAGCGGCAGCCAGAACCAGCTGAACATGCCGTAGTTGCCATCCTGCGCGGTGACGATCTCCGACAGATTGAGCGAGCCGACGCAGAGCAGCACGGTGATGATCACGAAGCCGATCGAGACCTC